>OIFL01000154.1_pt1 | contig 14556 bp, 10 predicted proteins | sample 1581961 | NCBI WGS metagenome assembly OIFL01 (sample SAMN04414079, study PRJEB24778) | human gut metagenome | material: faecal | host: Homo sapiens
ATATTAACCACGTCGCGCCTCAGCACTTTGGCTACTATTTTGCGCTGAACATTGTCTTTTTATTCCTGATGACCATGTTCAACAGCCGGTTTGTGCGGCGGGTAGGGGCGTTGCGCATGTTCCGCGCCGGGCTGTGGATCCAGTTTGCCATGGCGGTGTGGATGGTGGTTTGCGCGCTGCTCGACGTCGGTTTCTGGTCGCTGGTGATCGGCGTGGCGGCCTTCGTTGGCTGCGTATCGATGGTGTCGTCTAACGCCATGGCGGTGATCCTCGATGAGTTTCCGCATATGGCCGGCACCGCTTCGTCACTGGCCGGAACGTTTCGTTTTGGTATCGGGGCGATCATTGGCGCGCTGCTGTCGATGGCGACGTTTACCACCGCCTGGCCAATGCTGATCTCTATTGCCTTCTGCGCAACCTGTTCTATTTTCTTCTCGCTTTACGCTTCCCGTCGGCGAAAAATCGCACACTAGGTCACATTTTCAGGGGCGAAATCGCCCCTTTCTTGATACATGTCAACCAGAATGAGCTTCAGGGTTCTGCGATTTGTTTCCTTTATGTAAAATCAATTAGTGTAAAAAGTCGCATTGTTGCGATAAAAAAGTTGTTTTGGATCACAGAAACGGGTACATATAGCGCCAATCGGCTCGCCGGGTATAAAAATAACGCGCTGGATTATAAGTGCTTAGCCCTGGCCCGCCGCGGCTGTAAACGTTTTCTGCGTCAAGGCAGGACTATTTGTCAACAGTGTGTTAATATTGATGTAAATTTATTGTGAAGCCTTTTGCTTCCGGGGAAACCACGTGAATACACAACAACTCTCTATCGTACACCGTCTGCCGCAGAGCTATCGCTGGCTGGCCGGTTTTGCGGGTTCCAGAGTTGAACCGATTCCGCAAAACGGCGCGCAGAACGAGAACAGTCTCGTTGCCCTGAAGTTGCTGAGTCCGGACGGTGAGAAAGCCTGGCCGGTTATGCATAAGCTCAGCCAGGCGTTAAGCGACATCGAAGTCGACTGTTCCGTTCTTGAGTGCGAAGGCGAACCCTGCCTGTTCGTTAATCTGCAGGATGAGTTTGCCGCCACCTGTCGTCTGAAAAATTTTGGCGTGGCGATCGCCGAGCCCTTCTCCGGCAATAACCCTTTCTGACCGTCAGCTTAGCGCCAGCAGCTGGCGGGTATACTCGTGTCGGGGTGCGCTGAAGACGGACTGGCACTCGCCCTGTTCAACCACCTCTCCCTGACGCAGCACCATCACCTGATGACACAGCGCCCGCACCACGCGTAAATCATGACTGATAAAAATATAGGCCAGCTGATGCTTCAGCTGTAATGCTTTCAACAGATTCAGGATCTGCGCCTGAACGGTTTTGTCCAGTGATGAGGTCGGCTCGTCGAGGACGATCAGCTGCGGCTTGACGATCAACGCTCTGGCGATGGCGATACGCTGCCGCTGGCCACCGGAGAACGCCGCCGGGTAGCGCTGGCGGCTGGCCGGGTCGAGCCCAACCTCCTGCATGGCGAGGATCACCGCCTGTTCGCGCTCGGCCGCCGTCAGCGTCGGCTGATGGACGCGCAAGCCTTCTTCAATAATCTGCTGCGCCGTCAGGCGCGGATTGAGCGACGAGTTCGGATCCTGAAAAACCACCTGCATTTGTCGGCGCAGCGGCAGCAGCTGTCGGCGGTTACGCCCCTGAATCGGCTGGCCGGCAAAAGTTATCTTTCCCTCGGATGAGATCAGGCGCAGCAGCGCCAGACCGGTGGTGCTTATCCCCGAGCCCGATTCGCCCACCAGCCCCAGCGTCTCGCCGGCCCGTAGCTGAAAACTGAGGCTGTTGACCACCCGATGGTGATCGACAACCCGGCGCAGGATCCCTTTGCGAACAGGAAATGCCACGTTTAAATCGTCCACCTGCAGCAGCACCGGGGCATCGACGGCCAACGGCACCGGCTCACCGTCCGGTTCGCTATCCAGCAGGCGTTGGGTGTAGGGATGAGCCGGCGCGCTGAACAGCGCCCGACAGTGATTGTGCTCCACGCAGCGGCCGTTCTGCATTACCGCCACCCGGTCAGCCAGCTGGCGGACGATGCTCAGGTTATGGGTGATAAACAGCAACCCCATGTTCAGCTCCCGCTTTAGCTCGCGCAGCAGCTGCAGAATTTGCGCCTGCACTGACACATCGAGGGCGGTGGTCGGCTCGTCGGCGATCAGCAGCTCAGGGCGCGTCAGCAGCGCCATGGCGATCATCACCCGCTGGCGCTCGCCGCCGGAGAGCTGATGCGGATAGTCCGCCAGACGCCGCGGCGCCTGACGGATCCCGACGCGCTCCAGGCAGTCGAGGATCTCCCCGCGCGCCGCCTCTTTGCGCATTCCCCGGTGTAACGACAGCACCTCATAGAGCTGTTTTTCCAGGGTATGCAGGGGGTTGAGCGACACCATTGGCTCCTGAAAGATCATCGCGATCCGGTTGCCGCGCACGCCGCGCAGGGTCGACTCATCCGCATGCAGCAGCGACTGGCCATGAAAGCGGATATCGCCGCTGGGGTAGCTGGCCGGCGGGGTGGGGAGCAGCCGCAGCACCGACAGCGCGGAGATGCTTTTTCCTGAGCCGGATTCGCCCACCAGCGCCAGCGTCTCACCGACTGCCACCTCGAGCGACAGATTGTGCACCACGGTCTGCGTCTCGCCCTGCTGGCGAAAGGCAATAGAGAGATTGTCGATAGCTAACAGCGGGTGGGTCATATTACACCGCCTTACTGGGGTCAAAGGCGTCGCGAACCGCTTCACCGATAAAAATCAGTAGCGTCAGCAGTACGGCGACGGAGAGAAACGCGGCAATGCCCAGCCAGGGCGCCTGCAGGTTGTTTTTTCCCTGCAGCAGCAGCTCGCCGAGAGAGGGGGAGCCGAGCGGCAGACCGAAGCCGAGAAAATCCAGCGACGTCAGGGTGGTAATGGAGCTGCACAGGATAAAAGGCAGGAAGGTGAGGGTCGCCACCATTGCGTTAGGCAACATATGCCTCAGGATGATCTGCCGGTCGCTGACCCCTAGCGCCTGCGCCGCCCGGATGTAGTCGTAGTTGCGGGTGCGAAGAAATTCAGCGCGCACCACGCCCACCAGCGTCATCCAGCCAAAAAGGACGGTGATCGCCAGCAACCACCAGAAGCCCGGCTGCACGACGCTGGAGAGCAGGATGATCAGAAACAGGGTCGGCATCCCGGACCAGACTTCGATAAAGCGCTGGCCCCAGAGGTCGATTTTGCCGCCATAGTAACCCTGTATCGCCCCGGCCAGCACCCCCAGCACACTGGAGAACAGCGTCAGCAGCAGACCGAAGAGCACCGAGATGCGCGTACCATAGAGGATCCGCGCCAGCACATCGCCGCCGTTGGCGTCGGTGCCAAGCCAGTTGCTGGCCGAGGGCGGTGACGGAAAGGGGACGGTGCTGGCAAAATTAATCGTCGTGGCGCCGAAGCGCACCGGCGGCCATAGCGCCCAGCCGTGGGTGGACAGCTGGTGCTGCAGCCAGGGATCCTGATAGTCGGCGGCGGTAGCGAACGCGCCGCCAAAGGTTTGCTCGGTGTAGTTTTTTAACACCGGAACGTACAGCTGGCCCCGGTACTGCACCAGCAGCGGGCGATCGTTGGCCAGCAGCTCGGCTCCGAGGCTGCAGAAGAAGAGAATTAAAAACAGCCACAGCGACCAGTAGCCGCGACGGTTGTGACGAAAGCGCGCCCAGCGGGCCTGATTAACGGGACTGAAGAACGACATTAGCGGCCCTCAAAATCAATACGCGGGTCGACCAGCGTATAGCTGATATCGCTGACGATATTAAGCAGCAGGCCGATCAGGGTGAAAATATAGAGCGTCCCGAACATCACCGGATAGTCGCGGGAGACCGTCGCTTCATAGCCCAGCAGCCCCAGACCATTCAACGAGAACATCACTTCGATCAGCAGCGAGCCGGTAAAGAACATACTGATAAAGGTGGCCGGGAAACCAGCGATCACCAGCAGCATGGCGTTGCGGAACACGTGTCCCCAGAGGATCTGTTTCTCCCCGACCCCTTTGGCGCGGGCGGTAACCACATACTGTTTGCGGATCTCGTCGAGGAAGCTGTTTTTGGTCAGCATGGTCAGGGCGGCGAAGCCGCCGATCACCGTCGCCAGCACCGGCAGGGTGATGTGCCACAGGTAATCGAGGATCTTCTGATACCAGGGAAGGGTGTCGAAGTTCGGTGAGACCAAACCGCGCAGCGGGAAGAGGTCGAAATAGCTGCCGCCGGCAAAAATCACGATCAGCAGGATGGCGAACAGAAAGGCGGGGATCGCATAGCCAATAATAATCAGCGTGCTGCTCCAGATGTCAAAGCGGCTGCCGTTGCTGACCGCTTTGCGAATACCCAGCGGAATGGAAACCAGGTAGATAATCAGCGTACTCCACAGTCCGAGGCTCACCGAGACCGGCAGGCTGTCTTTAATCAGCTGCAGTACTGAGGCGCTGCGAAACAGGCTGTCGCCAAAATCAAAGCGCAGATAATCGCCCAGCATCTTCAGGTAACGCTCGTGCAGCGGCTTGTCAAAGCCGTAGCGGTGGGTGATCTCGGCGATGACTTCCGGATCAAGGCCCCGCCCACCGCGATAGTGCCCCTCGCTGATGTTCCCTGCGCCGGTTCGGGCATGGCTGGCGCCCATCCCGCCGTCGCCGGCACCCGGCATCCCGCCGTGCTGACCAAATTCGATGGCGGCGATGGCCTGATCGACCGGGCCGCCGGGTGCGATTTGCACAATAAAAAAGTTAATGGTGATGATGGCCCACAGGGTGGTGATCACTAACAGCAAACGGCGGATCAGGTAACTGCCCATGGTATGTCCTTAGCGTCTGTCCGCGGGGAGGGTGGCCGCTTTGTTCACGTCGTACCACCAGGTATCGAGCCCGGAGGAATAAATGGGGCGGGTCTCGGGGAAAGAGAACTTATTCCACCACGCGGTGCGGTCCTGCGCCATATACCACATCGGCAGCATGTAGTTATTCCAGGTGAGCACGCGGTCCAGCGCCCGACCGAGGGGGATCAGTTTCTGCTTATTGCCCTGCCACTGCAGGATCTGCGCAATCAGCTTATCCACTACCGGGCTTTGCACCCCCGGTGCGTTATAGCTGGAGTGAATATAGTCTGAGGCCCAGGAGATTTGCAGGTCGGTGCCGGGCCAGGGCATGGCACGCCACAGGCTCGGCATCATGTCGTAATCACGGCTGCGGCGACGGTTGCTGTACTGCGAGTTATCAACCTGACGAATATCCATGACGATCCCCAGGCGCTGCAGGTTGTGCTGAAACGGCAGCACCCAGCGGTCATTGCCACCGGCTGGCATCAGCAGTTCGAAGCGCAGCGGCTTGCCGGTGGCGGCGTTGACCCGGCGCTGGTTTTTTACCGTCCAACCCGTCGCATTGAGCAGGGCATCGGCTTTGAGTAAGTTGTCGCGGTCGAAGCCATCGCCGCGGGAGACCGGCGGCTGGTAAACCTGGCTGAAGACCTCCGGGGGCAGTTCGTTTTTCATCGGCGTCAGCAGGGCCAGCTCGGCGGCGTCGGGCAGGCTGCGGGCGGCATATTCGGTGTTCTGGAAATAGCTATTGGCGCGCTGATAGGCGCTGTAGAACAGCGCTTTGTTCATCCATTCAAAATCAAACGCCAGGGTAATGGCCTCCCGCACCCGGCGATCGGCGAATACCGGGCGCTGGATATTGAACGCCAGCCACTGGGTGTCCTGCGCCGAGGTGTTGGCATACTCCTCTTTGATGATATAGCCGCGGCTGAAGTTGCGGCCAACGTAGCGGGTAGCCCAGTTTTTGGCGACCGTCTCTTCCCGGCGGTCAACGGCCCCGGCTTTAAAGGCTTCAAAAGCGACGTTGTCGTCAAGATAATAGTCATAGCGCAGCGTATCGAAGTTCCAGCGACCGCGGTTGACCGGCAGGTCGGCCGCCCAGTAGTCGGCGACCCGGGAATAGGTAATATACTGTCCCATCCGCCAGGCGCTGATGCGATAGGGTCCGCTGGCCAGCGGTGGCTTTGACAGCGGGTCGCTAAGTTTGTGATGGCGCCAGAACGCCTCGGGCATCACCGGTAGGCTCAGCAGGCTCAGCATATTCTCTTTACCGGGCTGGCCGAGGTCGATACGCACAGTCAACGGCGCGATGGCCTTCACGGTGGTGCCTTTATAAAAGAGGCGGAACTGCGGAACCCCTTCGGTCATAAACTTCTTGAAGGTAAAAGCGACATCCTGGGCGGTGATTGGCGTGCCGTCGTGAAAACGGGCGCGGGGGTTGAGAGCGATCTCCATCCAGGAATAGTCCTCGGCATAGCGCGCCCGCTCGGCAATCAGCGGGTAGTAGCTGCCGGGCTCATCATCCGAGGTGGTGAACAGGGTATCGTAGAGCGCCTCAGTGCGCACGGCGGGATTGCCGCGCAGTGCGTAGCGGTTGAAGTTATCAAAGGTGCCGATCGCCGCCAGGGTGAGGGTGCCGCCTTTCGGCGCCTCAGGATTGACATAATCAAAATGGCTGAAGCTGGCGGCGTATTTGGGTTCACCGATAATCGCAAAGGCGACGCTTTCTTTTATTGTTTGCGCCTTAGCGCTAAGGCTAAACAGAGCAAGCAGAATTAAAAAGAGGCGCGCATACATAGGCGGCAGAATACCTTGTCACGGTCGGCCCCCATAGCCGACCTCTGTTCCCGCATCATATGTGAGACTTAGCGCGTTGTGAAATAATTCGCAGGTTCATCATGCGCGGCGACCAGCGCCTCCAGCGATAGCGGACGGCTTATCCAGTACCCTTGCAGGAAATTGACGCCCTGGGCACGAAGCCACTCCGCCTGTTCCTGGGTCTCCACTCCTTCAGCGACGGTCATTAATTTCAGCCGGCGGCTGAGGGTCAGTACCGCATCCAGCACTGGCGAGGTAACAGTTTCGGTGCCGATCGCCTGCACAAAACCGCGATCGATCTTCAGATAGTCGAAGTTATAGCGCTCAAGGTAGATCAGCGCGCTATGCCCGGTGCCAAAATCATCAATCGCGATTTCGAATCCCTGGCGGTGGAGCCAGGCGAAGTTAGCCATCGATTTTTCTTTATCAATCATCGCCCGCTCGGTCACCTCCAGCACCACGTGAAAATGGCCGGCGGGCAGCGCGGCGGCGAAGCGCAGCATATCGTCGCGGAAGCTGTCGGCCTGCAGATGGGCAGGAGATATATTCAGCCCCAGCTTGACGCCGCGCGGCAGAATACGCTTCAACACCGCAGCATCGCGGGCGATCAGCGCCAGCAGATGATGGGTTAGCGGCACGATCATCTGCTGGGTTTCGGCCAGGTTAATAAAAACGTCGGGCGGGATTTCGCCCACCACCGGATGGCGCCAGCGCATCAGGACCTCGACACCGCTGATATGCAGAGTCTGGGCATTCACCACCGGCTGATAGACGACGTAGAACTGGTTATTTTTGATCCCCAGCAGTATCGATTTTCGCGGATCGGATTTGATCGTCAGCACGTAATAACAGAGCAACCCCGCCAGCAGGCCGCACACTACCCCGAGCAACAGGGCAAACTGTGTATTTTCCGCCAGCCAGCTGTTGGCATACAGGTAGACCTTCAGCGGTAAACCGTCGATCTGTAACTGGCGGATCGGTTCGTTATGCAGGGTTTGCGGATCCACCAGCCGATTACTGAAGGTGGAGATGGCGGTATGGCCGATGGCCAGCGCAATACCGCTGAAATCATTTTGTCGTGCGGAATAGAGGATATACGGCGTGAGATTGGCGTTGATCGATACGAAAATGCCGCTGTTTGCATCATCGGGTTTGCTGACCCATAACGCCAGCGCTGCGCTTTTCGGCATCATCGGCGTACCCGGCAAAATCGCCATATCAACGGGTTTGCGAATATCGATCGCCGGGATAAGCTGAGTAAGGGGCGTATTCATGGCCCCTGTCGCCGAGGAGCAAAAGACGACGCCATTTTTAACCAGCAGAAACGCGCGAACGTTGGGGCTGAAAGCGGCATGGGAGGTGAGTCCGGAGTCGATATTCTCGCAGGGCTGATCCACCAGCGGCTGCAGGCCATCAATGGTCTCACGGAGATCGTGAAAATAGCTTTTAAGATAAGTGTCAACGTTGTTGATAATGGCGTCGAAACGCTCTGCCCGGTTATGGTAAATCACCATAAACTGAATGCAGCCGGCCAGCAGCGCGACGATAATCCCCACGCACAGGCTGGTTAACCAGATTTTACGCTGGGGTGAAAAGTAGCGAGTAAGCATAGCTATAGTCTTTCCGTGTTATTGAATCGCATCAACGGTTTGTCGGTCGTCGTTTTTCTCATTCCCACTTAAAAGACATAGCTTATTTTGCGGCGTTCAGAATCAGGTGGCAAAAAAAAACACTGCCGGGGCAGTGTTTTTTTATCCCGCCTCCAGCCAAGGGATAACCGGCGGCGGTAGAGGACAGTTTACGAGCGGCTCAGAACTCGACGCGCTTCGTTGTAGCGCTTTTTCCAGTACGGTTCATCCATGCTGGAGATGGTCACCCCGCTGCTGGTGGAGGCGTGAACGAACTGGTTGTTGCCGAGATAGATCCCGACGTGGCGGCCGGTAGAGCCGGCGCGGAACAGAACCAGATCGCCAGTACGCAGCTGGGTACGGGAAATCGATTTTCCGGTTTCCTGCTGTTCAGAGGTTGAACGCGGCAGTTCCAGACCAAATTGTTCGCGGAAGGTGCGCTGCACAAACGCTGAGCAGTCGATACCTTTACGGGTGCTGCCGCCGAGGCGGTAACGCACGCCTTTCCAGCTGGCATACTGATCCATTAAACGGGACTTCACGTCCAGGTTACGGACCATCGTTTCAAATTCATCCTGAGAGGCTTGCAGTGATGATAAATCGCCACTACCCACAGCATGCGTCTCAGAATGCATATTCCTGGCGGTACTTGTTGAACTACACGCGGAAAGCAGAACCGCTACTGCAATCGCGGGGGCTACCCGCAAGATGTATCTCAAAATCGGCTGAGATTTGACCATGCTGTTTATTTTCCCTTGTTGTCCTTAACGACAATGTCGTTATAAAAAATGCCAAACGTGTTAGAGCCTAAATACCCATCCGCAATGAGACAATTCCTTAAGCTTAAATTTGTGCAGTCACGCACAATTTTATTCATGCCTTGAATTAATGTTGCGGAAAAGGCAAAACGAGAACGAGATTACCCTATCAAACGCCGCATGGCGAGCGGTTTTGCGCGATTTCTTATAAGTATTTTGGTGACAAAAAGTGAATCATCGGGAAAGGACAAAATAGCGCCAGTATCGGGTAAAAAACAGACAATTCCTTCATTTGTCACGGGATTAATGTGACAAGAAGATGAACATCATGTTGAAAAAAAGCGCAATTGAAAAAGGGGACCCAAAAGGTCCCCTTATAGATAATGACGCCAGACGGCGACCACGACATTATTTGGCCGATATTCCGCCGGGCAGAGAGCGATCGAAAAGGCCGATCAATTTATCGCTCAGCGGTGTCATCAATACCCACGGCGCGCCAATCAGCACGGCGGTCAGGGAGCCGACGGCAATATCGCTGAACCAGTGAGCGCCAATCATGACGCGCGGGAAAGCAAAGACCACAAATATCACCAGCGCCACGGTTAGCGCGCGGCGGCCGAAATAGCGCCACATAAAGCTCGCGAAGATCAGCAGCATCATCCCATGATCGCCAGGGAAGCTGTCCTTGGAGGCGTCTTTGGTGGGGAAATTGACGACATCGCTGACGCGGGTGACATCGTGGAAAAACAGCGACGGGCTGGCGCGCTGTACCGGCATCAGGTGCTGCGCCAGCTGGTTAATGATCACCGCGGCCAGCAGCATCACCAGGCCCATGATGGCAATCTGGCGACGGCCTGCTGGCGGCGCTTTAAGCCAGTAGCGGAGCATCAGGCAGCCCATCGCCAGCAGCGAACAGGCGTCGAAGGCGCGAGTGTTGATGGTCGCCAGCAGCCAGGCATAGGCGTGGCTGAGGCTGACGCCATGGTTAAAGAAATGGAAGATCGCGGAGTCGACCGGCGACCAGGCGCCGTGGTTGACCGGCAGATACCAGGAGCAAAATAGCGCCACACCCGCGATGTTAAGCAGCAGAATTAAAGGAATTCGGTTTTTCATCATAGCCATTGCGATTTTGTGACAGTCGGCGGCAACCTTAGCCGCCTCAACTTAAACGAAGCCTCAACAGTGAGGTCTGGAGCGCGTTCCAGTCGGCTTCGTTCGCCGAGATAAGCTCGATTCGGCTATCGGGTGGGGGGACGCTCAGAGTCTCGATATGCCAATCCTCGCCCTGGCGGTTGATCCTCACGGCCCCTTCGGCAATGCGCATCACGCCTTTGACGCGCGCCACGGGCGCCAGCCGTGCCCATTCGAGCAGGCCGATGGTCTCAAAGACCGTTTCCGCGTCGAAAATCCAGCCGCAGGCCTGATAGCCCTGGCCGCTGTTGAGGTGGCGGCGCCAGCGCTGGTGCTCGGGCAGGCTGAGTGCGGCGAGACCGCTGGTCGGGCGAGAGTGGTGAACATGCTCCGCGCTCGCCGGCAACGGGGCGGTGTTGCGGCGCGGCTCATCGAGCAGGGCGAGGTCGATATTACCCTGGGTTGTCGACACCTTGCGACGATCGCCGCCCCAGCGCTGCCACCAGTCGGCCAACGCCTGGGCGCTTTCGGGCGTTTCCCGATCGTTTTTATTGGCCACAATGATGTCCGCCGCGGCCAGCTGATCGCGGAAATTGTCGTTATTGACGACTTTTTCATCCAGCAGCTGACGGGGATCGAGGATGCACACCGTAGCGCGTAGATCGATCCAGGGTTCATACACCGCTGCGGTGAGGATATCGAGGATCTGCTTCGGATGGCCAAGGCCGGTGGGTTCGATCAGCAGGCGATCGGATTTACCCTGGCGCAGCAGGGTATTCAGCCCAACCTGCATCGGCAGGCCGTTAACGCAGCACATGCAGCCGCCGGGGATCTCTTTGAGCAGGGCGCCGCTGTCGGCCAGCAGCGCGCCGTCTATCCCGACTTCGCCAAACTCATTCACCAGTACGGCCCATTTTTCATCCGCAGGCTTCTGCGCCAGCAGATGAAGAATTGAGGTCGTCTTACCGCTGCCGAGAAAGCCGGTGATCAAATTGGTTCTGGTCACTCTTTTCTCCAGGATAAATGTAATGTTGTAACAGTTACGCCTATCCTGACGAAAAAAGGGGGAAAAGAGAAGTCCTGAGGCGGACAGAAGAAGATTCTGTCCGCATAAGCGCAAATATTGTTAAGAATTTAGCGCGCGGGCCACGGCCTCGCGGGCACCGTGCGTCGCCAGTTGCTGCCAGGCGGCGCGGATCCCGGCGACAAACTGCGCGTTGTGCGGCAGGTCGCGGCCAAATATTACCTCCAGACCCAGTAGCGCATCGACGCGCTGCTGCTCATCGCTCTGCGCCACCCGCTGCTGGATCTTGTCGACCAGCGGATCGCGCACGTCGATCGTCTGACCCGCGTCGTCCGTACCACTGACGTAGCGCATCCAGCCGGCAACGCCGAGGGCCAGCAGCGGCCAGCGGCTGCCGCGCTCAAGATGTACGCGGATGCCGTCGAGCATGCGCTGGGGCAGTTTCTGGCTGCCGTCCATGGCGATTTGCCAGGTGCGATGTTTGAGCGCCGGATTACTGAAGCGGTCGATGAGGCTGTCGGCATAGGCCTCGAGATCGACGCCGGTAATGGTCAGCGTCGGGGCCTGTTCGTCGAGCATCAGCTGGCGGGCGGCGCGGCGGAAGACCTCATCCTGCATGCAGTCGCTGACGTGCGCATGACCTGCCAGATAGCCAAGCCAGGCGAGAAAAGAGTGGCTGCCGTTGAGCATCCGCAGCTTCATTTGCTCCCAGGGCAGCACGTCGTCGGTCATCTGCACGCCGGCCGTCTCCCAGGCCGGTCGTCCGGCGACGAAGTGGTCTTCGACCACCCACTGAATGAAGGGTTCGCAGCTGATGGCGCAGGGATCGTCGACCCCCAGCACGGCGGCGATTTCCGCCAGCGACTCGGCGGTGGCCGCAGGAACAATGCGATCCACCATGGTGCCCGGGAAGCTGACATTATCGGCGATCCAGTTCGCCAGCGCCGGGCTGCGTTTTTCCGCCATACCGAGGACGGCATTTTTCACCACGTGGCCGTTGTCGGGAATGTTATCGCAGGAGAGCACGGTAAAGGGCGGCAGGCCCCGTTCCCGGCGGCGGGCCAGCGCTTCAACTAAAATACCGGGAGCCGACTGCGGTAGCGTCGGATTTTCCAGATCGTGAACGATACGCGGATGCGTCGGATCCAGCTTGCCGGTCGCCGGATCGATGCAATAGCCTTTTTCGGTGATGGTCAGCGAGACAATCGCCACCTGCGGCTCGCAAAATTTTTCGATAATTGCCGCCAGCGAATCGAGCCTGGCGTTCAGGCATTCGTGCACCGCGCCGATCACGATGGGCTGGTTACCGTCGGCGCCTTTTTCCAGCACGGTAAACAGATGGTCCTGTTCGCGAAGCTGGCTCATCAGCGTATCGCCGCTGAACAGACTGATTTCGCAGATCCCCCAGTCGCCGCCGACGTTATTCAGCACGCGATCGGTCAGCAGCGCCTGGTGCGCGCGATGAAACGCGCCAAAGCCGAAATGGACAATACGCGAGCGGAGCTGGCTGCGATCGTACTGAGGACGTTGCACGTTTTCCGGTAGCGTAGCGGTTGCAATTGTTGTCATTCTTTACACACCTGTTTAACTGCTTATTAACAATGCCAGTCTAAAGTTATATGACAGGAAATTAAATTGGTAAGCCGAAATTATCCGCTGACTGTGAGCTGGATCAATCAATGCGCCGGCACTGTTTGCAGCCTGAGGAGAAACATGTATGGTAGTCGTCATGAGTGTCGCCATTATTGGTATAACAACTTTTGTGAGGGCATAGCGATGGAACAAACCTGGCGGTGGTATGGGCCGAACGATCCTGTATCGCTTGATGATGTACGGCAGGCAGGGGCGACCGGCGTCGTGACTGCGCTGCACCATATTGCAAACGGTCAGGTCTGGCCGGTAGAGGAGATTAAAGCGCGTCAGGCGCTGTTAGCGGCAAAAGGGCTGACCTGGTCGGTCGTCGAAAGCATTCCGGTGCATGAGGATATTAAAACCCACAGCGGGGAGTATGCGACCTGGATTGCCAACTATCAGCAGAGCATCCGCAACCTCGCGGCCTGCGGCATCGATACCGTATGCTACAACTTTATGCCGATCCTCGACTGGACGCGCACCGATCTGGAATATGAGCTGCCGGACGGTTCCCGGGCGCTGCGTTTCGATCAGATCGCCTTCGCCGCCTTTGAACTGCATATCCTCAAACGCCCGGGCGCGGAAGGAGATTACAGCGAAGAAGAGCAGCGTCAGGCTGAGGTTTATTTCAAGGCGATGAGCGAAGCGGACATCGAGAAACTGACCCGCAATATCATCGCCGGCCTGCCGGGGGCGGAAGAGGGTTACACTCTTGACCAGTTCCGCGCGCGCCTGGCGGAATATGACCACATTGATAAAGCGCAGCTGCGCGAGAATATGGCCTACTTCCTGCGGGCTATCGTGCCGGTGTGCGAAGAGGTAGGCATCCGCCTGGCGGTGCATCCGGACGATCCGCCGCGGCCGATCCTTGGCCTGCCGCGTATCGTCTCGACCATTGAAGATATGCAGTGGCTGAAAGAGACAGTGGACAGCATTAATAATGGCTTTACCATGTGCACCGGATCCTATGGCGTCCGCGCCGATAACGATCTGGTGAAGATGGTGGAGACCTTTGGCGATCGCATCCATTTCACCCATCTGCGATCTACCTGTCGTGAAGCGAACCCGAAAACCTTCCACGAGGCGGCGCACCTTAGCGGCGACGTCAATATGGTGGCGGTGGTGGATGCGATTCTGCGTGAAGAGCAGCGGCGTAAACAGGCTGGCGATCTGCGCCCGATCCCATTCCGTCCGGATCATGGTCATCAGATGCTTGACGATCTGCGCAAGAAAACCAACCCAGGCTATTCGGCGATTGGCCGTCTCAAGGGGATGGCGGAAGTGCGTGGCGTCGAGCTGGCGCTGAAAATGACCAAATACCCTGAACTGTTGTAATCGCGGTAACAGGGATAATAAAAGGGACAGCCAGCGGCTGTCCCTTTTTACTGTCGGGGCGTCAGCCTGGTCGGGTAAGTGAAGCGCCACCCGACAAAATAACGGCGCAATGGGGTAGATACGGTGATCGGTTTGCAACAGTGTCGACCCTGGAAAAACCTGTGTTCTCTGTTATTTCCGGGCAGATTGCGCTCCCGATATTTCTTCTGCGTTATGTTACTCATGGTGCAGGGAGCGCACAGGGGGCGGCCAGTCGCCGCCGCCCCCTGTACCCCCGGGCTCCGGCCAGCAAAATCGCCACTGCGTGGTACCTTCGACTTATCCCTGCAGGCTTCGGGTCGGGCCGAGGC
>OIFL01000156.1_pt1 | contig 14499 bp, 12 predicted proteins | sample 1581961 | NCBI WGS metagenome assembly OIFL01 (sample SAMN04414079, study PRJEB24778) | human gut metagenome | material: faecal | host: Homo sapiens
TTAGAAATATCGGCTGAATCGCCGGGCAGTGGCCCTATCCCGGCAGCCATGTGTATGGCGCCAGCAAGGCGTTTGTGAAGCAGTTCAGCTATAACCTGCGCTGCGATCTGCGTGGCACCGGCGTGCGGGTCACCGATCTGGCGCCGGGGATTGCCGAGACCGAATTTACCCTGGTGCGCACTAAGGGCGACCAGGCGGCATCGGATAAGCTCTATCGCGGCACCACGCCGCTGAGCGCGCGCGATATCGCCGAGCAGATGTTTTATATCGCCACGCTGCCGGCGCATATGAACATTAACCGGGTAGAGGTGATGCCGGTGCGTCAGGCGTGGCAGCCGTTCGCTATTGACCGGGACTAGGCAGGCGCGTGGTTTTTCCCCTGCCGGCGATACCGGCAGGGGATGCAAGCCGGACTAACGGCTGCTTTGCAGAAACTGCCTGACGCGTTCAGAGTCAGGCTGAGTGAAGAACTTCTCCGGCGGCGCCTTCTCAATCAGCAGCCCCTTCTCCAGAAACACCACCTCGTTGGACACCTGGCGGGCAAAATCCATCTCGTGCGTCACCACCACCATGGTGTAACCCTCGGCGGCGAGGGCTTTCATTACCCCCAACACCTCATTAACCAGCTCCGGATCCAGCGCCGACGTCGGTTCATCGAAGAGAATAACTTCGGGCGACATCGCCAGCGAACGGGCGATCGCCACCCGCTGCTTCTGCCCGCCGGAGAGGGTGATCGGGTAAACATCGGCTTTGTGCGCCATGCCCACTTTCTCCAGTTGCTGCATGGCAATGGCCTTCGCCTCGTCTCGTTTCATGCCCTTAACGTGCAGCAGCGCCTCGCTGACGTTTTGCTGAACGGTCAGATGCGGCCACAGGTTAAAACTCTGAAAGACCATCCCCACCCGCTCGCGAATTTTGGCCAGCTGGCGGTGCGACATCGCCCGGCCGCGCTGTTCATCAATCCCCAGTCGCTGACCGCCGATATGAATTTCACCGCGGTCCGGCTGTTCCAGCCAGTTCATACAGCGCAGCAGTGTGGATTTTCCCGACCCGGACGAGCCGAGAATACTCACCACGGTCCCCTTCTCCACCGTCAGGTTAATATCCCGCAGGACTTCCACATTATCGAACTGTTTGGAGACGTTTTTGACGCTTACGGCAATAGACTCAGGCATGGCTCATTCCTCTTTTGGCTCCCCAGGCGGTCAGGCGCTTAATCAGCAGCTCCAGCAGAATGCTGATCGCCCAGTAAAGCCCAATGGCGACGATAAAGGCGTTAAACGGAATAAAATAGGTCGCCTGGACGCTGTTGGCGGCGGCGGTGATCTCCTGAACGGTAATAATGCTCAGGAAAGCGGTGTCCTTCAGGCAGATAATCAGCTGATTGCCGATCAGCGGTAAGGCGGAAGAGACGATATTGGGTAAAATAATCCGCCGAAAAATGGCATAGCGAGAAAAGCCCTGAGCAATCGCCGCTTCAATATACCCGCCGGAAAATACCCGCCGCTGGCTGCGCAATATTTCAAAGAAGTAGGCGCCATGATAAATAATCAGGGCCAATAAACCGGCGGTCCACGGCTCCATGCTAATACCGAGCTGCGGCAGTCCGTAATACAGCAGATAGGCGAGGATCAAAAAAGGGATCGCGCGCATCAGGCTGACAAAGCCAATGATAACCCGGTTAAGGACTTTCTTTTGATATTCGCTCAAATAGCACAGCGCAATACCGATAATAAGGGCCGCCAGGGCGGCGGTAATAAACAGTTCGAGGGTCGCGAATAACCCGGCAATAAAGCTATCGCGTACCGACCAGATAACGCCCCACTGATTCATAATGCCTCCCGTTCCTAGCGCGCCAGACGCCTGGCTTTACGTTCCGCGATACCCTGCAGCTTCAACAAACAGCCGATGATCACCACATACAGCAGGCCGGCGGCGAGGATCGGCGACAGCGGCTCGTAGGTGACCGAGGAGATACGGTTGGTGACCCGGGTGAGATCCACCACGCCAATCACGGCGATGGCCGGGCTACCTTTGATCAAAAAGGACATCTCATTGACCAGCGCCGGCAGGCTCTCGATCCACATCTGCGGCAGCATGATGTAGCGGAAGTAGGTCCAGCGGCGCATTCCCACCGACTCCGCCGCCTCCCGCTGTTCGCGCGGAAAGGTGCGGAAGGCGTTGCGCCAGATCTCAGCGTTAAACGCCGAGGTGTTAAGCGTCAGCGCCACGATGGCGGCCACGTTCTTGTCGAGGTTAATGCCCATCGTCGGCAGGGAAAGGAACAGAAACAGCACCAGCGTCACCAGCGGCGTTGCGCGGGCCAGACTGATATAGACCACCAGCAGCTGGTCGATCACCGGCAGGCGCAGCATCCGTACCAGGGCGATCAGCAGGCCCGCCACCACCCCGAAGGCGATAGCGATGGCCGAAATCCAGAGGGTCGTCCATGCGCCTTCGATTAATAACTGCCAGGAAATTGCATCCATGAGGCCCTCCTTCTCAGCAACAGGCGGCGGTCGCCCGCCGCGGAACATTACAGACCGGCAAGCTTATGAAACTGTTCCGGGCTGGTGATCGCCTCGGTGGGCAGGTTGTCATAGGTTTCGCCAAACCATTTTTTCTGCAGCTCGGCGAGCTTGCCGGTCTCCTTCATGTGGTTCATAAACTTGGTCATATAGGCCAGCAGCTGCGGCGAGTTTTTCGGGATCGGCCACGCCATATACCCCGGTCCGGAGACAGCCAGCCCTTTGGCGAAGACCTTCGGTTTGGCTTTCGCCAGGTCGTTTACCGAGATCACCACGTTAATCACGTAATCCAGTCGCTTATTCGCCAGGTCGGCGTAAGCTTCCGGATAGGAGGGATACTCCACCACCGGTCCCAGCTTGCCGCCGGTCTTCTCCAGCATCGCCTTCAGCTCCGGCAAACGCGCCAGCAGCGCGCTCCCGGCCTGTAACCCCACTTTTTTGCCGCTGAGATCGGCAATCGTATTTAACGAAGTATCGCCAGCGCGTTTGACGAAATAGTGCTGCGCGGAGGCCCACGGTGGGGTGAAATCAAAGACCTTCAGCCGCTCATCGGTAATAACCGCCCCGGTTAAGGCCATATCGTATTGTCCGGTGGAGACAGCCGCTAATAATCCGGTCCACGGTAATATGCTCTGGTCGACATGAAATTTGGCGTATTTACGTAATTCCTCAAGCATATCTTTGTTAAAGCCATCGGCCTGGCCATTATTCATAAAGTTAAACGGCGCATAATCATCTTCCGTCGCCACTTTCAAGGTGCCGGATTTTTCTATTTCCGGCAGATCGGCCGCGACGGCGTGATAAGAAAAAGCAACCGTTAATACAGCGCTCAGACATATTGATGCCAATGATTTTTTCATTATTTCACCCCTGATGGATTGGCCAGACGGGTTCATTCCAGAACGCGAAAAGGTTTATGCAAAATAGAGGCCGGGAGGTTCCGGTCCACGGCGGCTGAATGCGTTTTTAATGTGGGAGCGTTTTGCAATTCCGTATAGAGCCAGATGGGCCGCATCGCTGTGTCAGATGGTGGAAGGGTGGTATGGAATTTGCTGAGCTTAACGGGTGGTCGCGATGCGTTATTGCCAGAGGAGCCCCGTATGATCCGTCACCTGTTACACGTTGATTTTCAGCCTGGCCGCGGTTTGCAGGAACAGGTGCGAGAGACGCTGGTGAATGCCATTCTCAGCGGGATCTTCGCCGCCGACACCCCGCTGCCCTCCTGTCGCCAGCTGGCCAGCCAGCTTCGCGTCTCGCGCAACACCACCGCGCTGGTGTTTGAAAGTCTGGTCAACGAGGGCTACCTGATTAGCCGCCCACGAAGCGGTTACTACCTGCATCCCGACTATCATGAAGCTTCGCCTGCCGCCGTCGAGAGTGCACCGCAGCGCGAAGCCGCTGCACCACGCTGGGGCGACCGGCTGCAGATGACCCCCAGCCAGCAGGAGTCGATCCTCAAACCGGCGGGCTGGATGCACTACCGCTACCCGTTTATCTACGGCCAGCCCGATACCCGGCAGTTCCCGCTGGCCACCTGGCGCTCGGCGGCGAACTGGCTGCACGGCGGGGTGCGCGACCCGGCGTGGGTCATCGACCATATTGACCAGGATGTGCCGATGCTGATCGAGCAGATCCGCACCCGGGTGCTGCCCAAGCGCGGCATTGTCGCCGCGCCGGATGAAATTCTCATCACCCTTGGCTCGCAAAATGCGCTCTACCTGCTGACCCGACTGCTGCTCTCTTCCATCACCCGCATTGGCGTCGAAAACCCCTGCTTTCGCGAAGCCATCAACACCTTTCTGCTCGCCGACGCCGAGGTGGTGCCGCACCCGGTGGATGAAGAGGGGATCGTGCTTAACGAACGTCCCTGCGATTACTACTATGTCACCCCCGGCCACCAGGTGCCCACCGGGGTGGCAATGAGCAGCGCGCGCCGCCGCCAGCTGCTGGATCATGCCGCCCGCCATGACGCGGTGATCATTGAAGATGATTATGACTCGGAAAGTAACTTTACCCTCAACCCGCTGCCGGCGCTGAAGGCCAGCGACCGCAGCGGCCGGGTGGTGTATGTCAGCAGCCTGTCAAAAGCGCTGTCACCGGGGCTGCGGTTGGGGTTTATGGTCGCCGACCCGGACCTGATCGACGAGGCGCGCGCCCTGCGCCGGCTGGTCTATCGCCATCCGCCGACCAACATTCAGTACCAGATGGCCCACTTCCTTGCCCAGGGCCATTATGAAACCCATCTGCGGCGCTACCACTACGACTCCGCCCAGCGCTGGGAGCGCCTGCACGCCGCCCACGCCGGCGTGCTGATTGAGCCCGGGGCGCGCCATTTTCTCAGCGCCGCGCCGCCGGATAACTACTTTCGCATGGGATTCCACGCCATTAACCCTGACGCCATCGCCCAGGGGGTGGAGGTCCTGCGCGGCCAGCTGGAGCAGATGGGTTAGCGGTATTGTTCATACTCCACGGCGTCGCGCACGCTGAGCAGCGCCGGGCGCAGACTGTCGAAAGGCACCGATCCGAGCGCAATGCGCAGCGCCTGCGGGATCGTGGCGGAGACGCAGAACGGCTCGGCGGTCGACACCGAAATACGGCGTTCCATCAGCGCATTCGCCAGTCGATCGGCCCGGCTCTCTTCACCCAGAGGCAGCCAGACAAAGTACGAATCGGGATGACTGACGACGGGAAGCCCACAAAGCACCTCGCGGGCCACCTGCTGCCGCTGTCGCGCATCCTGTCGTTTCTGCATTTCAAAGCGTGCCACCGTGCCATCTTCAATCCAGGCGCAGATCAGCGAACTTATCAGCGTCGGCGTATTCCACGTCGTGGCGCGGATGGCGCGCTCAATCTCCGGCCGGTAGCGCGGCGGAGAAATCACCACCCCCACGCGCAGCCCGGTGGCGATATTTTTTGAAAAACCGGTGACATACACCGTTCTTTCCGGCGCATAGCTGATCACCGGCGGCGGCGGACGGCTCACCAGCCGGGCGTAGGCGGCATCTTCAATAATCAGCAGATCGTGCTGGCGCGCGAGGTCGGCCAGCACCTGCCGCTGCCCGGTGTTGAGCACCCAGCCCAGCGGATTGTGCAGCGTCGGCATGGTATACACCGCCCGCACCCGCCGCTGCTGGCACAGCGTATGAAGCGCCTGCAGGTCCGGCCCCTCCGGTCGACAGGGGATCGCCGCCAGCTCCAGATGATACAGCGCCGCCAGAACCTTGAAGCCCGAATAGGTCAGCGCATCCACCGCCACCACATCCCCCGGACGTAACAGCCCCATGACGGTCACTGCCAGCCCGTGCTGTGCGCCGTTGACGATCAGGACATTTTCCGCATCCGGCGTAAAGTGCTGGCAGGTCAAATGGCGGGCGATAATTTCGCGCTCGGCGAGCCGCCCGGCATGAGGCTGATAGCGCAGATGCGAATCAATATCGCCCGCCATCGCCAGCTGCCTGAGCGCCTCGCGCAGCGCATCGCCCTGCTCCGGCAGCGAAGGGTAGTTGAAATTGAGATCCACGACATCGGCGGCCACCACCTGCTGATCGACCCCGTGCCCCGGCGGCAGCGAGAGGTCGCGCACGAAGGTGCCGCGGCCGGTTTCGCCGCTGACCAACCCCATCTCTTCCAGTTCACGGTAGACGCGCGTGGCGGTGGCCAGCGAGAGGCGTTCTCCGGCGGCAAGGGTACGGTGCGTCGGCAGACGGGTGCCTGCGGGCAGCTGCCCGCTGCGGATCGCCTGGGCATATCGGTCGACAACGGCTTTATATCGGGCTTTCATCGTGAAATGTATCTATGACAATAATTTGATTGTATTAGATTGGGCACATTACCATCGCCACAGACGATGCTCAAGCGGGCACAGCACATCTGATAACGCGAGGTTAACGTGGTAGCTTCAACAATGGATAAATCGGTGCCCGGTCCCTGGTCCGGATGGCTTCATGGTTTACTGGGGGTGATTATTTTTAGCGGGTCGCTGCCCGCGACGCGGCTGGCGGTGCAGGATATGGATCCGTTCTTATTGACCTTTCTGCGCGCCTCCATCGCCGGACTGCTTGCCATCGCCCTGCTGGTCGGCTTTCGCCAGAAACGCCCGCGCCTGGTGCAGCTTGTCCCCCTGATCATCATCTCATCAGGGGTGGTGATCGGCTTTCCCCTGCTCACGGCGCTGGCCCTGCAGCGCATCACCTCGGCGCATTCGATTGTGTTTATTGGTCTGCTGCCGCTGATGACCGCTATTTTTGGTGTGCTGCGCGGCGGCGAGCGTCCTCAGCGCGCTTTCTGGATCTTTTCGCTGCTGGGCAGCCTGCTGGTGGTGGGATTCGCCCTGACGCAAAGTGCGGCGGCCTCACTCAGCGGCGATCTGCTGATGCTGGCGGCGGTTATCGCCTGCGGCCTCGGCTATGCGGAAGGGGCAAAGCTGACGCGGGAGCTCGGCGGCTGGCAGGTGATCTGCTGGGCGCTGGTGATAGCCCTGCCGTTGATGCTCCCCGCCTCGCTGATGGTTCAGCCCGCGTCCTGGCATGCCATATCGGCCTCCTCCTGGGCGGCGCTCGGCTATGTGTCGCTGTTCAGCATGCTGATCGGTTTCATCTTCTGGTACAAAGGGCTGGCCGCGGGCGGGATCGCCGCCGTCGGCCAGCTCCAGCTATTGCAGCCGTTCTTCGGGCTTGGCCTGTCGGCGGCGCTGTTGCACGAAACCGTCAGCCCCTTGATGCTGGCGGTTACGCTGGGCGTGGTACTGTGCGTGGTGGGCTCGCGCAAATTTGGCCGCCAGCGGGTTAGCGCAGGGAGCGGGAGCCGTGATTGACCGCCCCGTCATCCGCCGTCCCGGGTCGCGGCGGTGTAACCGCCTTACCCGGGTGACAGCATGATAAACGGCTGGAGGACGCGCCGCCGGGGAGGACGACCGTCTACACCGGCCGCGCGTACTGAAGCATCACCTGCAGCAGCACGTTGGCCCCGGCGGCGACGTGCTCCGGCGAGGCATACTCCATTTCGTTATGGCTGATCCCGTCCTTGCAGGGGATAAAAATCATCCCGGTCGGCGCCAGGTAGCTCATATACACTGCGTCATGCCCGGCGCCGGAGACGATCGGCCGCGCCGGGTAGCCCAGCCGCTGCGCGGCATCGGCAATGGCCTGCTGGCATTCAGCATCGAACGGCGCCGCCGGATAGTGGCTTACCTGCTTCAGGGCCACCTGCAGACCGCTCTCCCGCTCAACCTCCGCGATAAACGCCCGCAGCTGGCGATCCATCTCGTCCACCAGCGCATCGCTGAGATTGCGCATATCAATGGAGAAGGTGACCTCCCCGGGCACCACGTTGCGGCTGTTGGGCCACACCTGCACGCTGCCGACGGTGCCGCGTCCCTCTTCGCTGCGCCCGGCAATGGCCACCACTTCCTGCATAATGCGGGTCGCCACCTGCAGGGCATCCTGACGCAGGCGCATCGGCGTGGGCCCGGCATGCGACGCCTGACCGGTCACCACGCAGTCGTACCAGCGGATCCCCAGCACGCCCTGCACGATACCGATGGTTTTCGCTTCATCTTCGAGAATCGGCCCCTGCTCAATGTGCGCCTCAAAATAGGCGCCGACGGGATGCTCTCCCGGGGTCTGCTCGCCGATATAGCCGATCTGCGCCAGCGCCTCGCCGACGCTGACGCCCTCTTTATCCGTGACGGCCCAGGTCTCCTCCAGCGGGAAGACCCCGGCAAAGACCCCGGAGCCCATCATCACCGGCACAAAGCGCGACCCCTCTTCGTTGGTCCAGAACACCACCTCAATCGGCGCGTCGGTATCAATCTGCAGATCGTTGAGCGTGCGCACCACCTCCAGTGCCGGCAGCACGCCGTAGTTGCCGTCAAATTTGCCGCCGGTGGGCTGGGTGTCAATATGGCTGCCGGAGACGATGGGCGGCAGGCCGGGGTTGCGGCCTTCCCGGCGCATAAACACATTGCCGATTTTATCGATGGTGACGCTCATCCCGGCCTCCCGCGCCCAGCCTATTACCTTGTCCCGCCCCTGGCGGTCGAGGTCGGTGAGGGTCAGACGGCGGCAGCCGCCCTTCGGCGTGGCGCCGATCTGCGCGAGATCCATTAACGACGCCCACAGGCGGTCGCCATTGATGCGCCAGCCGGTGGTGTCGGTCGCGGGGGTAAAAAGTACATCACTGCTCATGGTAGTCTCCTGACATCAAGGTCGCCGCCAGCGTAACCGGCGGTGGGAATGCGCTATCAACGCCTGGTCTTCATCCTGTATGGTTTTTTGCCGCCGATCAGACGGCCAGGGCCTGGGCGTTAGCGTCAATCGCCAGCTCGCGCCAGCGGTGGCAACTCACCGCGTGGCGCTCCGCGACGGATTCCGTCGGCGGCAGACTCTGCTCACAGACCGGGCGACGGTGCGGGCAGCGCTCGGCAAAAGCGCAGCCGGGCGGCAAGCGCGCCAGATCCGGCGGCGCGCCGGGAATGCAGTGCAGGGCATCACCTTTCTTAAGCCCCTCTTTCGGCCGACTGCCCAGCAGCACCTGGGTATAAGGATGGCGCGGGTGGCGCAGGATCTCGCTCATCGACGCTTCCTCGACGATCCGCCCGGCGTACATCACCGCCACCCGGTCGGCGATCTCCACCGCGGCGCCGATATCGTGGGTCACAAACACGATCGACAGCCCGCGCTGCTTTTGCTGCTCGCGCAGCAGGATCAGGATCTGGATTTGCACCGTGGCGTCGAGGGCGGTGGTCGGCTCATCCGCCAGCAGCAGCTGCGGGTTACAGGAGAGCGCAAGGGCGATCATCGCCCGCTGGCGCATCCCGCCGGACATCTCGTGCGGGTAAGCATCCAGCCGCCGCTCGGGGCTGGGAATGCGCACCTGGCGCAGGGCCTCCAGCGCCCTGTCCCGGGCCTCCTGGCGCGATAGCCCTTCGTGGCGGCGCAGCCCTTCAATAATCTGCTGCCCGACGGTGTAGACCGGATCGAAGGCCAGCAGCGGCTCCTGAAAAATCATCGCGCAGCGTCCGCCGCGATAGCGCCGCAGCTGACTTGTGCTCATCGTCAGCACCTCGTCGTCCCCCACCTGCAGGGTGCCGGAGAGCTCACTGCTCCCTGGCGGGTGCAGGCGCATCAGCGCCCGCAGGGTCACGCTCTTGCCGGAACCCGACTCGCCAATCAGCGCCATCACCTCCCCCTTTTGTACGTCAAAGGAGACTCCATTGACCGCGTTGATGGTCTGTCCGTCGCGGCGAAAGACGACCCGCAGGTCGCGCACATGGACAAAGGCGTTATCCGACATGGCTGACCTCCTTAAGGGGGATGCTCTGCTGCCAGAGCGAGGCCGGCTGCGCCATCAGTCAGGCGCTCTGGTGCCCCTCCCCGACCGCCTCCAGCCGCGGTTTCACTTCGGCGCAGATCGCCTTCGCATGCGGGCAGCGGGTGTGAAAGCGACAGCCGCTCGGCGGCGCGATGGGGCTGGGGGGATCGCCGCTCAGCGGCGAGGTCAGGGTGCGGTGTTCCGGGTCCATGGAGGGCATCGAGCTTAACAGCGCCCGGGTATAGGGGTGGGCGGAGGCGGTAAACAGCTGCTCCGCCGGGCCGATCTCTACCACTTCGCCAAGGTACATAACGAGGATCCGATCCGACAGCCAGCGAACCACGTGCAGATCGTGGCTGATAAACACATAGGTCAGCTCGAGGGTGCGTTTTAGCTCCTGCAGCAGCTGCAGCACCTGGGCTTCCACCGATTTATCCAGCGCCGACACCGCCTCATCAAGAATGACCAGCCGCGGCTTCATCGCCAGCGCGCGGGCGATATTCACCCGCTGCCGCTGGCCGCCGGAGAGCGCATGCGGGTAGCGGTCGGCAAAGCGCGCCGGCTCAAGGCCAACGTGCGCCAGCAGATAGCGGGCATATTCGCTGGCCTCTCTGGTGCTGACGCCATGGACGCGCTGGCCGAAGGCGATGCTCTCCTCCATGGTCAGGCGCGGATTGAGCGAAGCATAGCTATCCTGAAAGACCATCTGCACCTGGCGACGGTAGGCTTTCAGCGGCAGACGCGACGAGCCGACCCCCTGTCCGTCGAAGATCAGTTCGCCGCTGTCCTGGGTGAGCAACTGCATCAGCAGCCGGGCAGTGGTCGATTTGCCGCAGCCCGACTCGCCGACCACCCCCAGGGTTTCGCCTTTCATCACCGTGAAGCTGATATCGTCCACCGCCTGCACCACCTCCCGGCCTTTGCCGCCGCGAAAGTACTTCAGCAGGTGATTGACCTTCAGCAGCGGCTGCGCCGGCCCGCCAAGATCGATATTGATAAAGGGTTGCATCGCTTACTCCTTAATCGCCATTGCCGCACGCAGGCGGTCCGCGAGGATATTGAACGAAATGGAGGTGATAAAAATCATCAGGCCCGGCAGGGCGGCCACCCACGGCTGGGTATAGATTGCCGTGCGCAGCGTATTGAGCATCAGCCCCCACTCGGGCTCCGGCGGCCGCACGCCGAGGCCGAGAAACGACAGGCCGGAGGCGAGGATCATGCACACCGAAATCAGCCCGGTGGAGAAGACGAAGATCGGCCCGAGCACGTTGCCCAACACCTGGACGCGGATAATGGTCAACGCGCTGGCGCCAGTGGCCCGGGCGGCGTCGATATAGTCCATATGTCGCACCTGGGCGGTCACGCTCTCGGCAATCCGCGCCACCTGCGGGACAAACACGAGGGTCAGCGACAGCAGCGCATTGCCGATGCCCGCCCCCAGCGCTCCCGACAGCGCAATCGCCAGCAGGACGGAGGGAAAGGCATAGAACACATCCACGGTGCGCATAATCACGGTATTGGTTTTGCCGCCCGTATAGCCGGCGATAATCCCGATGGCCCCGCCGATAAAAAAGGCGAACACCACCGGGACAATCCCCATAAACAGCGACAGCCGGGTGCCGAGAATCAGTCGCGACAGCATGTCGCGCCCCAGCTCATCAGAGCCCAGCGGGAAGCCGTCGCTGCCGATGGGCTTCAGGCGCAGGAACATTGACGTTTGATAGGGGTCTTTGACGATAAGCCATGGCCCTAACAGCGCCAGGGCCAGCAGCAGGAGGATCACTACCCCCACCACCACGCCGCCGGGATCGCGCAGTAAGCGGCGCAGCACGCCGCGCCAGTAACCTTGCCGGGAAGCGTTGGCCGGCGCGGCCGGGACCGCTTTCGTCGTTGCCGTATCCACCATGGTCAGCTCCTCTTAATGCGCGGGTCGAGGGTGGTCTGCAGAATATCCACCAGCAGGTTGAGCAGCACGAAAAACAGCGCCAGCACCCAGATGGTGCCCTGCAGCAGGGGCAGGTCGCGCTGAAAAATGGCGGTATTGAGCAGCAATCCGGTTCCCGGCCAGGAGAAAACGGTCTCCACAAGGATCGAGCCGCCCATCAGATAGCCCACCTGCAGCCCCATCACCGCCAGCGCGGTGGGCGCGGCATTTTTCATGACGTGGACAAAGATGCGCGACTCGTTGAGCCCGCGAGCGCGCAGGCCAACGATAAACTCCTGGCTGAGGATATCGGCCACCTGCGAGCGCACGGTGCGGGCGATAATCCCGGTGGGGATCACCGACAAGGTGAGGGCTGGCAGCAGCATGAACTGCAGGTGCGCCCAGTCCCATTGCCAGCCCACCTCGCCTATCGGCCCGCCGCCGGTGGCCGGCAGCAGCGCGAACTTAACGCTGCAGAGGATCACCAGCAGCATCCCCAGCCAGTAGTGCGGCACGCTGACGCCAAATACCGACAACACCGAGGCCAGACGGTCAATGACGCTGTTGCGAAAATAGCCGGCGACAAAGCCAAACAGGCTGCCGAGGACGAAGCCGATCGCCGTCGCCAGCAGCGCCAGGCGCAGGGAGTACGCCACCGCGGTCATCACTTCGTCTATCACCGGGCGGCCGGTGGCGACCGACATACCAAGGTCGCCGTGCAGCGCCCGCCACAGCCAGTGGATAAACTGCATGGGCAGCGGCTTATCAAAGCCGTAAGCCTGCATTAACGTCTGACGCAGCGCCTCCGAGGCGTCCGGCGGCATCACCGACACCAGCGGGTCGCCCGGGGCGATCTGCACCAGCATGAAACAGATCACCGCGACCCCAAGCATGGTGGGGATAGCCAGCAGAATGCGGTATAGCAGCGTATTGATCATCGGTCGCCCCTTTCGCGATTACTCTTTTTTGCTCACCAGGCTGAGGTCGATAAACCAGCTCTGCGGTTGCACCACCCCGGTCACCGCAGGGGAAATCGCACGCGGCCCGACGTCGTGGGCGACAAACAGGAATGGCACCTGATCCACCAGCGCGGCGTGCAGCTCACCGGCCGCTTGGTTCATCTCCGCCGGGGTAAAGGCGTGCTTGACGGCGGCGGCCAGCTTCTCCGTCTCCGGAGTGGAGAAGTAACCCCAGTTGGTCGCCACCGGCGGAAACGCTTTGGCGGTCGAGAAGCGGATCAGGCCAAAGTAAGGATCGTTAACCGCGGCGCTGACGTTGATCGCATCGATCCCTTTCGCCGACGGGTCCCGGGCGCCCAGGCGCCAGTTGGTAAACAGGGTGTTCCATTCCACCACTTTGATATCCACATTGAAGAAGCAGCTCTTCAGGCTCTGCTGGATATACTCGTTCATCGGCAAGGGCTGCATCTGCCCGGAGCCGGAGGCCGAGGTGGCCACCGTGACGTGCAGCGGTTTGCTGGCGCTGTATCCGGCCTCGGTCATTAGCTGGCGGGCGGTATCCGGGTCATATTTGATCTGGAAAGTGGGTTTGCCATGCCACGGGCTGTCAGCCTCATAAACCCCGGTGGCCTCGGTCATGTAGCCGCCAAGGTAGCTCTTCAGCTCGGCGCGGTTCAGACACAAGTTGGCCGCTTTGCGCACGCGGATGTCCTGCCACGGCGATCCTTTTTCAAAGGAGAACTGCCAGGGCCACAGGTGCGGCTGGGTATTGGCGTAGAGGTGAAAACCCTGAGACTTGATCTGATCGATGGCGTCCGGCGCCGGGGCTTCAATCCAGTCCACCTGCTTCGACAGCAGCGCCGCGGTACGGGCGTTGGCCTCCGGCAAGGGGATCAGCACCACTTTATCCACCCGGGGAATGCGATCTTTGTTCCAGTAGTCGGGGTTTTTATCGAGGATCAGCTGCTGACGCGGCACCAGCTTCTCCAGTTTGAACGGGCCGCTACCCACCGCGTGGGCGGCGAAGGCGGTCCACGCCTGTTTGCTGCGCGCGGCGCTATCTCCCGCGCTGGCCGGCACCGCGTCATACTGCTTCTGCCACGCCGTCGGCGAGACGATAAACAGGTTGGTGATGTTGTACGGCAGCAGCGCGTCCGGTTCCGAGGTGGTCAGCGCCACGGTGTGGTCGTCAATTTTCTCCGCGCCGGTGAGGGTCGGCATCCGCGACAGGGTGTTGCCGATCTGCCCCGGGGCGTACTGCGGCGCTGCTTTATTGAGCACCTTATCCACGTTCCAGACGATGGCGTCGGCGTTCACCTCCGTCCCATCATGAAACTTCACCCCCGGACGCAGGGTGAAAATCCAGCGGCTGGTGTTCTGCGGATCGATGTGCCACTCGGTCGCCAGCCCCGGCACCAGACCGCTGGGCTTTTCACCTTGCGACAGATCCCACTCCACCAGCGCGTCGTACAGCGGGATGCCGGTAAAGCGGTTGCCCTCATAGCCCTGATCCGGCTGGCCGAGGGTTAACGGAATATCCGCGGCGGTCATGGCGATCCGCAGCGTGGAGGCGTTGGCAGGTAAGGCGGCGCCCGCCAGGGCCAGTGCGCCGCTCACCGCCACGGCGAGACGACCGGCACGCGAAAATAACGTCTTTTTGTGCATCACATGATCCCTGTTAAATAAAGTGTCACGGATTAACAGGCAAAATGCGTACCAGCTCTTACGCGGACGAAAATAGGCCAAAACCGACCGGTAAAATAAGAAGGGCTTATAT
>OIFL01000162.1_pt1 | contig 14190 bp, 11 predicted proteins | sample 1581961 | NCBI WGS metagenome assembly OIFL01 (sample SAMN04414079, study PRJEB24778) | human gut metagenome | material: faecal | host: Homo sapiens
GTAATGCACGACGATACAGGCAATAATAACCCGCCCATCGTCAAAGACGGGTTATTAACGACAACAGCCTTTTTATTATTCGAGCTGCCAGGCTCCGGCTTCGGTTAATGCCGCCGAACCGCTCCAGGCAAATAACGCTAATTCACGGCGGGGAGCCTGCGGATAGATACGGCTGCTCAGGCAGGCCTCGCCGTCATTGACAAAAACCTCCACCGAAGAGCTATCGAAAAATATCCGCAGATTGAGATCCGCCCCGGCGGTCAACGGTACGCTGCGCGTCCCGCACAGGCCATACTGCGGATAATGCCGCTCCAGCACCAGACGCTGCTGTTGGGCATCCACGTAGAGGCGCAGGCCATCGCCAAAGCGCAGACCATACTGCTCGGCGCTGCTGCTGGCGCAGTTCCAGCGCAGGTTGACCTCCATCGCCTCGCAGTTGTCGACCATCGTGGTCTGCTGATTGTTCAGGGTGCTTACCGGCCACGGGAACCAGACGCCGCGCAGGCTCTCCACTTCTTTCGCCGGGCGCATCTGCAGGCGGTTATCCGCGCTCAGGCTCAGCTCGCGCGCCAGGGAGAGCATGCCCGCCCAGCCGTCCTGCTGCTCCGGCAGCGGCGATTCCCACATATCCAGCCAGCCAATCACGATCCGCCGGCCATCGGGGGTGGCGAAGCTTTGCGGGGCATAGAAATCGTGGCCGTGGTCCATCTCCCTGAATTCGCCGTGGCGAATAAAACGCTGCCCCGGCTGCCACTCGCCGATCAGATAGCCGCTCTGGAACAGATTGCGGTTGCGGAATCCTTCGGCCTGCATCCCCTGTGGGGAAAACATCAGGACGCGCTTGCCGTTGAGGGTGAAGAAGTCCGGGCACTCCCACATGTAGCCCATGGTGCTTTCCGCTTCATCCAGCACGCCCGCATCCTGCCACTGGCGCAGATCGGTTGAACGGTACAGCCGTACCTGGCCGGTATCGCCTTCACGCGCGCCGACGATCATGTACCAGCTATCCCCTTCCCGCCAGACCTTCGGATCGCGGAAGTGGTGCATGCCTGGAGGGGTGTCGACCACCATCCCCTGGCGCTCAAAGTGGATCCCGTCGCGGCTGGTGGCCAGACACTGCACCTGATACAGATTGGCTTCGTCGCCAGGATCGCCGTGGAACTTATGCCCGGTGTAAATCAGCGCCAGGGTATCACCATCGACCACGGCCGAACCGGAGAAGCAGCCGTCTTTATCTTCCGGCCCCTCCGGCGCCAGCGCCACCGGCAGGTGCTCCCAGTGCACCAGATCCTTACTGCGCGCGTGCCCCCAGTGCATCGGCCCCCACTGGGTGGAATACGGGTGATGCTGATAAAAGGCATGGTACCAGCCGTCGAACCACACCAGACCGTTAGGGTCGTTGATCCACCCGGCGCGGGCCGCCAGGTGATAGTGTGGATACCAGCGCAGATTGAGCACCTGGCGTTGTGTCTGCAGTACCTGTTCAGCCCGGGAGATTGTGTAAGTCATCATTTTCACTCTTTTTGATTCAGATAGCGGTAGGTTGCGACACCAGCGGATCGGCCGAGGATTTACCGGAGCGCAACAAGAAGATGGAGATAAAGGTGGTGCAGAACACCAGCAGGCCCATGATCAGATAGGACTGGGCGAAGCCATATTTTTCATAGCTGTAGCCCGCCAGCGGCGACAAGACGCTGGCAATGATCGAGCTGGTGCAGGCGAAACCCACCAGATAGAGGGTGGAGGAGAGGCGTTTATCAAAGTTGATGCTGTTGTACTTAAAGATAGCCACCAGCAGTATCGGCAGCTCCACCGCGTGCAGCAGTTTGGTAATGGAGATCAGCAGCGGCCCCTCCACCAGGCCAGAGGCCACCATGCGCATCGCCATCACCATGCCGGCGAAAATCAGACCGTTCTTGGCGCCGATACGGTTCACCAGCCACGGCGCGCAGAACATGCCGGCCGCCTCGAGGAACACCTGGAAGGAGTTGAGATAACCATACATCTCGTTGCCTTCCTGCAGGGTCGCGAACTGCGATGAGAAATAGACCGGGAACTGCTGGTCATAGACACCGTAGATGCAGGTGCCGATGACGAAAAAGACCAGCGCCCAGAACCGCGGCAGCGTCAGCAGGCGCAGTGCATCTTCCAGCGTCACTTTACCGCCCGATACCGCCTCCTGCATCGCATGCGGCGCCGAGGAGACCCGCAGCCGCGCCAGCAGGATAAAGAACATCAGCCCTGAGCAACTGGCGACGAGGAAGTTAAGCTGCGGATTGATGTTAAACAGCAGGCCGGCGAAGAAGGTGGCCACCGCCCAGCCGAGCGAGCCCCACATCCGTGCCCTGCCGAATTCAAACTGGCTCTGACGCGCCACGCGCTCGGTGTAGGATTCCAGCACGCCAATGCCGCCGTTAAAGGTCAGGCCGATGTAGATCCCGCCGAAGATGCTGCCCAACAGGACGTTAATCTTCAGCAAGTGGCCGAACAGCAGATACGCCGGACCGGAGAGGATCAGCAGCGCGGTGATATACCAGAGCAGATGTTTGCGCAGCCCCAGTTTGTCCTGAATGAAGCCATAGCAAACTTGCGCAAACAGCGCGGAAACCGACAGTACGGCATAGATAATACCGGTATCGCCAGCCTTCAGCCCAACCTCCTGGTGAAGCCAGATAGAGAGCAAGGAGCCGGATGACGACCAGGTCACGAAAAAGAAAAACAGTAAGGCACTGAGCAACGGGTAGCTGTGTGAGTGATGCGCTTTCATCATGACATTCTCGTGTTAGAGGAATGCAATTATGGTAACGTTAACAAAAAACAAAACGCAGGGGGATTCGCTGCGATACATGATGTTAATCACAAAAGTTAACGTTAACATAATGAAGATGCGATCGCGATCAAATATTAACCGCGGCAGCGTTCAGGACGGCGATAGCAGAAAATCGTTTCACTCTTTTACATCAGCGACTTAGTTGTATAGCCTGTACTCTGCAGCCACGGCGGAGGAAAAAATGGCGTCCCTGAAAGATGTAGCAAAACTGGCGAATGTATCTCTGATGACCGTCTCACGGGCGCTGAACACCCCGGAGCGGCTGAAGCCGGAGACGCTGGCCCGCGTACAGGCCGCCATCGCCGAAACCAACTACGTCCCCGACCTGTCGGCGAAAAAGATCCGCGGGGCGCGGGCCACCCCCAGCACCATCGGCGTGCTGGCGCTGGATACCGTCACCACGCCCTTTTCGGTGGAAATCACCCTGTCGATCGAAGAAACGGCCCGCGCCCACGGCTGGAACAGCTTTGTGGTCAATATGTTTTCTGACGATCGGCCGGAAGCAGTGGTCGACCTGCTCCTCTCCCACCGTCCGGACGGCATCATCTTTACCACCATGGGCCTGCGCCAGGTGCCGCTGCCGGACAAACTGCTGACCCTGCCCTGCGTGCTGGCTAACTGCGAAAGCCTCAGCCAACCGGTGGCCAGCTATATCCCGGACGATGAACAGGGCCAGTACGACGCGGTAAAAGCCCTGCTTGCCGCGGGCTATCATCGTCCGCTGTGCCTGCACTTACCCGCCAGCCAGCTGGCGACAATCCGCCGCCGCCAGGGGCTGGAGCGCGCCTGCCGGGAGGCGGGCATCGAACCGGAGAGCCTGACCCACTCGTATATGGCCCAGGGCGATGAGCATTACCACGATATCCCGGCGGTGGTGCTGGCGCATATCCGCGAGGGTAAACCTGGCTTTGACTCGGTGATCTGCGGCAACGATCGCATCGCCTTTATGGTCTATCAGACGCTGCTGGGCCAGGGGTTACGCATTCCACAGGACGTGGCGGTGGTGGGATACGACAATATGGTGGGCATTGGCGATCTGTTTCTGCCGCCGCTCTCCACGGTGCAGCTGCCGCACTACGACATCGGGCGTCTGAGCGCCCTGCATATCATTCACGGCGACAGCCATCGGGAGACGCGCAAAGTCGCCAGCCCGTGGTTGCCGCGCGCCTCACATTAACGGTTACCGATGTTGCGCAGCTTCTCGCCCGCCATCAGGTTGCGCTCAATGTGCTCGAGGGTGACATTCTTGGTTTCCGGGATCAGCCAGAAGGTGACGCCGATAAAGGCCACGTTGAGCACCGTGTAGAGCCAGAAGGTACCGGCGGCGCCAATCGCGTCAAGCAGCGTCAGGAAGGTGGCGCCGATGATCATGTTCGACACCCAGTTGGTGGTGGTCGAGCAGGTGATACCGAAATCGCGGCATTTCAGCGGCTGGATCTCGGAGCAGAGGATCCACACCACCGGCGCCGCGCTCATCGCATACCCGGCAATACACATCATGGTCATGCCGACGGAAAGCCAGGAGAGACCGCTGGAGGCGGTGCCATTGTCGAACTGCATCAGGCAGTAACCCAGCACCAGGGTGCCCAGCGCCATCACGCTAAAGCCGATTTTTAGCGCCGGCTTACGACCCGCTTTATCCACCGTGAACACCGCAATAAAGGTGGCAAACATAAAGGTCAGGCCCACCACCAGAGTGGCGATCATCTGCTGTTCGGTAGTGGTAAAGCCCGCCATTTTAAAGATACGCGGCGCGTAGTACATGATGATGTTCATACCGGTGAACTGCTGCATCGCCTGCAGCAGCATGCCAAGGAACACCGCCCGGCGCACGTTACGATTGACCTTAAACAACGCCCAGCCGCCCTGCTTCAGCTTCAGGCTTTCGCGGATCTCGTTAAGCTCATCGCGCGCCTTCTCCGAGGTATCGCGCAACATCCGCAGCACCTCTTCCGCTTCGATATGGCGTCCTTTCTCCGCCAGCCAGCGCGGGCTGTTCGGCAAAAAGACGACCAGAATAATCAGGATCACCGCCGGCAGTGCCAGCACGCCTAACATGGCGCGCCAGTTACCGCTGTAGCTAAAGGCAGTATCGGAAAGAAACGCCAGCACAATGCCGAGGGTCACCATCAGCTGGTACATACTGATCATTTTCCCGCGCACGTTCTCACTGGCCATCTCGGAGAGGTACAACGGCGCGGTATAGGAAGCGATCCCGACGGCCACCCCCAACACCACGCGGGCTATCAGCAGCACCTCCACGCTGGCGGCAAAAGCGGAGCCGATAGAGCCGGCGACAAAGAGCACAGCCCCCGCCATCAGGCTGTATTTGCGGCCAAGGCGGAACGACAGCCAGCCGTTAAACAGCGCGCCTATCGCCGCCCCCAGCATCATGCTGCTGACCACCCACTCCTGAAGCTGGCTGGATAAGGTGAAGTGGTCGGTAATAAAGGGCAGCGCCCCGGATATCACGCCGATATCCAGGCCAAAGAGCAACCCCGCTACCGCCGCAGCGATAGAAACAAACCAGTTCATCCGCCGGGTGTCACGTTGTGTCCGCGGCGTTAATGCAGAGTCGTTACTGATTGAAGTCATTTTTATTCCTGCCACACAGAGAAAGACATAGGACGAAAGTACGTGACTGGCGGAGGAGTTTGTCAGGCTGGATAAGCCAAAGATATGGACTATTTTGCTGGCAGGAGAGGTTTTGTGATGGACATTAAACTTTCTAAGGAACAAAAAATGCGTTTGTCATAGTGAATAACCCTGTCCATACAGGGCAGTAACATTAATCAGGCGATATAGAATATGGACGATTATCACTTATTGATATGGACAATAATTGCTCACTCGGCCGGTGCGATACTCACCGCCCCGGCCGTCGCGGAGGGGGTTAGCGCGCCAGCCAGCCGCCGTCCACCGCCACCGTGTAGCCATTGATGTAATCGGAAGCTGGGGAGGCAAGGAATACCACCGGCCCCATCAGATCGGCCGGCAGGCCCCAGCGCCCGGCGGGAATGCGGTCGAGAATTTCGCTGCTACGCTGTTCGTCAGCGCGCAGCTGCTGGGTGTTATTGGTCGCCATATACCCCGGAGCGATGGCGTTGACGTTGATATTGTGTTTGGCCCGTTCGTTCGCCAGCAGGCGGGTCACGCCCATCACCGCGCTTTTGGACGCGGTATACGACGGCACACGGATCCCGCCCTGGAACGACAGCATCGAGGCGATGTTAATGATTTTCCCGCCGCTGCCCTGGGCGATAAAGTGCTTCGCCGCCGCCTGGGACATGAAAAATACGCTCTTGATGTTCAGGTTCATGACGTCGTCCCAGTCCTTTTCGCTGAACGCCAGCGCGTCCTCGCGGCGGATCAGCCCGGCGTTATTGACCAGAATATCAATATGGCCGAATTCCGCCACCGCACGCTCCAGCAGCTGGGGGATACCGTCGATCTGGCGCAGGTCGGCGGTCAGGCTGAGAAAGCGGCGTCCCAGCGCCGTCACCCGTTCGATGGTTTCCACGGGCTCGACGATATTGATACCAACAATATCGCAACCTGCTTCCGCCAGCCCGAGGGCCATTCCCTGACCTAAACCGGTATCGCATCCGCTCACGACGGCCACTTTTCCCTGCAGGGAGAATGCATCAAGAATCATAATGTGTTCCTTAGTCGTTCAGAGCCTGCAGTATGCAGGCAAGGTTCTCTCGGCCCGGCTCGCGCCGGCGGCGCGACTGAGCGTGGGGCGAACTCATGGGCAGAGCCCATCATAAAAAATAAAACAGAGTTCCGTTTTACTGATGGGTGCCATCTTAGCCCCGCACTCTGTCATTTTCAATGATATTTAAAACGTTGTTTCATTTTTTATGACGCCGATTACAAAAAAAGAAAACGCGAACGGATCCGGTAACCCACGCCGGACAGGAAGCGGTTTTAAAAGGATGATGATTCAGCCGGTTGTCCGGAGAGGCGGCCAAAGTGAGGCCAGTAGGCCGCAGAAGATGCGGGAATTACGCTGAACTGCGTGAGACATCACAAATAATGAAACGTTGTTTTGATAAATTGACACCCATCTTTTAAAACACATCACTCAGCGAAACGCCTCTGGTCCAGCGGCATCGCAGGAAAGAAAGGAGCACTACATGGCTAAAGGCATGCGGGTCAAACTGAATTACCACGTCAGCCGCGATCCGGATACCGGGGCGGAAGTCACCCGCTTAACCCCCCCGGAGGTCACCTGTCATCGCAACTACTTCTATCAGAAGTGCTTTTTTAACGATGGCAGCCATTTACTGTTCGCCGGCGAGTTTGACGGCCACTGGAACTACTATCTGCTGAATATTGCCAGCGCCGAAGCCGTCCAGCTGACGGAAGGCGCCGGGGATAACACTTTCGGCGGCTTCCTCTCCCCGGACGATAAGTCACTCTATTACGTGAAAAATGACCGTACCCTGCTGGAGGTGAACCTCACCACCCTCGCCGAGCGTGAAGTTTACCGCGTCAGCGAGGCGTGGGTAGGCTATGGCACCTGGGTGGCAAACAGCGATTGCAGCAAACTGGTAGGCATTGAGATTGCGAAAAGCGACTGGACGCCGCTCAACGACTGGCAGATTTTCCATGACTTCTTCCACAAAGGACCGCATTGCCGCCTGCTGCGCGTCGACCTGCGCAGCGGTGAGAGCCAGGTGATCCACGAGGAAAAAATCTGGCTGGGACACCCGATCTATCGTCCCTTCGACGACCACACCGTCGCCTTCTGCCATGAAGGGCCGCACGATCTGGTGGACGCCCGCATGTGGCTGGTCAATGAAGATGGCAGCCACGTCCGCAAAGTGAAAACGCATGCCCCGGGCGAAAGCTGCACCCATGAATTCTGGGTCCCGGACGGTTCAGCGCTGATCTACGTCTCCTATCTGAAAGGCCAGCAGGGGCGGACGATCTATCGTTTTGATCCGGAGAGCGGCGTCAACGAGGCCCTGATGACGATGCCGGCCTGCTCGCATCTGATGAGCAATTTCGACGGCACGCTGCTGGTGGGCGATGGCTCAGGGACCCCGGTGGATGTCAAAGATACCGGCGGCTACTCCATTGATAACGATCCTTATCTGTATGTCTTTAACGTGGCGCAAAAACGCTACTTCCGCGTCGCACGTCATGATACCTCGTGGGCGACGGTGGCCAACAGCCGTCAGGTGACTCACCCACACCCCTCGTTTACCCCGGACGACAGCGCCATTCTGTTCAGCTCCGATAAAGACGGTAAACCGGCCATCTATATCGCGAAATTGCCCGAGCATCCGCCAATGCTAAGCGCCTGATCCACGCCACACGTCTTTCTGTCACTGGCCTTGCCCTCCTTCGCGGAGGGCTTTTTTTGTTCCCCCGCTTTGGCCCATAAAAAACCCCGGCTGACGGCGCCGGGGAAAACAGACGATGAGGGCCTGATGGAAATCAGAACGAGTAAGCCACCCCGACGCGGAAACGGGTCTGACGATCGCTGCGGTCATTCACGCCGACGTTGCCGATTTCACCATACGGCGACCAGTTGTTATCCAGCTTATAAGCCACCTTCACGTTATATTCCTGCGAGTAGGGTTTGTTGTCGTTGCGGCTGACCCCTTCGGAACTGCGGGCATAGACATAGTTCAGCTCGGTGCGCCAGTCGCCGAGAGCAAACCCGGCCCACGCGTCGCCGCGATTCACCTTGTCATCATCTTTGCCGGCATCATTCGGATAGCGGGTGTACTCATAGCGATAGCGAGCGGCGACATAGAAGCCATTGTCGAAACTGTATTGTACGTGCAGGTGCGGCTTGTAGATGGAGCGGCTGTCGTTGCTCTCTATGGTAAATCCGGGGGTGAGGAACAGGTTCGATGTCGCTTTCCAGCGCCAGCTGATGGTGTCTTCATGGCCGTTGCCCACCACGTCCGAATAGGGTTGCGAACCGTTGTCGCCGCCTGAACGCCATTTGGCCTCTACGGTAAAGCCTAGCCCGTTGGCAAAACGGTGGGAAACGGAGACGCGGTCGGCATTACTTTTATCGCTCTTGCCGCCATCTATAAATTCATGACGTAAATCTATCGTTACCGCAGTCGCCGCAAAAGACATACCACAGAGGGCGGCCAGAACCAGAGATCGTTTCAACATAGGGTACCCCTTATAATAAATAAAATGTCATTTCGTTTTTATGAAACATTATTTTATTTTTTAAGCACCTTAGTTTTAGTGACCAGGATCGTAGTTATTTGTTTCAAAAAAGGTGGCACAACAAGACGTGACGGATCTCAATAAATTGGCGGTGGGTGAGGGAAATACGGGAGAAAAAAGAGGGGTCGGCAAAGCGCGGCGCATAAAAAAGGCCTCCCGCAGGAGGCCATGTAGATCGAGACAGAGTGTCAGGCGCGCTCTACCGCCAGCGCCACGCCCTGACCGCCGCCGATGCACAGCGTCGCCAGCCCTTTACGGGCATCACGCTTGATCATTTCATGCACCAGCGATACCAGGATCCGGCAGCCGGAGGCGCCGATGGGGTGGCCGAGAGCGATCGCGCCGCCGTTGACGTTGACCCGCCGTTCATCCCACTCCAGTACCCGGCCAACGGAGATAGCCTGAGCGGCAAAGGCCTCATTGGCTTCGATCAGATCAACGTCGTCCAGCCGCCAGCCGGCCCGCTCAAGACAGCGACGAGTGGCGTGCACCGGCGCGATGCCCATCAGCGCCGGATCGACGCCGACGCTGGCGAAGGCGCGGATCCGCGCAAGGATCGGCAGCCCCAGCGCCTCGGCTTTCGCCTCACTCATCATCATCACCGCCGCCGCGCCGTCATTGATGCTGGAGGCGTTGCCGGCGGTTACCGATCCGAGACGATCGAAGGTAGGCTGCAGGCTGGCCAGCCCTTCCGCGCTGGCATCCACCCGCGGTTGTTCATCGGTATCCACGGTGCGCGCCGCGCCGTTATGCTCGGTAATAACCGGGACAATCTCGTCGCGAAAGCGGCCGGAATCAATCGCCTTGCGCGCCTTATGCTGTGAGCTGAGCGCCCAGGCGTCCTGCAACTCGCGGCTGATGCCGTATTCCCGGGCGAGGTTTTCCGCCGTAACGCCCATATGATAATCGTTGAAGGCATCCCACAGTCCGTCATGCACCAGGCTGTCAATCAGCTGGCTGTTGCCCAACTGGGCGCCGGTGCGGCTGTCGGTGAGTACATGCGGAGCGCGGCTCATATTCTCCTGGCCGCCGGCGATCACCACATCCGCTTCCCCGCACTGAATCGCCTGGGTGGCGAGGTGCAAAGCCTTCAGGCCGGAGCCGCAGACGTCGTTTATGGTAATGGCCGATACAGTGTTAGGCAGCCCGCCGCGAATTGCGGACTGGCGCGCGGGGTTTTGCCCGGTACCGGCGGTCAGCACCTGGCCGAGGATCACCTCATCCACACTCTGCGGATCGATCCCTGTCTGCTCAACCAGCGCTTTCAACACCACGCTCCCCAGCTCGACGGCTGAATGGCGCGATAAGGCGCCCTGAAAGCAGCCAATCGGCGTTCGTAGCGCCCCGACGATCACGACATCCTTCATCCTCTACCCCTGCCCGTGCTTTTGCGCAAAGAAACAGCGATATACTAGATAATTGTTATCAAAAAACTTTGTAATTGTTTAAAAAAAGTGAAGCTAATCACAAAGAAACCGCTTTTTATTAACGTTCACGCCGCTGCAGATGCTCACGCAGCCAGCTGCCGGCCGCCCCCGGCGGCGCTTTCTTATTCCACAGCAGATCGACCGAAATCGCCCGCGGCCAGCCGGGAATATCAAGCGCCACCAGCCCGCCCTGCGGCGCAAACTCCGCCACCAGCGCACAGGGCAGAATGCACCAGCCGAAGCCCTGCACCGCCATGCTGAGCAGCAGCAGGTAGTTTGGCGCCGACCAGACCTGCCCGGCGGCAGGCTCCGTCGCGCTGGCCAGAAAGGTGCTCAAACGCAGCTCGCGCCAGCTGCGCAGCTCATCCCAGACAACCTTGCCCTGCCCCGCCAGCGGATGGTCAGGGGCCACGTAAATGCCCATCGCCGTCTGCAGCGGCAGGCGGGTGCTGCCGATATCGGTCGGGTAGCGCTCTCTCGCCTCAATCAGTCCCACCTGGGCGCGGGATTTTTGCAGGAGATCGATCACGTCCTCATCTTCGCCAATCAAACACTCGAATTCGGTATGAGGGAAGCGGCGGTCAAACTGCACCAGCAGATCTTCCAGCACGTCCGGGTGCAGGGTGTCCGAGAGCACAAAGGTCAGCCGCGGCTCCGTCTCGCCGGACAACGATACCGCCAGCTCATCCAGCCGCTCGCTGGCGGCGAGGATCGCTTTGACATAGCTCAGCACCTGCTCCCCCTGCGGCGTCAGCGTCGGCTGCCGCGTTGCCCGATCGAAGAGGGTCACCCCGAGGTCAGCCTCCAGGTTGGCGATAGCGGTACTGATCGTCGACTGGCTTTTACGCAGGCGACGGGCGGCAGCGGAAAACGATCCGCAGTCAACCGCCTCCACAAAGGCGGTTAACGCTTCCGGGGAATAACGCATAATCTATCTACTTTATCGATGGTTTCTATCTTTTTTTTATCATATTTTTCCATAAAATGCCGGGTAATTTCCTGTTCAGGCTAAAACTGGAGGTCGCTCGCCATGCAACAGATCCCTCATCAGCGCAAGACGCTTACGGAACGCGTTATCCACGCCATCACCTTCGAAGGACTGGCGACGCTGATCCTCGCCCCTACCGCCGCCTGGCTGATGCAGCGCTCGGTCGTGGAGATGGGCGGGCTGAGTATTCTGCTCGCCACCCTGGCGATGGTATGGAACATCATCTATAACGCGATGTTCGATCGCCTGTGGCCGGTCTCCCGCTTTCCCCGCCAACTGAAAGTGCGTGCGCTGCACGCGCTGGGCTTTGAGACCGGATTCATCATCATTGGCGTCACCATGGTGGCGATCGTGCTGGGCGTATCGCTCTTGCAGGCGTTTATGCTGGAGATCGGCTTCATGCTCTTCTTCCTGCCCTACACCATGGCGTCTAACTGAGCATGGGACACCCTGCGCGAGCGCGTTATCCGCCGCCGCCGCCCACGCCAGCCGGCGCGCGGGTAGTGCCCCGGGCGGATCCTCCACGATCCGCCGCGACTTTATCACCAAAAACTATCGCAACAGACGAACCATAAATATGGTAAATTGCACTCCTTTTTTTTGGTTTACCGGTTGATAAAGTCGCATAATGTCTAAAATTTGGTCTAAAGAAGAAACTCTATGGAGTTTTGCCTTATATGGCACTGCAGTAGGCGCTGGGACGCTATTTCTACCGATCCAGCTGGGTTCGGCTGGCGCCATTGTCCTTTTCATCACCGCGCTGGTCGCCTGGCCGCTCACCTACTGGCCTCACAAAGCGCTGAGCCAGTTTATTCTCTCGGCCAATATCGCGCCGGGAACCGGGATCACCGGCGCAGTCAATCACTACTATGGTAAGAAAATTGGCAACCTGATCACCGGGCTCTATTTCCTCGCCTTCTTTGTGGTCGTGCTGATCTACGCCGTGGCCATCACCAACTCGCTGGCCGAGCAGGTGGCGCATCGTACGCCGGTGACCCCCACGCTGCGCGCGCTGCTGAGCCTGGGCGTTGTGCTGGTCCTCAACCTGATCTTTCTCATGGGGCGGCAGGTCACCATCAAGGTGATGGGCTTTCTGGTCTTCCCGCTTATCGCCTGCTTCCTGTTTCTCTCCCTCTATTTAATCCGCGACTGGCATCCTGAGCACCTCACCAGCCAGATGCAGTTCAGCACGCACACGCTCCATCAGATCTGGATCTCCATTCCCGTGATGGTTTTCGCTTTTAGCCATACGCCGATCATTTCTACTTTTGCTATCGACCAGCAGGAGAAACATGGCGACCTGGCCATGGGTAAATGCAAAAAAATCATGAAGGTGGCCTACACCATCATCTGCGCCAGCGTGCTGTTTTTCGTCTTCAGCTGTCTGCTGGCGATCCCGGCGACCTATATTGAAAGCGCCCGCGATCAGGGGGTGACCATCCTTTCCGCCCTGTCGATGGTGCCGGGCGCGCCCGGCTGGCTGGCGGTAACCGGCATCATCGTTGCCGTGGTCGCCATGTCGAAATCCTTCCTTGGCACCTACTTCGGGGTGATTGAAGGCGCCAGTGAAATCGTCAAGAGTTCGCTGGGGCTGGTCGGGGTGCGTAAGAGCCGCGCCTTCAACCGGGCGATGTCGATCCTGCTGGTCTCCGCCTTCACCTTTGCGGTGTGCTTTATCAACCCGAATGCCATTTCGATGATCTACGCCATCAGCGGGCCGCTTATCGCCATGATCCTGTTTATCATGCCCACGCTGTCCACCTGGCTTATTCCGGCGCTTAAACCGTACCGCTCGGTGGGTAACGCCATTACGCTGGTGGTCGGCCTGCTCTGCGTTTCAGTGATGTTCTTTGGCTAATCGCCTCTTGCGGCAGCGGCTTACCTGAGCCGCTGCCGCACATTCTGACAACATTCTCGCCCTTCCCTTTCCCCTGAGCGGATTACACTTACGGCTTAGCCACCGTAAGGAGAGTTCGTATGTCCAGTGTCACCTTATCCGGTCGCGGCACGCTCGGCGATCGCCAGGTCTATCGGTTGGGTTACGGCGCCATGCAGCTGGCCGGCCCCGGCGTTTTCGGCCCGCCGAAAGATCCAGAAGAAGCGGTGCGCGTGCTGCAGGCCGCCGTCGAAGCCGGGGTAAACCATATCGATACCTCGGCTTTCTATGGCCCCCATGTGACCAATCAGCTGATCCGAAAAGCGCTCCACCCCTACCCCGACGATCTGTGCATTGTCACCAAGGTCAGCGCCCGCCGTGACGAGAAAGGCAACTGGCTGCCAGCCATGTCGCCCGCTGAACTGACCCAGGCCGTCGAGGATAATTTGCGTAACCTGGGGCTCGACGTGCTGGAGGTGGTGAACCTGCGCAGTATGCTCAGCCCTCACGGCCCGGTGGAAGGCTCGCTGGAGGCGCCGCTCACTACCCTGCTGGAGCTCAAAGCGCGGGGATTGATCCGCCATATCGGCCTCAGCAACGTGACGGCAAAACAGGTCGCGGATGCGCAGAAAATGACGCCCATCGTCTGCGTGCAAAACCTCTATAACATTGCCCATCGCGCCGACGACGCGCTGGTCGATGCGCTCGCCGCGCAGCACATCGCGTGGGTGCCCTTCTTCCCGTTGGGTGGTTTTACGCCACTCCAGGCGCAGGAGCTGAACGAGGTCGCGGCCTCGCTTGAGGCGACGCCGATGCAGGTCGCCCTGGCCTGGCTGCTTCAGCGTTCGCCGAATATTCTGCTGAT
>OIFL01000163.1_pt1 | contig 14180 bp, 11 predicted proteins | sample 1581961 | NCBI WGS metagenome assembly OIFL01 (sample SAMN04414079, study PRJEB24778) | human gut metagenome | material: faecal | host: Homo sapiens
GTGTATAATATTTAAAGGCTTCCGTCTCATTATCCTCTACACCGATACCCATTTCGTAACAGATACCCAGTCCTTCGTTATACCATTCGTATTCGGCAGCTTTCTTAAAGTAAGCAAACGCCTTTTCCGACTCGTTCAGACTATCATAATCATACAAATAATAATCCCCCATGCGCAGCATCGCCATAGGAATCTCATTCGCAACAGCCTTTTCGTACCATTCCACGGCTTTCTTGTTATCTTCCAAACAAGGACCGCACCCGAAGAAATAATAATCTCCCATTTTAAACTGGGCGTAACCATAATCCTGTTCCGCTGCCCGTGTCATATATTCCACAGCCTTTTGCGGGTTTTCCTCCACACCGTTACCGTTCTCATAAGCCAGCCCCAATTCAGTCAAACAGCGGGATTCGTTCTTCTCTGCCCCCTTTCCGAACCACTCGAGTGCCTTGTCCCAGTCTTCCTCCGTACCGATTCCCTGTTTGTAACAACGTCCCAGAGCAAAGATTCCTTCATTTTCATCCGCCATGGCAGCTTTTGTATACCAGGCAAATGCCTCCTCCGGCTTCGCCTCACCCAATACAGCTTTTTCCAGATAAAGACCTACGCGGAACATTGCATAAGGATAGCCTTCCTGTGCCGCTTTTTCACAGAGTTCAAAAGCTTTCTCATAGCTTCTTTCCACTCCGTTGCCATTCTCGTATAAGAATGACAGTTCTACCAATGCAAAACATGAACCCATTCCGGCCGCTTTCTCGTAATATTCTCTCGACTTCACCGCATCCGTCACACCGCTATATCCGTTAGCCAAGTAAAGCGCTGCACGGCAGTATCCGTCCACATTATCCAGTTCAGCTGCTTTCTCGTAATATTCCATAGCTTTCACATAATCCGGTTCTTCAGACAGAAAGCCACGTTCATACATCCAACCCAAACGATAGGCCGCATTTCCCGAACCCAGTTCGAGCGCCTTTTCCAGCAACTGTTTTGCACGACTCATGTCTTCTTCCACCAGGTCACCGTTGAAATATACATTCGCCAGTCCTTCGATACCTTCTATATAATCACCTTCCACACAACGTTCAAGACACATCAGCCCACGTTCCACATTCTTATAATCATCATTGTACAAGTAAATCAAAGCCAACTCATACGCACTATACAACTCGCAATAAAGCATTCCCTTCTCCAGCCATTCTATTGCTTTAGGCAGATCAAGCCATGCCTCCTCCTGATAATTGTATCCCAGGAAGTTGGCGGCAGACCATACTCCGGCATGCCAGGCTTTCTCCCAAATTTCGAAAGCCAGTTCTTTCGGTTTACCCAGTTCGGGATAACGGAAATAAAGAGTAGCGAGATTTTTCAGACTATATAGATTGGGAACGATTTCCAAAGACTTTTCATAACAGGCAGCTTCCTCGGCTATCTTGCCTTCTCCCCTGTCGAGTGCGTCTCCCATTGCCGCATACACATGAGCACGCAAACGGTCGCCTTCGGGCAGTTCGGCAAGCAAATCCTGCCGTATCTGCAACGCTTTCTCCTTGTTGCCCGTAAACTCTTCGGCAAAAGCGCGATAATGTTTCCCCCAAAGAATAGCTTCGGGTGAAGAAAGAGCCGCAAAACGTCGTTCTCCTTCTTCCTTATCCTGCTCACAATAAAACCCCATATACCGCCAATAGGCAACAGTCGCTTCCGCTTCACCCCAGCCCATATCGGCAGCCTTCTCGTAGCAAGGGAACAAATAGCTCATATCCCGCTTTCCATAGCGGGCCTCGGAGTACTGTGCACCTTTCTGCGCCCAGCCTGCTCCGCTGAACACAGCCACACGTTCGCACACCCGCATCACCTTCTCCCACCAGAACTCATATTCTTCTTCGCTGAGATCGACTTCGACATTACAGTCGAATGCACTGAATATCAATTCAAAGAAACCTTCCGTCAGTTTCTCATCCTCCCGGGTGTCCAACGCATATTCGCATACAGCCAATGCTTCCCACCAGTTATCAGCATTTAATAATGAAGTAGATGTATATTTCGGAAACCATGCCGCAGCAGGTTTCCCAAAGGCTTTAATCCCGGCGGACAACTCCTCGAATTTCTCTTTCAAAGTTCCCATAACAGTCTCTTTATCTTCTTTCTTGTGTTAATAGTCAATAGAAAAATCTCGTAACGAGCGCCAAGGTACAAATATTGACTGAATGAACAAAAAAGAGAACCCAAAAAGATAAAGAGCAGATAAAAAGAAAAGGGAGAAACCATGTGGTTGACATGACTTGTGAAAGTAAAATAGCTTATAGTCCCAACAATTCCTGCAATCGTTGCACGGCTGTTTCGATCTGCCAGCGATCTTCCAGTTCGTCGGCATTGAAAATATATTGCGCCTGCGTGTAGAAAGGAGCCCGTTGTTCCAGCGCCCGGATGATAAACGCTTTCAATTCATCATCCTCTTTTCCCTGAAGTATGGGACGCTGTTGCTTGGCGATACGCAACCGTCTGAACAACACATCGGGATGAACATCCAGAAATACCGTCTTCCCCACCCGGTTCATAAATTCCATATTATCAAAAAAACAAGGCGCTCCCCCCCCCGTAGAGATTACCACATTCTCGAACTCGGCCACCTCATGGAGCATATTCCTCTCCAATTCCCGGAATCCGGTTTCACCACGTTCGGTAAACAGCTCTCCAACAGTTTTGTGAAAACGCTCCTCAATATACCAATCGAGATCAACGAACGGTACATTCATCTTACGGGCAAATGCCTTACCCAATGTCGTTTTTCCGGCACCCATATAGCCGGTAAGGAAGATACGAACCATAAATGACTAATTTTGCTCACAAAATTAGTCATTTTATTAAAATCCAAGTATTAAAAACGAAGTTATTTGAATACCCTCACCCGTTCTTCGAGCGGTTGAAACTCTTTTTCACCCGGTTTAGTCACAGGAAGTCCGAACGGCATTTCCGCAATCAGATGCCAATGTCCGGGCAGATTCCATGCACGACGCACCTCGTCGTCAATCAACGGATTATAGTGTTGCAGTGACGCTCCGAAACCGACATCTTCCAACATGACCCATATAGCCAGCTGATGCATGGCCGAAGTTTGCAGCGACCAGCCGGGGAAGTTATCCTGATAGGATGGGAAAGCCTCCTGAAGTCCTTTCACTACCTTTTGGTCTTCAAAGAAAAGCACAGTCCCATATCCGCAAGCGAACGAGTTATCTATTTTTTCTTCCGTCTTTACGAAAGCCTCCGCGGGCACAATTTTCTTCAACGCATCTTTCACAATCTGCCACAGTTTCTTGTGTGATTCCCCTAACAAAAGTACCACCCGCGTAGACTGCGAATTAAATGCAGACGGCACGTGGCGTACGGTCATATTGACGATACACTCAATCTCCTGATCCGGGATAGGCGACTGATTAGTAATTGAATAGTAAGTCCGGCGATGTTTCAAAGCTTCACTAAAAGATCTTTCCATAATAGCTCCTTTCTAAATGTTATATTCTTAAACTCTCTTATTTTTATAACAAGTAGCTCTGTTGACTTGTTCAGTTAGAGAATATATTTGTACCTTCGCGCTGTCAATATACAGACATCAATTCATTGTAAAAAGGAAAAATGGCTAAACAGAAATTCTACGTTGTATGGGAAGGCGTGACGCCCGGGGTTTACACATCCTGGACGGACTGCCAGCTTCAAATCAAAGGATACGAAGGCGCCAAATACAAATCATTCGACACCCGCGAAGAAGCGGAACGCGCACTGGCCACCTCCCCTTACGCCTATATCGGAAAAAATGCCAAGAAGAAAAGCGAGAAAGTTTCTTCGGAAACATTGCCCGCCTGCGTGATTGACAACAGTCTGGCGGTGGACGCTGCCTGCAGCGGCAACCCCGGTCCTATGGAATATCGCGGAGTCCACATAGCCAGCCGCCAGGAAGTCTTCCACTTTGGCCCGACGAAGGGAACGAATAATATCGGCGAATTCCTCGCTATCGTACACGGACTGGCTTTGCTGAAACAGAAGGGATTCGATATGCCCATCTACAGTGACAGCGTCAATGCAATCAGCTGGGTGCGGCAAAAGAAATGTAAGACCAAGCTTCCGCGTACCGCAGAAACAGAGGAACTGTTCAAACTGATAGAACGTGCGGAGAAATGGCTTCGGGAAAACACATACACCACCCGTATTCTGAAATGGGAAACCAAAGAATGGGGAGAGATTCCGGCAGATTTTGGCAGAAAATAAGACAAAAAGGCCAAACACCCCAAAATATATTTTTATCTTTGAACCCAAGATAGCATTTTTGTATCCAAACACATCAATAAATGTATGAAAAATAAGCAATTTATTATTTTAGCGGTCGTTTGCGTCGTTACTCTTCTCCCTTTTATGGGATTAACGGATTTCCATACCAAAGGGGAACCCCGCGAAGCAATCGTTGCATACTCCATGATTGAAACCGGTAACTGGACGCTTCCCGTCAACAACGGCGGGGACATCGCCTACAAGCCGCCCTTGTTTCACTGGTGTATTGCCGCCCTTTCCTCTATTGCCGGGAAAGTAACGGAATACACTTCACGTATGCCCTCTGCATTGGCACTGATAGCTATGGTGTTAGGCGGATTCTTATTCTACGCCAAACGCAGGGGAGCTTCAGTCGCCCTCCTTATGGGCTTAATTACCCTGTCTAATTTTGAAGTCCACCGTGCCGGTATGAACTGCCGCGTTGACATGATGCTGACCGCCTTTATCGTACTCGCGCTCTACCAACTCTACCGTTGGTGTGAGAAAGGGCAAAAAGGATTCCCCTGGATAGCCACCTTGTTTATGGGATGTGCCACACTAACCAAAGGTCCCGTAGGTATCCTCCTGCCTTGCATGGTCACCGGGGTCTTTCTGCTGATCCGGGGTACCAGTTTCTTCAAAGCCTTTTTCTCGATGGCACTGGTAGCCATTACGTCCTGTATCCTGCCCGCCCTTTGGTACATCGCTGCCTACCAACAGGGAGGAGATAATTTCATCTCACTGGTTATGGAGGAGAATTTCGGTCGTTTCATGGGAAAAATGAGCTACGAATCCCATGAGAATCCTGCTTACTACAATATCATTACAGTCGTATCCGGCTATGCCCCTTACACATTGTTGGTTCTGCTTTCCTTATTCAGCCTTACATACGGGAAAATAACCGGAAAACCCCGCGAATGGTGGCAGAGGTTCACAACATATATCCGCGAAATGGACAGCACCCGCTTGTTCTCTTTATTGAGCATTGTTCTCATTTTCGTTTTTTACTGCATCCCAAAGAGCAAGCGCAGTGTTTACCTGTTACCCATTTATCCGTTCATCGCCTATTTCCTTGCCGAATATATCATGTATCTGGTCCGGAAAAACTCAAAAGCAGTTAAGATATACGGCGGATTTCTCTCCGTCGCCGCTATTCTTCTCCTTGTCACATTTATAGCCGTGCGGTTAGGATTAGTGCCCGACAGTATTTTCCACGGAAGACACGCCGCCGAGAATATAGCCTTCATGAACGCGTTGGCAAATATCTCACTCAACGCAGGCCACATCATCGTCATCTGCCTGCCATTAATTGCAGCCATCTATTTCTTCCGGACAATCAGGAAAAAAGAATCGGGAATGAACGTAGTGTATGCCACTCTTTTCGTTACATTCTCGCTTTTCATGTCATTGGACGGTGCTTACCAGCCCGCCATACTGAACACCAAATCGGACAAAGGAATGGCGGAAGATATCCGGGAAATAGCTTCGGGCAGCAAGATCTATTCTTATGTAGCTGTCGATATGCTCCGTTTCTACACGGTCAATTTCTATCACAACGACCAGATAGGATTGTTTGAAAAGGATATGCCGGCCGAAGGCTATCTATTGGTAGGACGACGCGATTTTGAAGGTTTCAAGCCCAAATATGAATCCGAATATACTTTTGAAGAAGTATATCAGAGCACGAAAAGAGGATGTGACATCCGTGACATTATTTACCTGTATCGTTTCAAGAGAAAATAGCCATAGGATCAGCGTAGAATAACAGAAAAAGAAGTAAACCCGTTACAGGTTTACTTCTTTTTCTATCAGATAACGCGGACGGCGTTTCACCTCCTTATATATTTTACCGATATATTCACCGATCACTCCGACGGCAGTCAGGATAGCGCCGCCGATAAACCAGACAGAAATGAGTAGCGAAGTCCAGCCTCGGATTACGTCTCCGCCAATAAACTCCACCAAAGCATAGATAATGGCCAGGAAAGAAACCAGCATAAAGATAAGCCCGGATGTGGTAATCAGGCGTAATGGTTTGACAGAGAAAGAAGTGATTCCGTCCAGGGCGAAGTTCAACATCTTCGTGAACGGATATTTCGATTCACCGGCAAAACGTTCCTTGCGGTCGTAATAGACAGAAGCGGTAGGATATCCGAGCATACACACCATGCCCCGGAGGAAAAGATTACGTTCGGGGAAAGACACCAATGCCTTCAGGGAGCGCTTGCTCATCAGACGGAAATCCGCATGATTGTAAACAATCTCCCCGCCCATTGTCCGCATCAGTTTGTAGAACATCTGCGCGGTATGTTTCTTGAAGAACGTGTCCGTTTTACGTTCCCGCCGTACACCGAACACCACATCGGCCCCCTGATTATAATAATCCACCATTTCCACAATAGCATTCACATCATCCTGCAAATCAGCGTCGATAGATACAGCCGCATCATAATCGCCGGCCGCCACAAAATCCAATCCCGCCCAGAGAGCCTGCTGATGCCCGACATTATGCGCCAGTTTCAAGCCCGCCACACACCTATGAGATTCAGACAATTGCTCTATCAGTTTCCAGGTAGTATCCTTGCTTCCGTCGTCCACATACAAAATCTTTCCTTCGGCCACCTTCCCTTCCTGCTCCATTCGGGCAAGCACATCAGATAGCTGACGAGTCGTTTCTTTCAATACTTCTTCCTCATTATAACAAGGAACTACAATCACAAGTCTCACGCCGTTCATAGCTTTTTATGTTTAAAGACAAACCGAACAAATAAGAAATTCACAGGAATCGCTATCGCAAACACCGGCACAGGTGCCCATGCTTTAGAAACTCCCAGATAGAGGAATACATTCAACAGAATGATATGCAACAAATAATTAACCAGATGCGCCCCTCCCATACCAACCAACTTTTTCCATGACGGAGTGGTTCCGAACGTAAAATAAGAAGTCAGATAGAAGTTGACAATAAAACTGATTACATATCCCGTCGTATAGGCTACATTGACGTTGATAAAAGATTGCAGGAAATAATAAATCCCATAATGCAATGCCGTAGCCAGCACGCCGACCACGCCAAAACGTATAAACTCTTTCACCAACGGCTTTGTTTTCATAAAGCACTTACTTCTTGACGGATACTTTATCTAATGTCTTGTGTTCTTTTACCAGGGATTCCGTACTTTGCAGCATAGAGAAGCAATAATCTTTCAAGTTCCGGAAAGCCTCCTCATCAGTACCAGTGGCAGCGTGGAGCTTACCTTCCTCCAGTTTGTACTTGAATTCCTGTTGGCTGTCCGGCGAATAGATAAACATATTCACCGAGTCTCTTGCCCCGATCAGATTATCCGCCGTAAAGAACATACAAGGACGTTCTTCTTCCAACAGATTGACACCGAAATTGTTTTGCAGGTAACTTATGTTAAGCAGTCCCAACAACGTAGGAGATACATCCACCTGCCCACCAAAACCGTCGTATACCCCCGGCTTGATATCTTTCCCGTAAATCATCAGAGGAATATGGTTATAAGACTGGGGCATTTCACATTCAGGTGTTCCCACCATTTTGCCATGATCGCCCAGAAAAACGAAAATCGTATTGTCAAACCACGGCTGTTTTTCCGCAGCCTGCATAAACTGCCGGATAGACCAGTCGGCATATTCTACAATCTGTTCGTCGAGCACATCACTATGCGGGTGGAAATAGGGCGGAATCACATAAGGGGGATGATTGCTGATAGACAGCAATACGCTGAAGAACGGATTCCCCGTCCCGGCCCTTTCATTCAAAATAGGAAGTGCATACTGATACATGAAGTCATCCTGCACACCGAAGCTGTTTACTACTTTTTCCGAAGGATAATTCTCCTGAGCGTAGATTTCGTCGAACCCGTTCGTGCGAAGGAATGCATTCATATTGTCGTACTGCGATTCGTGAGTCATAAAGAACAGGTTACAGTATCCGTTCTCCTGCAATACGGTAGGCAGTCCCGAATAGACAGGAATCACAGAACCTTTCATGGCATTCCGTTTCATGATAGCCGGAAAAGAATAAAGCGTGGAATAAATACCATGATTGGTATGAATACCGGAGGAGTAGAAATGACTGAAACTCAAGGATTGCTGATAAAGGCTGTCCAGATAGGGAGTCAGTTTCTTATCCGATCCAAAAGTCCCCATTAGATTGGCGGACATAGACTCCATAAAGACCAGAACTACGTTCCTGCGATTAGGCGTACCTTCCCGTTCTACTTTCCGTGCGATCGGAGACAACCGGTCAATTCCTTGCCTATGCAAATATTTCTGTACTTTTGATAAAGCGTCTTCCTCAGACATCAGATGCAGAGTCCGGTTTTCTTTCCGGTTATCATCCAGTGTACTTGTCAGCAGATTAAAGACGGGATTCACTCCCAACTGATTCAGGAACGGGTCTTCACAATAATATGCCTGACTTACTTTTATCGGGTTATATCCCATACGCCCACGAATGCCGAACAGGCAAAGCCCGATACAAATTGCACCTGCTACCAACACAGCTACCCGGCTCAACAGACTTATCTGTGGTGCAGCCTTTTCTGCCCTACGATAGAAATAGGATGCAAGGGAAGAAGCTCCCCAAACAAATACCACGATAGACAGGAGTCCGAGGAATATCGGAAAATAGTAAGAAGACTCCCCAAACATCAGACCAGCTGTTGTACCGCCATAGCCGAACCAATTATAAATAGAAGAATTAATCGTTTTGAAGAAATATTCAAAATATGGAATATTGGCAGCAGCGATAACAAAAGATACCGAATAAAAACAACTAAAATAAACCGTTGTAGACCTAAACAGCCATTTAGCGGTGTAGTTACAAAGAGCGGCTATCCACAAAACAACCAGAGGGAGCAACAGGATATAACAAGCTATTACATTGTCAAACCAGAGTCCGCGGAGGAAAGCACCGGACTGCAAAAGAACATCTCCCTTTATTTCTGCCGGGAATTGATAGTCAATGGAACAGAACAGTGTGAACCGGAAAATAAAGAAAATGAAGAGAGCTACCACGTGTATGGATAACAGATATAAGAGGTAGCACTCAAAACGTTTTATAGAGATTCCTTTCATTAGATTCAACTTAAAAAAGTTCCATTATAATTATTCCGTTACAGTTGCTGCATATCGTGTAAGCGTTTGTAATATCCGTTCAGTTCTATGAGTTCCTCATGCTTGCCGCGTTCCACAATCTCTCCCTCATAGAGCACGCAGATTTCATCCGCATTCTTAATAGTAGAAAGACGGTGAGCAATGGCAATCGTTGTACGCGTCTTCATCAAACGCTCCAACGCTTCCTGTACCAGACGTTCCGATTCGGTATCCAGTGCCGAAGTAGCCTCATCCAGAATCAGAATCGGCGGGTTCTTCAAGATAGCACGGGCAATGCTGATACGCTGACGCTGACCACCGGACAACTTACCGCCCCGGTCACCGATATTCATATTATATCCCTCCGGCTTCTCCATGATAAAATCGTGTGCATTCGCAATCTTGGCAGCTTCTATCACTTGCTCCATTGTTGCATTTTCCACACCAAAAGCGATGTTGTTGAAGAATGTGTCATTAAACAAGATTGCTTCCTGATTCACGTTACCGATCAAACTGCGCAAATCGGCAATACGAACATCACGTATACTGGTTCCGTCGATTGTGATATCTCCTTCCTGCACATCGTGATAGCGCGGCAGCAAATCCACCAACGTCGATTTACCCGACCCCGACTGTCCTACCAGTGCGATCGTCTGACCTTTAGGAACTGTCAGGTTCACATGCTTCAACACTTCCCGTTTACCGTCATAACTGAAAGTGATATCCTTAAACTCAATTTTGTCATTCAGTCCCTTCAACGGTTTCGGATTCGAAATTTCTTTGATCTTATTCTCAGCTTTCAGAATCTTGTCTACACGCTCCATTGAAGCCAGACCTTTCGGGATGTTGTATCCTGCCTTCGCAAAATCTTTCAACGGATTGATTACGCTATACAAGATCACCATATAAAAGATAAATGTCGGAGCGTCAATCGATGCGTTTTGTCCCAGAATCAATGTACCGCCGAACCATAACACAGCTACAATCAGAATCGTTCCTAAGAACTCACTCATAGGATGCGCCATAGCCTGACGTATGGCAACCTTATTTGTCGCGTCACGAAGTTCGTTGCTGCATTTGGTGAAACGGTTAATCATTTTGTCTTCCGCAATAAAAGCTTTGATAATGCGCAAGCCACCCAACGTTTCTTCCAGTTGCGACATCGTATCGCTCCACTTGCTCTGCGCCTCCAAAGACTGGCGTTTCAGTTTTCGTCCTACCACACCCATCAGCCAGCCCATTCCCGGCAACACAACGATCGTAAAGAGAGTCAACTGCCAGCTGGTGATGACCAGTGTCGCAAAATACAGAATAATCATAATCGGACTCTTCATCAACATATCCAACGAGCTGGTAATGGAGTTCTCCACTTCACCCACATCCCCGCTCATACGAGCGATAATATCTCCTTTTCTCTCTTCCGAGAAGAATGACATCGGCAGACGCATCACCTTGGCATACACCATAATACGGATATCACGTACCACTCCTGTACGCAACGGAATCATTACAGCCGAAGAAGCGAAATAACAACCGGTTTTAAACAATGTCATAATCATCAGGAACAGTCCCAAAAAGATAAGCGCCATAGTAGGTCCATTATCTATTATCATCTGACTGATATAATAATAGAAGTTATTCTTAGCAACATCGGCCAAATCACCACTTCCCCATTCCATAAAATGATAGACCTTATCAGCCCCTTCCGTCTTGAACAGGATACTCAGAATAGGAATCAAAAAAGTGAATGAAAACACATTGAATACAGCAGATAAAATATTCAGCAAAACAGCCCAGCCGATATACTTCTTATAAGGCGACACAAAACGTCGCATCAATTGTAGAAATTCCTTCATTACTTGTTATTAAATAAGTTAAGACCGCAAAGATACAATAAAACCGATTAACAGACAGCAGTTTCACCGAATTATTAACGCGATTTATCGAAAAGAGCTTGTAAGAAAGCGATCATATATCCGACAAACTCTCATTTTCCGAGTCATAAAGTCTTCCTTCCGGCAAGTCTTTCGCAATTACCCTGTATCTCTTTTTGAGCGACAGCCACCACATGATAATAAACTCCGCGCGTTTTCCTGTACGATTTCACTCCCAACCGTTGCAGAATACGTCCGAAATAGTTCACCTGACCGGAAGAGAATTTCATTTTACTCGCCTTTTGTATCCGTTGCAATATATCGGCAGCAAGTATCCACTCTCCTTCTTCCTCATCGTCCGCAACGCGGTAATATACAAGAAACAGCTGTTCGATAAGCGGTGACTGTTCAAACTCCTGATTGGCTTCCGTCATAATGGCTTCTTCCTTTTCGTCAAACCAATACCGTTCATTGTGATAGAGCGCCGCCATTGCCTGCGCATAAAGCTGTTCATAATCAACAGGACGAACCACATCAATCACTCCCGTAACCTCCACACCTATATAACGACGACTGCCGGAAGTATCTGTCAGCAAATCCTTATGATTGCTTGTTCCGATGAAAGAAGCGTAACGGCGAAGTTCTTCTACCGCCGAAGCATTCGGGCGCCGTGTATTAACGACCGGCTTTTGCATGATATGTTTAAGGAAAGGCTGCTGATTGATACCTATCTGGTCAAACTCATCCATATTAATCAGCAAAAAACGATTCAGATACAACTCCGCATCCCGTTTCCGGCTAAAGTCAATGCTATCCGTATAGTACGCCTGCAAACACGGCGGTAGAATCAGGCGGCAAAACGTAGATTTCCTGTAAGCCTGCGGACCGACTAATATAGGCGAAGTGCTGTTTGCATGATTTTTACCCAGTCCACGCCAATGAGCTATCATGCTGAGAAACCAACGACGGAACAACTGTGCCCAATGGGGATTATTGCAAGGAACCCGCTTTGCCAGATCTCCGATGTGATCTTTGCCGTCCCAACGGGGGAGATCATAAAGGAACTCTTCAATAGGCTGATAAACCGGTACATGATCTGAATTCAGATAACGCACCACGTCTTTGTCCCACAATTTAAGCCCTTCGTATTGCGCATTCATGGTAATACTTGCCATCAGCCTCTTATTTACCGGACGAAAATAAAAATCAAAACTGTTCCGTTGCCGGCATTCCACTTGCGAGGTCAACTGATTGAAACGAAACTCATAACGACGTTTCATAAACTCATCCATTTGCATCACAAACAGTTGTTCCGGCAGCAGACTGCTTTTATCCGCAAACCCTTTACAAGTGCGATATACATTCTGCACTGTCTCACGGATCAGAAATTCATCATCCGGCAAGCGGTAATGGGCACGAGTCCACCGCACTGTATCCTCTGCGGGAATACCGGCACGAAAACAATGTCCGGCCAGACAAACCAGCAAGGAATGTATATCATCTCCCAGCTGATAGCCATGCTGCTCATCCAAAGCCCGCGCAAAAGCCGCCTCAAAAAGTACGGAAAGAGCTTTATAACTCTCATATCCCGGTACAAGCCGTTGCAAAGGCGAGGTTTCCGCCTTCACCTGTTCGCGATAGGTCGTTTCTCCCGGCATAGCCATAGGCTGTTTCATATAGACAGGCATCGCTTCGGGATTGAAATACAGTTCGGGGTCGAAGGTCAGACGACAATATTGCTCCAGTGAAGGTTCTTTCAAGTCGATATCGAAAGGAAGCTGCGGTTGATAAAATTTCACGGCGAGCCGGTAAGCGTGCGCATGGAAAAGTTCCGCTTGCTCACGGTTGCCCGGCAAAAGATCGTCAGGATAAGTAAAGCGCACCCATATCTTTACCGACTTTCCGGAAGAACCGGTAAAAGCAAGATAGGTCTGCGGAAACTCCTTCACACGTTCTTTCACCTCATCCGCTTCCATAGGTCCGGAGAGATTGTTCACTTGAAGCATCACCACTCCGTTGTACTCGTCCATTGTCATTACCCCGTTCTTACGGACAAAGGCAGCCGCAGGAAGCAACTTCGGCACTTTCTGTACATAGTCATTTTTATCTCCCGGAAATATATAAGGCAGGACTACTCTCATTCCTGAGACGAGTTGTGCTTTAGTTTCCACTTTCATTTGCTCCACGAGCTGTTCGATTTTCAACGTCCGCAAAGTGTTCACTCTGCCGTCGTCTCTAATTTGTGTTATTCTCATTACTTATTTAGTTTGTCCTGCATGTTTGTGTAGGGCGATTATTACCGGAGACAAAAGTACTGTAAATATTCCATACAAACAAATTTTAAAAGCGCTGGTTCTTCTTTCTACTAGAAAAGATTTTTCAATTTCATTTCTCATATTCTCATATAAAAAGTTATCCTTCTGATTACTAATCATATAAATTATGAGAATTAAAATGTTTACATGTATTTCTCATAATTTATTCAAGAAAACACGCTTAAAATACCGCATTTCTCATACTAACATTGGTATTTCTCATACTATTGCAAACGTTATTCTCATCATCCAATCATCAACACTTAATAAGCTGTAGCAAAACTATTGTTCATCTTCGTTATAACTAGCTGACAATCAAAGAATATCCTACTGAAATCAATAGATTTTCAATAAGAAATTCCTATCGTTGCACTCCAGTAAACAGGCTTGTGCACTAGAGTGAATAGGGCTATCTACCCGAGTGCACCGATCTGTTTACTAGAGTGCAACAATGCGGATGAAGGAAAGAAAATACAATGATGCCGGTTGCGAAAGATATGTCATCTACCGATTTAACATATAAACTACGGTTATATTGCCTCCTACATATTAGTCCCTTTATTTCCATCAAGCA
>OIFL01000164.1_pt1 | contig 14179 bp, 10 predicted proteins | sample 1581961 | NCBI WGS metagenome assembly OIFL01 (sample SAMN04414079, study PRJEB24778) | human gut metagenome | material: faecal | host: Homo sapiens
TCCTGATCCTGGTGATAACGCTCTGGCTGTGTAACTCTAATCGCCTGAAACGCGAATAAAAAAAAGCGGCCTCCAGGGCCGCTGACCAACAGTCACAAATAGAATTTATGTAGGGTCCAGTTGAGGATAGCAGTGGCATTGGCCTTACTTTTTCAGCTGAGGGCGACGGCGACAATACCCGGTTGGGGTCGTGTATTGCGGCTAGACCGTCGGCCCTCCTCTGAAATTTGGGGCCGGTGTTACAAAAAAAACTTAACCTTTCACCCCACCCGCCGTCAGGCCGTTAACCAGCCAGCGCTGCGCCAGCAGGAAGACGACCGTGATCGGGATGGCGGAGAGCACCGCCGCAGCGGCGAAGTCGCCCCACAGATAGTTCTGCGGGTTGAGATACTGTTGCATACCTACCGCCAGGGTATAGCTGTTCACATCGCGCAGCAGCAGCGAGGCGACGGGCACTTCGGTGATGGCCGCGATGAACGACAGAATAAACACCACCGCCAGAATCGGCACCGACAGCGGCAGCAGCACGAGGCGGAAAGCCTGCCATGGGGTCGCGCCATCCAGCGCCGCCGCTTCTTCCAGCGAACCATCGATGGTTTCGAAGTAGCCTTTAATCGTCCAGACGTGCAGCGCGATACCGCCCATATAAGCGAAGATCCCGCCGCCGTGGGTGTTGAGGCCGACGAACGGGACGTACTGGCCCAGGCGGTCAAACAACGCGTACAGCGCCACCAGCGACAGCACCGCCGGGAACATCTGGAAAATCAACATCCCTTTCAGCAGGGTCGCTTTCCCCGGGAAGCGCATACGGGCAAAAGCGTAGGCGCAGGTGGTGGAAAGGGCGACGATACCGATCGCGGTAATGCCGGCGACCTTAATCGAGTTCCACAGCCACAGCAGGACCGGGAACGGCGGCGGCGTGACGCGGCCATCGGCGTGTTCGACGCTGAAGCCTAACGCCAGACGCCAGTGTTCCCAGGAGATGGTATCCGGGATCAGGCTGCCGGTGGCGAAGTTACCCTCGCGCAGCGAGATAGCGATAACCATCAGCAGCGGAAACATAATCGCCGCGATAAAAATCAGTAGCAGGAGATGCGTAGTAAATAAACGTAGCTTCTGCGATTTGGGTTGGACCATAGCCATTGTAATTTTACTCCCCTTGACTTCGCTCCAGGCTATTTTGCTTGCCATTTTGAACTCGGGCAGTGCTCAGAATCCTCACGTACTACGTGTACGCTCCGGTTCTTCCGCGCTGGCCGAGTCCAAACTGTCCGCGCCAATAACGCCTGGTAATTCCAATTAATCAAACTTCATGCGTGTGGCTTTCAGATTCACAATCGCTAACGCGCCAACCAGCAGGAAGATAAGCGTTGCGATAGCCGCCGCCAGGCCGAAGTCCTGACCGCCGCCGCCTTCAAAGGCGATGCGATAGGTGTAGCTCACCAGCAGGTCGGTATAACCGGCCGGGGTGGTGGTGCCGAGACGGTCCGGACCGCCGTTGGTCAACAGTTGAATCAGGACGAAGTTGTTAAAGTTAAAGGCGAAGCTGGCGATCATCAGCGGTGTCAGCGGTTTGATCAGCAGCGGCAGCGTAATTTTAAAGAAGTTCTGGAACGGACCGGCGCCATCCATCGCCGACGCTTCGTACAGATCGTCCGGAATCGCCTTCAGCAACCCCATGCACAGGATCATCATGTACGGATAGCCCAGCCAGGTATTGACGATGATGATCATGGTACGCGCGGTGGTCGGGTCGCTAAACCAGGCCGGCTTAATGCCGAACAGCGCGCTGAGCATCATATTGATTTCACCAAAGCTCTGGTTGAACAGACCTTTGAAAATCAGAATCGAAATAAATGACGGTACGGCATACGGCAGAATCAGCAGGACGCGGTAAATCGCTTTGCCTTTCAGTGCTTCCCACTGCACCAGGCAGGCAAGGATCATCCCCACCGCGACGGTCAGCACCACGGTCAGCACCGAGAACACCACCGTCCAGACGAAGATCGCGAAGAACGGTTTCTGGATGCCTTCATCGTGGAAGACGCGGGTAAAGTTGTCCCAGCCGATAGTCACGGTGTAGCCCGGGCTCAGCTTTTCAGTGCCCCAGCTGCCGTCGGCGTTAATCGCCTGGTAGAAGCCTACGTCATTGTTCGGGCGGTATTTGACGTGGGTCTGATTGTTGGTCAGCACCCCATCTTCGCTAAGCGTATACAGCGGTTGAGTGCCGGAGAACTGACGCAGCGAGCTCATGATCACTTTGCTGTCATCCGGCAGCACCGCGGTCAGCTGGTTCAGCGCGGTGCGGTTCTGGGTAATGACGCGCAGGCTGACGCGCTCGCCTTCCGGCAGGGCATTGGTTTCTTTTAACGCCAGCTTCTGCTCACCGCCGAATTTAAAAGCGTCGGAAAGGTAGTTTTTACCGCTCTCGCCGTCGGTCAGGGCCAGTTTCCACTCGTCCCCCGCCGGGATCAGCGTGAAGTTATAGGCTTTGCCAGCCTGGAAAGAGCGATCCATCAGCACCTGCTGCGCGCGCTCAAAGGTCAGCTGGTTGGTGCTGCTGTAGTTGGTGAACGCGATAGCGATAGTACAGATCAGCGGAAACAGGACAAACAGGCCCATGCCGGCGAGGCCGGGATAGACATAGCGCCAGGCATAAGCCTTGCGGTTAGCGAAAATATACAGGCCAACTGAGCTTAAAATCAGCGTCATGATGGCGAACAGGTACTCCCCCTGGGCGTACATCAAAACAACAAGGTAACCCACCAGCAGGCACAGTAAGCCAATCACAGACCATGTGAGTTGCGGACTTTGCCACCAGTGTTTCTTTTTAACGGCATCCATGGGGATCATCCTCTACAGCGGTGAAAGCTTATTTGTCAGGTGGCGCTTCGCTTACCTGACCTACGGTCCGAGCCGTAGTGGTAGGGCGGGTAAGCGCAAGCGCCACCCGCCGTTTTCTTACTTGGTGATACGGCTCTGGGCATCCTTCAGCGCAGCATCGACAGTCTGACGACCGCTGGCGGCGTTGATAACCGCGGTACGAACGGCATACCAGAAGGCAGACATCTGCGGGATGTTAGGCATGATTTCGCCATTCTGGGCGTTCGCCATGGTGGCGGCGATGCGCGGATCTTTTTCCAGTTTCTCCTGGAAGGATTTCAGCGCGACAGCACCCAGCGGTTTGTCGTTGTTAACCGCTTCCAGACCCTGATCGGTCATCAGGTAGTTTTCGAGGAACTCTTTCGCCAGCTCTTTGTTCGGGCTGGCGGCGTTGATACCGGCGCTCAGCACGCCAACGAACGGTTTCGATGGTTTGCCTTTAAAGGTCGGCAGCAGGGTCACGCCGTAGTTAACCTTGCTCTTATCGATGTTAGACCACGCCCACGGACCGTTGATGGTCATCGCGGTTTCACCTTTGTTGAAGGCCGCTTCCGCGATGGAGTAATCGGTATCGGCATTCATGTGCTTGTTCTTGATCAGGTCAACCAGGAAGGTGGGACCCGCTTTCGCGCCTGCGCTGTCTACGCCGACGTTTTTCACGTCATATTTGCCGTTTTCAAACTTGAAGGCGTACCCGCCGTCGGCAGCGATCAGCGGCCAGGTGAAGTACGGTTCTTGCAGGTTGAACATCAGCGCGCTCTTACCTTTCGCTTTCAGCGCTTTATCCAGCGCCGGGATCTCTTCCCAGGTTTTCGGCGGGTTCGGCACCAGGTCTTTGTTGTAAATCAGGGACAGCGCTTCCACCGCGATCGGGTAGGCGATCAGTTTGCCGTTATAGCGAACGGCATCCCAGGTGAACGGATAGAGTTTGTCCTGGAACGCTTTGTCCGGGGTGATTTCCGCCAGCAGGCCGGACTGCGCGTAGCCGCCGAAACGGTCATGCGCCCAGAAGATGATGTCCGGGCCGTCGCCGGTCGCCGCAACCTGCGGGAATTTCTCTTCCAGCTTGTCCGGGTGTTCTACGGAAACTTTAATGCCGGTGTCTTTTTCAAACTTTTTACCCACTTCAGCGAGGCCGTTGTAGCCTTTGTCGCCGTTAATCCAGATAACCAGCTTACCTTCTTCAATTTTTGCGAGGGCAGAGGCGGAAAACATCATCGTGGTCAGTGCTGACAGCGCGAGGATGCGAGCGCCAGTTTTGATTTTCATATACCCGTCCTTTTTGGTGTTGTACTCGTGGATACACTTCGGTGGCTTAACGATGATGAGTTTCCTTTTTTAACAACCCCTTTCCATCCTCCCCAGGTCTACGCCCCACCCGCTGGTTGTGTGATCTCCATTGCAAAAACGGCCGTATTGCGTCCTGGAGCACAGAAAAAAGTGCCCAATTTTGTCGTCCCCATCACGAAATCACGCTGCGTCCGCCATCCCCCGCGGCGAGAGGCAATCTCTCATCCTCCCATCTCCTCCCCCATAAAAAAGCCGGGGGGTGGAGGATTTGCCAGCCTAAGGAATGCCGCATAGTCGACCCATCTTGAATGTGTCTTTAAGTGACAGGTTGTAACGAAGGGAGAAGGGCATGGCGAGCGTACAGCTGCGAAATGTAACGAAAGCCTGGGGCGACGTGGTGGTATCTAAAGATATCAATCTCGAGATCCAGGATGGGGAGTTCGTCGTGTTTGTTGGACCGTCGGGCTGCGGCAAATCCACCCTGCTGCGTATGATTGCCGGACTGGAAACCGTCACCAGCGGCGATCTGTTTATTGGCGATACCCGGATGAACGACGTGCCGCCAGCCGAACGTGGCATCGGCATGGTATTCCAGTCATATGCGCTTTATCCCCATCTTTCCGTTGCCGAAAATATGTCTTTCGGCCTCAAGCTGGCCGGCGCGAAAAAAGAGGTTATTAACCAGCGTGTGACTCAGGTGGCTGAGGTCTTACAGCTGGCGCATCTCCTGGAGCGTAAACCGAAAGCGCTTTCCGGTGGTCAGCGCCAGCGTGTGGCGATCGGTCGTACGCTGGTGGCAGAGCCAAGCGTCTTCCTGCTGGATGAACCGCTCTCTAACCTGGATGCCGCCCTGCGCGTCCAGATGCGTATCGAGATCTCCCGTCTGCATAAGCGACTGGCCCGCACCATGATTTATGTCACCCACGATCAGGTGGAAGCGATGACCCTCGCCGACAAGATCGTGGTTCTGGACGCCGGCCGTGTGGCGCAGGTCGGGAAACCGCTGGAGCTCTATCACTATCCGGCTGACCGCTTCGTTGCTGGCTTTATCGGTTCGCCGAAGATGAACTTCCTGCCGGTCAAAGTCACGGCGACGGCTATCGATCAGGTGCAGGTAGAACTGCCGAACCGTCAGCAAGTCTGGCTGCCGGTGGACAGCGCCAACGTTCAGGTGGGCGCCAACATGTCCTTAGGTATCCGCCCGGAGCATTTACTGCCCAGCGATATCGCCGATGTGACCCTCGAAGGCGAGGTTCAGGTCGTCGAGCAGTTAGGTCACGAAACGCAAATTCATATCCAGATCCCCGCCATCCGTCAGAACCTGGTTTACCGCCAGAACGACGTGGTGTTGGTAGAAGAGGGAGCCACATTCGCCATCGGTTTGCCGCCAGAACGTTGCCATTTATTCCGTGAGGATGGCACCGCTTGTCGTCGGCTGCATAAAGAGCCGGGCGTGTAAGGCTTCCCATTAAAAAAAGGCGCGAACCCGGCTGGCGGTACACCGGCGAAGCGTGCAAAGAAAAGCAATGATCTCAGGAGATAGAATGATGATTACTCTGCGCAAACTTCCACTGGCGGTCGCCGTCGCGGCAGGCGTTATGTCTGCTCAGGCGCTGGCTGTCGATTTCCATGGCTACGCGCGTTCCGGCATTGGCTGGACCGGCAGCGGCGGCGAGCAACAGTGCTTCAAAGCGACCGGCGCTCAAAGTAAATACCGTCTTGGTAACGAATGTGAAACCTATGCGGAACTGAAACTGGGCCAGGAGCTGTGGAAGGAAGGGGATAAGAGTTTTTATTTCGATACTAACGTTGCCTATTCCGTGAATCAGGAAGATGACTGGGAAAGCACCTCTCCGGCGTTCCGTGAAGCCAACATCCAGGGTAAAAACCTGATCGACTGGCTGCCGGGCTCCACGCTGTGGGCGGGTAAACGCTTCTATCAGCGTCATGACGTTCACATGATCGACTTCTACTACTGGGATATCTCCGGCCCGGGTGCAGGTCTGGAAAACGTTGACCTTGGCTTCGGTAAGCTCTCTCTGGCCGCTACTCGTAACTCAGAAAGCGGCGGCTCTTATACTTTCTCCAGCGATGACACCAAAAAATATGCTGCGAAAACTGCCAACGACGTCTTTGACATCCGTCTGGCGGGCCTGGAAACCAACCCAGGCGGCGTGCTGGAGTTAGGCGTCGATTACGGCCGTGCTAACCCGCAGGATGACTACCGTCTGGAAGACGGCGCGTCGAAAGACGGCTGGATGTGGACCGGTGAACATACTCAGTCCATCTGGGGCGGCTTCAACAAGTTTGTCGTTCAGTACGCCACTGACGCAATGACCTCCTGGAACAGCGGCCACTCTCAAGGGACCAGCATCGATAACAACGGCAGCATGATCCGCGTTCTGGATCACGGTGCGATGGACTTCAACGATGACTGGGGCCTGAGGGACGTGGCGATGGACCAGGACGTGGACCTGGACAGCAAAAACGGTTCGACCTGGTACACCGTGGGTGTCCGTCCGATGTACAAATGGACGCCGATCATGAGCACCCAGCTGGAAATCGGTTACGACAACGTGAAATCCCAGCGTACCAGCGAAAACAACAACCAGTACAAAATTACTCTGGCTCAACAGTGGCAGGCAGGCAACAGCGTCTGGTCTCGTCCGGCTATCCGTATTTTCGCAACCTACGCGAAGTGGGATGAAAACTGGGGTTACAGCAACGCCTCCGGTCTGCAGACCAAAGACAGCAGCGGAAGCGGCATGTACACCTCCAGCCGCGGTGACGACAGCGAAGTTACCTTCGGTGCCCAGATGGAAGTGTGGTGGTAATACCGTCCGCAGGACGGGTGTAACCTGGGAGGGGCGTCAGCCCCTCCTGACTATTCAGGGTTAGCGCGCTATTGCCTGGCTACCGCTAAACCGATGCTATCCAAGGTGAGAAGAATGAAAATGAAGAAAACTCTCGTCGCTCTGTATTTATCCGCAGGGATGTTGGCATGCGTGCCGGGGATGAGCCTTGCCGATGTTAACTTTGTACCGCAGAACACCAGCGCCGCGCCGTCTATTCCAGCCAGCGCGCTGCAGCAGCTGATCTGGACGCCTGCCGATCAATCAAAGACGCAGAGCGTTGATTTAACCACCGGCGGTCAACGCCTGGATGTCCCGGGGATCGTCGGACCGGTCGCCGCCTGGAGCGTGCCGGCCAATATCGGTGAGCTGACCCTGACGCTCGACAGCGAACTGAACAAACATAAGCAGATTTTTGCGCCGAACGTGCTGATTCTGGATCAGAACATGACGCCAGCGGCGTTCTTCCCCAGCAACTACTTTACCTATCAGCAGCCGGGCGTCATGACCGCTGACCGCCTGGGCGGCGTGATGCGCCTGACCCCGGCGCTGGGCCAGCAAAAACTCTATGTGCTGGTGTTTACCACTGAAAAAGATCTCCAGCAGACCACGACCCTGCTGGATCCGGCGAAAGCCTATGCCAAAGGCGCCGGCAATGCGGCCCCGGATATCCCGGATCCGATCGCTAAACATACCACCGATGGCGTGCTGAAGCTGAAAGTGAAAACCAATAGCACCTCCAGCGTGCTGGTGGGCCCGCTGTTCGGCTCCTCCGGCCCGGGTCCGGTCACCGTCGGCAATACCGCCGCGCCGGTGGCCGCGCCAGCCGCCGCTGCTGCTGCTGCGCCGGCAGCCAAAAGCGAACCGATGCTCAGCGATACCGAAACCTACTTCAACAACGGTATTAAGCAGGCGGTGAAACAAGGTGACATCGACAAAGCCCTGAAATTGATGAACGAAGCTGAGCGCCTCGGCTCGAAATCCGCTCGTTCCACCTTTATCAGCAGTGTAAAAGGCAAGGGGTAATCGTCTCCCCACAATGCTGATGTTTAGGCACAGCCTTTAGGTGCATCCTTCGGGATGCACCTTTTTTTGCACGCGCGGCAGCCTGTTGCATGGCTGTTGCGTGAATGATCGTATATTGACGTTTGCCCGCCACCAACCGCCTATTCTGCGATACAATGCTTTCACGTTATGTACCGGAGAATCAGGCATGTCCCATCCTGCGCTTACGCGACTGCGTGCGCTGCGCTATTTTGCCGTTATGCCGCCCCTGGAGCCGCCTCTGAGTGACTGGCTGCTGCTGGAGGACTCAATGACCCAGCGTTTTGAGCAACAAGGAAAGCAGGTCACCGTGACCCTGATTAACGAAGGGTATATTGAGCGTGAGGCGCTGACTGACGAAGCGGCGCTGCTACCTGACGAGCCGCGCTACTGGCTGCGGGAGATTATACTCAATGCCGATGGCGAACCCTGGCTGGCCGGGCGCACGGTGGTGCCGGAGTCGACACTGTGTGGTCCGGAGCTGGCGCTACAGCAGCTCGGGCAGATCCCGCTGGGCCGATACCTGTTCACGTCGTCGACATTAACCCGCGATTTTATTGAAATTGGTCGCGATGCAGCGCTGTGGGGACGTCGTTCCCGCCTGCGGCTAAGCGGCAAACCCCTGCTGCTGACCGAGCTGTTTTTGCCTGCGTCGCCGTTGTACTAAGAGGAAGAAAAAATGGAGTGGAGTCTGTCGCAGAATAAGCTGTTGGCGTTTCATCGCCTGATGCGCACTGACAAACCGATCGGCGCCTTGCTGCTGCTGTGGCCGACGCTGTGGGCGCTGTGGGTGGCCTCGCCGGGCGTCCCGCCGCTGTGGATCCTGGCGGTATTCGTCGCCGGCGTCTGGCTGATGCGCGCCGCCGGCTGCGTGGTGAATGACTATGCCGATCGAAAATTTGATGGTCACGTAAAGCGTACCGCCCGTCGTCCGCTACCGAGCGGCGACGTTACCGAGAAAGAGGCGCGAACGCTGTTTATCGTTCTGGTGTTGCTCTCCTTCCTGCTGGTGCTCACCCTCAACACCATGACCATTCTGCTGTCGGTCGCGGCGCTGGCCCTGGCGTGGGTCTACCCGTTTATGAAGCGCTACACTCATCTGCCGCAGGTGGTGCTGGGGGCCGCCTTTGGCTGGTCGATCCCGATGGCCTTCTCGGCCGTTAGCGAATCGCTGCCGCTGAGCTGTTGGCTGATGTTCCTCGCCAACATTCTGTGGGCGGTGGCCTACGATACCCAGTATGCGATGGTGGATCGCGATGACGACGTGAAGATCGGCATCAAGTCCACGGCGATCCTGTTCGGCGAAAACGATCGTCTGATTATCGGTATCCTGCAGGTGGCCGTGCTGGCGCTGATGGGCGCGGTGGGCTGGCTGAATGGGCTGGGCTGGGAATACTACTGGTCGTTGTTTGTCGCGGCAGGTCTGTTTGGCTGGCAGCAGAAGCTTATCTTCAATCGCGAGCGCGATAACTGCTTCAAAGCGTTTATGAACAATAACTACGTCGGGCTGGTGCTGTTCCTCGGCCTGGCGATGAGCTACCTGTAAAATCCCTGTCCCCATCCCCCCGGTTTTCCGGGGGGCGGTGGGACGGCAAACACCGCGTTACGCGTCGTCCTGCGTGACGCTTTCGATCGTCAGACGTACATCCGACGTAATCAAATCCGCCAGCATCCGGTAGACCTTCAGGGTCTCTTCCGGCTCGGCATCGCCCGTATCGCTGATATAGCCTTCATCGCGCAGGGTCAACACCAGGGTACTGAACACTGCTTTGTCGAAGAACTCCGGCGCGTTGATGCCATGCAGCACCGACAGGCGCTGCGCCACGGTACGGCTCTCTTTCTCCAGCGAGCTGCGGTTGATCGACGGGTTGGCGCTCAGCAGCCAGAAGGTGATGGCGTAACGCTGCAGCGTCTCGCGAGCGCCTGCGGCCAACAGCTGCAGGGAGCGAGAGTGCGACGGGTTAAGGCTCATCACATCGCCATCGATGACGATCAGCTCCTGACGCAGCATCTCGGCAATCAGCGCATCCATTACTCCGGCCAGCTCCGCTTTCTCCCAGCGCAGGAACAGCTCGGCTTTGAGGAACGGGTAGAGCGTTTCCACATGGCGCAGCACTTCGGCGCGGCTGAGATGCCGATGCTGAGTCACCAGGGCGGCTAACAGCGACGGCATCACCAGCATATGGGCGATGTTGTTGCGATAGTAGGTCATCAGCACCGCCTGCTCGCGCGGCAGAATGATGATGTCGCCAATGGTGTCCTTCTCCACTTCGAACTTGTTCATCTGCAGCGCATGGTCGATAAGCTCGCTGGCCGAAGCGGATGGGGCGGTCGCATCCGGAGAATAGGGCACATTGCGCAGCAGCGCGAGATAGCACTCTAACTGCTGGGTGAGCTGCTCACGGGTCAGCGAACGCTGGCGGGAGGCCAGTAGCGCCGTACAGCACAGGTTCATGGCGTTGGCCGCGCCGGCGTTATTGATGCGCACCATCAGGTCAGCGGCGATGTTATTCACCGTCGGCGTCAGCCAGGAGGGGCGGACCGCTTCGATTGGGTCAATTGCTTCCCGCCACTCTGGCACATGGTGGTTCAGGTAGGTCATCAGCGGCAGCGGTTCGCCGAAGTTAACGTAGCCCTGGCCAAGGTTGCGCAGCTTGCTTAAGCCGCGCAGCATCTGCGGCAGACTCTCTTTCTCTTTGGTGGCGCCGCGCAGCTCTTTGGCATAGGTCCCCACCTCCATCACGTGCTCGTAGCCGATATAGATCGGCACCAGAGTGATCGGCCGGGTGCCGCCGCGCAGCATCGCCTGGATGGTCATCGACAGCGTACCGGTCTTCGGATCGAGCAGACGGCCGGTACGGGAGCGGCCGCCTTCGACGAAATACTCCACGGAATAGCCGCGGCTGAACAGTTCACCAAGGTACTCGCGGAACACCGTGGAGTAGAGCTTGTTGCCCTTAAAGGTGCGGCGAATAAAGAACGCGCCGAGGCGGCGGAAGATTGGCCCGGCCGGCCAGAAGTTAAGGTTGATACCCGCCGCGATGTGCGGTGGCACCAGCCCCTGGTGATACAGGACGTAAGAGAGCAGCAGATAGTCCATGTGGCTGCGGTGGCAGGGGACATAGACAATCTCATGGCCGTCGTGCGCCAGCTGGCGTACGCGCTCGGCGTTATGCACGTTGATCCCCTGGTACAGGCGGTTCCAGGTGAAGCCGAGAATGCGGTCGGTCAGGCGGATCATCTCGTACGAGAAGTTCGCGGCAATCTCTTCCATCAGCGCGATAGCGTTCTGCTGAGCCTTCTCATGCGAAATTTTCTTGCTGCGCGCTTCGTCTTCCACCGCGCGGGCAATCGCTTTCGAGGCCAGCAGTTTATTAAACAGATCCTGGCGAGCCGGCAGACGCGGGCCGACGGCGGCCAGGCGCTGGCGGGCAAAGTGCATCCGGGCGACGCGAGCCAGCTTCTGGGCGATGATCTTATCGGTACCGTGCTCATCCGCCATGCGGCGCAGCGACACGGAAGGCGAGAAACGCACAAAGCTGTCGCGGCCGAGCCAGGAGACGGCGAAAAATTTCTGGATACCGTTCAGCATCCGCAGCGGCGGATTGACTTCCCCTTTCTCACGACCCGGCGAGCGGCCGAACATCACCGACACCGGCACCATTTGCACATCGAGATCCGGATGGTTGCGGTGCAGATCGAGGTAGTCGTGGAACAGCTTGATGGACTCTTCTTTTGGCGTGTAATAGGTAAACACGCGCGGCCCACCGTGGATGAATACGTAACGCGGCAGCAGCGCGCCGTCGATCTCCAGCGGTTCAAGCGGATCGGGTAAATCATGCGCCAGGCATTGGGCGCGCAGCGTCAGCAGGTCCGCCTTGGAATTATAGGGCAGGACGTACATGACCGGACGCGAGGTATCGAGTCCTAATTCCTGGGCAGGCTCTGCCGGAATAGACTTGCTTTTTACCAGCACCCGTAATGGTAAATTCAGTAATTTATAGTAAATTCGTTGCCAGCCGGACATAAACGATGTGAAGCCTCTGGTTAATCATGCAAATGCGCGGCAAGAATAACAGAAAGTGGGCAAAATTTCCGTTACCACGCGGCAAACGCGTACACTCATCGACGTCATTTACGTAAAAAGGTTTTGTGATGGCCAATAATACCACCGGGTTAACCCGAATCATTAAGGCGGCAGGTTACTCCTGGAAAGGATTTCGCGCAGCGTGGATCAACGAGGCCGCGTTTCGTCAGGAAGGTATCGCCGCCATCGTAGCCGTCGCGATAGCCTGCTGGCTGGACGTCGACGCCATTACCCGCGTATTGCTGATTGGGTCGGTCCTGCTAGTGATGATAGTCGAAATTCTCAACAGCGCGATTGAGGCGGTCGTGGACCGTATTGGCTCGGATTATCATGAGCTTTCAGGGCGCGCCAAAGACATGGGGTCGGCGGCGGTCCTGCTGGCGATTATCATCGCGCTGATCACCTGGGGAACGCTGCTGTGGAGCCATTATCACTAACGTTCTTCGCTAACCCTCGCAAAATATAAACAATCTGCCGATTTTTGTGTGCCATGTGGTTCCAAAATCACCGTTAGCTGTATATACTCACAGCATAACTGTATATACACCCAGGGGGCGGAATGAAAGCGTTAACGACCAGGCAGCAAGAGGTGTTTGATCTCATTCGGGATCATATCAGCCAGACGGGCATGCCGCCGACGCGTGCGGAGATTGCTCAGCGCTTGGGGTTCCGTTCCCCAAACGCGGCGGAAGAACACCTGAAAGCGCTGGCACGTAAAGGCGCAATCGAGATCGTCTCCGGCGCCTCGCGCGGTATCCGCCTGCTGACGGAAGAAGAGCACGGCCTGCCGCTGATCGGCCGCGTCGCCGCCGGCGAGCCGCTGCTGGCGCAGCAGCACATTGAGGGGCACTATCAGGTCGACCCGTCGATGTTTAAACCCAACGCGGATTTCCTGCTGCGCGTCAGCGGCATGTCGATGAAAGACATCGGTATCCTTGATGGCGATCTGCTGGCGGTCCACAAAACCCAGGACGTGCGTAACGGCCAGGTGGTGGTAGCGCGCATTGACGACGAAGTGACGGTGAAGCGCCTGAAAAAGCAGGGTAACGTCGTCGAACTGTTGCCGGAAAACAGCGAATTTACCCCTATCGTTGTCGATCTGCGTCAGCAGAGTTTTACCATTGAGGGTCTGGCCGTTGGCGTGATCCGAAATGGAGAATGGCTGTAGCGCCTGCCCCTGCGCAGCGTCATCTGATGCATGACGCTGCGACGTTTGTCCTCAATCAGGTCCCTGAACATGCTGCTCAACGCTGCCGATAAAGCGCTGTGGCGCCTTGCGATCCCGATGATTTTCTCCAATATCACCGTCCCGCTGCTGGGGCTGGTGGATACCGCGGTGATCGGCCACCTTGACAGCCCGGTATACCTCGGCGGCGTCGCGGTTGGGGCGACGGCTACCAGTTTCCTCTTCATGCTGCTGCTGTTTTTGCGCATGAGCACCACCGGGCTCACCGCTCAGGCCTGGGGTGCCAAAGATCCGCTGCGACTGGCGCGGGCGCTGGTGCAGCCGCTGGCTCTGGCGCTGGGCGCCGGGGTTCTCATCATCCTGTTTCGCCTGCCGCTGATTAACCTCGCTCTGCATATTGTCGGCGGCAGTGAGGCGGTGCTTGAGCAGGCGAGACGGTTTCTCGAAATCCGCTGGCTCAGCGCCCCCGCCTCGCTGGCCAATCTGGTGCTGCTCGGCTGGCTGCTGGGAGTCCAGTACGCACGGGCGCCGGTGATTCTGCTGGTGGTCGGTAATCTGTTGAATATTGTGCTCGACCTGTGGCTGGTGATGGGCCTGCGGATGAACGTCCAGGGGGCTGCGCTGGCCACGGTCACCGCGGAGTACGCCACTCTCATTATTGGCCTGATGATGGCGAAGCGGGTGCTGACGCTGCGCGGCGTGTCGCTGGCAATGCTGAAAAACGCCTGGCGCGGGGATCTGCGCCGTCTGCTGGCGTTGAATCGGGACATCATGCTGCGTTCCCTGCTGCTACAGCTGTGCTTTGGCGCGCTGACCGTGTACGGCGCGCGTCTGGGC
>OIFL01000166.1_pt1 | contig 13953 bp, 10 predicted proteins | sample 1581961 | NCBI WGS metagenome assembly OIFL01 (sample SAMN04414079, study PRJEB24778) | human gut metagenome | material: faecal | host: Homo sapiens
CCATTATGCCTTACCGGCGACATTAACCCCGGCATACTGCAGGAGGCTCGAATCGCTAAATGCAGATCGCCTTCGGTAAACCACAGCTCCCTGCCAGTGCTTAAATTTGTCGCGACGGCGGCAAATCGCCGTTCACAGTGTTCGATATCGGTCACGGGCATGATGCGGCGATAATGATTGAATACCTTTTCACCCCGCAACAGTCCACCGCGGCGCCAGGAGAGGTCCATCAGTTTCAGAACGTCCCAGTTGCTGAAAGAGCAGACCCAGGACTCAAGGGCCGGGAGCCGGTTACAGGCATACGCCGCCCCTACCAGCGAACCGATAGAGCAACCGGCCACGATATCAATCTCAATGCCGGCCTGCTGGAGGGCGTTGATGACGCCAATATGCGACCATCCGCGGGCGGCACCCGCTCCTAACGCCAGACCAATTTTAAGCTTTCTCATTATTACTGATAACTATCCTTCCACTCTGAGCGTGGCAACATTGTCACGGCTCAGTTAACATAAACACCTTTGGCGTTGAAGCGCCGTAATTCTTTCTTCCATGGAGGCAGTTTTGTCGCAATTATGCCCCTGTGGCAGCGCACTGGAGTATAGCTCATGTTGCCAGCGATATCTGTCCGGCGCAGAGCTTGCGCCAGGCCCGTCACAGCTTATGCGCTCCCGCTATAGCGCGTTCGTCATGAAAGATGCCGACTATCTGATCAAAACCTGGCATCCGTCCTGTCAGGCGCAGACGTTTCGCGCCGAGCTGGAGAAGGGGTTCAGCCAGACCGAGTGGCTGGGTTTAACCCTATTCGCCAGTGATGAAGGGCGAGTCCCAAATGAAGGCTTTGTCAGCTTTGTCGCCCGCTTTAATGACAATAACCGTCCGGGCGCCATTATTGAACGTTCCAGATTCTTAAAAGAAAATGGACAGTGGTACTATATCGACGGGACACGACCGCTGATTGGTCGTAATGACCCCTGCCCTTGCGGCTCAGGTAAAAAATTTAAAAAATGCTGCGGCCAGTAACGCTGCCGTAGCGCTTGCAAACACTACAGGATTTTCCTCGCGATGCATTCATTACAACGTAAAGTACTACGCACTATTTGCCCTGATCAGAAAGGCCTCATCGCGCGTATCACCAATATCTGCTACAAACACGAACTTAACATTGTGCAGAACAATGAATTTGTTGACCACCGTACCGGTCGTTTCTTTATGCGCACCGAACTGGAGGGCATTTTTAACGACGCTATTCTGCTGGCCGATCTGGATAGCGCCCTGCCGGAAGGTTCCATCCGCGAACTGAATCCGGCAGGCCGTCGCCGGGTGGTCATTCTGGTGACCAAAGAGGCGCACTGCCTTGGCGATCTGCTGATGAAAGCCAACTACGGCGGACTGGATGTCGATATCGCCGCGGTTATCGGCAACCATGACACGCTGCGCCCGCTGGTGGAGCGTTTTGGTATTCCGTTTGAGCTGGTCAGCCACGAAGGGTTAAGCCGTGAAGAACACGACAAGCAGATGGGGGATGCCATTGCGGCACATGAGCCGGATTACGTGGTACTGGCCAAGTATATGCGCGTCCTCACCCCGGAGTTTGTCGCCCGCTTCCCGAACAAAATCATCAATATTCACCATTCATTTTTGCCGGCGTTTATCGGCGCCCGTCCTTATCATCAGGCCTATGAGCGCGGCGTAAAGATCATTGGCGCCACCGCCCACTATGTGAATGACAATCTGGATGAAGGCCCAATCATCATGCAGGACGTGATTCATGTCGATCATACCTATACGGCAGAAGATATGATGCGCGCTGGCCGCGATGTCGAAAAAAACGTCTTGAGCCGGGCGCTGTATCAGGTACTGGCGCAGCGCGTCTTCGTTTACGGTAACCGGACGATTATTCTTTAATCGACTGAGAAATGAATTGGTTAGCTTTACGGCGTTACGCGTAAAAATCAGGCAACCAGTTTATTTTTGTCAAACGAATGCTTTACAGGGGCGCATCATTTGGTATGATGCGCCCCGCTTCCCTAGAAGGAAGCAGGCCAGTACCAAGCATTACCCCGTGGTGGGGTTCCCGAGCGGCCAAAGGGAGCAGACTGTAAATCTGCCGTCATCGACTTCGAAGGTTCGAATCCTTCCCCCACCACCATTATTCACTACAGTGATATGGTTTCCCCGACAAGCGTAAACGATGTTTGCACTTTGCGGGAAGGGTAAGAACCTTCGACTAAGGTTCGACTCGAGCGCCAGCGAGAGAACGTTGCCACAGGCAACGGCCCGAAGGGCGAGGAGCGATAGCGACGAGTTATCCTTCACCCAGCACCATTCATTTTGCTGAATAGCCTACAATGTGATTTTACCCCTGGTGGGGTTCCCGAGCGGCCAAAGGGAGCAGACTGTAAATCTGCCGTCATCGACTTCGAAGGTTCGAATCCTTCCCCCACCACCATCCTCTTAAAAAACACCGCAATCCAATTACTCTACGATATTCTAGATTCTGCCCTACGGGGAAGGATGAGAAGCTTCGACTAAGGTTCGACTCGAGCGCCAGCGAGAGAACGTTGCCAAGGGCAACGGCCCGAAGGGCGAGGAGCGATAGCGACGAGTTATCCTTCCCCCTCTATTCTCGCGCTCTCTGCAACCACCTGTACTGCTACCTCCTCGCTCGCGCTTCGCTTAGCGAGGCTACAAGCACTGTTTTGCTACCCCCTCGCTCGCGCTTCGCTTAGCGAGGCTACAGGTGGCGCCGTCTGGTAGCCCGGACAGGTGCGCAGCACCGCCTCCGGGAAACTCACAGCGGTGGCAAACGCCTTTTTACCGGCGAGCTTTTCACCACCGAGGTGTTACACTGCGCATACTCGGCCAGACCGTCCAGCAGGGTATCCAGCTGGGCAATATCGCGCACCACGAGGCGCATCACGAAACAATCTTCCCCGGTCACTTTGTCACTTTCAATGCATTCCGGCATCGCCTGGATATATTTATCCACTTTCTGCAGCAGCCCAGGCAGCGGCCGGACCCGCACCAGCGCCTGGAGGCTGTAGCCCAGCGCGGCGAGATTCACCCGCGCCCCATAGCCCTGAATGACGCCCCGCTCCTCCAGGCGCTTCACCCGCTCGGCGGTGCTCGGCGAGGTCAGCCCCACCCGCGCGCTCAATACCTTCAACGAGACTCTGGCATCCTGAGTCAGGCAAGTGAGGATCGCCCGGTCAATTTCATCAAGTACGTCATTCATGTTTTTTACCTAATTATGAAAGGGATTTCCCCCTGTTTGCCTTAATTCAGCCATGTCAGGCTGTCAGGCTGTCAGGATTTTTCGCACAATACTGGAAAACTTCTGGAGGTGAAATATGCAAATTACCCGCGGCGTCTGGCAAATGAGCCTGGCAATGATAATCTCCGGCTCGATCGGCGCGTTCGTGCTGCTCTCTGGTTTGCCGGTGATGGATGTGGTGTTCTGGCGCTGCCTGATTGGCGCGCTAACCTTACTGGTGTTTATCGTGTTAAGCGGCCAGCCCTTCAGCCGGCTAACGCGTTTCACTCTCGCTCTGGCAGTAATTGGCGGCGCGGCGCTGGTCGTCAACTGGCTGCTGCTGTTTGCCGCCTATTCGCGGATCTCAATCGGTATGGCCACCGTGGTCTATAACACCCAGCCGTTTATGCTGGTACTGATGGGGATGGTGCTGGGGGAACGGGTCAGCGCCGTGAAATGGGGATGGCTACTGCTGGCCTTTGGCGGCGTAGTGATCCTGTTGTCAAGCGAGCTGACGTCTGCGCATGGAGAGGGGCTTACCACCGGCGTTTTGCTGGCGCTGGGCGCGGCATTCTTCTATGCCCTGACCGCCATTATCGCGCGCAAATTGCATCCGCTCCCCGCGCAGCATATCGCCTTTATTCAGGTGCTCGTTGGCGTCGTGATGCTGCTGCCGCTGGTGCATGCCCCCGAATGGACGGCCAGCTTCCCCTGGCGCTATCTGCTGATCCTCGGCATCGTCCATACCGGGATCATGTATCAGCTTTTATATAGCGCGATACAGAAACTGCCGACGCCCATTACCGGTTCGCTCTCCTTTATTTATCCGCTGGTGGCAATGGTGGTCGACTATCTGGTCTTCCACCATGCATTGACCCCTGTGCAGTTGATTGGCGGGATGCTTATTCTGTTTGCCGCCGCAGGGAATAACCTCGGCTGGGGCGAAAAAAACCCCCGCCGCGGCGGGGTCAGTGAGCAGTCGCGGGCCAGTTAGCGACGGGCGCGGACAATCTGGTATTTGCGCGTCAGGTATTCGACCGGCGCGCTCCAGATATGAACCAGACGGGAGAACGGAAACAGCAGGAACAGGGTCATGCCCAGCACCAGATGAACGCGGAAAATAAATGCCACGCCATCCAGATGCTGTGACGCGCCGCCGTGGAACGTCACCACCGACTGCGCCCAGCCAACCAGCTTCATCATTTCACTGCCGTCCATATGCTGGGCTGAGAATGGGATCGTCAGCAGGCCGAGCGCACACTGCACCATCAGCAAGGAGAGGATCAGAATATCCGCTCCGGTGGTGGTGGCGCGAACGCGCGGGCTGAGCAGACGACGCTTGAGCAGCAGTAACCCGCCCACCAGGGTCATCACGCCGCAGGCGCCGCCGGCGATCATCGCCATCTTCTGCTTGACGTCGATCGGCAGAAAGGACTCATACATCCAGTGCGGGGTCAGCATGCCGAGGAAGTGGCCGGCGAAAATACCCAGGATGCCGATATGGAACAGGTTCGACGCCAGGTTCATCCCCTTACGATCCAGCATCTGGCTGGAGGCGGCGCGCCAGGTGTACTGGCCATAGTCATAGCGCAGCCAGCTGCCGATCAGAAACACCGAGCCCGCAATGTACGGATAAATGTCAAAGAAGAACATATTCAGGAAGTGCATTATTGCTGTCCTCCGTTAGAGATATTCAGATATTGCGGGGCTACGGCTCCGGCAAAACGACGCTGGTGAGCGGAAATTTCCGACTCGCCGCAGCCCTGGTCGGCAAAGAATTTGACCTGTTCTTCTTCCCAGACCGCGTCCAGCGCCTGCGGCGTATCGTCGCGCGCCTCGTCGGCAATCTTCTCCGCCACCTTCTGACTGTCGACCTGGGTATTGGCCAGCTTCAGCAACAGCTCGAACAGCACCGCATAGCGACTTTCGCGCTGCTGCAGGCGCGCGCTGAGCAGGCCGAGGATCGGCGCAACGTCCCGCAGGCCGCCAAGCGCTTCCTCTTCCGGCAGCTGCGCCAGATACTCCAGATACAACGGCAGATGATCCGGCAACTCATGGCTATCGAGCAGCAGACCGTGGCGCTCATACTGCGCCATCAGGTCAACCATCGCCTGCCCGCGATCGCGGGATTCGCCGTGCACGTGTTCAAACAGCAGCAGCGAGGTGGCCCGGCCGCGGTCAAACAGTTCGCTGTAGGCCGCCTGGGCATCCAGCGGATCCTGAGCCAGCAGATCGCGCAGAAAAACGCCCAGCGCGTGAGCATCCTCTTTGCTGAGTTTCTCTGATGACGCAAGCGCCTCGAACATCTCCTGCTGATGCTGCCATAAGGCAGCGTCAGGGTATTCGAGCAGGCGCGACACAATCACAAGTTCAATCATGCGTGCGGCTCCGTTTTGCTGGTCACGTCGATGGCGTCGATGCGACGGCTGTTGAACAGGTTGAACTGGCTGTCCGAGCCGTGGCAGCCATCGCCAAAGCTGAAGCCGCAGCCGTTTTTCTCCGGAAACGCTTCTCGCGCCTGTTCACGGTGGCTGCTCGGCACCACGAAACGATCTTCGTAGTTAGCGATCGCCAGATAGCGGTACATCTCCTGGGCCTGCGCTTCGCTCAGCCCCACCTCTTCCAGCGCGCGGGTATCGACGACGCCGTCAACGGTTTCCGCACGTTTATAGTGGCGCATCGCCAGCATGCGTTTCAGGGCCAGCAGGACCGGCTGGGTATCGCCCGCGGTCAGCAGGTTCGCCAGGTATTGCACCGGAATACGCAGGCTTTCCACGTCCGGCAGAATACCGTTGCTACCCAATTCGCCAGCGTCCGCAGCCGACTGAATTGGCGACAGAGGCGGCACGTACCAGACCATTGGCAGGGTGCGATATTCCGGGTGCAGCGGCAGGGCCAGCTTCCAGTCCATCGCCATTTTGTAGACCGGCGACTGCTGCGCAGCCTCAATGACCCCCTGCGGTACGCCATCTTTTAACGCCTGTTCAATTACTTTTGGATCGTTTGGATCGAGGAACACATCCAGCTGGCGCTGATACAGATCTTTCTCGTTCTCGGTGCTGGCGGCGTTTTCAATCGCATCTGCGTCATACAGCAGGACGCCGAGATAGCGGATACGGCCCACGCAGGTTTCGGAGCACACCGTCGGCATTCCGGATTCAATACGCGGGTAGCAGAAGATGCATTTCTCGGATTTCCCGCTCTTCCAGTTGAAATAGATCTTCTTGTACGGACAGCCGGTGATACACATCCGCCAGCCGCGGCACTTGTCCTGGTCGATCAGTACGATGCCGTCTTCTTCGCGCTTATAGATGGCGCCGCTCGGGCAGGTCGCGACGCAGGCCGGGTTCAGGCAGTGCTCGCACAAGCGCGGCAGATACATCATGAAGGTGTTTTCGAACTGACCGTACATCGCCTTCTGCATGTTGTCGAAGTTCTGATCTTTGGCGCGTTTTTCGAACTCGCCGCCGAGGATCTCTTCCCAGTTCGGACCGCTGGTGATCTTGTCCATCCGTTGGCCGGTGATCAGCGAGCGCGGACGGGCGATCGGCTGGTGTTTACTCTCCGGGGCGTTATGCAGGTTCTGGTAGTCGTAATCGAACGGCTCGTAGTAATCATCGATGCCCGGCAGATGCGGGTTCGCGAAGATTTTACCTAACAGCATCGCGCGGTTGCCCATGCGCGGCTGCAGCTTGCCGTTGATTTTGCGGATCCAGCCGCCCTTCCATTTCTCCTGGTTTTCCCAGTCGTTCGGAAAACCGACGCCAGGCTTACTCTCCACGTTATTGAACCAGGCGTACTCCATCCCTTCCCGGCTGGTCCAGACGTTTTTACAGGTGACCGAGCAGGTGTGGCAGCCGATGCACTTATCGAGATTCAGCACCATGCCGACTTGTGAACGAATTTTCATTTTACGCTCTCCTGTACCTGGTCATTGCCTTCGCCGTCTAACCAGTTAATGTTCTTCATCTTACGTACCACCACAAACTCATCGCGGTTGGAGCCGACGGTGCCGTAGTAGTTAAAGCCATAGGCCAGGTGGCCGTAGCCGCCGATCATGTGGGTCGGTTTTGGCGTAATACGGGTGACGGAGTTGTGGATCCCCCCGCGCTGACCGGTGATTTCAGATCCCGGCAGGTTCACGATGCGTTCCTGCGCGTGATACATCATGGTCATCCCGGCCGGTACACGCTGGCTCACCACCGCACGCGCCGTCAGGGCGCCGTTGGCGTTAAACACTTCGATCCAGTCGTTATCTTCGATACCCAGATCTTTCGCATCCGCCTCGCTCATCCAGACGATCGGTCCGCCGCGTGACAGGGTCAGCATCAGCAGGTTATCGCTGTAGGTCGAGTGGATACCCCATTTCTGGTGCGGGGTCAGGAAGTTCAGCGCCTTCTCCGGGTTGCCGTTGGACTTCTCGCCCATCACCGCTTTCACCGAACGGGTGTCGATCGGCGGACGATAGACCAGCAGGCTTTCGCCAAAGTCGCGCATCCACTGATGATCCTGATACAGCGATTGACGGCCGGACAGCGTCCGCCACGGGATCAGCTCGTGAACGTTGGTATACCCAGCGTTATAGGAGACATGTTCATCTTCCAGGCCAGACCAGGTCGGGCTGGAGATAATCTTCCGCGGCTGCGCCTGAATATCGCGGAAGCGGATCTTCTCGTCTTCTTTGTTCAGCGCCAGGTGCGCGTGCTCGCGACCGGTGATCTCGCTCAGCGCTTTCCACGCCTTCACCGCCACCTGACCGTTGGTTTCCGGCGCCAGGGTGAGGATCATTTCCGCGGCGTCGATGGCCGTTTCCAGCTTCGGCTGGCCTTTCGCCGGGCCTTCCGCCTTGGTGTAGTTGAGCTTACGCAGCAGGTCCATCTCGCTCTGGGTGTTCCAGGCGATGCCTTTCCCGCCGTTGCCGATGGTTTCCAGCAGCGGACCGATCGAGGTGAAACGTTCGTAAGTCGCCGGGTAATCACGCTCAACCGGAATAATATGCGGCGCGGTTTTCCCCGGAATGAGATCGCATTCGCCTTTTTTCCAGTCTTTGACATCCAGCGGCTGCGCCATTTCCGCGGCGGAGTCGTGCTGGATCGGCAGCGTGACGACGTCGGTTTCTTTGCCGAGGTGGCCCACGCAGACTTCAGAGAATTTCTTCGCGATACCTTTATAGATATCCCAGTCGCTCTTCGATTCCCAGGCCGGGTCAACGGCGGCCGACAGCGGGTGAATAAACGGATGCATATCCGAGGTATTCATGTCGTCTTTTTCGTACCAGGTGGCGGTCGGCAGCACGATGTCGGAGTAGAGACAGGTGCTCGACAGACGGAAAGCGATGGTCACCACCAGATCCAGTTTGCCGTCGAGGCCGTTATCGCGCCATTCGACTTCTTCCGGCTTCACGCCGCCCTGCTTGCCAAGGTCTTTACCCTGAATGCCGTTCTCCGTACCCAGCAGGTATTTGAGCATGTACTCATGGCCTTTACCGGAGGAGCCCAGCAGGTTGGAACGCCAGATAAACAGGTTACGCGGATGGTTTTTACCGTTTTCCGGCTGCTCCGCCGCAAAGCGAATCGAGCCCTCTTTCAGGGATTTGACGGTGTAATCCACCGGCGTCATGCCGGCTTTTTTCGCCTCATCGGCGATGCGCAGCGGGTTAACGCCCAGCTGCGGCGCCGACGGCAGCCAGCCCATCCGCTCGGCGCGGACGTTGAAGTCGATCAGATGGCCGCTGTAGCGGGATTTATCCGCCATCGGCGACAGCAGCTCCTGCGCGGTCACGGTTTCATAGCGCCACTGGCTGGAGTGGTTGTAGAAGTACGAGGTGCTGTTCATATGGCGTGCCGGACGCTGCCAGTCAAGGGCGAACGCCAGCGGCTGCCAGCCGGTCTGTGGACGCAGTTTTTCCTGGCCCACATAGTGCGCCCAACCGCCACCGCTCTGGCCGACGCAGCCGCAGAAGATCAGCATGTTGATCAGACCGCGGTAGTTCATGTCGAGGTGGAACCAGTGGTTGAGGCCCGCCCCGACGATAATCATCGAGCGACCATGGGTCTTATCGGCGTTATCGGCAAATTCGCGTGCAGTGCGGATAATGTGCGCGCGGGAGACGCCGGTGATCTTCTCCGCCCAGGCCGGGGTGTAGGCTTTCATGTCATCGTAGCCGGTGGCGCAGTTTTCATCGTTCAGACCGCGTTCCAGGCCATAGTTGGCCATGGTCAGATCGTAAACGGTGGTCACCAGAGCGGTGGAGCCGTCGGCCAACTGCAGGCGTTTGGCCGGCAGTTTGTGCAGCAGAATATTTTCGAGGTCGACTTTGTTGAAGTGCTCAGAACCTTCGCCGCCGAAGTACGGGAAGCCGACGTTCGCCACTTCATCATGGCTGCCCAGCAGGCTCAGACGCAGCTCAATCTCTTCGCCAGTTTTACCGTCGCGCTGTTCGAGGTTCCATTTGCCTTTGTCGCCCCAGCGGAATCCGAGGGAACCGTTCGGCACGGTGAGATCGCCTTTCTCGTCAAAGGCGACGGTCTTCCATTCCGGATTCTTTTCCTGACCAAGGGAATCCACGAGGTCGGACGCGCGCAGCGTGCGGCCGGCGGCGTAATAGCCGTCGCGCTCCTCAAGCATCACCAGCATCGGCATGTCGGTGTAGCGACGCACGTAATCGGTGAAATACTGGCTCGGCTTATCGAGATGGAACTCGCGCAGCATCACATGGCCCATCGCCAGCGCCATCGCAGCATCGGTACCCTGCTTCGGCGCCAGCCACAGATCGCAGAGTTTGGCGATTTCGGCGTAGTCCGGGGTGATCGCCACGGTTTTGGTGCCTTTGTAGCGGACTTCGGTAAAGAAGTGGGCATCCGGGGTACGGGTCTGCGGCACGTTGGAGCCCCAGGCGATAATGTAGCTGGAGTTATACCAGTCCGCCGATTCGGGGACGTCGGTCTGTTCGCCCCAGGTCATCGGCGAAGCTGGCGGCAGGTCGCAGTACCAGTCGTAGAAGCTCAGGCAGGTGCCGCCGATCAGCGACAGATAACGGGCGCCGGAGGCGTAGGAAACCATCGACATCGCCGGGATCGGCGAGAAACCGGCCACGCGGTCCGGACCGTAAGTTTTGACGGTATAGACGTTGGAGGCGGCAATCAGCTCATTCACTTCCTGCCAGGAGGAGCGGACAAACCCGCCGCGACCGCGAGCCTGTTTGAAGCTTTTGGCTTTGTCGGCGTCTTCAATAATCGAGGCCCATGCCTCAACCGGATCGCTATGCTGAACTTTCGCTTCCCGCCACATCTTCATCAGGCGTTTGCGCATCAGCGGGTATTTCAGGCGGTTCGCGCTGTACAGATACCAGGAGTAGCTGGCGCCGCGCGGGCAGCCGCGTGGTTCGTGGTTTGGCAGGTCCGGACGGGTGCGCGGATAGTCCGTTTGCTGGGTTTCCCAGGTCACCAGCCCGTTTTTGACATAAATCTTCCAGCTGCATGAACCGGTGCAGTTAACACCGTGAGTGGAACGCACAATTTTGTCATGCTGCCAACGTTGACGGTATCCATCCTCCCAGTCCCGGTTGGTGTTTAGAAGCTGGCCGTGCCCATCGGCAAAGGTTTCACCCTTCTGTTTGAAGTAGCGAAACCGGTCCAGGAATTTACTCATCGGGTTTCTCCTGATATGGAGCCTGACGGCTCTCTGATAAATCGACATTGCTGGATTTGCAGCGAAGGTAACGCTATGAAAGAGGGCGAGAATTGATGGCGATCAATCCGGACTGGCTTGCTAAAGCGGAGGGAAACCGCGATTACCACCAAGGTGGTATGAGATACTATTTTTTAATTTTATGTTTTATAAGCTCTTTTTCCTAAAAAGCCGTCATCATGGAAGGATTTGTTAACAAAGGAGGTATTAAGGGGTAGAGCCGTTTCGCTGGCAAGCCGTCCCTTCCCGGCTCTGTGGCCAATATGAATCAAATCATCCATTAGTATGTTGTAACTAACGAGTAACGTAAAAAAAGGCGCCGCCCTGGGAGCGCGCCTTTTCAAACGTCATGATGAACGCGGCGGATTACTGACGCTTACGGCCGTATACCGCCCAGGTGATGATCACGCAGGCGATATAGAAGATCAGGAAGATTTTCATCGCGCCGGCCGGCGAACCGGTCAGATCCAGCGAGATACCGAACGCTTTCGGGATAAAGAAGCCGCCGATGGCGCCAATGGCGGAGATAAAGCCCAGCGCCGCCGCAGTATCGGTCGCCGCCTCGCGCATCGCTTGCGCTTCGCTGCCGCCCTGGGCCTTCACGCGGTCCATGGTCAGCTTACGGAAAATCACGGAGATCATCTGGAAGGTGGAGGCGCTCCCCAGCCCGGCGGTCAGGAACAGCACCATGAACACCGCGAAGAATGCGATGAAGTTGCCGCCCTGGCCGTTGGTCGGCAGGGTCAGGAACAGCAGCGCGCAGAAGACAGCCATCACCACAAAGTTAACCAGCGTCACACGGGTCCCGCCGAGGCGGTCGGAAATCGCCCCGCCCATCGAACGCGCCAGCGCGCCAATAAAGGGGCCGAAGAAGGCGTAGTGCAGGATCTGCACGTCCGGGAACTGGGTTTTCGACAGCATGGCAAAACCGGCGGAGAAACCGATAAAGGAGCCGAAGGTCGCCAGATAGAGCAGCGCCATGATCCACAGATGCAGGCGTTTAAGCACCGGCAGCTGTTCGCTCAGCGAGGCTTTGGAAGCTGACAGGTCGTTCATAAAGAACCACGCCGCCAGGGTGAAGATAATCAGGAAAGGTACCCAGATCCACGCGGCGTTTTCCAGATACAGCATTGAGCCGTCCGGCTGCTGGCTGCCGGTCCCGCCAAAAATGGCAAACACCGAGACCGACACCACCAGCGGTGCGACCAGCTGCATCACGCTGACGCCCATATTGCCGAGGCCGCCGTTGACGCCCAGCGCCCCGCCCTGCTTCGCTTTCGGGAAGAAAAAACTGATGTTGGCCATACTGGAGGCGAAGTTGGCCCCGGCGAAGCCGCACAGCAGAGAGATGATGACGAAGACGCTAAACGGCGTGGAAGTATCCTGGACCGCAAAGCCCAGCCAGACGCACGGAATAATCATGATCCCGGTGCTGAACGCCGTCCAGCGACGGCCGCCGAACAGCGGCACCATGAAAGCGTAAGGCACGCGCAATAAGGCGCCAGACAGCGCCGGCAGTGCGGTCAGCATAAACAGCTGATCGGTCGTAAACTGAAAGCCCACTTTGTTGAGATTAACGGCGACGGCGCTGAACAACATCCATACGCAGAACGCCAGTAACAGACAGGGAACGGAGATCCATAGATTACGGCTCGCCACACGGTGACCGCGCTGTTGCCAGAATTCAGGATCTTCAGGGCGCCAGTCGGTAATGACCGAGCGGTTAGCCTTCTCCGGGAGGGAAGATTGACTCATAGATACCTCTGATTATTCATATTTCCTGCCGCTACCTTAGGGGTTGCCCGGGGCGGTAAGTTGATATAAATCAAAGGAAAAGCGCGCACTAATTTGTGCAAAAATAAACCATGCTCCGAAGTGAGTAGAGAAAGGTGAGGAAAAAAGTGTGGTTTTTCACGCGGCTGCCGGGTTGCGTATAACCCCACCCCCAATAGCGCCTACCACCGACAATTAAGGAGTAACTCTTTAGGGGTATGGGTATACTCCAGGGGATAGCCGAGAATAAGCGCCACTCCCGGAGAGATCACCGGTCAGGAGCCACGCATTCCATGTTAAAACGTCTTTTTACTCCGCTGACGCTGGTCAATCAACTGGCGTTAATCGTGCTGCTCGCCACCATTATTGGCGTCGCCGGCATGGCGATCTCCGCGCGTCTGGTGAACGGCGTCCAGGGCAGCGCTCACGCGATTAACAAGGCCGGTTCATTGCGTATGCAAAGCTACCGGCTGCTGGCGGCGATCCCGCTGAATGAAAACGATCAAAAGCTGATGGCGGACATGCCCGCCACCGTCTTCAGCCCCGAGCGACAGAATTCCGCCCGCCGCGACGGCCAGGAACAACAGTTAAAAGCGCTGAAGCACTACTGGCAGAAGGCGCTGGAACACGGCGTGCAGCGTGCGGTTAACCAGGCGGAAGTGGCCCAGGATGTCGCCGACTTTGTCGATCGTAACGACCAGCTGGTCACCGCATTCGACCACACCACCGAGCAGCGTATCGAGCGGGTAGTCTGGATCCATCGCATTCTCGCCATTGGTATGGCGCTGCTGCTGATTTTTACCATCATCTGGTTACGCGCCCGTCTACTGCGGCCGTGGAAACAGCTGCTGGGCATGGCGCGGGCGGTCAGCCAGCGCGATTTCACCCAGCGCGCGCACATCAGCGGGCGTAACGAAATGGCGACCCTCGGCATGGCGCTGAATAACATGTCGGAAGAGCTGGCGGAAAGCTACGCGGTGCTCGAGCGGCGGGTGCAGGAGAAGACCGCCGGGTTGGAACAGAAGAACGAGATCCTTGCTTTCTTATGGCAGGCCAATCGCCGGCTGCATGCCAGCGCCCCGCTCTGCGAGCGGATTTCACCGGTACTGAATGGCCTGCAGGGTCTGACGCTGCTGCGCGATATCGAGGTACGGGTTTACGACCTGGAAGACGAAGATAATCACCAGGAGTTTACCTGCCACTCGGATGATGAGTGTGATGATAAAGGCTGCTACCTC
>OIFL01000169.1_pt1 | contig 13710 bp, 8 predicted proteins | sample 1581961 | NCBI WGS metagenome assembly OIFL01 (sample SAMN04414079, study PRJEB24778) | human gut metagenome | material: faecal | host: Homo sapiens
TTAATATGATGAGCGTCACAATTTGTGGTAATAATTTAATTATCCCTTTATTTATATTTGTTAACCCCATCACAGAAACTGGCATTTTAATTCCTTTACTAATTTATTTTTCTGCACGTTGGCGTAATACCCTACCGAAACAGGTAGGTGATTATTGGCTTTTGAATTATTTATTGCCGGAGAGTGGCGATAAGCGTGGCGAATCATAATCAGTTTGCGGTTTCGGGTCGTCATTCCCTTTATTGATTTACTCCCCCGGCTTCCTACGCCCCCCTCTCATTTGTGGGGGATGATTGCGCCCCGGAAAGCAAAAATATCTAATTAGCGCGCTGTAAAGATATTCATCCTTTCTTACCTTTTATAATTTAATAAGCATATTAGGGACTATCGAATGCTCAGATATACCTGTCATGCCCTATTTATTGGATCGTTAGTATTATTGAGTGGCTGTGATAACAGCTCTTCCTCCTCTTCCTCTGGCTCACCTGGCGACCCAGGTAATCCCGGCACGCCCGACCCGCAGGATGTCGTCGTCCGTTTACCGGACGTTGCCGTCCCTGGCGAAGCGGTACAGGCCTCTGCCAACCAGGCTGTCATTCATCTCGTCGATATCGCCGGCATCACCAGCAGCACGCCGGCCGACTATGCCAGCAAAAACCTCTATCTGTGGAATAACGAAACCTGCGATGCGCTGAGCGCGCCGGTGGCGGACTGGAATGATGTCAGCACTACGCCGACCGGCAGCGACAAATATGGCCCTTACTGGGTGATCCCGCTGACTAAAGAGAGCGGATGTATCAACGTTATCGTCCGCGATGGCACCAATAAGCTTATCGACAGCGACCTGCGCGTCTCTTTTGGCGATTTCACCGATCGCACGGTATCGGTCATCGCTGGCAACAGCGCGGTCTATGACTCCCGCGCCGACGCCTTCCGCGCCGCCTTTGGCGTGGCGCTGGCCGATGCGCACTGGGTCGATAAAACCACCCTGCTGTGGCCGGGCGGCGAAAATAAACCCATTGTGCGCCTCTATTACAGCCACAGCAGTAAGGTGGCCGCCGACAGTAACGGCGAATTTACCGATAAATATGTCAAGCTGACCCCCACCACCGTCAGTCAGCAGGTGAGCATGCGCTTCCCGCATCTCGCTAGCTATCCTGCCTTTAAGCTGCCGGATGATGTCAACGTCGATGAATTGCTGCAGGGCGAGACGGTGGCGATATCCGCCGAAAGCGACGGGATCCTTAGCTCCGCCACCCAGGTGCAGACCGCCGGCGTGCTGGACGATACCTATGCCGCTGCCGCCGAGGCGCTGAGCTATGGCGCCCAGCTAACTGATAGCGGCGTGACCTTCCGCGTCTGGGCGCCCACGGCGCAGCAGGTTGAGCTGGTGGTCTACAGCGCCGACAAGAAGGTGGTGGCCAGCCATCCGATGACCCGCGACAGCGCCTCCGGCGCCTGGTCATGGCAGGGGGGAAGCGACCTGAAGGGCGCGTTCTACCGCTACGCGATGACCGTCTACCACCCGCAGTCGCGTAAAGTCGAGCAGTACGAAGTGACCGATCCCTACGCCCATAGTTTGTCGACCAACTCGGAGTACAGCCAGGTGGTCGATCTCAACGACAGCGCGCTGAAGCCGGAAGGCTGGGACGGGCTGACGATGCCGCACGCGCAGAAAACCAAAGCCGACCTGGCGAAAATGACGATCCACGAATCGCATATTCGCGATCTCTCCGCCTGGGATCAAACCGTTCCTGCGGAGCTGCGCGGTAAGTATCTGGCGCTCACCGCCCAGGAGAGCAATATGGTCCAGCATCTGAAACAGCTGTCGGCCTCGGGCGTGACCCATATTGAGCTGCTGCCGGTCTTCGATCTGGCGACGGTCAATGAGTTCAGCGACAAAGTCGCCGATATTCAGCAGCCGTTCAGTCGCCTGTGCGAGGTCAACAGCGCGGTGAAGAGCAGCGAGTTCGCGGGCTATTGCGACAGCGGTTCGACGGTTGAAGAGGTGCTGACTCAGCTGAAGCAGAACGACAGCAAGGATAACCCGCAGGTGCAGGCGTTGAATACGCTGGTGGCGCAGACCGACTCCTATAACTGGGGCTACGATCCGTTCCACTACACGGTACCGGAAGGATCCTACGCCACCGATCCGGAAGGCACGGCGCGCATTAAAGAGTTCCGCACCATGATTCAGGCGATCAAGCAGGATCTGGGAATGAACGTCATTATGGACGTGGTGTACAACCACACCAACGCCGCCGGCCCGACCGACCGCACTTCGGTACTGGATAAGATCGTCCCCTGGTACTATCAGCGTCTGAACGAAACCACCGGCAGCGTGGAATCGGCTACCTGTTGCTCCGACTCGGCGCCAGAGCACCGGATGTTCGCCAAGCTTATCGCCGATTCACTGGCGGTATGGACCACCGATTATAAGATCGATGGCTTCCGCTTCGACCTGATGGGCTATCATCCGAAAGCGCAGATCCTCTCGGCCTGGGAGCGCATTAAAGCGCTGAACCCGGACATTTATTTCTTTGGTGAAGGCTGGGATTCCAACCAGAGCGATCGCTTTGAAATTGCCTCGCAAATCAATCTGAAAGGTACCGGGATCGGCACGTTCTCCGATCGTCTGCGCGACGCCGTGCGCGGCGGCGGGCCGTTCGACTCCGGTGATGCATTGCGCCAGAACCAGGGCGTGGGCAGCGGGGCCGGCGTTCTGCCGAATGAGCTGACCACCCTGACCGACGATCAGGCGCGTCACCTCGCCGATCTGACCCGTCTCGGCATGGCCGGTAACCTTGCGGACTTCGTGCTGATCGACAAAGACGGCGCGGTGAAGAGAGGCAGCGAGATTGACTATAACGGCGCGCCAGGCGGCTACGCGGCTGATCCGACGGAAGTCGTGAACTATGTGTCAAAACACGATAACCAGACGCTGTGGGACATGATCAGCTATAAAGCCGCTCAGGAGGCAGATCTCGATACCCGCGTCCGGATGCAGGCGGTGTCGCTGGCGACGGTGATGCTCGGCCAGGGGATCGCCTTTGACCAGCAGGGCTCAGAGCTGCTGCGCTCTAAATCCTTTACCCGCGACTCGTATGATTCCGGCGACTGGTTTAACCGCGTGGATTACTCCCTGCAGGACAACAACTACAACGTGGGTATGCCGCGCAGCAGCGATGATGGCAGCAACTATGACATTATCGCCCGGGTGAAAGACGCGGTGGCTACTCCGGGTGAAACGGAGCTCAAGCAGATGACCGCGTTTTATCAGGAGCTGACCGCGCTGCGTAAATCGTCTCCGCTGTTTACTCTCGGTGACGGCGCGACGGTGATGAAGCGCGTGGACTTCCGCAATACCGGCGCCGATCAGCTGACGGGTCTGCTGGTGATGACCATCGATGACGGGATGCAGGCTGGCGCCAGTCTGGACAGCCGTGTCGACGGCATCGTGGTGGCGATCAACGCCGCACCGGAAAGCCGGACGCTGCAGGACTTCGCCGGCACATCGCTGCAGCTGAGCGCCATCCAGCAGGCGGCAGGCGACCGTTCGCTGGCGAGCGGCGTGCAGGTTGCCGCTGACGGCTCGGTCACGCTGCCGGCCTGGTCGGTAGCGGTCCTCGAGCTGCCACAGGGGGAATCGCAGGGCGCTGGCCTGCCGGTGAGCAGTAAATAACATAACGTGGGGCGCCCGTAAGGGCGCCTCTGGCTGATGACAAACCTGTTTCGTTATTATGCTCGCCTTTCTGCCGGGTGGCGGCTTACGCCTTACCCGGCCTACGAAAGACTGCAATATCAAACAGTTATGCAGTTATCTGTCGGCCCGCACTAGCGTAGCGCCGCCGGGAAATCCCTGAAGAATGCACTTTGTCAGCAGTCTGGGGCGCCCGTAAGGGCGCCTTCTCTGCACCGTGAGGGAACAGGAGACGGTTGTGATTGTTCGTGATGATAGTGAAAGAGGCATCCCGCCTCTGGTGGCGCATCAGCCGCCGTCCGCGCAGGCAGACGCGCCGGTGAGCCGCGGCCGGATGGTGCAGATCCCCGGCTGGATTATCCCGCTGTACGCCGGATTATTTATCGCGCTCGGCTGGTTTGGCGGCGAGCAGTGGCGCCATCCGTCACCGCCGCAAACGCTGCCTCTGCCGGTGGCTCATGCGGCGCTTTTGCCGTTAACCGCCGCCGGGGAGACCGCGCCAAAAAACCCGCCGTCGGCGGTAAAACCCAGCGCGCCAGCGGCGCCGGTAGTGGACAGCGATACGCTGCCGCCTCTGCGCTACAGCGCCCATGTCTACGCCTCGTTAGCGGAAAAGCGCAGCATTGTGTTAAACGGCAAAGCGTGGACCGAGGGCGATTCCCCGCTGCCCAATCTGGTGGTGGAGCAGATCCAGCAGGATGTGACGATCTTTAGCTTCAATGGCACGACCTTTACCCTCGCGGCGCTGGAGGACTGGCCCGGCGGGAAAATTGACGAGGAGCCGAAAGGCGAATAAGGAGCAAGCGCAATTCAATGCGCGTTGAAGATATTTTGCTTAGTCGCCGCGTAGGCTGGCAATAAAGGGAGCAAGCTGGCGATTAAATTGACTGCACTGTGTGGCTTCCGGGGTGCTGTCCTGTAAAAGCTGTTGGTAAAGCCGGTCGCTATTTTGACTTAATGTTGCCGGGTCAATATTTCCCCATCCGCGCGATTTGCCGACATTCACCACCGCCCGATAAATAGTTTCATCGGCGGGCAGATCGCTACGATTACATTTATTCTTGAGATAGCGCGTCCCGGCTGCTACCGACGAGAGCTGCTCCAGCTGCGCCTGGCTGCTGATGGCCGGGCTGAGCGTTGAGGCGGGTTTCTGTTGGCAGCCAGAGAGTAAGGCCACCACGCAAAGCGGGAATATAAGTGGAATGCGCATAGTAGAGTAATCAAAATAATGAATCACTGGCCTCTAGTTTAACAAATATTTCCCTGGTGTCATCATAAAATATTATTCTACATAAATGTTAACAGCCTCTCATTTTTATTGGCAGAAACTCGATTCATCCCCTTTACTTCTCTCAATAATAAATGTTGTCGTCCGGGAAATATATTTTCGGTGTGAGGCGATGCCGCCGCATTTGGCATCAGGGCGAGCGTCATTTTTTATGTTATTAAAAAACATACTCTTTCCCATCTTGTTACGTGCGCAGGCGGTAAAATGCTGGTTAAGAATGTCGCATTTTAGTGCTATCCTGTATGCCCTGAACATTACGTGCTATGTTCTGACCATTTCTGCTGATGATGCGTTTAACATAATGATTTTATGGTGAATTTTTATTGTTAATATCATGTAAAACGAAGCAAACCAACCTCATGAAAGGCTGGCGGCATGTCCTGCCTGCCAGCAGGTTGTCGTCCGAAGGATAAGCAGCCTGGACGTTAATTTGAGAGATTTCTTCTTCCTCTGTGCAGGGGAAGTATTGAGAATCAGGCCCTTGCGCCTGAACGTTGCGGAGAAAAAGCATGGCGGGAGATGACCGCGAGCCTATCGGACGTAAGGGAAGACCCTCACGTCCGACAAAACAAAAAGTTACCCGTCGCCGGGTCCGGGAAGAGGACTACGACGATGAGTATGATGACGATGATTATGAGGATGAGAAACCGGTGCCGAGAAAAGGAAAAGGCAACGGTGGCAAACCTCGTCGTAAGCGCCGCTGGCTGTGGCTGCTGGTCAAGCTGGGGATTGTCTTCGCGGTGCTGATTGCCGCCTATGGCGTCTACCTCGACCAGAAAATCCGCAGCCGCATTGACGGTAAAGTCTGGGAGCTGCCGGCCGCGGTTTATGGCCGGATGGTGAACCTTGAGCCGGACATGCAGATCAGCAAAAACGAGATGGTGCGTCTGCTGAACGCCACCCAGTATCGTCAGGTTAGCGCGATGACGCGTCCCGGCGAATATACGGTGCAGGCCAACAGCATCGAGATGATCCGCCGTCCGTTCGATTTCCCGGACAGTAAAGAAGGGCAGGTGCGCGCGCGTCTGACCTTCGACGGCGACCATCTGGAAACCATCGAGAATATGGATAACAACCGCCAGTTCGGTTTCTTCCGCCTCGATCCGCGGCTTATTACCATGCTGCAGTCGCCGAACGGCGAGCAGCGTCTGTTCGTGAAGCGCAGCGGCTTCCCTGACCTGCTGGTGGATACACTGCTGGCGACCGAAGACCGCCACTTCTACGAGCACGATGGCATCAGCCTCTATTCCATCGGCCGTGCGGTGCTGGCGAACCTGACGGCAGGCCGGACGGTGCAAGGGGCAAGTACCCTGACCCAGCAGTTGGTGAAAAACCTGTTCCTCTCCAGCGAGCGCTCCTACTGGCGTAAAGCCAACGAAGCGTACATGGCGCTGATCGTCGACGCCCGCTACAGCAAGGATCGCATCCTTGAGCTGTACATGAACGAGGTGTACCTCGGTCAGAGCGGCGATAACGAAATTCGCGGCTTCCCGCTGGCCAGCCTGTACTACTTTGGCCGTCCGGTGGAAGAGCTGAGCCTCGATCAGCAGGCGCTGCTGGTGGGGATGGTGAAAGGGGCGTCGGTGTATAACCCGTGGCGCAACCCGAAACTGGCCCTTGAGCGACGCAATCTGGTGCTGCGTCTGCTGCAGCAGCAGCAGGTTATCGACCAGGAGCTGTACGATATGCTGAGCGCGCGTCCGCTGGGCGTGCAGCCGCGCGGCGGGGTGATTTCACCGCAGCCGGCCTTTATGCAGATGGTTCGTCAGGAGCTGCAGGCGAAGCTGGGCGATAAAGTGAAAGATCTCTCCGGCGTGAAGATCTTCACCACCTTCGACTCGGTGGCGCAGGATGCGGCGGAAAAAGCGGCTACTGAAGGGATCCCGGTACTGAAGAAACAGCGCAAGCTGGCAGATCTGGAAACCGCCATGGTGGTGGTGGACCGCTTTACCGGTGAAGTGCGGGCGATGGTCGGCGGCGCGGAGCCGCAGTTCGCCGGCTACAACCGCGCGATGCAGGCCCGCCGGTCGATTGGTTCTCTGGCCAAGCCGGCGACCTATCTGACCGCGCTGAGCCAGCCCAATCAGTATCGCCTGAACACCTGGATCGCCGATGCGCCGGTGACCATTCGCCTGTCCAACGGCCAGACGTGGTCCCCGCAGAACGACGATCGTCGCTTCAGCGGCCAGGTGATGCTGGTGGATGCCTTGACCCGCTCGATGAACGTCCCGACGGTTAACCTCGGGATGGCGCTGGGCTTGCCGGCGGTCGTCGATACCTGGACTAAACTGGGGGCGCCGAAGAATCAGCTCAACGCTGTGCCGGCGATGCTGCTGGGTGCGCTGAACCTGACGCCGATTGAAGTGGCGCAGGCCTTCCAGACGATTGCCAGCGGCGGCAACCGTGCGCCGCTGTCCGCCCTGCGGTCAGTGATTGCGGAAGATGGTACGGTGCTCTACCAGAGCTACCCGCAGGCGGAACGCGCCGTGCCTGCCCAGGCGGCCTACATGACGCTGTGGACCATGCAGCAGGTGGTGCAGCGCGGCACGGGGCGTCAGCTGGGCGCGAAGTATCCGGGCCTGCATCTGGCGGGGAAAACCGGGACCACCAACAATAACGTCGATACCTGGTTTGCCGGGATCGACGGTAGCCAGGTGACCATCACCTGGGTGGGTCGCGACAATAACCAGCCAACCAAACTGTACGGCGCCAGCGGTGCGATGTCGATTTATCAGCGTTATCTGGCGAACCAGACGCCAACGCCGCTGGTGCTGACGCCGCCGGAAGATGTGGTCGACATGGGCGTGGACAGCAACGGCAACTTCGTCTGCAGCGGCGGGATGCGTTCGCTGCCGGTGTGGACGACGCAGCCGGATGCGCTGTGCCGCCAGGGCGAGATGATGCAGCAGCAGCAGTTGCAGCAGCAGGAAGCGAACAACCCGTTTAATCAGTCCGGGCAACAGCAGCCGCAGCAGCAACAGCAACAGCAACAGCAGCAACAGCCGAAGCAGCAGGAAAAGAGCGACGGCGTCGCGGGCTGGATCAAGGATATGTTCGGCAGTAACTGATTTTGGCCGCACAACCCGACCCCTTAATACGAAAGTATTAAGGGGTTTTTTTATACCTGTAAAAAAGTTAACGCCTCTTTAACTCCATAATAACTATCTGGTTATTAATTCGGCCTTCGGTCTCGCCAGGCTGGCATATCGCTTGCCTTGCCTTCGGCGTTTCGCCTATTATATCGCCCGTCATAATAATAATTATCGTTTACGTTATCATTCACTTTCATCAGAGATATACCCATGGCGCGTCCAAAAACTGCTCAGCCAAATCACTCGCTGCGTAAAATCGCAGTCGTAGTAGCCACGGCGGTTAGCGGCATGTCTGTCTATGCACAGGCTGCGGAACAACCGAAACAAGAAGAGACTATCACCGTCGTTGCGGCACCGGCCGCCCAGGAAAGCGCCTGGGGACCGGCGCCGACCATCGCGGCAAAACGCTCTGCCACGGCGACGAAAACCGATACCCCGATCGAAAAAACGCCGCAGTCTGTCTCGGTGGTCACGCGCCAGGAGATGGAGATGCGCCAGCCGACCACGGTAAAAGAGGCGCTCTCCTATACGCCGAGCGTCTTCTCCACCCGCGGTAGCTCGACCACCTATGATGTGGTCACCATCCGCGGTTTCACTACCTCGACGACCGTCAATACCAACCAGTATCTGGACGGCATGAAGCTGCAGGGAAATAACTACTCTGAAGTCTCCATGGACCCGTATTTCCTCGAGCGCGTGGAAGTGATGCGCGGGCCAACCTCGGTGCTGTACGGCAACAGCAACCCTGGCGGTATCGTCAGCATGGTCAGCAAACGCCCGACCACTGAGCCGCTGAAAGAAGTGCAGTTCAAGATGGGCACCGACAACCTGTGGCAGACCGGGTTTGACTTCAGCGACGCCATTGATGATGTCGGCGTCTGGTCCTATCGCCTGACCGGCCTGGGCCGCAGCCAGGATACCCAGCAGCAGATGGCGAAGTCTACCCGCTATGCGGTGGCGCCGTCCTTTAGCTGGCGCCCGGACGATAAAACCGACTTCACCTTCCTGAGCAACTTCCAGAATGACCCGGATGCGGGTTACTACGGCTGGCTGCCGCGCGAAGGCACCGTGGTGCCGTATTACGACGCCAACGGGAAGGCGCACAAGCTGCCGACTGATTTCAACGAAGGCGAGGCGGATAATAAGATCTCGCGCCGCCAGAAGATGGTGGGTTATAGCTTCTCCCATCAGTTTGATGACACCTTTACTGTGCGGCAGAACCTGCGCTATGCCGAGGTTGATACCTTGTATCGCTCGGTGTACGGGAATGGCTATGTCGCCCCGGGCTACATGAATCGCGCCTATGTGCGTTCTGATGAGCACCTGAACACCTTTACCGTCGATACCCAGCTGCAGTCTGCTTTCGCCACCGGCGCGGTCAGCCATACGCTGCTGACCGGCGTGGATTACTCGCGGATGCGCAACGATGTGGATGCCGACTACGGGACGGCGGATCCTATCAGCATGAGCAACCCGCAATACGGCAACCCGAATATTCAGGTCACTTTCCCGTACGCGGTCCTCAACCGAATGGAGCAGACGGGTCTGTACGCGCAGGATCAGATGGAGTGGGATAAGTGGGTCATGACCCTGGGCGGCCGTTACGATTACGCCACCACCTCAACGTTAACTCGCTCCAGCAACAGCCTGGCGGAGAATCACGACCAGCAGTTCACCTGGCGCGGCGGTATCAATTACCTGTTTGATAACGGCATCTCTCCGTACTTCAGCTACAGCGAATCCTTCGAGCCGGTATCGGGTTCCGGGCTTAACGGCCAGCCGTTCGATCCGTCGCGTGGCAAGCAGTATGAAGCTGGCGTGAAATATGTGCCGAAAGACATGCCGGTGGTGGTCACCGCGGCGGTCTATCAGCTGACCAAAGATAAGAACCTGACGGCGGATCCGGCTAACCAGGCGTTCAGCATCCAGACCGGCGAGATCCGCTCCCGCGGCCTTGAACTGGAGGCGAAAGCGGCGGTGAACGCCAATATCAACGTCACCGCGGCCTACAGCTATACCGATGCGGAATACACTCACGATACCGTGTTCAACGGCAAACGTCCGGCGGAAGTGCCGCGTAACATGGCCTCCCTGTGGGCGGATTATACCTTCCACGAAACCGCGCTCAGCGGTCTGACGATTGGGGCAGGGGCGCGCTATATCGGTTCAACGGTCAGCTACTACAAAACTGACACCAGCACCGGTAAGAAAAATGATTCCTTTAGTGTGGCCGGTTATGCGCTGATGGATGCGACGGTGAAATACGATCTGGCGCGCTTTGGCCTGCCGGGCTCTTCGGTCGGCGTCAACGTCAACAACCTGTTTGACCGCGAATATGTCTCCAGCTGCTATAGCGAATACGCCTGCTACTGGGGTGCGGGACGTCAGGTTGTCGCGACCGCAACCTTCCGCTTCTAACTACTCACGGGCGCGGTTCGCCGCGCCCAACATCAGGTTGTTGCTATGCAGGAACAGACTCCGCACTCTGAGACCACCTTTGCGTTAAATGGCGTGACCTTTCGCGTACCAGGTCGCACGCTGCTTCACCCCCTTTCGTTAACCTTCCCGGCAGGAAAAGTGACTGGCCTGATAGGCCATAACGGTTCCGGCAAATCCACATTACTGAAAATGCTCGGCCGCCATCAGCCGCCTTCCGCAGGCGATGTGCTGCTGGACGGCCAGCCGCTGGAGAGCTGGAGCAGCAAGGCGTTTGCCCGCAAAGTGGCCTATCTGCCGCAGCAACTGCCGGCGGCGGAAGGGATGACAGTTCGCGAGCTGGTGGCGATAGGTCGCTACCCGTGGCACGGCGCGCTGGGGCGCTTCGGCGCGGCGGATCGCGAAAAGGTGGAAGAGGCGATCGCGCTGGTGGGGCTGAAGCCTTTGGCGCAGAGGCTGGTGGACAGTCTCTCCGGCGGCGAGCGTCAGCGGGCGTGGATCGCCATGCTGGTGGCGCAGGATAGCCGCTGTCTGCTGCTTGATGAACCGACCTCGGCGCTGGATATCGCCCATCAGGTCGATGTGCTCGCGCTGGTGCATCGTCTCAGCCAGCAGCGTGGCCTGACGGTGATCGCGGTCCTGCATGATATCAATATGGCTGCCCGCTACTGCGATTATCTGGTCGCGCTGCGCGGTGGGGAAATGATCGCCCAGGGGACGCCAGCAGAACTGATGCGCAGCGACACGCTGGAACAAATCTACGGCATCCCGATGGGGATCCTGCCGCACCCGGCGGGCGCGGCGCCGGTAAGTTTTGTCTATTGATGATGAACCCAACTCTGATAACCCGACGCCGCCTGCTGACCGCGATGGCGCTCTCGCCGCTGCTGTGGCAGATGCGCGGCGCGCAGGCGGCGAACGTTGACCCGCAGCGCGTGGTCGCCCTGGAGTGGCTGCCGGCGGAGCTGCTGCTGGCGCTGGGCGTCACGCCTTACGGCGTGGCCGATATCCCCAACTATCGCCTGTGGGTGAACGAACCCGCGCTGCCCGACTCGGTGATCGATGTCGGTTTGCGTACCGAACCCAATCTTGAACTCCTGACGCAGATGAAACCGTCGTTTATCGTCTGGTCGGCAGGCTACGGCCCGTCGCCGGAGAAGCTGGCGCGTATCGCCCCCGGCCGCGGATTTACCTTCAGCGATGGCAAACGTCCGCTGGCGATGGCTCAGCGCTCGCTGCTGGAGATGGCTGACCTGCTGGGCAAACCACAACAGGCTCAGCGCCACCTGGCGGAGTTTGAGGCGCTGATGGCGAGCCTGAAGCCGCGTTTTGCCGGGCGCGGCGACCGTCCGCTGTTGATGATCTCCCTGCTCGATCCGCGCCATGTACTGGTGTTTGGCGAAAACTGCCTGTTCCAGGAAGTGCTCGATCGCTTTGGCATCAAAAACGCCTGGCGGGGCGAAGCGGCGTTCTGGGGCAGCGTCAGCGTTGGCATCGACCGGCTGGCGGAATTTAACGAGGCCGATGTGATCTGTTTCGATCATGGTAACGAGCGGGAGATGACCCAACTGCTGGCGACCCCGCTGTGGCAGGCGATGCCGTTCGTGCGCGCGGGGCGCTTCCAGCGCGTTCCGGCGGTGTGGTTCTATGGCGCGACGCTGTCGGCGATGCATTTTGCCCGCGTGCTGGCCGAGGCCCAGGGGAATCCGGCATGAATAGGCGTATTTCACCGTTGGCCATTATCCTGCTGGCCGGGCTGCTGGTTGCCGCCTTCGCGTTGAGCATCGTCAATCTCAATGTCGCCTTGCCCTATGCGCAATGGCGGCAGGCGCTGTGGCAGCCGGGTATCGTTAAGTTCTCCCGGATGCTGTTCCCTTACGGCCTGCTGCCGGGGCTGGCGATGTCGCTGCTGGTCGGCGCCGGGCTGGGGCTGGTCGGCGTGCTGTTCCAGCAGGTGCTGCGTAACCCGCTGGCGGAGCCAACCACGCTCGGCGTCGCCACCGGCGCACAGCTGGGAATGACGGTGACGACGCTATGGGCCATCCCTGGCGTGCTGGCCTCGCAGTTTGCGGCGCTGGCTGGGGCTTGTCTGGTGGGGGCGCTGGTGTTTGGCGTCTCGTGGGGCAAACGTCTGTCGCCGGTGACGCTGATCCTGGCCGGCCTGGTAGTGAGTCTCTATTGCGGCGCGGTCAATCAGCTGATGGTGATTTTCCATCACGACCAGCTGCAGAGCATGTTCCTGTGGAGCACCGGGACGCTGACGCAAACCGACTGGAGCGTGGCGCAGCGCCTGTGGCCGCAGCTGCTGGGCGGCGCAGTACTTACGCTGCTGCTGCTGCGTCCGCTGACTCTGATGGGGCTTGATGACGGAGTGGCGCGCAACCTTGGGCTGGCGCTGTCTCTGGCGCGCCTCGGCGCCCTGACGCTGGCGATCGTAATGAGCGCGCTGCTGGTCAACGCGGTCGGGATTATCGGCTTTATCGGCCTGTTCGCGCCGCTGCTGGCGAAAATGCTCGGCGCCCGCCGCCTGCTGCCGCGATTGCTGCTGGCGGCGCTAATTGGCGCGTTGATCCTGTGGCTTTCCGATCAAATTATTCTCTGGCTCAGCCGGGTCTGGCGGGAAGTCTCGACCGGGTCAGTCACCGCGCTGATTGGCGCGCCTTTATTGCTGTGGCTGCTGCCGCGGCTGCGCAGCATCAGCGCCCCGGTGATGAATGGCGGCGATAAAGCGTTGATCGAGCGCCGCCACGTGCCGTGGTTCGCGCTGGGCGGCTTAGCGCTGCTGCTGTTGGCGATAACCGCCGCGCTGACCTTTGGTCGCGATGCCCATGGCTGGCAGTGGGCCAGCGGCGATCTGCTGGCGCAACTGATGCCCTGGCGCTGGCCACGTGTGCTCTCGGCGCTGTTCGCCGGGGTGATGCTGGCGGTCGCGGGCTGCATCATTCAACGCCTGACCGGCAACCCGATGGCCAGTCCGGAAGTGCTGGGCATCAGCTCTGGCGCCGCGTCCGGTGTGGTATTGATGCTGTTCTTCGTGCCGGGCAACGCCGTTGGCTGACTGATGCCTGCCGGCAGCCCTTGCGCCGCGGCACCCCTGCTGGCTCTTCTCATCGCCGCCGGGCGCCGCGGTTTCTGCCCGCACCGGATCCTCGGGGGCGGGCACGCGCTGACACCCCACTTACCCGCACCGTTAG
>OIFL01000183.1_pt1 | contig 13070 bp, 8 predicted proteins | sample 1581961 | NCBI WGS metagenome assembly OIFL01 (sample SAMN04414079, study PRJEB24778) | human gut metagenome | material: faecal | host: Homo sapiens
CCGCGGGCCGGGCTGTCCCGCATGGGCGAGCGAAGATATTAAATCCCCCCGCCACGGACATATTTGAAGAAGGGCGCGTACGATAGGACGTGCTTTTTTTGCGCATGTGGCACCCACCGGGGGGATGAGAGCCCCCGACCGGGGTTCGACTACTGGCAACGCCAGTAGGACAGACCGCGAGCCTGCGAGCGGGCTGCCCCGCAGGGGCGAGCGAAGCGAGTCAATCCCCCCTCACCGCCATATTTTAAGAAGAGCTCGTACGCAAGTACGGGCTTTTTTTCGCATGTGGCACCGCAGACATCCCCGGGGTCGGCATCAATGCCTCTCCCGGGCTACCAGACCGTACCCGCCAGGTAGCCCGCTATGCGCAGCGCCGCCGGAAGGCCCCCCCAAAAACAACAAAGCCCGGGCTCGCCCGGGCCTTGCTCACAGTATGACGATTAATAATAGGCTTTCAGCGTCCGCTGGCAGAGGGCCGAGCGCACGCAGTCATCGGTGGTGAAACGCACGATGCCGATCATCTCGTCTTCCTCAAAACGCGCCAGCGCATCGCTCAGGCCGGACCGCACCCCTGAGGGCAAGTCGCACTGGGTGATATCGCCATTGACGATGACCGTCACGTTCTCCCCGAGGCGGGTTAAAAACATCTTCATTTGCGCTGCGGTCACGTTCTGGGCCTCGTCCAGAATCACCACCGCATTTTCAAAGGTACGTCCGCGCATATAGGCGAACGGCGCGATTTCCACCTTGCCGATTTCCGGACGCAGGCAGTACTGCATAAAGGAAGCCCCCAGCCTTTTCACCAGCACATCGTAAACCGGTCGGAAATAGGGTGCGAACTTCTCGGCGATATCTCCCGGTAAGAAGCCGAGATCTTCGTCGGCCTGCAGAACGGGACGGGTAACAATAATTCTGTCCACATCCTTATGGATCAGCGCTTCAGCTGCCTTCGCCGCACTGATCCAGGTCTTGCCGCATCCGGCTTCGCCGGTGGCGAAAATCAGCTGTTTATTGTCGATGGCATTTAGATAATGCGCCTGAGCCTCATTGCGCGCCTCAATTGGGGAAGTATCACGGCTGTCCCGCGCCATGCCAATTGCTTCTACGCCACTCATTTGCACAAGCGATGTGACCGATTCTTCTTCACGCTGCTTATGGCTGCGTGAATCCCGTCTCAGCACACGTTTTGCTTCACGACGAGCTTTGATCACTGCTTTTTGTCTTCCCATGGATAGCACCTTGCGTTGTAGGTTTACATCACACGCGTCAACATCGACGCGACTATGCGCACGAACGATTGAGGTTTGGCTTCCTTGTAAGCCATTGCTTGCCGGTAGAACTGACAACGAGTCGCGGCTACGCGCACCGCGTACCCTGCCAAGGTGGTAATAATTCGAAGCGGAGGGAGAAAGAGTGAGAAAATCGCTGCCGGAAGCGGGGCTTCCGTGCTGAAGAGTACGGTCTGTGGTTTTACGTTGTCCGGTACGGGACCTTACCATTCGCGATCTCCATAGTGAAACGTCACACTGCCGGGAACTACCGCGTATGTAATAAGTACATCAAAAAAGATTCTTAATGCAACTTATTTTTCACAATGACGCAACAAATAGTTCTTAAGCAAGTGTAGGAGACTATCGGTCATTTGTATTACAGAAATATAACACATGGCAGGAAATATAATAAAAAAGAGAAAAACAGCAGAAAACGCCCTGCCCTCACGGACAGGGTCGGTATCAGGCCTGCAGCAGCGACTCTCCCAGATAGTGTTTTTCATCAACTACGCCGGGTAAAACAAAGAAGTAGCCCCCGCCGATGGGTTTGACGTACTCCTCCAGCGCCTCGCCGTTAAGCCGTTTCTGCACCGTCAGAAAACCCTTTTCCAGATCGTGCTGATAGCAAACGAACAACAGCCCCATATCCAGCTGCCCGGCATTAGTAACTCCCAGCGAATAGCTGTAGCCGCGGCGCATCATCAGGCTGGACTGGGTTTCCGGCGTGCGAGGATTGGCCAGACGAATATGGCTATCCAGCGCAATGACTTCGCCGCCAGGATCTTTACTGTAATCCGGGGTATCGTGTTCGTTTTTCATCCCCAGCGGCGCACCGCTGTGCTTGTCGCGGCCAAAGATCGTCTGCTGCTCCTTGAGCGGCGTCCGGTCCCAGAACTCGACGTGGAACTGGATGATGCGCGCCGCCTGATAGCTGCCGCCCACCGCCCAGGCCGGCTCGTCCTGATCCGCCGTGACCCACACGACCTGATCCATCAGCGCGCTGTCATGGCTCGCCGGGTTAGCAGTGCCGTCTTTGAAACCCAGCAGGTTGATGGGGGTCTCTTTGCCTTTGCTGCGCGCCGCGCTATCGGAGATAAACCCTTCCCGCTTCCAGCGCACGCTGAGCAAATCCGGCGTATGTTTGATGACATCGCGCAGGGCGTGGATCACCGTATCCTGAGTATTGGCGCAGATCTGCAGCAGCAGGTCGCCATGGCACAGGGCGGCATCCAGTGAATCGTTGGGGAAGCGGGTCATCGGCTGCAGTTTTTTCGGCGCTTTATCCGCCAGGCCAAAACGCTCATCAAACAGTGAATGGCCAACCGAGACGGTCATGGTCAGGTTATCCGGTGCAATCCACGCCCCTAAGATGCCGGAATCCATCGGCGGCAGCCGGGGATTCGGCGTATCCGGCGCCGGGCCGCCCTGGGTTAAAAAGGCGATACGCTGGGTCAGCAGCCGAAACAGACGCTCGAGGTCAGCTTTATCTGACGCCAGCACATCGAACGCCACCAGCATCATCGAAGCCTGCTGCGGCGTCAGGATGCCCGCCTGATGCGGGCCGTAGAAGGGCTGTTTTTCCTGACGGGCGTCGGGTGTGAGCGTCCCGGGGGAACTTTCTGCTTTTGCCGCATGCGCCACCGGGCAGCCGCCGGTGATGGCCAGCGCGCCGCCAAGCGCGCCGATCCCTTTCAGTAAGCGACGACGTGACGGCTCGTTCACGTCGTGGGGTTTCTGTTGTGCCATCGACTTAGTCCAGACCCAGGATCCCGCGCAGCTGAGCCAGATCTTCCGCCAGGGTGGTGATCGGCCCTTTCAGCGCATTACGGTCAGCGGTGGTCAGCTTATCGTAGGTCTCGAAACCGTCTTTGGTGCGATATTTGCTGAGGATGCTGTCCACTTTCTTAAAGTTGGCGTCCACTTTCGCCAGCAGCGCGCTGTTCTCTTTTTGCAGCTGCGGACGCAGCAGGTCGACGATTTTCTGTGCGCCGTCAATGTTGGCCTGGAAGTCCCACAGGTCGGTGTGGCTGTAACGATCTTCTTCGCCGCTGATCTTGCTGGCTGCGACTTCCTCAATTAATCCTGCCGCCCCGCCCACCACTTTTGACGGCGGGAACGCCAGCTCGCTGATGCGTTTTTGCAGCTCCAGCACATCGCTGTTCAGCTGATCGGCATATTTTCCCATGCCCTTGACGCTGTTATCGCCAAACAGCGCCTTTTCCAGACGGTGGAAACCGGTGAATTTCGGATCTTCCGCTTTTTTCTCGAAGTCGTCTTCGCGGGCGTCGATGCTGCCGTCAAGGTCAGAGAACAGCTCGGCAATCGGCTCAATGCGCTCGTAATGCTGGCGCGTCGGGGCGTACAGCGCTTTCGCTTTTTCGATATCGCCCGCTTTCACCGCGTCGGTAAAGGCTTTGGTGCCGCTGACCAGCTGCGCGGTTTCCGCCGTCACATAGGCCTTATAAGCGGTGATCGCTTCGCCGAGGCTCAGCACCGCATCCGCTTTCGCCGCGTCTTTGGTGGCGGCGCCGGTGACGATCAGTTTGCCTTTCGGGTTGGTGAGCAGACCGCAGGTCATGTCATATTCGCCCGGCTGCAGGTTTGCGGTGAGCTTCTGGGTAAAGCCCGGCGCGATGTTTTCGCGCTCTTCCACCACCATCACCCCTTTCAAAATCTCCCACTCCAGCGCTTTCTGGCTGTGGTTCTGAATAATAAACTGGGTTTTACCCGCTTTAACGGTCACCTGCATCGGCTCGCACTGCTTGTCGTTGACGGTGACTTTGACCTGCGGGATATCCGCAGCCTGAGCACCGAATGCAGAGCTGAGCAGCGCGGCCACGGTCACCCGCAGCGCATTACGGCGAAAATGAATCATCATGATCATCCCTTTCGGTAAGTAGAGTGTCGCTTATAAGCTCGCAGCGCCCGGTCAGGCAGCCCGCGAGGCAGTGGTATTATTCCGCGGCGGCAGGGCAAACAGCACCAGCGCCGGGATCAGATAAAGCAGATAGACCGCCACTTCGCTAACGCTCGGGGTCTCCTGGTAGCCGAAGATCCCTTCAAGCAGTGTGCCGAACAGCGTATGCGTCGACAGCACGTTGCTCAGATCGAAGGCCGTATCCTGGAACAGGTTCCACAGGCCAGCCTCGTGGAAGGCGCGGATCGCCCCCGCGGCCAGGCCAGCGGCCACCAGCAGAATAAACAGGCTGGTCCATTTGAAGAACACGCCGAGGTTAAGGCGGATACCACCCCAGTAGAGCAGGAAGCCCAGCACGATTGCCGTGGCCAGGCCCAGCAGCGCCCCCAGCGGCGGCCAGATGCCGACATCCTGCTGGAATGCCGCCAGCAGAAAGAAGACCGACTCCAGCCCCTCACGAGCAACGGCGAAAAAGACCATCATCACCAGCGCCCAGCCATGGTGATTACCGCGCTGCAGCGCCTTGTCCACGGCCTGCTCCAGTTGCTGTTTAACGTTGCGCGAGACATTGCGCATCCAGAAGACCATCCACGTCAGGATCACTACCGCGATGACCGCGACGATCCCCTCGAACAACTCCTGTTCGCGCTGAGGAAATTCCCCGGTGGTTTCGTTGATAAAGATGCCTAAGCCAAGACACAGCGCCGCTGCGAGGATCACGCCAATCCACATCACGCCAATCCAGTTGCCGCGCTGGGTGCGTTTCAGATAGCTGGCGATCAGGCTGACAATCAGCGCCGCCTCCAGGCCTTCGCGTAACATAATGAGAAATGGGACAAACATGCCAATACCCTTAAATGTAAAGCACCGTCAACGAATGCAAAAACAAGTAATATTTATGATAGTGATTATCATTACAATACTCAGAAACACAAGCGAAATGTTTAGAGAATGATGACTATCTGTAAATAAATCGCTGGCAAATAATGACTTACGAAAATATTCGCCTGTTATGAGGGAAAAGAATAAGCAAAGGATTTTTTACGCCAGATATTTACCCGTGGCGGCGGCTATGGCTAAATGGCGGCCTTATTGACCTGCGAAAAGAACAACATGACTGCATTTTTTCATTTCCTGCTGGCGCTGGTGGTGATCCTCGCCCTGGCCTGGCTTGTCAGCTACGACAGACAAAATATTCGTATTCGTTACATTCTCCAGTTGATTATTATCGAAATAGCGCTCGCCTTCTTTTTCCTGCACGCAGAAAGCGGCCTGTGGCTGGTGAAAAATATCTCCGGCTTTTTTGCTTCACTGTTAGGCTTTGCCGCCGAAGGGACCAATTTCGTCTTTGGCGGCATGAGCGAAAAAGGGTTAGCCTTTATTTTCCTGGGCGTCCTGTGTCCGATTGTGTTTATTTCCGCGCTGATTGGTATTCTTCAGCACTGGCGGATCCTGCCGATTTTCATTCGTGTCATCGGTACCCTGCTGTCGAAGGTAAACGGCATGGGTAAGCTGGAATCTTTCAACGCCGTCAGCTCACTGATCCTCGGCCAGTCGGAAAACTTCATCGCCTACAAAGGCGTGCTGGGCGACCTCTCCTCACGGCGTCTGTTCACCATGGCGGCGACGGCCATGTCGACCGTATCGCTGTCGATCGTCGGTGCCTATATGACCATGCTGGACGCCAAATATGTCGTCGCGGCGCTGATCCTGAATATGTTCAGCACCTTTATCGTGCTGTCGGTGATTAACCCGACGCGGCCGGGCAGCGAGCAGGAAATAAAGCTGGAGAAGCTGCATGAATCACAGAGTTTCTTTGAAATGCTCGGGGAATATATTCTGGCCGGCTTTAAAGTGGCGATGATTATTCTGGCGATGCTGATCGGCTTTATCGCCCTGATCAGCGCCATTAACGCGCTGTTCGCTACCCTGTTTGGTCTCAGCTTCCAGCAGATCCTCGGCTACGTCTTCTATCCGCTGGCCTGGCTTATCGGTATCCCGCTGAGCGATGCGCTGAACGCCGGCAGCATCATGGCCACCAAACTGGTCGCTAACGAATTTGTGGCGATGATTGAGCTGCAAAAGATTGCCGCCAGCATGACGCCGCGCGGGCTCGGCATTCTCTCGGTCTTCCTGGTGTCGTTTGCTAACTTTGCTTCAATCGGCATTATCGCCGGGGCGATCAAAGGCCTGAATGAACCGCAGGGCAATATCGTCTCCCGCTTCGGCCTGCGGCTGGTGTTTAGCGCTACGCTGGTGAGCCTGCTTTCCGCCAGCTTCGCCGGGCTGGTGCTGTAAGACAAACGGCGGGGCTGCCCCCGCCGTTTACTCAGAACTGCACGCAGACCGGCTGGTCGACACGCATCACCGACTCCTGCGCGAAGCGTGATTTATAGCCCTGGCGCAGGGCTTCAATACCGGCCTCGCTCTGCGCATCGTTGCCATGGATCACCATCAGCGCCTTACTCTGCTCCCGCACCACCTGACCATTCTGGCCAAGCCACTGGCCGCGGGCATCAAACACCGTCAGCCCATCGCGAAAGCGCGGCGTGACGTCGCGGTCGACAAACTGTTGCCACTCTTCAGCAGTGATGTCTTTCCCCGCCGGGCGGCTCAGGCCGAAATAAAGCGTGGTTTGCACCATGGACCGATCCGCCGGGCAGGCGCCGGGCTTCGGCGCGCGGGTCGACGAACTTCCACCCGCCACGCAGCCGCTGAGTAACCCTGCCAGCACCAGCGCCATTGCACCCTGTCTGAACGTCATCTTTGCTATCCTCATTGTTATTAGTCAGGAAATATCAGCGGATTTTCAAATAATTAGCAAGGGTTATAATATTCCGGCCCGGCAACAGGCAAAAAAAAGCCCGCCAACGGCGGGCTCGTGAGCGTCAGATGAGCTTACTCAGCCGTGGCGCGTACCGGCGGCGGCGTATGGTAGTGGGCATCCGCTTCAGCGAAGCGCTGCTGCATGCTGGCTGACGGCGCTTTATCCAGCAGGCTAAAGACCACAATCCCGATGCTGCCGAAGACAAAGCCCGGAATAATTTCATACAGGCCCAGCCAGCCAAACTGCTTCCAGACGATCACGGTCAGGGCGCCAATCACCATCCCGGCCAGCGCGCCGTTACGGGTCATGCGCGACCACATCACCGAGAACAGCACCACCGGACCAAAGGCGGCGCCGAAGCCAGCCCAGGCGTAGCTCACCAGTCCCAGCACGCGGTTTTCCGGATTGGCCGCCAGGGCAATCGCCACCAGGGCAACCACCAGCACCATCATACGGCCCACCCACACCAGCTCTTTCTGGCCGGCGTTTTTACGCAGGAAGGCTTTATACAAATCTTCGGTGATTGCGCTGGAGCAGACCAGCAACTGACAGCTCAGGGTGGACATCACCGCCGCCAGAATCGCCGACAGCAGGATCCCGGCAATCCACGGGTTAAACAGGATTTGCGCCAGTTCGATAAACACGCGCTCGGCATTCTGATTAACCGCGCCCGCCAGGCTCGGGTTGTTATTGAAGTAGGCACTCCCAAAGAAGCCGACCGCCACCGCGCCCGCAAGGCACAGGATCATCCAGGTCATACTGATGCGACGAGCATGAACGATACTGTGGTGCGAATCCGCCGCCATAAAGCGCGCCAGAATATGCGGCTGACCGAAATAGCCCAGTCCCCAGCCCATCAGCGAAATAATCGCCACGAAGTTCAGCCCTTTCAGCATGTCGATATTTTCGATGCTCTTCTGCTTAATGACTTCCAGCGAATCGCCAAAACCGCCGACGGATATAATCACGATTACCGGGGTAAGGATCAGCGCGAAAATCATCAGGCTGGCCTGCACGGTATCCGTCCAGCTGACGGCGAGGAAGCAGCCGACAAAGGGATAGAGAATAGACGCCGCCGCCCCGGCCCACAGTGCGGTTTCATAACTCATGCCGAAGGTGCTTTCAAACAGACGCGCCCCCGCCACAATTCCCGATGCACAATAGATGGTAAAGAACAGCAGAATAACCAGCGCCGAAATAATTCTCAGCACCCGGCTTTTATCTTCAAAACGGCCGGTAAAATAATCAGGCAGCGTCAGGGCGTTATTATTCACCTCGGTATGCACGCGCAGGCGCCCGGCGACCAGCTTCCAGTTAATCCACGCCCCCAACGTTAAGCCGATGGCAATCCAGCTTTCGGAAATCCCGGAGAGGAAAATGGCACCCGGCAGGCCCATCAGCAGCCAACCGCTCATGTCCGAGGCCCCGGCGGAAAGCGCGGTCACAAATGGCCCCAGACTCCGCCCCCCGAGAATATAATCATCAAAGTTTTTGGTCGAACGCCAGGCAATAAACCCTATCAATACCATACCAAAAATATAAACAATAAATGTCACCAGCATCGGTGTGCTAATAGCCATGCAAAGTCTCCAGAATTTTTATCGACAGCGTCCAACTTCGTCGTTTTTTTCCACTACCGGAACGGGGTAATGGCGCATTGTTTAATTGGGCGACCGTATCCTGACGGAAGCTTCGGTTTTTCACAAACGATTTAACACAGCATTTACACGAAAATCCGACGGCGCAAAACGTCAATTTGCGAGAGGTTGCACTCTCTCACGTTTTTAAAGGTTGCACCAAACAAAAGTGTTAACTCACGCATACAAATACCCTATGAGCCCGGGGTTAAAATTCTGCTATTTTAGGCATTATTTTTAACAAATCCGCCATTTCACGGCTTTCGTCACAAGCCATAATTAACATGGTTGCACAAAGTTGCAACATAGTGGATATTTCCATGCAACCGCATAAGCTAACGATAAATGACAGGAGTTTTGAGCATGGGCACCACCACCATGGGTGTTAAGCTTGACGACGCAACCCGCGAGCGCATTAAGTCCGCCGCGAGCCGCATTGACCGCACGCCGCACTGGCTGATTAAGCAGGCCATCTTCAATTATCTGGAAAAACTGGAGAACGATGAGACGCTGCCCGAGCTACCGGCGCTTCTGAACGGCGCCGCCAATGAAAGCGATGAAGCGGGTTCACCGGCGGAAGAGCCGTATCAACCGTTCCTCGAATTTGCCGAGCAGATCCTGCCGCAGTCGGTGAGCCGCGCAGCGATCACCGCCGCCTGGCGTCGCCCGGAAACCGACGCGGTGCCGATGCTGCTGGAACAGGCCCGTCTGCCGCAGTCGCTGGGCGAACAGGCGCACAAGCTGGCGTATCAGCTGGCGGAAAAACTGCGCAACCAGAAGACCGCCAGTGGCCGCGCCGGCATGGTGCAGAGTCTGCTGCAGGAGTTCTCCCTCTCCTCACAGGAAGGGGTGGCGCTGATGTGCCTGGCGGAAGCCCTGCTGCGTATTCCGGATAAAGCCACCCGCGATGCGCTGATCCGCGACAAAATCAGCAACGGCAACTGGCAGTCGCACATCGGCCGCAGCCCGTCGTTGTTCGTCAACGCCGCCACCTGGGGGCTGCTGTTTACCGGGAAACTGGTGTCGACCCATAACGAGACCAGCCTCTCCCGCTCCCTGAACCGCATCATCGGTAAGAGCGGCGAACCGCTGATCCGCAAGGGCGTGGATATGGCGATGCGCCTGATGGGCGAGCAGTTCGTCACCGGCGAAACCATCGCCGAAGCGCTGGCTAACGCCCGTAAGCTGGAAGAAAAAGGGTTCCGCTACTCCTACGATATGCTCGGCGAAGCGGCGCTGACCGCCGCCGACGCTCAGGCCTATATGGTCTCTTATCAGCAGGCGATCCACGCCATCGGCAAAGCCTCCAACGGCCGCGGCATTTATGAAGGCCCGGGCATCTCGATTAAACTCTCCGCGCTGCATCCGCGCTACAGCCGCGCGCAGTATGACCGGGTGATGGAAGAGCTTTACCCGCGTCTGAAATCGCTGACCCTGCTGGCGCGCCAGTACGACATCGGTATTAACATCGACGCCGAAGAGGCCGATCGTCTGGAGATCTCCCGCGATCTGCTGGAAAAACTCTGTTTCGAACCGGAGCTGGCCGGCTGGAACGGCATCGGCTTTGTTATTCAGGCCTACCAGAAGCGCTGTCCGTTTGTCATTGATTACCTGATTGACCTCGCCACCCGCAGCCGCCGTCGCCTGATGATCCGTCTGGTGAAAGGCGCCTACTGGGATAGCGAAATCAAACGCGCGCAGATGGAAGGCCTCGAAGGCTATCCGGTCTATACCCGCAAGGTTTACACCGACGTCTCCTACCTCGCCTGCGCGAAGAAGCTACTGGCGGTGCCGAACCTGATTTACCCGCAGTTCGCTACCCACAACGCCCATACCCTGGCGGCTATCTACCAGCTGGCGGGCCAGAACTACTACCCGGGCCAGTATGAGTTCCAGTGCCTGCACGGCATGGGCGAACCGCTGTACGAGCAGGTGGTGGGCAAAGTCGCCGACGGCAAACTGAACCGGCCGTGCCGGATCTACGCCCCGGTGGGCACCCACGAGACGCTGCTGGCGTATCTGGTGCGTCGTCTGCTGGAGAACGGCGCCAATACCTCCTTCGTCAACCGTATTGCGGACAATACCCTGCCGCTGGACGAGCTGGTGGCCGACCCGGTCAGCGCAGTAGAAAAACTGGCGCAGCAGGAAGGCCAGGCCGGCCTGCCGCATCCGAAAATCCCGCTGCCGCGCGATCTCTACGGCAGCGGCCGCAGCAACTCCGCCGGTCTCGATCTGGCGAACGAGCACCGTCTGGCCTCCCTCTCCTCTTCCCTGCTCAACAGCGCCCTGCATAAATGGCAGGCATTGCCGATGCTGGAGCAGCCGGTAGCCGAAGGCGAGATGCAGCCGGTAGTCAACCCGGCTGAGCCAAAGGACATTGTCGGCTACGTCCGCGAAGCCAGCGATGAGGAAGTGCAGCAGGCACTGACCAGCGCTATCAACAACGCGCCAATCTGGTTCGCCACCCCGCCGCAGGAGCGCGCCGCCATTCTCGAGCGCGCCGCGGTGCTGATGGAAAGCCAGATGCCGACCCTGATGGGGATCCTGGTGCGCGAGGCGGGTAAAACCTTCAGCAACGCCATCGCCGAAGTACGCGAAGCCGTCGACTTCCTGCACTATTATGCCGGCCAGGTGCGCGACGATTTCGATAATGAAACCCACCGCCCGCTGGGCCCGGTGGTCTGTATCAGCCCGTGGAACTTCCCGCTGGCGATCTTCACCGGCCAGATTGCCGCCGCGCTGGCCGCCGGCAATAGCGTGCTGGCGAAACCAGCCGAGCAGACGCCGCTGATCGCCGCCCAGGGCGTGGCGATTCTGCTGGAGGCCGGCGTGCCGCCGGGCGTTATTCAACTGTTGCCGGGCCGCGGGGAAACCGTGGGCGCCGCGCTAACCTCCGATGAGCGCGTACGCGGCGTGATGTTCACCGGCTCCACCGAAGTGGCGACGCTGCTGCAGCGCAATATTGCCAGCCGCCTCGACCCCCAGGGTCGCCCGACGCCGCTGATCGCTGAAACCGGTGGGATGAACGCGATGATCGTCGACTCGTCGGCGCTGACCGAGCAGGTGGTGATCGACGTCCTGGCTTCCGCGTTCGACAGCGCCGGCCAGCGCTGCTCCGCCCTGCGCGTCCTCTGCCTGCAGGAGGAAGTCGCCGACCATACGTTGACCATGCTGCGCGGCGCCATGAGCGAGTGCCGGATGGGTAACCCGGGTCGGCTGACCACCGACATCGGCCCGGTTATCGATGCGGAAGCGAAAGAGAATATTGAACGCCATATTCAGGCGATGCGCGCCAAAGGACGCACCGTCTACCAGGCGGTGCGCGAGAATAGCGAAGACGCAAGCGAATGGCGCCACGGGACCTTTGTGCCGCCGACGCTTATCGAACTCGATAGCTTCGACGAGCTGAAAAAAGAGGTCTTCGGCCCGGTGCTGCACGTGGTGCGCTATAACCGTAACGAGCTGGACAAAATGGTGGAGCAGATTAACGCCTCTGGCTACGGCCTGACGCTCGGCGTGCATACCCGCATCGACGAGACCATCGCCCAGGTCACCGGCAGCGCGAAGGTGGGCAACCTGTACGTCAACCGCAATATGGTTGGCGCGGTGGTCGGCGTGCAGCCGTTCGGCGGCGAAGGGTTGTCCGGTACCGGTCCGAAAGCCGGCGGTCCGCTGTATCTGTACCGTCTGCTCTCCAGCCGTCCGCAGGACGCGGTTGGCGTGACCTTCGCCCGCCAGGATGCGGAGCGCCCGCTGGACGCCCAGCTGAAAACGCTGCTGGAAAAACCGCTGCAGGCGCTGCAGCAGTGGGCGGCGGGCCGTCCTGAGCTGCAGGCGCTGTGCCAGCAGTACAGCGAGCAGGCGCAAAGCGGCACCCAACGCCTGCTGCCGGGGCCAACCGGCGAGCGCAATACCCTGACGCTGATGCCGCGCGAGCGCGTGCTGTGCGTGGCGGATAATGAACAGGATGCGCTGATCCAGCTGGCGGCTGTGCTGGCGGTCGGTTGTGAAGTGCTGTGGCCGGACAGCGCCTTGCAGCGCGATCTGGCGAAGAAACTGCCGCGGGACGTCAGCGAGCGGATCCGTTTTGCCAAAGCGGATCAGTTGCCCGGTCAGGCCTTCGACGCGGTTATCTATCACGGCGATTCCGACCAGCTGCGCGAGCTGTGCGAGCAGGTGGCGGCGCGCGACGGGGCGATTGTCTCCGTGCAGGGCTTCGCCCGCGGCGAAACCAATCTGCTGCTGGAGCGGCTGTATATTGAGCGCTCGCTGAGCGTTAACACCGCGGCGGCAGGCGGTAACGCCAGCCTGATGACCATCGGCTAAAACAGGCGCCCCCGGTGGCGCTGCGCTTACCGGGGCTACATAACACCGCCAAAGGCACGGAGGACGGCCTGTATTGTAGGTCGGGTAAGCGT
>OIFL01000184.1_pt1 | contig 13020 bp, 7 predicted proteins | sample 1581961 | NCBI WGS metagenome assembly OIFL01 (sample SAMN04414079, study PRJEB24778) | human gut metagenome | material: faecal | host: Homo sapiens
GATGGCGGTGAACGTGTAGCCCGGCTAAGCGCAGCGCGAGCCGGGAAAAGGCTAACTATGCCAGTCGACAGGCGTCCGCTTCCCAGCGGTAGCCAACGCCATACACAGCGCGAATAAACGACTGCTCGGCGTCCAGCGCCTCCAGCTTGCGCCGCAGGTTTTTGATGTGGCTGTCGATGGTGCGGTCGGTGACTACCCGATAATCGTCATACAGATGGTTGAGCAACTGTTCGCGGGAGAAGACCTTGCCCGGCTCCTGGGAGAGGGTTTTCAGCAACCGGAACTCGGCGGGAGTGAGGTCCAGCAGCTTGTCGCGCCAGGAGGCCTGAAAACGACCTTCGTCGACAATCAACGGGCTCTGGGCGTCCAGCGCCTGCAGATCGCGCTGCGGCTTGCAGCGGCGAAGAATGGTTTTCACCCGGGCGACCACTTCCCGCGGGCTGTAGGGCTTGCAGATATAGTCGTCGGCGCCAATTTCCAGCCCCAGCAGTCGGTCGATCTCTTCGATTTTCGCCGTCACCATCACCACCGGAACGTCGGAGAAGCGGCGAATTTCCCGGCACAGCGTTAAACCGTCGGTGCCGGGCAGCATCAGGTCCAGCAGGATCAGGTGCGGCGGCGTCTGCCGAACGTAGGGCAGGACCTTGTCACCGTGGTTAATCAGCGTAGGCGCATAGCCGGCGGCTTGCAGATAATCAATCAGCAGCTGGCCGAGCTTCGGTTCATCTTCCACGATAAGAATGCGTGGGGTGTTTTCATCTACAGGCAATTCAGTCATACGTCTCTCGGTAAATCATGTTCCAGAGGTAACTCAACTTTAATGCTAACCCCGCCAAAAGGCGAATGGTCGGCACGCAGGGTGCCGCCGTGGGCCGCGACAATATTGAGGCAAATCGCCAGTCCGAGGCCGGAGCCGCCGCTGGCGCGATTGCGCGATCCTTCCGCCCGGTAAAAGCGTTCGCACAGGCGGGCCAGCTGCTCATCGCTGACGCCGGGGGCGCTGTCGGCGAAGTCAATCACCAGCATTCGGCCGCTGCGACGGGCGGTGATGTGCAGGCTGCCGCCGCTGTCGGTATAGCGCAGGCTGTTCTCCAGCAGATTGTTGAAGAGCTGCATCAGGCGGTCGCGGTCGCCGAAGATCATCGCCTGCTCGGGGAGCGACACCTGAATGCTCAGCTGCCGGCTGGCGAAGCGCTCGCGAAAAGCGCCCGCGGCCACCTCCAGCAGGGTGATGATATCCAGCGAGGTTTTCTGGTAGGCCAGCGCTCCCTCATCGGACATCGACAGCTGATGGAGGTCGTCCACCAGCTTGGTGAGGGTAGCCACCTCGGCCTGCAGGGAGGGGATGGACTCGGGAGTGAAGCGCCGGACCCCGTCCTGAATCGCCTCCAGCTCGCCGCGCAGCACCGCCAGCGGAGTACGCAGTTCATGGGAGATATCGGCCATCAGATCGCGACGCATCTGCTGGTTGCGCTCCAGGGTGCTGGCGAGCTGGTTAAAATCCTGCGCCAGGCGGCCGAGCTCGTCGCCGCCGGTCACTGTCACGCGGGTGGAAAAGTCGCCCGCCGCCAGCTTATGGGTGCCTTCCACCAGCCGCTTCACCGGCGCCAGCAGGCCGCGGGCCAGCGGGAAAGTGGCCAGCGCGGCAAGCAGGGTGGCAAGGGCGACAATCAGCCAACTGGTGCGCTTTTGCTGCCGGTCGAAGTTAATATCGGTATTGCGCGTCAGCCGCTCTACCGGCGAGGCGATCACTTTGCCTACCTCCACGCCGTTGACCACAATGCTGCGCTGGGTGCCGTCCTCCGGTACGCGCTCACGGGGCCCCACCAGCACGCGGCCCGACTGATCGACCACCCAGAACATGGTGCGCCAGCCGTGGGGCGGCATTTCCGGCCTCGGGCGCGGGCCGTCAGGGGGACCATCCGGCGGCGGCCCATCGGGACCGGCGTCCGGCGCGTCCATCGCCCCCGGCTTCATGGCGTGCCCCGGCGGCGAGCGGTCGTCATTATCCCGTTCGAAGGTGCGCAGCAGCTGGAAGATAAAGCGGTCATTGTTGCGCAGAAACGCCCAACTGCCGTGCTGGGCATACTGCTCACTCAGCGCGTCGCTGAGCATGGTCAACCGCTGCTCATTACCGCGCTTGATGTAGTCGATAAACCCACGTTCGAAACTGATACGCACCGCCCAGTGCATGCTGATCAGCAGCACGATGCAGGTGGCGAAAATAGCGAGGAACAGCTTACCGGTAATGCCCGGGCGCCAAAATTTCACGATCCACTCCTGTTGCGTCGACGGATGACGGTATTAGTGCCGACGTCATCCGGTACCCGGGAAAAGATGAGCGCCGGGAGGGCGATGATCGCCGCCATGCTCAGATAGGTATAGAGAAAGACCTGATGGGTGCCGGCGGCGTCGAGGCTCAGATGCTGCTGGCCGTACAGCCCCAGCAGCAGCCCGGCGATGGTCACGCCAATACTCATCGACAGCTGCATCACCATCGACAGCAGGCTGTTGCCGCTGCTGGCCAGATCGTCCGGGAGATCTTTCAGCGTCAGGGTATTCATTGAGGAGAATCGACTGGAGTTGATCATCCCCTGCAGAAACAGGACCAGCGGCAACGCGTAATACCACCCGGCCAGGGCGCTAAACATAAACAGCAGGCTGACCGCCGCCAGGCCCAGGGTGCTGGCGACCAGCACCCGACGGTAGCCAAAGCGGTTGACCACCTGGACCACGATCCGCTTCATGCCCATGCTGCCGAGCACCATCGGGATCATCATCAGCCCGGCGTGAAAGGGGGAGAAGCCGAGGCCAATCTGCAGAAACACCGGAGTCATAAACGGCAGCATGCCGCTGCCGATGCGCCCGGCGAAGCTGCCGCCGAGGCCAAGGGAGAAGGTGCGGTTGCGAAACAGGTTAAGGCTGAACAGCGCCCGGGCGTTACCGCGAGCATGCCACAGGTAGAGCAGCAGGGCGGCGAGGCCGACGGCCACCAGCCCCGCCAGCCAGCGTGACGATATACCGAGCCCTTTCTGGCCGTCCAGCGCCAGGGTCAGGGTCGCCATCCCGGCGGCCAGCAGCAGAAAGCCGGAGAGGTCGAAGCGCCGGGTCTGCAGGGTGTAGTTGGGCATCAGGCAGAGGGTGGCGATGGCGCCGACGATCCCCACCGGGATATTGATGAGGAAGATCCAGTGCCAGGAGGCGTACTCCACCAGCACCCCGCCCAGCGCCGGGCCGAGCAGCGGGCCGATCTGGCCCGGCAGGGTAACGAAGGTCATCGCTGCCATGTACTGATCGCGCGGGACGATCTTCATCACCGTCAGGCGGCCGACCGGCACCATCATCGCGCCGCCGATACCCTGCAGCACCCGCGCCATCACCAGCTGGTCAAGGGTGCTGGCCTGGGCGCAAAACAGCGACCCGGCGGTAAACAGCACGATGGCGGTGAAGAAGATATTGCGCACCCCGACCCGGTCGGCCAGCCAGCCGCTGGCCGGGAGCATGACCGCCACCGTCAGGACATAGGAGACGATGATCATATGCATATGCAGCGGACTCTCTCCGAGGCTTTTGGCCATCGAGGGGAGGGCGGTGTTGACGATGGTGGTGTCCAGCGACTGCATAAAGAAGCCGAACGCCACTATCCATAGCTGCCAGCGCACGCTGGCCGGGAGGTCTGTCATCTTATTCGCTTACCGGTTGAGAGGAGTGACGCGAAAAACGCAACCGCAGACGGTCAAAGAAAAGATAGACCACCGGCGTGGTGTAGAGCGTTAACAGCTGGCTCATCACCAGACCGCCGACGATAGTGATCCCCAGCGGCTGGCGCAGTTCGGAGCCGTCGCCGCCGGAGAGCACCAGCGGCAGGGCGCCGAACAGCGCGGCGAGGGTGGTCATCATAATCGGCCGGAAACGCAGCAGGCAGGCCTGGAAAATCGCCTCTTCCGGCGTCAGGTTGCCGGTGCGCTGCGCCTCAAGGGCAAAATCAACCATCATGATGGCGTTTTTCTTCACGATGCCAATTAATAACATGATCCCGATAAGGGCGATTAGGCTGAACGGGGCATCGAATATCTCCAGCGCCAGCAGCGCGCCCACCCCGGCGGAGGGTAGCGTCGAAAGGATGGTCAACGGATGCACATAGCTCTCATATAGCACCCCCAGCACGATATAGACCGTGGCGATAGCCGCGAGGATCAGGATCACCTGCGCGTTCATGGTCTGCTGGAACACCTGAGCGGTACCGGCAAAGGAGCCACGTACGGTGGACGGCACCCCGAGCTGGGTCATCGCGCGGTTAATCGCCTCGCTGGCTTCCGACAGCGAGCGGCCGGTGGGCAGGTTAAAGGAGATTGTGGACGCCGCCGACAGCCCCTGGTGGTTCACCGACAGCGGGGCGTTGGCCGGCTGCCATTTGGCGAAGTAGGCCAGCGGGATCGGCTTGCCCTCGCTGTTGATGACAAACATCTTATCCAGGGCGCTGACGTCCTGGGTGTAGGCCGGATCCACCTCCATCACCACCTTGTACTGGTTAAGCGGCTGGTAGATGGTGGAGATTTGCCGCTGGCCGAAGGCGTTGTTCAGCAGGTTGTTGGCGTCCTGGACGCTGATGCCGAGGCGCGACATGGTATCCCGGTCATAGACCAGGTCCATTTCGGCGCCATTGTCCTGCTGATCCGAGTTGACGTCCGCCAGCTCAGGCAGCGCCGCCAGCGCTTTGCGGATCTTCGGCTCCCACTCGCGCAGCGCCGACAGGTCGTCGGACAGCAGGGTGTACTGATAGCTGGCGTTCGACTGCCGGCCACCGACGCGGATATCCTGCACCGCCATCAGGAACAGGTTAGCCCCGGGCTCGTTGGCCAGCTTTTTGCGCAGCCGGTCAATCACCTGCTGCGCCGTCTCGTGGCGCTGGTCCCGTGGCTTGAGGGTGATAAACATCATCCCGCTGTTGACCCGCGAGCCACCGGTAAAGCCGGTGACGTTATCCACCGCCGGATCTTCACGAATGATCTTCATAAAGTCCTGCAGCTTGCCGCGCATCGCCTGGAAGGAGATGCTCTGGTCGGCCTGAATGCCGCCCATCAGCACCCCGGTGTCCTGCTCCGGAAAGAAGGTTTTCGGGATCGAAATGTAGAGCCAGACGCTGAGGGCGATGGTGCCGAGCACCACCAGGCCGGTCAGCCGGCTGTGCCTGAGCACCCATTTTAACGATTTCCCATAGCCGCCCTGCACGGCCACCAGCAGGCGGCCAAAGCCGCGGTTGCGCGTCGGCTGGTGGGGCTTACCGCTTTTCAGCAGCCAGCCGCACATCATCGGTGTCAGGGTGAGGGACACCGCCAGCGAGATGCCGATCGCCACCGACAGGGTGACGGCGAACTCGCGCAGCAGGCGGCCGGGCAGGCCGCCCATCAGCAGCAGCGGCAGAAACACCGCCACCAGCGACAGGCTCATCGACAGCACGGTAAAGCCGACCTCGCGGCTCCCCTGCAGCGCCGCCTGCAGGGGTTTCATCCCCGCTTCCAGATGGCGGGAGATATTCTCCAGCACCACGATGGCGTCATCCACCACGAAGCCGGTGGCGATAGTCAGGGCCATCAGCGACAGGTTATTGAGGCTGAAACCGCATAAGTACATCGCGGCGAAGGTGCCGATTAAGGAAACCGGAACGGCGACGGCGGGGATCAGCGTGGCGCGTCCGGAGCGCAGGAACAGGAACACCACGAGGATCACCAGCGCCACCGAAATCACCAGCGTCTGCTCCACCTCCTCCAGCGAAGCACGGATGGTCGGCGAGCGGTCCTGGGCGATCTGCAGGTCGATAGCCGCCGGAATGGTCTGCTGCAGCTCCGGCAGGCGGGCGCGGATGCTGTCCACTGTCTGGATAATATTGGCTTCCGGCAGTTTGCGGATCATCAGCAGGATCGCCGGTTTGGCGTTGGTCATCCCGGCGTTGCGTACGTCCTGCACCGAATCCGAGACGGTGGCGACATCCCCCAGTCGCACTGCGGCGCCATTCTGGTAGTGGACGATCAGCGGCTGATAGTCGGCGGCGGTCTTCAGCTCATCGTTGGTCTGCACCTGCCAGCGGTGCGCGCTGTCCTCCAGCGCCCCCTGCGGTTTGCGCACGTTAGCATCGCTGATGGCGGTGCGCACCGCGTCCAGCGACACGCCCTGGTTGAACAGCGCCTGCGGGTCGAGGTCGACGCGCACCGCCGGCAGGGAGCTGCCGCCGACGTCGACATCACCCACGCCGTCGATCTGCGCGATGGTCTGCGCCAGCTGGGTGGAGGCGAAATCATACAGCTCACCCTGGGAGTAGGTGTCGGAGGTCAGCGTCAGGATCATGATCGGCGCATCCGACGGGTTGGCTTTGCGGTAGGTCGGCCGGCTGGGCATCCCGCTGGGCAGCAGGCTTTGCGCGGCGTTGATCGCCGCCTGGACATCGCGCGCCGCGCCGTTGATATCGCGGTCGAAGTTAAACTCGAGAATGATGCGGGTGCTACCGAGTGAACTGGAGGAGGTCATCTCATTGACCCCGGCAATCCGCCCCAGGGAGCGCTCCAGCGGGGTGGCCACCGACGAGGCCATGGTCTCCGGCGAGGCCCCCGGCAGCGAGGCGCTGACCATAATCACCGGGAAATCGACCTGCGGCAGCGGGGCTACCGGCAGCAGCCGGAAGCCGAGAATGCCGCACAGGGTGATGGCCAGCGAGATGAGGATCGTCGCCACCGGGCGGTAAATGAAGAGGGCGAAAAACTTCACTTACGCCTCCTCTTCCTGACGCGGGAAGCGGCGCTTCAGGTGCAGCGACAGGCGGTCGAACAGCAGATAGATCACCGGGGTGGTGAACAGGGTCAGCACCTGGCTGAGCATCAGACCGCCGACCATGCCGATCCCCAGCGGACGCCGCAGCTCCGCGCCGACGCCGGTACTCAGCATCAGCGGCAGGGCGCCGAGCAGGGCGGCGAGGGTGGTCATCAGGATAGGCCGAAAACGCAGCAGGCAGGCCTGGTAGATCGCTTCCCGCGGCGGCATGCCCTGCTCGCGTTCGGCGGCCAGCGCGAAGTCGATCATCATGATGGCGTTCTTCTTCACGATGCCGATCAGCAGAATGATGCCGATGATGGCGATCACATCCAGCTCGCTGCCCGCCAGCCACAGCGCCAGTAGCGCCCCGACCCCGGCGGTGGGCAGGGTGGAGAGGATCGTGATCGGATGGATAAAGCTTTCATACAGCACCCCCAGCACGATATACATCGCCACCACCGCGGCGACCACCAGCCAGACGGTGCTGCCGAGCGCCGACTGGAAGGCCAGCGAGCTACCCTGGAACTGGGTGCGGATATCGGTCGGGAAATCCAGCGACTGTTCGGCGGCGAGGATCGCGTCCACCGCTTCGCCCAGCGAATAGTTGTCCGGGACGTTAAACGAGATGGTGGTCACCGGGAACTGATCGAGGTGGTTCACCGACAGCGGGGTAAAGCGCTGCTCCACCGTGGCGATGGCGGTCAGCGGCACGATGCCGCCGTCGCTGCTGGTCAGGCGGATATTATCCAGCGCCGCCAGGCCCGGCGTCGCCTCGGTATCCTGCTCGAGCACCACGCGATACTGATTCGCCTGAGTGTAAATGGTGGAGATCAGCCGCTGGCCGAAGGCGTTGTACAGCGCGTTATCGACATCGGCCATTGAGATGCCGAGGCGGCTGGCGCTGTCGCGATCCACCTTGATATAGGCGGCCAGGCCTTTGTCCTGCCAGTCGCTGCTGACGTCGGCCAGCTGCGGCTGGGCCTGCAGGCGGCTGAGCAGCGGCGGCACCCAGGTGCTCAGCGCCTCGAGGGAGTTTGCCTGCAGGGTGAACTGGTACTGGGTGCGGCTCACCGTGGTGTCGATGGTCAGATCCTGGGTCGGCTGCAGGTAGAGCGCCACGCCCGGGACGCCGTCCACCGCCTGCTGCAGGCGGCTAATCACCGTCTGGACGCGGTCATCGCGTTCATCCAGCGGCTTGAGGTTGATCTGCAGACGGGCGCTGTTCAGCGCCGGGTTGGTGCCGTCGACGCCGACGAACGAGGTCAGGCTCTCCACGGCCGGATCCTTAAGGATAATGCTGGCCACCTGCCGCTGGCGCTCGGCCATGCTGGCGAAAGAGACCGACTGCGGCGCCTGGAGGGTGCCCTGAATAATGCCGTTATCCTGGATCGGGAAGAAGCCTTTCGGGATAAAGACCCACAGGATAATCGACAGCGCCAGGGTGCTCAGCGCGACGCCGAGCGTCAGCCACGGATGGTTCAGCACCCGGCTCAGCCAGCGGCCATAGACGGCGATCACCCGTTCGAAGAAACGCTCGCTGGCCCGGGAGAAACGGTTCTGCTTGCGCAGCGATTCGTGGCTTAACATACGGGCGCACATCATCGGCGTCAGGGTCAGGGAGACCACCGCCGAGATAAGAATAGCGACGGCAAGGGTGACGGCGAATTCGCGGAACAGACGGCCGACGATATCGCCCATAAACAGCAGCGGGATCAGCACCGCGATCAGCGAGAAGGTGAGGGAGATAATGGTGAAGCCGATTTCCCCGGCGCCTTTCAGCGCGGCGGCCAGCGGCTTCTCGCCTTTTTCGATATAGCGCGAGATGTTCTCGATCACCACGATGGCGTCATCCACCACGAAGCCGGTGGCGATGGTCAGGGCCATCAGCGTCAGGTTATTGATCGAGAAGTCGAGGAACACCATCACCGCGAAAGTGCCCACCAGCGACAGCGGCACCGCGACGCCGGGTATAATGGTAGCCGGCACGTTGCGTAGGAGCAGATAGATGATCATCACCACCAGGGCGATGGCCAGCAGCAGCTCGAACGGGGTGTCGCGCACCGAGGCGCGAATGTTGGTGGTGCGGTCGGAGAGGACCTGCACCTTCAACGATTTCGGCAGGCTCTCGGTGAGCTGCGGCAGCATCTGGCGAATGCTGTCGGCGGTGTCGATGATGTTGGCCCCCGGTTGGCGCTGGACGTTCATCACGATGGCCCGCTGCTGGTTGGCCCACGCCCCGAGCCAGCTGTTTTCGTCCCCTTGTTCGACGCTGGCGACATCGCCGCGACGGATCGGCGCCCCGTTCTGATACGCGCTAATCAGCCGGCGGTAATCCTCAGCGGACTGCATCTGATCGTTAGCGGAAAGCGTTACCGCGCGGGCCGGGCCGTCGAGGCTGCCTTTCGCCGAGTTAACGTTGGCGCTGGTGCTGGCGGTGCGCACGGTTTCGCTGGTCAGGCCGAGGGCGGCAATGGCCTGGGCGTTAAGCTTCACCCGCACCGCCGGGCGCTGGCCGCCGGCGAGGGTCACCAGACCGACGCCGGAAACCTGGGAGATCTTCTGCGCCACCCGTGTCTCCACCATGTCCTCCACCTGGGTCATCGGGATCGCGGAGGAGGTGACGGCGAGGGTCATGATCGGCGGATCCGCCGGGTTCACCTTGCTGTACACCGGCGGGTTGGGCAGATCGCTCGGCAGCAGGTTGGTGGCGGCGTTAATGGCCGCCTGCACTTCCTGCTCGGCGACGTCCAGCGGCAGGGTCAGCTGGAACTGCAGCGTGACTACCGAGGCGCCGCCAGAGCTTTGCGACGACATCTGCTTAAGGCCGGACATCTGGCCGAACTGGCGCTCCAGCGGGGCGGTGATAGCGGAGGTCACCACGTCCGGGCTGGCGCCCGGATAGAGGGTAACCACCTGGATGGTCGGGTAATCGACCTCCGGCAGGGCGGAGACCGGCAGGAAGCGGTAGCCGATGATCCCGGCTAACAGGATCGCCACCATCAGCAAAGTGGTGGCGACCGGACGCATAATAAACAGCCGGGACGGGCCGCCGGTGCGGCCTGGGGGTAACACCTGCATCAGGAACGCGCTCCGTGTTTACCGCTCTGGCGCGGAGCGGGCTGCGCCTGCTCGCTGCCGCTGGCGGTGACAACTTCCACTTTCGCCCCTTCGGTCAGGCGGTCAATCCCGTCGGTGACCACGCGATCCCCGGCGGAAAGCCCGGCGCTGATGACCACTTTCTGGCTGTCCTGGATGCCGGGCGTCACGCTGTGTTTGCTGACCTTGTTCTCGTCGTTCAGCACCCACACAAAATGCCCTTCGTTGCCCATCTGCAGGGCGGCGGCGGGGATCACCACCGCGTTCTCTTCGGTATCCACCAGCAGGCGGGCGTTAACGAACTGGTTGGGGAACAGCGCGTCATCCAGATTGCTGAAGCGCGCCTTCAGCTTAATGGTCCCGGTGGTGGCATCGATCTGGTTGTCGAGACTCAGCAGCTCGCCGACGCTGATTTTCTGCTTATTGGTGCGATCCCAGGCTTCGACGCTGAGCGCTTTGCCGGCTTTCTGCGCCTGCACCACCGTGGCGATGCTGTTTTCCGGCAGGGTGAAGACCACGTCGATCGGGTGCGTCTGGGTGAGAACCACAATCCCGGTGGTATCCCCGCTGGAGATCTGGTTGCCAATATCCACCTGCTTTAAGCCGACGCGGCCGTCAATCGGCGCGGTGATGCGGGTCCAGTCGAGCTGCAGCTGGGCGCTGGCGACGGCGGCTTCATCGGCCTTTACGGTGCCAGCGGATTCCACCACCAGCGACTGCTGGGTGTCGAGCTCCTGGCGGGAGACGAGATTGGTTTTCACCAGCTGCTGGTAACGGGCGAGATCGCGGCGGGCATTCGCCAGAGTGGCGTTATCTTTCGCCAGCTGACCCTGCGCCTGGGCGAGGGCGACTTTAAACTGGCTGGGGTCGATCTGCGCCAGCAGGTCGCCGGCTTTGACCTGCTGTCCCTCCTGGAAGTGAAGGCTCAGTAGCTGGCCGTCGACCCGGCTGCGCACGGTCACGGTATTGGCCGCCGTCACGGTACCCAGCCCGGTGAGATAGCGCGGCACCGCTTGTTCGGTCGCGGTCGCCGCCTGCACCGGCGCCAGCGCGCCGCCGAAACGGCCATGACGCGCGCCGCCCGGCCCCTGCGGGCCTTGTCCCGCTGCGGGAGCGCTGCTGCCGCTCGTGCCACGATCGTGCCAGAACCAGTAGGCGGCTCCGGCGATAATCACTACCGCCAGCGCGGCGCCCCAACGACGTATGTTACTGCCTTTCATTAGTTTACGGTCTCATCCTGAAGCGTTTCGCTGAATGATACTAGTTTAGTGAGGGAAGGGGCCGTAAAAATGGAGGAATTATGAAAAGAAGGTTGAGAAATGTCTGGATAACGGCCGCGACGCCGGGCGTTCTCGCCGCTGATTTCCGGGGTGATATCAACTTTTAGTTTAAAAAAGCAAAAAATAGTTGTATCCGCGGGGACTTTAATTAGATTTATGCGGTGAATAAATCCGTGCATTCCCATAATAATAAAATATGCACTTAAAAATCAACGTGTTAAATAATCAGGGGTCATTGCTGTGGCAAACGCAAACAAACTCACGCTCTTCATCGTCGTTTTTATGCTGATGGGGATCCTCTCCGGCGCGGCTATCCATGCCTACGCGACGCCGACTACTATCTCCGCCTGGGCAGACAACATCACGCTGCTGACCGATCTGTTTCTGCGCTTAATCAAAATGGTTATCGCGCCCTTGGTGTTCAGCACCCTGACGGTCGGGATCATGCGTCTCGGCGAGACGGCGACCATCGGCCGGGTGGGCGGTAAGGCGATGGTGTGGTTTATCACTTCATCGGTATTATCCATTCTCGTCGGGCTGGTGATCGTCACCTTCCAGCACCCGGGCGCCGGGCTGAACCTGACGGTACCGAAAGAGGCGGTGGATACCGGCCTGGCGGTCAGCGGCATGACCCTGAAAGGGTTCCTGTCGCATACCATCCCTACCAGCATCACCGAGGCGATGGCCAACAACGAGATCCTGCAGATCGTGGTGTTCTCGATGTTCTTTGGCATCGCCGGCGCGTCGCTGGGCGAGAAGTTTAATGCCCCGCTGGTGGCGGCGCTCAATGTGGTGTCGCACATTATGCTGAAGGTGACGGGCTACGTGATGTACGTTGCGCCGCTGGCCATCTTCGCCGCCATCTCGTCGGTGATTGCCTCGCAGGGGTTGGGGATTTTACTCAACTACGCTTCGTTCATCGGCGGTTACTACCTGGCGGTGCTGTTGACCAGCGCGGTGCTGATTGCCGTCGGCTATATGGTGCTGAAGAAAGAGGTCTTCCGTCTGCTGAACATGCTGAAAGATCCGGTGCTGGTAGCCTTTACCACCAGCAGCTCGGAAGCTGCCTATCCGAAGACCCTCGAACGGCTGGTGAAGTTTGGTTGTTCGCGCAATATCGTCTCGTTCGTTCTGCCGATTGGCTACTCGTTTAACCTCGTCGGCTCGATGGTCTACTGCTCCTTCGCCGCGATGTTTATCGCCCAGGCCTATAACGTGCCGCTGAGCTTCAGCGAGATTACGGTCATGATGTTGACCCTGATGCTGGCCTCGAAAGGCATCGCCGGGGTACCGCGCTCGGCGCTGGTGGTGCTGGCGGCCACTATCCCCAGCTTCCATATCCCGGTTGCCGGGATCCTGCTGCTGATGGGCATCGACCATTTCCTCGATATGGGGCGCTCCGCCATCAACGTACTGGGTAACGGCATCGCCACCGCTATGCTGTCGAAAAACGAAGGTCTGCTGACCGACGAGGAAGCGCAGCCGGACTGGCAAGTGGAGAAAGTGGAAGCCTGATCCTGCCGCGCCCTCGCGCAGAGGGCGCCATTCCACACCGAAAAAAAGACCCCTGACAGGCACGTCAGGGGTAATGTGACGAAGTATCAGTTTTCCTCGTAACTAGTCTTTTTTCTTATATAAAAACGCGCGGTAACGTCTTTATACCGAGGAAGCGTCAGAGTTTAACGTTATGTTCGGCAGCGCTGGCGCTTTTTTAGCATCCTGCGGCTATTTTCGGATTCCAGACAATATCACTACGGGAATATCTTAGTCTCTTCTGTTCGCTATTGGCGTACCAGCGCTCACGTAACAGATTCATAAACTGGAAAAAGTCGTGATT
>OIFL01000186.1_pt1 | contig 12906 bp, 15 predicted proteins | sample 1581961 | NCBI WGS metagenome assembly OIFL01 (sample SAMN04414079, study PRJEB24778) | human gut metagenome | material: faecal | host: Homo sapiens
TTCCAGCACAGCATGATTAACGGCGACACAAACGGCTATCGGGCTGGTTTTAACGCTGCTCTGTCGGCGCTGGAGAAGTTTGTAGAGCCAGCAACGTATGACGATATTGCTGATTCGATCATGGTGAGAGGGAGGCAGGGACATGGGAATGGTCGTCATCATCAACCTCTTCGGAGGTGAGAACCATTATCAAATAAAAAATGGGTCCTTCCTGAGCCTTTTGTAAGGCACGGGCATTGCGCGCCGCAGTGTTTTTGTAGCTACAGGTTTTGAATTTGATTGACACTTTACACTTGACACTTTTCTGTTGTCAGGTTGTTAAAGTCCAGAAGCGGCGCGTGATGCAGGGGAATTTGTGAGGATTTTGATTGACAGTTTGATTGACACTTTCAGCCCGAAAAGTGTCAAGTTGACAGAAAAAAGTGTCAAGCGGTAGATCCCTTGACGTTTGATTGACAGTTTCCCGCCGGCGGGTTGACACACTGGCCAGTAGGCGACAATGAGGCAGGAGAAAAATTATGTCACTAATGAGCGTCAGCCAGTACGCAAAACATGCCGGAATGAGCCGGCAGGCACTGTATAACTGGGAGAGCCATGAAGGATTTCCGGCGCGGGTTGACGGGAAGATTGACCAGGAGGCCTGTGATACTTATCTGGCACGATACCGCAGCGCCAGTGACCCGCGTACGAAGAATGCCAGGGGTAAAACCAGGCCTGCTCCAGCAGGTCAGGTGCAGGGGAATACGCTGGTGGAAATGAGCGTCGCGGAGATCAAGCGCATCATAGCATCGGGCGCCAGCAAGGTGGCGGGGATGGATCCGGACGAACGAGCCCAGGTTGCTGCAAAGGCCGTAGAGCTGTTTGTAAGCGAAGGCCCCTATAACCCGCCTGTGACGTTCGGCGGCTACCGGCTGTCGATTGTTGAAACGCCAGATGATGAAATCGGGCAGATCATCGCGGGCGGCGCGTTCGGCCTGTCTGCGTATGATGTGGTTTACGAGTGCCGGGATTACACCCTGACCCTCATGAGCGATGAAACCGAAGAAACAGCCATGCGGAGGGTGATCCCTTCGTTGCTGTATGCCCTGGCCGACGATACCGACTAAAGTGTTACCAACGGTGCAAAACTGGGTCTTCCGCAACTTGGGTGGAACTTTTTAAGCCAGAGGACTCATCACTCGTCGTCTCAGTAGCTCGAACCCTGCCCGACCATACATCTGGCGTTTCAGCATTTTTAGCCGGTTTACATGACCTTCGACTACACCATTACTCCATCTGCTGCTTATCGCTTCGTGTATTGCTGTTGCATCAGCCTCCATCCCGGCCGTAACGCGTTGAAGGTCAACGAGACCGCTCTGACTGACGTCGATGAACCACTGATTTAGCTGGGATTTATTCTTCATCTTCAGCATCCGGTAGAAGTCGAGTGATAGCTGTTGCGCCATTTTCAGTTGCGGTTCTTTTTGGCACATTGACTCGATGAAGCGGGATGCAAAATTTTCCTCTCCTCTGATCATTCGCCAGGGCATTAATCAGCGACTGACCCGGGATGCTGAGGGAAGTCGCCCTGGGGCGACAACCGGACCGTTAACCTGTTTACGCCACCTCGACACTGCATCCCTGACAGTCGTTTCACTTCCGGTAAAACCAGCATCAACCATCTCTCGCCATAACTGTCGGGCATTATGGTTACCGTTTATTCGCTGTTCTTCCAGCCATCCCTGCCACGGATCCAGAAGCCCGGGTTTTGGTGGTTTCGTTGATATTTCAGGGAAGGCTTTCGACTGTATCCACCAACGAACCGTCACCCGGGACAGCCCGGTGAGGCGTGATATTTCTCGGATCCCGCAACCTTTTTTATGTCGAGGCTCAGATCGGCCACCAGTTTCTTCAGCCGCAGGTTTTCCTCTTCCAGCTGGCGCATGTGCTTCAGTTCTGAGGGCGAAATGCCACCGTATTTCTTGCGCCACGTATAGAACGTGGCATCCGAAATACCCAGTTTTCGACAGACCTCCGGCACGGACGTCCCCAGTTCAGCCTGCCTGAGGGCAAAAACAATCTGCTCTTCGGTGAATCGTGATTTTTTCATCGGCACCACCTCCGTTCAGGGGAGTCATTATCATGCCGGAATTCTGTTTCTGAATGGAGCAGGATTTCGGGTCAGGGTCACTGTCACTATTGATTATAAATACTGTATATCCAAGGGTCTTCCCTTGTTGTGGTGGCTGAAGGCATGATAATGGCGTATTAAATCGCCAGAGGTCACCACCATGGACGAAAAGTCCCTCTATGCACATATCCTTAACTTGTCAGCTCCGTGGCAGGTAAAGTCTCTTTCTCTCGATGAAAATGCCGCTTCTGTTACCGTTACTGTCGGAATCCCTGAAAATACTCAGTTAACCTGTCCAGCCTGCGGGAAATCCTGCCCCGTTCACGATCACCGGCATCGTAAATGGCGCCACCTCGATACCTGCCAGTTCGCCACAATAGTTGAAGCCAGTGTGCCCCGTGTTATGTGTCCGAAGCATGGATGCCAGACTTTGCCTGTTCCGTGGGCCGGGCCCGGTAGCCGGTATACGCTGCTGTTCGAATCATTCGTGCTTTCATGGCTGAAAATCAGCACTGTTGATGCAGTCAGGAAACAACTCAAACTGAGCTGGAATGCCGTTGACGGCATTATGACCCGCGCGGTTAAACGAGGTCTTGCACGGATAAAAAAGCCGTTAGCAGCCCGGCATATGAATGTGGACGAGGTCGCTTTTAAAAAAGGACATCGTTATATAACGGTGATCTCCGATCGTGACGGGCGAGCGCTGGCTTTAACGGATGATCGAGGTAAGGAAAGTCTTGCCAGTTACCTCAGAACTCTGACTGACGGACAGCTACAGGCCATTAAAACGCTCTCAATGGACATGAATGCGGGCTATATAAGAGCCGCGCGCATCCACTTACCGTGTGCAGTTGATAAAATCGCCTTTGACCGCTTCCACGTAGCGAAACAGCTGGGTGAGGTGGTGGATAAAACCCGCCAGAATGAACATCCCCGTCTTCCGGTTGAAAGCCGCCGTCAGGCCAAAGGTACCCGCTTCCTGTGGCAGTACAGCGACAAATGGATGACTGAGTCCCGGCAGGAAAAGCTGATGTGGCTGCGGGAACAGATGCAGCAGACAAGCCAGTGCTGGACACTGAAAGAGCTGGCCAAAAATATCTGGGATCGCCCCTGGAGCACAGAACGCAGGAATGACTGGTTGCAGTGGATATCGCTGGCGTCTGAATGTGATGTGCCGATGATGAAAAACGCAGCGAAAACCATCAAAAAACGGTTATACGGAATACTGAATGCGATGCGTCATCGGGTCTCGAATGGTAATGCAGAGGCGCTGAACAGCAAGATCAGACTGCTGAGGATAAAGGCCAGGGGATACCGAAACCGGGAGCGCTTTAAGCTGGGAGTGATGTTCCACTATGGAAAACTGAATATGGCGTTCTGAGTCTTCCCACCATGATCGGGGAAGACCCATTTCTGTACAGCCGTCAGAGGGAGATAATCGACGGGTTGATTGAGTTGTTCATCCAGATCGTCCATCGCCTGTCAGCACGCTCCGAACGCCGGTTGGTTAAAACGCTGCTCGCAGATTTTCAGAAAGTCCATGGCAAAACAGCACTTTTATTCCGGATAGCGGAAGCGGTTTTGAATAATCCTGAGGGGCGGGTTAAAGAGGTTGTTTACCCGATTGCAGGAGAGGACACGCTGAAAAGCCTGTTGAAAGAATTTAAATCGTCGGGCCCGGCTTACCAGCAACAGGTTCATAAGATCCTCAGGTCCTCCTACAGCAATCACTACCGCCGTATGCTGCCCAAAATACTGGATGCGCTGACCTTTTGCTCCGGTAACAGCTGCCACCATCCAGTACTGGATGCTCTTGACTGGCTTAAAGATCATGAGAGCAGTACTCAGCGTTATATACGGCTTGAAGATTCTATTCCCGTGGAGGGCGTGATTCAGCCCAAGTGGCATGACATTGTTATTGAAGAGCATCAGGGCGAAAAGCGAATCAACCGCATAAACTACGAGATATGCGTTATGCAGGCATTAAGGAACCGCCTGCGCAGTAAAGAGATCTGGGTGGTGGATGCTGACCGATACCGAAATCCTGACGATGATCTTCCGCAGGATTTTGATGCTAACCGTGAAAATTATTACCGCGACCTCGGTCAGACCACTGATGCCACCGCCTTCGTCTCACAGTTACGTGATGAGATGAATGCGGCTCTGGCTGCCCTCGACCGCGATATGCCCAGAAACCGCAAGGTAAAAATTCTGTCTCAGGGTAAAAACAGGATTTCTATAACCCCCTTTGAGCCCCAGGAGGAGCCCGTTAATCTGGCGGGCCTGAAACGAGAGATCGCAGCTCGCTGGCCTATGACCAGCCTGCTCGATGTGCTGAAAGAAGCGGACCTGCGGATTGGATTCAGTGATCATTTTAAAAGCGTTGCAGACCGTGAGAACCTCGACAGAAAAAGCCTTCAGCAGCGTTTACTGCTCTGCCTTTACGGAATGGGGACCAATACCGGTTTAAAACGGGTCAGCGGAGGACGCCACGGGATAAGTTATAAAGAACTGCTGAATGTGCGGCGTCGTTTTGTACATAAGGCAGCATTACGCAATGCCATTGGTCAGGTTGCCCGGGCGATTTTTGCTGTTCGTAATCCTGCCGTCTGGGGAGAAGGGACAACATCCTGCGCTTCGGATTCCAAAAAGTTTGGCTCCTGGGATCAAAATCTGATGACGGAATGGCATATCCGGTATGGCGGCCGTGGCGTTATGATTTACTGGCATGTGGAAAAGAAATCAACCTGTATCTACTCCCAGCTCAAGCGCTGCTCTTCCTCTGAAGTTGCGGCCATGATCGAAGGCGTTTTGCGGCACTGTACTGATATGGATATTGAGCGGCAGTACGTTGACAGCCACGGACAGAGTGAAGTTGCCTTTGCCTTCTCTTATCTTCTGGGGTTTGACCTGCTACCACGCCTTAAGGCCGTGGCCAGTCAGAAGCTCTATCGTACCGGTGATGACAAGCCCGGCGACTATCTAAATCTGGAACCTGTGTTAACCCGCGCCATTAACTGGGAGCACATCATTCAGCAGTATGATGAAATGATTAAGTATGCCACAGCGTTAAAACAGGGGACCGCAGAGCCGGAAGCTATTTTACGCCGGTTTACCAAAAACAACGTTCAGCATCCGACTTATAAGGCCCTGGCAGAGCTGGGAAAAGCAATAAAAACCATTTTCTTGTGTCGGTATATTGGCTCTGAAGACCTACGCATTGAGATAAATGAAGGGCTAAACGTAGTGGAAAACTGGAACAGTGCAAATGCGTTCATTTTTTATGGTAAGGGCGGGGAAGTGGCGACAAACCGTCTGGAAGAGCAGGAGATGTCTGTCCTCGCTCTGCATTTGTTGCAGATTTGCCTGGTCTACGTAAACACGCTGATGATCCAGCAGGTACTCCATGAGCCTGTATGGCTGTCACGAATGAAGGCAGAAGACTTCAGGGCACTGACGCCGCTGATTTACGCCCATGTAAACCCCTACGGGATATTCGAACTTGATATGGAAACAAGGCTGCCGATCGAGGCGGCTGTCTGAAAGTTGGCAGTTATCGCAGCTACCCGGTCACTGCCCCTACCGGGATGCTTACACCGCTACAGGATCAGGAATGTGGCGATCTGAGCCTGATTGCTGCCAAAAGTTCGATTTATCCAACAAAGTCTCGATGACCTAAAGTTTAGTTATGGAACTTTTCATAAGATAGATGCTCTAATGTTAAAATTTCTAAAAAATAAATTTTAACCTATATTATATGATGAGAACGTTACAAGTTATAATTTTTGGTGATGAAAAAGGAATTTCTCAAGTTGATTTAATGAAATTAAATTCAGTTGGATTTGAAATGCTTTTTTCTGGGGTCGAAGGGGGTATTGAACTTATTCTACAGAAGAAACCGGATATTGTTTTTATTAATAAAAGCACAAAAATAATTGACTCAATAGGTTTATGTAACAAGATTCACACTCTTTTCCACATCCCTGTAATCATTATTTCCGATCGTGCAGACGAAATAGACTGTATTCTTGGCCTGGAAATTGGCGCTGATGATTACATAACAAGACCATTCAGTATGGATGAATTTATACTCAGAATAAAGAATATACTATGGCGATATCAAAAAAAAATTTAACAACGAATGTCAGTTTTTCAAATCTTCATCCTCATCTTGATGAAGATAAACACAGCATTTTTTAAATGGTAATGAACTGTTACTAACCAACTCTGAATTTATATTAATCTCATCTTTAATGAGCTCACCTAAAAGGATATTTTCAAGAGACCGATTATGCCAGATCATATCAAAAAATGGAAGGGCCGCCTCAGTAAATTCAATTAGTGGTCATATAAAAAATATCAAAAAGAAATTATCAACACATGCACCTGGACAGGTTTTTATTCGTAGCGTTTATGGAGAGGGGTATTATTGGAGTGGTGGGGATTGACCCTGCCCCGTCATCAGCACCAACTTCTAGGCCGAGAATTATACCCGTGCTCATTGAAATTGCGCCGTCAGGAGATCATGCTCAAATCATGAGCATCAGACTCTCACCTGAGGAGATTGCCGACCTTGAGACTCGGCACTGTTGCAAAGTTTGTGATGAATGAACCTTTGGTGTTATTAAAAGGCATTACATTTCAAAGACTCTGCTCACCAGACGCATCTCACCCATGGGATGGCCAAAATAAAATGATTCGGCCTGACCTTTGCGCAGTGCCCGCATCACTTCTATCCCCTTTATCGTAGCGTAAGCCGTCTTCATCGATTTAAACCCCAGCGTGGCACTGATTATTCGTTTTAGCTTACCGTGGTCGCATTCAATGACGTTGTTCAGATACTTTATCTGCCGGTGTTCAACGTCAGGCGGACACCGGCCTTCGCGTTTGAGCTGCGCGAGCGCACGACCGTATGTCGGCGCTTTATCGGTGTTGATGAGGCGAGGAACCTGCCAGCTTTTTACGTTATTTAAAATCTTCCCGAGAAAACGATATGCCGCTTTGCTGTTACGGCGCGCGGAAAGGTAAAAATCGATAGTACGGCCCCTGTTGTCAACGGCCCGGTACAGATAAGCCCACCGGGCATTCAATTTGATATACGTTTCATCGAGATGCCATGCGTATTCTGGTGAAGATGAACGGCTATTCCGGGGGAACTTGAACGCGTTATTTCCTAACGCGCCCTCACTTCTTCTTATTACAATTTCCGGATCTCAGGTGGAATACAGCAGGATCTGTGCTGATAATGCAACATTAAGTATAGATTTTTAATATAATTGCATTATTGCTTAATTTGCATCAATAGCTTAAACGATTTACATAATTATCAATAAAAGAGTGAGGTTCTTATTTCCCGTGTAAATTATATGCCCTTGTAGAGAGCGAGGCGGTTTTGAACTTGCGGTAATAAGAATAAAATGTACCGACTCTTCCGGGGTACTGAGGTGTTCAGGTTTACGGCAGAGCCCTGCGCGTTTTGTATGAAAAAATTAAAGGACTGAACATGGCGACCACAGTAATAGCTGCCTTTAACGAATTTATGAAAGATACCGTGAATCTCGAAAAGGCAGACACCGATGACGCGCGTGCAAGTCGCGACTGGCTAATCGGTAAGATTAATGATTTTGAAAATGACGAGGTTTTTCCGGTGAGTTATCCCGGGATCCACATTGCGTTCGGTTCATTCGCAAGAAGAACCAAAATTCGTCCGCTTGATGATATCGATCTGATGTTTGGCTTAACCGGGCAAGGTGCCACCTATACCATCCTGAGTGACCGGGTAACTGTAACCTCCTCCGGAGAGGGTTCACGTCTGATGTAGCCCCCTGAAACACCAGACAGTAGCTGTATCTCCAGATAAGAGATAGGCTTGAATATATGTCTAACACTAACGCCAATTTTGAGATGACCGGGATCCTTTTAGGACAAGAAGTCCGTAAACGTAAGACTCCTCAGGAGAAAATCGACATTATCCAGCAGACGATGGAGCCAGGCATGAATGTCTCCCACGTCGCCCGCCTGCACGGTATTCAGCCCAGCCTGCTGTTCAAGTGGAAGAAGCAGTATGGGGTTCAACGCCGCAACCGCCGAAATTTCCGGCGTGAATGACCTCCAGTCGAAGCCGGGCGCGTAATGTGTGGTTATGGTAAATCAAATCAGCGGTTTTTTGTTGATTGTTGTGCAATTTACAATTAATTGCGATACTATTTTTTATAAATTGCGAAGCAACATCATCAGAGGGATGTTTTTATGGCAACAGAAACCATTGATCACACCACGCTGCACCGTCTGGTTGAGGCCGGTGCTGTCCGTGCTGCCCATGTCGTGGGTACGTCCGGAGGTTGGGCACTGACCGTTAAGTTCGGATTAAATGAACGGCCACTGGCTGCGCAGCGTAGTCGTCAGATCCGGTTATTCAAAAAGCTGGAAACACTGGTCAGTTACCTGAAAAATGTCGGGATCGCGCAGTTTGACGTTGATGCCTCCAACTACAGTCCGGAGAGTCAGAACCGTAACACCCGACCGGACAGGTCGGCTGCGCTAAAACGGGCGCATGAAGCCGTCGCATACGATGCGTGGTTCCGGGAACAAGTTCAGGCATCCATTGATGATCCTCGACCGGCTGTGTCCGATGAGGAAGCAAGGCGGCGCTTTGCCGCGCGAAAGAATGCCCTGCGTAAGGGGGCGTGATGCGTCTGGAATGGAAACCAATGGCCCTGACGGACAGGGAAAATATCATGGACTATATCAGCCAGGATAACCCGCAGGCAGCAATAGACCTGGATGATGAGTTTGAAACAGCAGCAGAGCGGGCCTGTGGCAATCCTGACATGTATAAACCCGGACGGATCAAAGGTACCCGCGAAGTTGTGGTCAGACCTCATTATATTTTGGTCTACCAGACTGAAGCGGGGATTCTTACGGTTTTGCGTGTTCTTCATGCCGCCCAGCAGTGGCCGCCAGTAACCTGACGGAAATTTCGACGGTTGCGGCGTAGAACCCCTCATACGTAAAATTTGGCTCAGCTAACCAGTCGAGCAATTCCAGATTTTTCGTAGATGCGCGCACTTCAGCTTTAGGTCGGGGTATTCACCCAGCCTGGGCACAAAGCAGACGTTAAATCCTACAGCATCGGTAAGTTTCCGGATGCCGCGTCAGCGGCATGGAGGCGCCAGATGAAGCTGCATGTATCTGTAGAGTCAAATGGCGCCGAAAGCCCGGCGTAGCCGGCTGCTGTTTTGACAGGTTCTGCCTCACCGAGCCCCCTTCACTTGTATCTAACAGTTTGTGGTGATTAGCTACCACCACTGAAGCAGAGTGAGCCGCTCCCTTCCCTGAAGGTCAGAAAAGTCGGCACCGCTGAACCTTGATTTGCAGCATATGGCCCTCCGCTTCACCTTTCACGCCAGCACATCAGGTTGAACGGTTACCGGGAGCTCGACTCCGTATGTACAAGGCGAACAGGCGTGACGGTTTATGTGAGAGGAGTTTGACCATGTTTCCAGTCGGCATTGACGTAAGTAAAAACACCCTGGATCTTTGCATGCTTTATGATGGTATCAAAGGACGCATAAAAACCCGTAACATCCAGAATAACAGGCATTCAGTTGAAAATATTCTTCGCTGGCTCAGGCTTCAACATTGCAGTCCGGAAGATGTTCATGTGGTAATGGAAGCTACCGGTGTTTATCACGAACGGCTGGCCACTGAATTACATGATGCCGGTTTCCAGGTTTCACTGGCCAACCCTCACCGTAGTCGGGAGTTTGCACGTGGCATGGGAATCATGACAAAAACGGATAAGGTGGATGCATATATGCTGGCCTGTTACGCATTCCTTAAGAAGCCACACCGCTGGGAGCCGCCGGCACCCGAAATCAGATATCTCGGTGCACTCCTGCGACGACGGGATGTTCTGCTGGGTGATGCCCTGCGTGAGGAGAACAGGCTGGAAAAATACCTGTCGACAGACACACCTGCAGATATTATCAGTTCCTGCAGGCGTATGGCGCAGCTGCTGCGCGAGGAGGTAAGTAATATCGAGCGGCAGATTAAAGTACATATCAAAGCCAGCACTGCACTAAGGCGTGATTATACACTGCTGACCTCAATTAAATCGGTTGGTCCCCAGCTGGGGATGCATATGCTGGTCGTGCTTCGCAGCCATAACTTTGTATCGGCTGAGCAGGCTGCCGCCTTTCTGGGCGTGGTGCCGATCGAGAAACGCTCAGGCACATCGGTCCGGAGCCGACCGCGGATGTCGAAAATCGGCCCCCCTCAGTTGAGAGCGAAGCTTTACATGTCCGCCCTGTGCGGAAAAATCTACAATAAGCGAATGCGTAATATTTACGATGAGATGTGCCTGCGGGGTAAACCTAAAATGGTGGCCATTGGCGCGCTGATGCGGAAACTGGTGCACTGGTGTTATGGCGTCCTGAAGACCGGAACCATTTTTAATGACGAAGGCCTGAAACCGGTACTGTCAACCTGACTATACCAGGCTGGCATTAAGCTCAAGGTAACGTTCACTGCAATAAGTGAGCGCAGTCCGTTATGAGCGATCAGCAGACCTCAGTGATAGATCGCCTTTCAGCCATCTCACGACTAAAAATTACTGTTCGTGCCGGGTGGGGCATGCAATTGTTAGAGAAATGCACAGGAAGACGGCCACGCCACAGAGAGCGTGACATAAAATCAGGACTGGTCGTCTTCTTTACCATAGTAAAGCTTACCGATCTGAATGAGAGGACGGCCCTGGGATTTGCGGTGCAAGTTGCTGTCACGTAGTGAATAAACGCAGCCGCAGTATTCCTGCTGGTAAAACTGCTCCCGCTTGCCGATTTCAATCATGCGCGACGAACCGCCCTGTTTGCGCCAGTTATAGTCCCAGTAAACCATACCCGGATAGTGGCCGGCGGCTCGCTGACCGCAATCGTTGATTTGCTGCATATTTTTCCAGCGAGAGATCCCCAGTGAGCTGCTGATCACGTTGAAGCCATTTTCAGCGGCGTAAAGCGCAGTCCGCTCAAAGCGCATGTCAAAACACATGGTGCAACGAATTCCACGTTCGGGCTCCCATTCCATGCCTTTGGCGCGCTCAAACCAGTTATCTGTGTCGTAATCCGCATCGATAAACGGTACGCCGTGTTGTTCGGCAAAGCGAATATTCTCATCCTTACGAATAAGATACTCTTTCTGCGGATGAATGTTCGGGTTGTAGAAGAAGATGGTGTAGTCGATCCCTGAGGCCTGGATCGCCTCCATTACCTCACCAGAACACGGAGCGCAACAAGAGTGCAGCAGCAGTTTATCAGTCCCATTTGGGAGTTCTAGTTTAGGGCGTTTGAAATCAGCGGTAGTCATAAATTTATTTGATGAGATAATGAGAATACAAAACAGTGTAGCATCAGAGCTGTGTGACCTGCTCCCCGTTGATTAATACACTGCGATGTGAAGTGGTCAACAAAAACTGGCCACCGCGTTAGAGTTTTTCCAGTATCGGTTTTCTGATTCGTTTGGTGGTAACCCACCATTATATTCGTGCGGTCTTAGTGCGCTGTAATATCCAACGATATAGTCCGTTATTGCGTGGGCTGCATCGCTGAAGCTTACATAGCCCGTCGCCGGCACCCATTCGTTCTTCAGACTCCTGAAGAAGCGCTCCATTGGGCTGTTATCCCAGCAGTTTCCACGCCGACTCATACTCTGCCTGAACCGGTATCGCCACAGTAACTGCCGGAACTGCCTGCTCGTATAATGACTGCCTTGATCGCTGTGGAACATCACCCCGACTGGCTTACCACGGGTTTCCCATGCCATTTCCAGTGCTTTCATGGTGAGCCTGCTGTCCGGCGAGAACGACATGGCCCAGCCCACTGGTTTTCTTGCGAACAGGTCGAGAACAACGGCGAGGTACGCCCAGCGCTTACCCGTCCAGATATAGGTCCCATCACCGCACCACACCTGTTTTGGTTCCGTTACGGCGAACTGTCGCTCAAGATGATTCGGGATAGCAACGTGCACATGACTACCACGCTTATACCGGTGAGTCGGCTGCTGGCAACTGACCAGCCCCAGCTCTTTCATGAGTCTGCCAGCAAGCCAGCGCCCCATCTGGTATCCTCTCTGGGTTGCCATTGTGGCGATGCTTCTTGCTCCGGCAGAGCCGTGGCTGATGCCATGCAGTTCAAGTACCTGACTGCGTAATACAGCCCGTCTGCCGTCTGGCTTTTCAGGACGGTTTTTCCAGTATTTGTAGCTGCTGCGATGAACCCCGAACACATGGCAGAGAGTGGCCACAGGATAACGCGCCCTGAGTTTCCCGATTATCGAGAACTGTTCAGGGAGTCTGACATCAAGAGCGCGGTAGCCTTTTTTAATATTTCATTCTCCATTTCAATACGTTGTAGCTTTTTTCTGAGCTCTCGGATTTCAATTTGTTCCGGGGTAATGGGTGAGGCTTTTGGTGTTTTTCCCTGCCGCTCATCACGTAATTGTTTCACCCATCGCGTCATTGTGGAAAGGCCGACATCCATAGCGCTGGCTGCATCTGCCACGGTATAGTTCTGGTCAACGACCAGTTGAGCGGATTCGCGTTTAAACTCTGCGCTGAAATTTCTTTTTTTCATTATCGCACCTGTGTTGTTCTGAGGTGAGCATATCACCTCTGTTCAGGTGGCCAAATTCAGTAAACCACTTCACCTCTGGACTGACCGCTGACAGGGAAGTCGTTGTGGTGTCTGGCCCGAGAGTAGAACAAATCCATGTAATCGAAGATATTGCGCTGGGCCAGAGGC
>OIFL01000190.1_pt1 | contig 12614 bp, 10 predicted proteins | sample 1581961 | NCBI WGS metagenome assembly OIFL01 (sample SAMN04414079, study PRJEB24778) | human gut metagenome | material: faecal | host: Homo sapiens
GTACTTGTTAACATATTCTTTATTCTCCACATTGCATTTTTATTTTATTAGCTATTTCTTTTGCAATGTCATTTAGATAAGGTTTTTTATGATGAAAACAGTATATCATATGCGTTCATGCATTGAAAATACTGTTCAGTTAAGAAATGCTGTATTTTTCAGGTGGACTAATGCGTAGAAAGCAGGTGTATGATGAGTTCAAATCATTTTTTGTGTATGACAAAAAGACAGATTGCATATCTGCCTCATAACGCAGTATAATGGTGGCGAAATTAATTTTATAGACGTGTTTGGTATTTTTAGATGTTTTTACCACAGCGTGAGAAGTCACTAATTCACAGAAATTATACAGAATCATACGGGCATTGCTTTCCTGAAGGATTCCATCATACTTGCTGCTGTGCCAGTCGATCAGACCGATGGTGTATTTGAGTTCACGGAAGCTTGTTTCCTCGCTCCAGCGCATCCGGTAAAGTTTATTGATTTCTTCCAGAGGAAGTTCTTCTGAAAGATTGGTGGCAATACAGATATAGGTTCCATTATCAAGGCGAACACGTACAATACGGAATTCAATATCGTAATACATGCAGTTTTCATCAAGAAAATCAAAATCGGTAGAAGGCTGAAGTATGGTATAGGTGTTAGGATTCCCCAGTGTTTCTTTCGTATGGCGTCTGGTAAGTGTTGTCCTTATATGAGTATCAAATTCGCTGTCAGGCAAATCATAAGAGGAAAGGATACCATTACTGTTGATATCCTTCATGCGGATAACGAAATACATTCCCTTCCGGATCAGGTGTGCAAAGGTATTAAAACTTTCGTAACCACTGTCTGCCATAAGGATGGTATTATTACAATACTTATGAAAACCATCAGATCAGTGCAGTAGATATGCATGTAGAAAATCTGGATAGTGATAAAATGATTTGTTATCCAGTAATTCAAGGAGAACGAATCAACTATCAAAATAAATAATGTTTTGAAATCAGGGATAGCAAATTGTTACCAATGCTTCCGGACAGTCAGGAGTGTTTGAGCAGAATAAAAGAAACAATTCCGAAAGCAGGAAATATAGCAAGTTACATACAAAGAAATTCGCAGTATCCAATCTATCAGAATACGGATATTGTGTATTTTGATGAAGCAGTGAAAGGATTAGAGGCACAGCTTAAGGATTTGGAGAAAGCACAGAAGTTTATCTTTATGGAATATCATGCGATAGAAGACGCTGAAGCATGGCATAAGATTCAAGATGTTCTGGAAGAGCGAGTAAAAGCAGGTGTGGAAGTCAGGGTATTCTACGATGATATGGGTTCTATAGGCTTTATTAACACAGATTTTGTGAAAAAGATGGAGGCAATAGGAATTCATTGCCGTGTATTCAATCCGTTTATGCCAGGTTTAAATCTGTTTTTGAACAATCGTGATCATAGAAAAATAACAGTTATTGATGGAAAAGTCGGATTTACAGGTGGATATAATCTAGCAAACGAATATTTTAATTACACACACCCGTATGGACAGTGGAAAGATACAGGTATTCGTTTAGAAGGAGATGCTGTTCAGTCGCTTACGGTGACATTTTTGGAAATGTGGAATGCAGTAAGTGATAAGGATGCTAATGATTCTGATTTTAGTAAATACCTTTTCCACTATGATTATGCGGCACAGCAAACTGGGTTTGTTCAACCTTATGCAGACAGCCCTATGGATAATGAGCAAGTAGGAGAAGAAGTTTATATCAGTATGATAAATAAAGCTGAAAAATATTGTTGGTTTATGACTCCATATCTAATCATAACAGATGAAATGACGCATGCGTTATGTCTGGCTGCTAAGCGAGGGGTAGACGTAAGAATTATCACACCTGGTATCCCTGATAAAAAATTCATTTATAATATAACTCGTTCTTTTTATCATGGATTAGTTAAACATGGTGTTCGTGTTTATGAGTGGACTCCTGGTTTCTGTCATGCAAAAATGAGTGTGGCAGATGACTGTATGGCAACTTGTGGAACAATTAATCTGGATTATCGAAGTTTATATCACCATTTTGAAAACGGCTGTTTTATGGCAGATTGTCAGGCAGTTGTGGAAATAAAAAATGATCTGATAAGAACGATGGGAGAATGTCGTGATGTGACAGACCAATATCAAACCGGACGAAGTGCATATTTGCGACTGGGACAATTATTTATGAGATTATTTGCTGGATTGCTATAAGAATCTGATGAAACGACCTTTCAAAAAACAGTTGATTTAGAAGTTAACTGTTTTTGAAAGGCCGTTTTTGCTATATCTAACAGTCTGTTGTACAAAGAAGATTTTGCATGGATGAAAAAACAAACCTTGTTGAGGTTAAATTGAGTTTTCCATTGTATTGTATTGCTAATGAATAAGAATAAGAACAGACAATGCTGAATGCTATGGAAACAAGAATATCTGAGTATAGTATGTAAGTTCGTAACAGAATGAAAGGAGCGATTCAAATGGGCAATTTGGAAAATTATATGAAACGGCAAGCAATTTTTTGTGAACAAAATGATAGCATTAGTAAGAATCTGTATTCAGAGTATGGTGTAAAAAGAGGCTTACGAGATGAAAAAGGCCAAGGTGTGTTGACGGGGCTTACAAATATTTCTGATATAAAAGCTTTTGAATATCATGATGGAGTAAAGAGTCCATGTGATGGCGAGTTATCTTATCGTGGTTATAATATAAAAGATTTAGTAACAGGAAGTAAAGGAAAAAGGTTTGTCTTTGAAGAAGGAGCATATCTTCTTTTATTCGGAGAATTGCCAACTGATACACAGTTAATGGAATTTCAGGGAAGACTATCTGATTGTATGGAACTACCGACTAACTTTACCAGAGATGTCATTATGAAAGCACCTACATCAGATATTATGGGTTCTATGACTCGAAGTATTCTTACATTGGGCTCTTACGATAAGGAGAAAGAAAGTCTTGAAATTCCGAATGTGCTAAGGCAGAGTATGCAGTTGATCGCAGTATTTCCTATGTTAGCAGTATATGCATACCATGCTTATTGTCATTATGAAAAAAACGAAAGTATGTATATTCATAGACCTGAAAAAGATTTATCTATTGCTGAAAATTTCCTGCGCCTATTAAGACCAGATACAAAATTCACAGAACTGGAAGCAAGAGTACTGGATATAGCATTATTGTTACATATGGAACATGGTGGTGGTAACAATTCTACATTCACTACACGGGTAGTAACATCTTCAGGTTCAGATACTTATTCTGTTATTTCAGCAGCAATGTCATCCTTAAAAGGAAAAAAACATGGCGGTGCAAATCTGATGGTAATGAATATGATGGATGATATTAAAAGTCATGTGAAAGATTATGAAGACGAAGAGGAAATTGCATCATATCTGAGTAAGATTTTGAAGAAAGAGGCGTTTGATCAGAAAGGACTTATTTATGGAATGGGACATGCTGTATATTCTATTTCCGATCCGAGAGAAAGGGTGTTCAAAGGCTTTGTAGAACAACTCGCAAGGGATAAAGGACGTGAGAAAGATATGACCCTTTATAACAATATTGAGAAGATTGCACCTAAGTTGATTGCAAAGCAGCGTCAGATATTCAAAGGAGTAAGTCCTAATATAGATTTCTATAGTGGTTTTGTGTATGACATGTTGAATATTCCAAGAGAATTGTACACGCCATTATTTGCGATAGCAAGAATTGCTGGTTGGAGTGCACATCGCCTGGAAGAATTGATAACTACAGATAAGATCATTCGCCCGGCATATAAGAGTCTAGTCAGCAAAAAAGAATATATAGAAAGAGAGGAACGATAATATGGGAGCAGGAACCAGTGCAGAGGAGTTTTTTTTAAAGAGCATCAATGTTGAAAGTATATTTGAATTTGTCGAAAGAACAGATTATTTGTTCCTTTATAGTATAAAGGAATGTGTTGAAAAATCAGACTGTCATGAAGGAGTATATCTTTCAGAAGTGGCAGAATACGTGAAATTATCGATTCCAGAAACATCTAAGATGGTAAAAAGTCTTGAAAATAAAGGATATATTATCTGGAAATTAGATGAGAAAAAAGAAAGAACGTACCTTGTTTTGACGAACAAGGCAATTGAATTAAGTAATTGTCAGAAAGAAAAAATGATAGAAGCTTATGAAAAAATCATATCGAATATACAAGAAGATGACCTGGCAGTTACACGGTGTACATTGAGAAAAATCCGACAGCTTATGGAAGAAATAAAATAGTGATTAATACAACGGAGTAAGAAAAGCTCCTTCATATATTAGAATAAAAATATGACTGTTTCTTTAAAAAGAAGCCTGTCATATTTTTTTATGAAAAATAAATTTTGTTGAGGTTAAATTGAGATTGACTTTGTATTGTATAAGTATGAAATAAAAAGGAATCAGGTGATGTACAATGAAAAAGTATAAAATATGTAGAATCCTTCTTGTTATACTGGCAATTTTTTTATGTGTGGCTTTTTATGAATTGCTCGGAATCTGCGTTGCATATAAAAAGCAGCCGGAAGTGTCCAATACAACCAAAAAAGAAACAAAAAATGGGTCATGGAACGAATGCAGTGAAAATACAGAACGGGCAGTAATCATAGAAAAGAATCCAGAAGCGCTTTTACAAAGAGTGCGTTTGATCAAGAATGCAAAAAAGGAAATTATTCTTTCTACTTTTGCATTTCAATCCGATGAAAGTGGAAAATTGATTTTAGGAGCACTGCATGATGCGGCAGACAGAGGTGTACATATTCGTCTGTTAGTAGATGGAATGGAGAGCTGGATTGATATGGAAGGAAATCCGTATTTCTATGGATTATCTTCCCATGAGAATGTTGAAATTAAACTGTATAATAAGGCCAATCCGTTGAAACCATGGAAGATGATGGGTAGAATGCATGATAAATATTTGATTGCAGATGGAAAGAGATATATTCTTGGGGGAAGAAATACATACAATTATTTCCTGGGTGATTTTCCGGGACATAAGAACTATGTCAGAGACGTGTTAGTGGTTTGCGATGAACCTGAGAAAGAAAATTCAGTTAACCAGTTGTTAGAGTATTTTGAAACGATATGGGAACAAGAAGACAGTGGTTATTTTCATGACAATAAAAAACTGGCAAATAGAAAATCTGTAAAGAACGCAGTTTTAGAGCTGCAGAACGGCTATCAGAAATATTTTGAAGAGAATAAGGAAAGAATCTGCGATACCGATTACACGGACGAAACTTTTGAGACAGAAAAGATTGCATTAGTGTCAAATCCTATTCACACAGGTTCCAAAGAACCAGTAGTGTGGTATCAGTTGGGAGAATTGATGAAAAATGCAAAAAATCGTGTGAAGATCCACACGCCATATATTATCTGTAATGATATGATGTATAATACATGGGAGGAGATTGCAGAGAACGTTTCAGATTTTTCTATCATGACAAATTCAGTTGCGAATAATGGGAATCCATTTGGGGCTGCCGATTATGCGAAAAACAGAAATAGAATCTTAAGTACAGGAATTAATATCTGGGAATATGAAGGCGGTTATTCATACCACGGAAAAAGTATTCTGATTGACGATGATCTGTCTGTAATCGGTTCCTTTAATATGGACATGAGAAGTGCATATCTGGATACGGAACTGATGCTTGTAATTCGCAGTAAAGATATTAATAAACAGTTGGAAGAGGGCATGATGGAATATGAAAAAGTGTCCCGCCAGATATTAGAAGGCGGAACTTATAATGATCCATATCATGTAGAGCCAATCGAATTAACAAAGAAACGTCAGAGAAAAATATTTTTGGTACAGCATCTGCTTGGATGGGCAAGGTATCTGTTTTAATAAGGAGGAAGGAAAACGTGTTTCAAATATTGATTGTAGAAGATGATAAAGAATTAAGCCAGCTATTCCAAAAAGTGCTTGAGAAGAATGGATATCAAGTCAAAAGTGCATCGGATGGAGCACAGGCATTAGAAGTATTGGATAAGGAATATATTGATCTGATCATTTCTGATATTATGATGCCGGTTATGGATGGCTATGAACTGGTGTCAGAACTTCGTTCAGCAGGATATCAGATACCAGTGCTTATGATCACTGCGAAAGGTTCCTTTGATGATATGCGTCAGGGATTTCTTTCGGGAAGTGACGATTATATGGTAAAACCGGTAAATGTGAATGAAATGGTTTTAAGAGTCGGAGCACTGCTTCGCCGTGCACAGATACTGAATGAACACAAAATTGTGATCGGTTCAACAGAGTTTGATTATGATGCAATGACGGTTACAACTGATAAGGAAAGTCTTGTTTTGCCTAAAAAAGAATTCCTGCTTTTATATAAGCTTGCAGCTTCGCCAGGCAGAACATTTACAAAACAACAGTTGATGGATGAAGTATGGGGATACGAGACGGAGGCAGACCCACATACGATAGAGGTACATATAGGAAGAATCAGAGAGCGTTTTAAAGATAACCCTGATTTTGAAATCGTAACAATGCGTGGAATTGGATACAAGGTGGTGAAAAAATAATGGAACAAAAGAAAGAAAAAGGATTGCGGATCCGATCCTGTCTGACTGGTGCAATCTGGCTGGCACTTGTATTTTCAACAGTCATATCTGCTTTATTATTTGCTTTTTTGAATCATTTTTTTAATCTGCCGGGCAGCATACCTGTGCTTGGCTGGCTTTTGATTTTCAATACATTGATTGCAGGGCTGATCACTTCCTTTATTAATGCAAAGTTACTGGAACCAATTACCAGACTTAGTAAAGCAATGAAGGAAGTTTCTCGGGGAGATTTTGAACAGCATTTGGAGACGAACAGCCGTATAGCAGAAGTTGGAGAATCTTATCAGAGTTTTAATGTGATGACAAAAGAGCTTCGTGCAACAGAGGTGCTGCAGATGGATTTTGTATCTAATGTTTCTCATGAGTTTAAGACCCCGATTAATGCCATTGAAGGGTATACAATGCTTCTTCAGGGAGAAGAACTGTCTCAGGAGCAAGAGGAATATGTAGAAAAAATCCTGTTTAATACCCAAAGGCTTTCCGGATTGGTTGGTAATATTTTGCTGTTATCCAAGTTAGAGAATCAGAACATACCAATGAAAAAAACAGAATATCGTTTGGATGAACAGATCCGTCAGGCATTTCTTTCCCTGGAGACAAAATGGACAGAAAAAGAAATTGGTTTTCAGGTAGAGCTGGAGGAAGTTAAATATACTGGGAATGAAGGACTTTTTATGCATATCTGGATAAATCTTTTGGATAATGCGATTAAGTTCAGCCCATCAAAGGGGACAATTACGATGTTTCTGAAACAAGAACAGGATTCTGTTAAGTTCATTCTGGAAGATGAAGGACCAGGAATAGAGGATGATGTAAAATCCAGAATATTTGACAAGTTCTATCAGGTAGATGGATCTCATAAAGCAGAAGGAAATGGCCTAGGTCTTGCACTTGTAAAACGGATTGTAGATAGTGCCGGAGGAACAATCAAAGCAGAAAACCGTGAATATGGTGGATGCAGATTTGTTGTAGAGCTTCCAATACAGAAAGATGAGGCCATATAAGTTTAAGAAAAACAGATAGAGGAGGAATTACATGACATTTTATCAGGAATTGCAGTTAAATCAGGCAGGTTCTAAAAATCTGTTGAAAAAGAGTGAAACAGTGAAAGAAAAATCATATCATATACTGGTATATTTGGTAAAGATAGCTGTTACAATGGCATTTTGTTTTTTATTTGTTACTATTTTCAGTATCTTATTTGGAAATGAGAATAGTATTGTGGGTGTAGTAGTTTTATTATGCCTTATGGTATTTCGGAATGCGGATCTGGGGATCCACACCGGACAATCTACGATGCTTTTGGCTTTGTTCTTTGTAATTATGACTGTATGTCCGCATTTAGCAAATCAGTTTTCACCGGTATTGGGAATGCTGTTAAATATTGCGGCACTGGCTGTGTTGATTCTGTTCGGATGCCATAATCCATTCATGTTTAATCAATCTACATTGGTTCTTGGGTATCTACTGCTATATGGTTATGATGTTACGGGAAAAAGCTATCAGATGCGATTAGTCGGAATGGCTTTAGGTGCAGCACTTACCTGCTTCGTATTTTATCGAAATCATAAAAACAGAACTTATAAAAGAAATCTGAAAGATCTGATACAAGAATTTGATATCACTTCTTCCAGAACAAAATGGCAGATATGTCAGATTTTATGCGTGCCGATTGTCCTTTGCATTGCAGAACTTTGTAATATGCCACGTGCAATGTGGGCTGGTATTGCAGCCATGTCCGCGATTTTGCCATTTATGGAAGATATGCACTACAGAGTCCGTAAAAGGATTGTCGGAAATATTGCAGGTGTTATATGTTTTACAGTGTTATATTTTCTGCTTCCTTCGTCAATCTATGCATATATAGGAATTCTTGGAGGAATCGGTGTAGGATTTTCAGCACAATATGGCTGGCAGGCAGTATTTAACACATTTGGTGCTTTAGCCATTGCTGCAGAGACTTATGGACTACAAGGAGCGGTTAGTCTTAGAGTGATTCAAAATGTTTTTGGTGTTGTGTTTGCTTTAGCATTTTGTGTTATATTTTATTGGTTTATGTCTAAAAAAAAGGAAAGTGAGGTGACCGTACATGCAGAGTGAAGTGAATCAGGAAGAAAATTTGAATAGAATTATTACGGTTCCTAATCTTCTTTCTTTTTTCGGCTTTGTCTGATTCCGGTAATTATATGGAGTTATTGTGTAAAGAAAAATCCTCGAATGAATGCAGGGAAGTGACCGAAAAGTACCGCACAGGACGGAGTGCATATTTACGGATCGGACAGTTGTTTATGAGATTGTTTGCAGGACTATTATAGCAGAAAGAAGAGGTGTTCGATATGTGTACAGCAGCAACTTACAAAACAAAAGATTTTTATATGGGCAGAACGCTTGATTATGAATTTTCCTATGGGGAACAGATCACGATAACGCCAAGAAATTACGAATTTGATTTCCGGTTTGCTGGGAAGATAAAAAGCCATTATGCTTTGATCGGAATGGCATTTGTTGCAGAAGGTTATCCGCTTTATTATGATGCTGTTAATGAAAAAGGCCTTGGAATGGCAGGTCTTAATTTTGTCGGCAATGCGGCATATGAAGAGGCTTTGCCGGAAGATGAAACAGAAGTCAGCCAGGTGGCACAGTTCGAGTTCATCCCATGGATCATTACACAGTGTGCTACTGTAGCAGAGGCGAGAGAGAAGCTGGCAGCAATGAGACTGACAGGTACAGCATTCAGTGAACAGCTGCCGACAGCACAGCTTCACTGGATCATTGCAGACAAAGACTCTTGTATCGTTGTTGAGTCTATGAAAGATGGGCTGCATGTATATGATAATCCGGTAGGAGTGCTTACCAATAATCCACCATTCCCGAGTCAGATGTTTGCACTGAATAATTATGCCGGAGTATCCAGAAAACAGCCGGAGAGTACTTTTGCAGGAGTATTACAGCTTGATGCATATAGCAGAGGAATGGGTGGAATGGGAATACCTGGAGATCTTTCCAGCCAGTCAAGATTTGTGAAAGTTGCCTTTACAAAATTAAATTCGATCTCCGGTGAAGAAGAGGATGAGAGTGTAAGCCAGTTCTTCCATATCTTAGGATCCGTAGATCAGCAGCGTGGATGCTGTGAGGTGACAGAAGGCAAATATGAGATCACGATATACACGTCCTGTTGTAATACAGCAAAAGGTATTTATTATTATACGACTTATGATAATCATCAGATCACAGCGGTTGACATGCATGCGGAAAATCTGGATTCAGATCAGCTGATCTGTTATCCGCTTCTGTCCAAGGGCGAAGTCAGATGGCAGAATAAATAATACGAAAATGCACGGAGAAAGCATAACGCAGAACAACAGGAGGAAAGACCATGAAAGAAGTTAAAACACCGAAAAAACCACTGGCATATTATTATGGGATTGTGTTAATAGTGCTGATCGTATTTAATCTGGTTGTCACACCAATCCTTATGGAGCATCAGGTGAAGGAAACGGATTATGGCACTTTTATGAGCATGATCGAGAAGAAGAATATTGGTGAAGTAGAAGTTGAGGACAATCAGATCATCTTTACAGATAAAGATCAAAAAAATATTTATAAAACAGGTCTGATGAACGATCCGAACCTGACGGACAGGCTATATGAATGTGGAGCAGTATTCGCAAAAGATATCGATAAGCAGATGTCACCGATCATCAGCTTCCTGCTGACCGGGGTTTTGCCATTGATCCTTTTTATCGCACTGGGAAATTATATGGCGAAGAAACTGATGGAGCATGCCGGAGGAAAAAATTCGATGGCTTTTGGAATGGGAAAAAGCAATGCGAAGATTTATGTGCAATCCAGTGAGGGAATCCGTTTTTCAGACGTTGCAGGAGAAGATGAGGCGAAAGAAAACCTTTCAGAGATCGTTGATTATCTTCACAATCCGAAGAAGTATACTGATGTAGGTGCGTCTATGCCAAAAGGTGTCCTTCTTGTAGGACCTCCGGGAACCGGCAAAACAATGCTTGCAAAAGCAGTTGCAGGTGAATCAAATGTACCATTTTTCTCAATGTCCGGATCAGAATTCGTAGAGATGTTTGTCGGTATGGGAGCTTCCAAAGTTCGAGATCTTTTCGGACAGGCAAAGGAAAAGGCACCATGTATCGTGTTTATTGATGAAATTGATGCCATTGGTAAAAAGCGTGACGGACAAATGGGCGGAAATGATGAGAGGGAGCAGACCTTAAACCAGCTTCTTACAGAGATGGACGGATTTGAAGGAAATAATGGTGTCATCATTCTTGCTGCAACGAACCGTCCGGAGTCGTTAGATCCGGCACTTACACGTCCGGGACGTTTTGACAGACGTGTGCCGGTTGAACTGCCGGATCTTGCAGGCCGTGAAGCAATTTTAGAGGTTCATGCAAAGAAGATAAAAGCATCTGATGATGTTGACCTGCATACGATTGCACGTATGGCATCGGGAGCATCCGGTGCAGAGCTTGCCAATATTATAAATGAAGCAGCATTACGTGCTGTCCGTAGTGGAAGGACCGTTGTAAATGAATCTGATCTCGAAGAAAGTATAGAAGTGGTTATTGCAGGATATCAGAAGAAGAATGCGGTTCTTTCAGATCAAGAGAAGAAGGTTGTTGCATATCATGAGATAGGACACGCTCTGGTAGCTGCATTACAGAGTCATTCAGCTCCGGTCCAGAAGATTACGATCATCCCGCGTACCTCAGGTGCACTCGGCTACACTATGCAGGTTGAGCAGGGTGATAAATATCTGATGACGAAAAAAGAACTTGAGAATAAGATTGATACATTTACAGGCGGACGTGCGGCAGAGGAGATCGTAATTGGTGAGATCACGACCGGAGCCTCCAATGATATCGAACAGGCAACAAAAATTGCAAGAGCGATGATCACCCGCTACGGCATGACAGATGAATTCGACATGGTGGCAATGGAAAACGTGACCAACCAGTATCTTGGCGGCGATACGTCTCTTTCCTGTTCTGCAGATACGCAGAAGGAAATTGATGAAAAAGTCGTGCAGCTCGTAAAAGCAGAGCATGAAAAAGCAAGAAAAATCCTTGCTGAAAACAGGGAAAAACTGGACGAACTGGCTATGTACCTGTATGAGAAGGAAACAATTACAGGTGACGAATTTATGGATATTTTAGACAGAAAATAATGTAGTTAATTAGATAATCAATGTCATTTAGATAAGAAAAATAGTTAGTAGTTCTGAAAAATGGAATTATTTTATATAAAGGAGCGGACAAATTCAAGTTTGCAAAACTGACCAAAAATACAAACAGTTCGTAAAATATGTATTTTAAGGGGGATTACGAAAAATTATACCATTTTGTGCAAATCCACATATTTAATAGAAAGATTCACATAAAGATTATTGAGAATACAGTATTGTGCCCTTAGAAAAAAGTACTATATTAAATTAGTCTGATGAATTCGGACTTGAGTATAAATAATAATATGATTAAAGAGTCAAAAGGTATCATAAGATAGGAGGAAATAACAAACTATGTCTTCAAAAAAAGGTGCGATGAAAAAGAAATTGGAAAACATGCATTTGGGTAAAAGAATCAACTATGGTTACAAAAGGGTTATTACCATGATGCTTATTTCGGGACTGCTTTCGATTGCGGTCATTGGTGTGTTGTTTTTCAATATGTTAAACTATGTAAACAAGGTAAATGCTTCTGATCAGGCGGTTAAGGTATGTAGAATAAATGTAACTGCAGCGGCAAGAAATGTAAGAGAGATGGCACTTAATCCTGACAAGTCTACGTATGAAGATTATGAGCAGGGTGCAAAAACTTTGCTCGAGGATATTGATGTGCAGTTAAAAACAATAAAAAAAGCAGGTATCGTTCCTGAGGATCAGTATAATGAATATTCAAAGGCTCTTTCTGACTGGGCGAATACCGGATACTCAATCATGGATAAGATTAAAGCCGGACAGAAGGATGGGGCTGTTGATCAGATTATCAATG
>OIFL01000198.1_pt1 | contig 12357 bp, 8 predicted proteins | sample 1581961 | NCBI WGS metagenome assembly OIFL01 (sample SAMN04414079, study PRJEB24778) | human gut metagenome | material: faecal | host: Homo sapiens
GTATGATACGCTTGCGTTTTCCTACCGCCTCATCACCGAATTCTTTCCGGTAACGGCCGTAAATGGCATTGGCACGGGGAACGAGATTGGCAAAAGTCCACCACACAAACACCCATGCGGCAGGCGAAGCAGTAAGTATGGCAAAACCGGTCCATTCTACCAATTCACCGAAATAGTTGGCAGAAGTGACATAGCGATAAAGACCTTTCTCAGGAAGGTAATGATTCGTGTCGCCCGGCTTACGCAAATGGCGAATCACATAGTCGGAATGAAGATTGATAAGCATACCGGCAAAAAACAACAGAAGCCCCGACCACGCATGGGTCTTCAGCAAATAAGCCCAACCACCGGAATACATCCCTTCGGAAGCAAAGTAAAACAGACCGCCAGCCTGCATCATTCCGTTCAGTACATTAAATACAATGCCCATCATCATAATAGTTACCGGCATCCGGCTTTTTCCTTTCAGCAGAAAAGGAAAAATAAACGACCTTTGGAAATAGTGTAGCTGGAACAACAGAAAGAAAAGATATACCGGCACGGCAAAGCCTGCCCCACTCCTGCCCCACAACCAAAACATAACGATAAAGACCGGCGCTTCCATCAATACCCACGCCGCCTTGTTACTAATGGAATATCCCCACGATGCGGTACGGAACATCCCATATCCGGCTTTGACGAAATAAAGAGCGATGAACACAAAAAGCGCAATGACGCACATCACTCCCAAAAACAGATGAAACCCTTCTTCGCTCATGTTCTTTTGTTTAAGTGTGACAAATATAGGGAAAACCTGTAACAATCAAATCGTTTTCCCGCAGCAATTATCAAAAACATACAGAAACGGATAACGCAAAGAGCGTGGATATTTATCCGTTCCGCCACGGGAAAATGAATAAGGTATCGCTGTCCGGCTTTCCAACCGCAACAACGATACCTTATACGACCCGGCAATCCGAGGTCTGTGCTTCGAAACGGATCTACCGCTTCTTAATAGGAATGTATGCTACTTCTTCCAATACATTCTTATATGCCGGACGAATAATGCGCTTACCTTCGAAGTTCAACTCTTCATTACGATGTGCACACCAGCCCACGATACGCGCCATGGCAAACAGCGGAGTAAATATTTCCTGCGGCAACCCGATCATTTCATATACGAAACCGGAGTAAAAATCCACATTGCTCGAAACCGTCTTGCCGTTGTTCTTCACACGGCCGAAAACTTCGATGGCTCGTTCTTCCAGCAATTCAAGGAAAGCAAACTCGCGCTCTTTCCCTTTCTCGCGGGCAAGGTCGCGGGCAAGTTCCTTTAAAAGTATGGCACGAGGGTCTGAAATGGTATAGACGGCATGTCCGATACCGTATATCAATCCCGTCTTGTTATAAACCTCCTTGTTCAGCATACGGGTGAAATAAGTGTCAATCTCGTCTACATTCGTCCAATCCCGGATATTCTCCTGCAAATGGTGGAACATGTCGGTAACCTGGATATTGGCGCCACCGTGAAGCGGGCCTTTCAGGGAACCGATGCCCGCAGCGATGGCAGAATAGGTATCAGTTCCGGTAGAGGACGTTACGCGTACGGTGAACGTAGAGTTGTTACCGCCGCCATGCTCCGCCTGCAACACCAGCAACAGATCAAGGGTACGGGCATCCAATTCCGTATAATCCTTTTTCAGCATATACAGGAAATTCTCCGCGAGAGAAAGATTCTCCTGCGGATGCCGGATATGCAACGAACGGCCGTGAGTGGCATGGCGAAGCATATTGAAAGCATAGGCTATGATGGTGGGGAACTTCGAAATAAGGTCTATGCTCTGGCGCATCAGATTATCGCGCGACGTATCATCGGCATTCGGGTCAAAGCGGTACATCTCGAGCACGCTTCGCGCCAGGATATTCATTATATTATTCCCTTCAAGCTCGATGATGTTCATCTTCGTTTTCTGTTCCAACGGCATATTATCGTTAATCAGCTCACGAAAAGAAGCCAGTTCCTCCCTGTCGGGCAAACGGCCTGAAAGCAGCAGATACGCCACTTCTTCAAAGCCGAAACGTTTCTCTTTGAGAATGGCATGTGCCAAATCCTCAAGGTCGTAGCCACGGTAGAACAATTTGCCCGGAATAGGCTTCAGACCTCCGCCCGGAATGCGCTCGTACCCCACTACGTTGCCAATCTTGGTGAGCCCAACCAGCACACCTGTACCGTCTTCATTACGCAATCCGCGCTTCACATCAAACTTCTTGAACAGTTCGTTCTCAATCCGGGTCGCTTCTTTCAGGTCTTCGGAAAGTTTGTAAATCAAATATTCTTTCTTCATAATATTTTTATTTTGTCTGGTTTATGGGGGAATTATTTGCGGAAGCTTCTATCCTGTTCACGATTTCCCGTGTAAAAGCCGATGTAGACAACGGGACACCACCCTGCATGAAGCGGGCCAAATCGACTGTAGCACGACCTTCTGTGAAACTCTTCTCCAGTGCTTCCTCTATCAGTAAGGCGGCCTCTTTCCAACCCAGATGTTCGAGCATCATCACCGCCGAAAGAATCATGGAACACGGATTCACAATGTCTTTTCCGGCAATATTGGGAGCTGTGCCATGAGTGGCCTCAAAAATGGCATGTCCCGTCCTGTAATTAATGTTGGCTCCCGGAGCGATACCGATGCCACCCACCATAGCAGCCAACTGGTCGGAAATATAATCACCGTTCAAATTCAGAGTGGCAATGACCGAATATTCTTCGGGAACAAGCAAGGTATTCTGCAAAAAGGCATCGGCAATGCAATCCTTGACAACAAGACGTCCCTCCGCTATATCTTTTCCAAACTCACGCTCCGCCAGCTCATAGCCCCATTTCTTGAAGCCGCCTTCGGTAAACTTCATGATATTTCCTTTGTGTACCAGCGTTACAGAGGGCAGACCGTTTTCGAGCGCATAACGGCAAGCCGCACGCACCAGCCGCTCCGTTCCCTCTTTAGACACAGGTTTCACGCCAAAAGATGAAGTTTCGGGAAAGCGCACCTTGGTCACACCCATCTCATCATGCAGGAAGCGATAGAACTTTTCGGCTTCCGGTGTTCCGGCTTCCCATTCGATACCCGCATAAATATCTTCCGTATTCTCACGGAATACGCACATGTTTACCTTCTGCGGTTCTTTTACCGGCGAAACTACGCCTTTATACCAACGCACGGGACGCAGGCACACATACAAATCGAGTGTCTGGCGCAACGCCACGTTCAGCGAACGGATACCGACGCCGACCGGTGTAGTCAACGGTCCCTTAATACCTACCTTATAAGTGCGGAATGCTTCCATCGTTTCTTCCGGCAACCAGGAACCCGTTTCATTAAATGCCCGCTCACCTGCCAACACTTCTTTCCATCCGATACTCCGGCTGTCTCCATAGGCTTTCTTCAAGGCTGCATCCACCACAGCCTGCATGGACGGAGTGACCTCTGCCCCTACTCCGTCACCTGTAATAAAAGGTACAGTAATCTGTTCCATATTCTATCGTGCATTTAATGCAGAGCCGGCACGGAACCAGCCTATCTGCTGTTCATTATACGTATGTTGTACTTCGATGCTCTCCTTGCTGCCGTCCTCGTGATGAAGCACCACTTTCAGGTTACGCCCCGGAGCAAAGTCTTTCAAGCCGACAACGGAAAGCAAGTCGAGATCCCGAATTATATCATAATCCGCCCTATCGGTGAAGGTCAGCGCCAGCATGCCTTGTTTCTTCAAATGCGTCTCGTGGATACGTGCAAAGCTCTTTGCCAGTATGACACGTACATTCAGGAAACGCGGTTCCATAGCGGCATGTTCACGGCTAGAACCCTCGCCATAGTTTTCTTCGGCAACGACAATGGAAGGAATCCCTTCGGACTTATACAGTTTGGCTGTACCGGACACCGTTCCGTACGTATTTGTAGAACGGTTCCACACTTTATTCGTTTCTCCGTTAAAGGCATTGACAGCCCCCATCAGCATATTATCCGAAATATTCTCCAAATGCCCGCGGAAACGAAGCCACGGACCTGCCATCGAGATATGATCGGTGGTACACTTACCCTGCGTTTTAATCAGCAGAGGCATATTCCGCAAATCCTCTCCGTCCCAAGCCGGGAAAGGAGCAAGCAGTTGCAGGCGTTGCGACTGGGGGGCCACCGCAAGTTCCGTATTTGCATGGGAAGGCGCGACATATCCCTCGCTCCCTGCCGTAAATCCTTCCGGCGGCAGCTCTTCGCCTATCGGTTCGGAGAGTTTAACCTGTTCGCCATCGGCATTGAGCAATGTATCTTTCAGCGGATTGAAACATAAATCTCCGGCAATGGTCAATGCCATTGTCAGTTCGGGAGAGGCTACAAAGGCATACGTATTCGGATTTCCATCCGCACGCTTGGCAAAGTTCCGGTTGAAAGAAGTTACAATAGAATTCTTACGAGTAGGATCATCGGTCACACGCTTCCATTGTCCGATACAAGGGCCGCAGGCATTTGCCATAATTGTAGCGCCTATTTTTTCAAAAGCGTCAATCATACCGTCACGCTCTGCGGTTGCACGTATGCGTTCCGAACCCGGATTGACAATCAGCGGAGCAGCCGCATGCAACCGCTTCTCTGTTACCTGATGCGCCAAAGACACCGCACGGCTCAAATCCTGGTAGGATGAATTGGTACAGGAACCGATAAGCCCTACCTCCATTTTACGGGGATAGCCGTTCTTCAAAACCTTCTCGGCAAACTCCGAAATAGACGTGGCGGCATCCGGAGTAAACGGTCCGTTGATATAAGGCTCCAATGTGGAAAGGTCTATGTCGATAATACGGTCATAGTATTTCTCCGGATTGGCAACCACTTCATCATCGGCACGAAGTCCTTTGGCAACGGCAGTAGCCATATCTGCCACTTCCGCACGTCCGGTAGCTTTCAGATAGGCAGCCATACGCTCATCATAAGGGAAAAGAGAAGTCGTAGCTCCCACTTCCGCACCCATGTTGCAAATCGTAGCCTTTCCGGTAGCTGAAAGTGAAGCAGTACCCGGACCGAAATATTCGATAATGGCATTTGTTCCGCCTTTTACAGTCAAAATCCCTGCCAGTTTCAAGATAACGTCTTTAGGAGCAGCCCATCCGTTTAATTTTCCTGTGAGGCGCACGCCAATCAAGCGGGGCATCTTCAACTCCCATTCCATACCTGTCATCACATCCACCGCATCAGCACCGCCGACACCGATAGCCACCATTCCCAAACCGCCGGCATTCGGGGTATGAGAATCGGTACCTACCATCATGCCGCCGGGAAAAGCATAGTTTTCCAACACCACCTGATGGATGATACCTGCTCCGGGTTGCCAGAAACCGATACCGTAACGGGAAGAAACATCCCGAAGAAAATTATACACCTCCTCATTCGTTTTGGTTGCAGTGGCAATATCTTCTTTCGCTCCTTTATAAGCCTGAATCAAATGGTCGCAATGTACAGTCGAAGGAACAGCCACCTCATCACGTCCTGCATTCATAAACTGTAATAATGCCATCTGTGCAGTTGCATCCTGCATAGCCACACGGTCGGGCCGGAAGTTCACATAGTCTTCGCCGCGTTTATAGTCTTTCACATTCTTCTCATCGTACAAATGAGCATACAAGATTTTTTCCGCTAAAGTCAACGGACGTTGCAATATCGTCCGAATACGTTCTATTTTCCCCTCATAAAGTGTATAAAACGCTTTGAGCATTGCTAAATCATATACCATAACCACTCTTTTTAAAAAATTCAATATTGTAAATATTACAAATTAATACAATAAACAAATCATAATAAGGAAAAGTTTAACAAAATAAAGCATTTCTTCCCCTAAAGGCTGAGATTTATTACCTTTGCAGGTATGAAAGAACAAGATACAAACAGTCCTATTATACACCTCCAGCGGCAACAGCTTCTGTTGCGTATGGAATACGAATACGAAAAAGAAGAATTCAAGCGCCAAACAGAGAACATGGGTGTTGCCCGAAAAGTCAAGCGGGGAGTTTGCTGGTATCCTGCCTCACCGGGCCGAAGTTACTATAACTCGTTGAATCAATTAGTAATAGAAATTACACATACCGAGAACCTCGATATAGAACATAACTTTGAGTTCGGACGTCCCGTCTGTTTCTTCCGGCAATCTGCAGACGGTAAAATCACTTACTTCAATTTTACAGCCACCGTCAGTTATGCTGACGAAGCACGCATGGTAGTGATTATGCCCGGTGCCGGAGCTATTATGGATATACAATCCGCAGATAATCTCGGCGTCCAACTTTATTTCGACGAGACCAGCTACAAGACAATGTTCAACGCCCTGTCCACCGTTATCCAAGCGAAAGGAAACCGGTTAGCTTACCTACGGGACGTCCTGTTAGGCAAAACGCCCGTCGGCCGGCGCACATTTTTTCCTATGCGCTTTCCCTGGCTGAACCTGTCGCAGGAAGAGGCGGTCAACCATGTATTGGCGGCAAAGGATGTGTCAATCGTGCACGGTCCTCCCGGAACAGGCAAAACGACCACTTTGGTTGAAGCGATCTATGAGACTCTGCACCGGGAAAATCAGGTAATGGTCTGTGCCCAAAGCAATACGGCCGTAGACTGGATATCCGAAAAACTAGTCGATCGTGGCATTCATGTCCTACGCATCGGTAACCCGACACGCATAAACGACAAGATGCTTTCCTTCACCTATGAACGGCGTTTCGAATCGCATCCCGACTATGCCGAACTATGGGGAATCCGCAAGGCGATCCGCGAGATACAATCCAATCTCCGCAAAAAGAGCCACGGTGAAAAAGAAACAGCACGCAACCGTCTCTCCCGTCTCCGTTTCCGGGCGACGGAACTGGAAGTGAAGATCGACACGGAATTGTTCGACGAGGCGCGTGTCGTGGCCTGCACGCTGGTCGGATCGGCGAACCGGGTATTGACCAACCGTAACTTCACAACTCTCTTTATCGACGAGGCCGCCCAAGCACTCGAAGCAGCCTGCTGGATTGCCATTCGCAAAGCTGACCGAGTGATTCTTGCCGGAGACCACTGTCAACTCCCTCCTACTATCAAATGTATCGAAGCCGCCCGTAGGGGACTGGATCACACACTAATGGAGAAAGTGGTACATAAGAAACCTTCTGCTGTCTCACTGCTCAAAATGCAATACCGAATGCACGAATCAATCATGCGTTTTCCTTCCGAATGGTTTTACCACGGAGAATTGGAAGCTGCACCGGAAGTGCGTTACCGGAGCATTCTCGATTTCGACACGCCTATGAACTGGATAGATACCTCTGAAATGGATTTTCACGAGGAATTTGTAGGTGAGAGTTTCGGACGCATCAATAAACAGGAAGCCAACCTGCTTCTCCAGGAATTGGAGGCATACATCAACCGGATCGGAAAAGCAAGAATATTGGACGAAAAGATTGATTTCGGATTGATTTCGCCTTATAAAGCACAAGTACAATATCTAAGGAGTAAAATTAAAGTAAGCAGCTTTCTACGTCCTTTCCGTAGCCTTATCACGGTCAACACAGTAGACGGCTTTCAAGGACAAGAACGGGATGTTATCTTTATCAGCCTTGTTCGTGCAAACGAGGACGGACAAATAGGATTTCTGAACGACCTGAGGAGGATGAACGTGGCTATCACCCGTGCCCGTATGAAACTGGTCATTCTCGGAGATGCCGTCACACTTACCAAGCATCCTTTTTATAAGAGATTGATGTCATTCATAAAAAAAGAGGATTATGAGTAATCCTCTTTTTATCAAAGCCCCTTTTCTCACGAGAAAGAACTTTTTTAACACAAACAAAACAAACAATGTTTTCTGTCTTATATACCCTTTTTATCTTTCGCCACATCAGACTCAAGTCTTGGAATTAAAAATTCGAGATATTCTATCAATCGGCTTTTTCTTACCAGCAAAGAACTGTTGGTCTAACAAACACTTATAAACAGATATTGGGATATAGGAAATATATATATTTTACGTTCTTATTCCGGTATTTCATTTTTATAGTAGTTCTTCATTATTGCAACTTGTTTTATTTTGTTGCCACAAAGATAACAACAAACTTGCATTATTTCTCTATAAAGACGGGGATATTTTGAAAAAAAGACGGAAAGAGTGTTTCTTCCCGTCTTTTTACGACATATATATTCAATCTGATTAGTTATTTTCAGGGCGAAGTTTGCGTACTGTTACAGCAGTCTGCCACATCTCGCTTTCGCGCAATGCTTTCAGTTCCACTTCCAGTTTCTCACGATAATCCGGTTTAGAGTTGGAATCAATAGAAATCTGTGCTTCGTTACCAGTCTTAACGCTGTGATACAACTTTTCAACTACCGGTTTGATAGCATCGTGGAAGGGCCCCATCCAGTCGAGGGCACCACGTTGAGCAGTAGTAGAGCAATTAGCGTACATCCAGTCCATACCGTTCTTTGCAAACAACGGCATCAAGGACTGAGTCAGTTCTTCCACTGTTTCGTTGAATGCTTCAGAAGGAGTGTGACCGTTTTCACGTAATACTTCGTATTGTGCCAACAGCAAACCTTGGATTGCACCCATTAGCGAACCACGTTCACCTGTCAAATCGGAAGTAGCTTCTCGTTGGAAAGTTGTTTCGAACAGATAACCAGAACCGATACCAATGCCCAAAGCGATTGTCTTTTCATAAGCTTTGCCCGTAGCATCCTGATAGATAGCGTAAGAAGAGTTCAGACCACGACCTTCGAGAAACATAGTACGCAATGAAGTACCTGATCCTTTAGGTGCGACCATGATTACATCGATATCAGCAGGAGGAACTACACCTGTACGATCGTTCCAAGTGATAGCAAAACCATGAGAGAAATAAAGAGCTTTTCCTGCAGTCAGATAAGGCTTGATAGTAGGCCATACAGACATTACTGCTGCGTCAGACAACAGGCACATTACGATAGTACCTTTCTCGCAAGCTTCTTCAATGCCGAACAAAGTTTCGCCCGGAACCCAGCCGTCTGCTACTGCTTTATCATATGTTTTTCCCGGACGTTGACCAACGATAACATTGAAACCGTTATCACGCAGGTTCAATGCCTGACCGGGACCTTGTACACCATAACCGATTACAGCGATTGTTTCATCTTTCAATACTTCACGAGCCTTTTCCAAAGGAAATTCGTCACGGATTACTACATTTTCAATAGTACCGCCAAAATTCAACTGTGCCATTTTCTTTTTTGTTTTTAGTTTTGGGGACTTACGCCACCCGTTATTAATTGATTTTATATTCTATGTTATTCAAATATCACTTTCGAACGGCAAACGACTTCACTACCGTTTTTCTTCACTTCTACATGAAACTCGTTTGAATTAGCCTCGTCGCAGAAAAAAGAGAGTTCATCACCGAAATAACTTTCGGCTACGTATGCCATTTCAAAGCGGCGGATTCGTTTCGTCTTGTACAAGTCAATCGGAAACAAATCAAGGATATGCTCGATATAGCGGATACTATTTACATGACCGTTAATGTCAATGTCACTGTACTTTGCCGTCAGGGTAGCTACCGGCCGGTCGCTCGTCACTTTGATGCGCGAAGGTTTTTCAATAGGGCAAGGTTCGTCACATACGTAGTCTACGATACTTCCTCCGTGTAAGGTCAGCAAATCTGCCGGTTTGCGGGTATTGAGACTAATCATTGCCCATACAGAACGTGCGTATCCGATCTTTTTCCCATCTTTATTAATAATAGCGAAATTACGGTCAGTAAACAGACGATAGACATTTTCCACCCATGTCTGAACCGAGAAATTCTCGTATTGATAAGGCATTTCGTCTAATTCTACAGCCAGGCGCGAGAGCACCCATGTGTAGTTATCTTCGTTCAGTGTCGCAATACCAAAGCCACGGTCACTTGCATGAAAACCTGCACAATTCAGTAGATGATTTCCCAACACCCCCATAGTCAGGCGACCGTTAAAGTCTACATGGAAAGGTTCCGCCACAAACTGATAAGTTCCTATTTTATTTTCTTCACTCATTATTCCTGTAGGTTTTTACTTTCGTTATATTTTGCCTCCCGTCCGTCGAGGAACTCATTCACCCGTTCAAAACAACTGGTGGTAATCGCCACACGCCCCGAACGAACAAACTGCAAAACACAATTCAATACCCGGAGTTCACCGTAAAGCGAGGTTATATCTTCACTCATCCCGTTCTTCTCAACAATGGAAAATACCGGATTTACTTCCACTATACGAGCATTGTATCGACGGATTAACTTGGACGCTTCCGGATTCTCCTGAAAAGCAGGAGTAGACACCTTATATAATGCGATTTCATGGAAATATATTTCATCTTCCGTGAAGTAATGCGCCTGAATCACGTCGATTTTCTTCTCTATCTGTTTCACTACCTTCTCAATAGTGTCCTTATCTGTCCAAGCTGTGATTGTATATTTATGCACACCTTTGATAGATGAAGCAGAAACATTCAAACTTTCGATATTGATCTGCCGACGGGTAAATACAGCCGTCACCTGATTCAGCAATCCGGCAATATTCTCAGAATGAACAATGATTGTATATAATATTTTATCACTCATAACTTTAAATTTTAAATACGAACTCTCAACTTCCCCTAACATTCCAACAACATTTGATTCACCGAACCGCCCGGAGGAGTCATCGGCAATACGTTGCCTTCTTCTATTACGCAAGCTTCAAGCAGGAACGGTCCGTCCGTTGCCAGCATTTCATCGATAGCCACTTTCAATTCTTCACGGGAATAGACACGTTTGGAAGGAATGTCATATGCGGAAGCTATTTTCATGTAGTCCGGATTCAACATCGGAGTAAATGAATAACGGCGGTTGAAGAACATAGCCTGCCACTGGCGCACGTTTCCGAGGAAGTTATTATTCAGGCAGATGATTTTCACCGGAGCTTTCTGTTCCATGATAGTTCCGAGTTCCTGGATATTCATTTGAAGTCCGCCGTCTCCCATAAACACGCAGACGGTACGCTCCGGTGCACCGAAAGTGGCTCCGATAGCTGCGGGAAGTCCGAACCCCATTGTTCCAAGCCCTCCGGAAGTAATAATACTGCGTTCTTTCGAATATTTAAAGTAACGAGCAGATATCATCTGGTTCTGACCGACATCCGTCACCAATACTGCTTCATGGTGGGTTGCCTCACTTACGGCACGTGCTACTTCGCCCATGGTCAGTGAATCCGTAGCCGGATAAAGTTCGGGACGAATTACTTTTTCTTCCTCCACCTTCTCATATTCTTTAAAACTATCGTTCCATTCGGTATGCTTGTTCTCTTTTAGCAATCCGGTTACGGCAGCTAATGTATTTTTGCAATCTCCCAGAACAGCGATATCTACTTTCACGTTTTTATTTACTTCTGCAGGATCTATATCAAAATGGATTACTTTTGCCTGTTTGGCATAAGTAGCCAGATTACCTGTCACACGATCATCAAAACGCATACCGACAGCAATCAGGACATCACATTTGTTGGTATTGATGTTCGGACCTAAATTACCATGCATTCCCAGCATACCTTTATTCAAAGGATGATCGGTAGGCAAAGCGGAAAGTCCGAGCAATGTACATCCGGCAGGCATATCAGCTTTTTCAATAAAGGCTCTCAGTTCACTTTGTGCATTTCCGAGTTCTACCCCCTGTCCTACCAATACAAGCGGACGTTCGGCATTATTTATCAGTTCGGCGGCTTCCTTCACAGAATCTTCATCGGTATCAGGCACCGGAACATAACTGCGTATAAAATCCAGCTTCGCCGGCTCGTATTTTGTCTTTGCATTCTGTGCATCTTTGGCGAAGTCCAATACTACCGGACCGGGACGACCGCTACGGGCAATATAGAATGCACGTGCCACCGCCCAAGCTACATCTTCTGCACGGCGAATCTGATAACTCCATTTAGCGATAGGCTGGGTGATACCTACCAAGTCGACTTCCTGAAAAGCGTCTGTTCCGAGAAAACCCGTCCCTACCTGTCCGGCAATAACTACGATAGGTGTACTGTCTATCATTGCATCGGCAATACCGGTGATTGTATTCGTTGCTCCGGGACCGCTTGTCACCAGACAAACACCTACCTCACCCGATACGCGGGCAAAACCTTGCGCTGCATGAGCAGCTCCCTGTTCGTGGCGAACCAAGATATGGTTCAATGTATTTTGATGATCGTACAAAGCATCGAATACCGGCATTATAGAACCTCCGGGATAACCGAAGATAGTAGTCACTCCCTGATGTTCCAAGGAACGCATCAATGCTTCCGCACCTGTTATTAAGTCTTTACTCATTCTTTA
>OIFL01000219.1_pt1 | contig 11679 bp, 9 predicted proteins | sample 1581961 | NCBI WGS metagenome assembly OIFL01 (sample SAMN04414079, study PRJEB24778) | human gut metagenome | material: faecal | host: Homo sapiens
GGCGGGGGTGAACAGGGAGTCGGTGTGCGAGCGCCGCTTCAGGCTGCTGAGCGGGGGCGGGCTGCTGGTGCTGCTGGTCATCGCGCCGCTGCTGATTGCCGTGCTGTTCTGGCAGGAGTGGTCGGTGTATGCCCTGATCGTGGCCACCGTTATCGGCCTGGCGGTGCTGGCGCGGATCTACCTGCGCGCTGAAACCGATAAACAGCGTAAGGATCTGCGCCTGATCGTCGTCCTCACCGCGTTTAGCCTGCTGTTCTGGGCCTTCGCCCAGCAGGGCGGGAGCTCCATCAGCCTGTATATTGACCGCTTCGTTAATCGCCATATCATGAGCTACGAAGTCCCTACCGCCATGTTCCAGTCGGTCAACGCCTTCGCGGTGATGCTCTGCGGGATGGTGCTGGCGTGGCTGGTGAAAGAGAGCGTCGGTGGCAATCGCACCGTGCGCATCTGGGGGAAATTTGCCCTCGGTCTGGGCCTGATGAGCGCCGGGTTCTGCATCCTGACCCTCAGCGCCCGCTGGTCCGCGGCCTATGGCCAGTCGTCCATGCCGCTGATGGTGCTGGGGCTGGCGGTGATGGGTTTTGCCGAACTGTTTATCGACCCGGTCGCCATGTCGCAAATCACCCGCATTGAGATCCCGGGGGTCACCGGGGTGCTGACCGGTATCTATATGCTGCTCTCCGGGGCCATCGCCAACTATCTGGCCGGCGTCATCGCCGACCAGACCTCGCAGGCGTCCTTCGACGCCGCCGGGGCAGTGAACTACTCCATTGACGCCTACATCAAGGTCTTCAGCCAGATCACCTGGGGCGCGCTGGCCTGTGTCGGCGTGGTGCTGGTCATCTGGCTGTATCACTCGCTGAAGGTCAGGACCCGCCGTCTGGCGGTGGAGTAATTCCTTTTCTGGCGGCCTCCCAGGCCGCCAGCGTCTCCTGCCGCGCCTGTTTGTGATCGACTATCGGGCGCGGATAATCCAGTTTGATCCCCTGTTTATCCGCCCACGCCCACGGCTGATGCAGCGCCTTCTCCGGCACCTTTGCCAGCTCAGGCAGCCAGCGACGCATAAACACCCCCTGCTTATCAAACTTCTCGCCCTGGGTGGTGGGGTTAAATATGCGGAAATAGGGCGCGGCGTCGGTGCCTGTCGAGGCCGCCCACTGCCAGCCGCCGTTGTTCGCCGCCAGGTCGCCATCAATCAGTTGACTCATGAAGTAGCGCTCCCCTGCCCGCCAGTCGAGGCGCAGATCTTTGGTCAGGAAGCTGGCGACAATCATGCGCAACCGGTTATGCATCCAGCCGGTGGCGTTAAGCTGGCGCATCGCGGCATCGACTATCGGAAAGCCGGTCTCCCCGCGCTGCCAGGCCTGCAGGGCGCCATCCTCTTCGCGCCAGGCGACCTTATCGGTCCAGGCGACAAACGGCCGACCTTTACAGAGTTTCGGATAGTAGACCATCAGATGGCGGTAAAACTCGCGCCAGATCAGCTCATTAAGCCAGGTGGCGCCTGCCCCGCCATCCAGCGCGGCGGGGTGTTCCGTCAGCAGCCGATGCAGGCACTGGCGCGGCGACAGCACCCCGATGGCCAGGCAGGGCGACAGGCGACTGGTCCCTTCCACGGCCGGGAAGTCGCGCTGCCCCTCATAATCCGCCGCCGGTTGCTGACAAAACGCGCGCAGCCGCGCCAGCGCCGTTTTTTCATCCGCGGCAAACAGCAGCCCGTCGAACGGCGTTTGCGGATAGTTAAGCTCCGGCACCGGCGGCGCCAGGCGAGCGGGCGCCTGGCGCGGCTTTGGCGCGGCCACGCACGCCGGCAATCCTTCCCGCAGCCGGCGAATAAACGCGTTCTTAAACGGGGTGAAGACTTTATACATTTCGCCGCCGCCGGTCAGTACGCTGCCGGGCGGCAACAGGACGCTGTCGTCAAATCCCTGGCAAATCACTTCGCTCAAGGAGCTCTCAACGGCGGCATCGCGCTGGCGTTCATTGAATTCGTACTGATAGTTGTAGAACAGGTGACTGACCTGGTGCTGCTGGCAGAAATGGGCCAGCCGCTCGACGCTGGCGCTAAAATCGTCCGCCTCTTCTACCCACAGCGGTATGCCCCGCTCCGCCAGCGCGGCGTGCAGACTGCGCAAATGGCTGGCGATAAAAGCGGCCTGCCGCGGGGCCAGGTGATGTTCGCGCCACTGCCCCGGGGTGGCGATATACAGCGCCAGCACCTGCGCCTGCGGATCCCGGCAGGCGGCGGCCAGCGCCAGGTTATCGTGAATGCGTAAATCCGTGCGTAACCAGACCAGATGGGTGGCCATATCACTCCTCACTCTCCGTCAGCAAAACTCATCTTATGATCTAAGCCGGCAAAAATAGCGCGCCCCGGCAAAATAAGCACCTGCCAATTCCGCTGCGGCGCCTGAAAACGAGTGTAGACAAGCGACGAAAAAAAACCGCCGGGGGCAACCGGCGGTTAGTGGTTTTCCTCGCAGCAGGGCGAATTAGTAGAAGTCGTGCGCGGCTTTTTCCGCCTGCGCCATCCACACCGGCTGCTCGCTGGTTTTCGACCACACCCGGTGCAGCCAGCTGTAATAGCGGGCGCGATCTTTCCAGAACAGCATCACCGGCAGCGCCGCGACGCCAGCCACGACGGCGAAAGCACGACGCAGTAAAATAATATGAGCAGGATAAGCTTTGTACAACGCCATCATTTCTCTCCCCTTTGTCAGGCCGGCAAGCAGCGCCGGTAAAATTAATCATGTTTGTCTGAGCAAAATAATACCGCTCTGGTTGTAATTTTACTACTCATCCGACCACTAAAAAGCACGTATTTATACTTAATTTACATTCACCACGTAAATTAGTTACAAAAAAGTTAAATTAATACTAACCATCAGTTAAATTGTGCCTTTGTCATTTTTATACTTTTTTTACACCGCGCCCGCCGATTTTTGCGAAATCTTTGCGCCGTAATTTCTATTCTCCCGGTAAATCAAAAAAGACACCCGGAGGTGGATTGTGACTGCAGGCGTACTCACTGGCGTTGGGCTGGTGTTCCTGTTACTGGCTTATCTGGTTTATGCCTTGATACACGCGGAGGCATTCTGATGGCTGCCCAGGGATTTTTATTATTAGCCAGCTACCTGCTGGTGCTGCTGGTGCTGGCGCGCCCGCTGGGGACGTGTCTGGCGAGGATGGTGAACGATATCCCGCTTCCCGGCCTGGCCGGCGTCGAGCGCGTCCTGTGGCGCGTGGCCGGGATCCGCGCCGAGGAGATGGGCTGGCTGCAGTATTTGCTGGCGATCCTGCTGTTTAACGCCCTCGGCGGCCTGGCCCTGTTTGCCCTGCTGATGCTCCAGGGCGTGTTGCCGTTTAACCCGCAGCATCTACCGGGATTGTCATGGGATCTGGCGCTCAATACCGCGGTCAGCTTTGTCAGCAATACCAACTGGCAGGCTTACGCCGGCGAAAGCACCATGAGCTATCTCAGCCAGATGGTCGGCCTGACGGTGCAGAATTTTCTCTCTGCCGCCACCGGGATCGCCGTGGTATTCGCCCTGACCCGCGCCTTCGCCCGGCAGAAAATGTCCACCCTTGGCAATGCCTGGGTCGACCTGACGCGCATTACCCTGTGGCTGCTGCTGCCGCTCTCCCTGCTGGTGGCCCTGTTCTTTATTCAGCAGGGCGTGCCGCAGAACCTGCAGGCCTACCAGCCCTTTACTACCCTCGAAGGGGCGCACCAGCTGCTGCCGATGGGGCCCGTCGCCTCACAGGAAGCGATTAAGCTGCTGGGCACCAACGGCGGCGGTTTCTTTAACGCCAACTCCGCCCATCCGTTTGAAAACCCGACGGCGCTGACCAATCTCGTGCAGATGCTGGCCATCTTCCTGATCCCGGCGGCGCTGTGCTTCGCCTTCGGCGAGGTGGTGAGCGATCGCCGCCAGGGGCGCGCCATCCTGTGGGCGATGACGCTGATCTTTATCCTCTGCGTCGCCGTGGTGATGTGGGCGGAAACCCGCGGTAACCCGCACCTGATGACGCTGGGCGCCGACAGCAGCCTGAATATGGAAGGTAAAGAGAGTCGCTTCGGTATTCTCGCCAGCAGTCTGTTCGCGGTGATCACCACTGCCGCCTCCTGCGGCGCGGTCAATGCCATGCATGACTCCTTCACCGCGCTGGGCGGCATGGTGCCGATGTGGCTGATGCAGATTGGCGAAGTGGTGTTCGGCGGCGTCGGTTCGGGCCTGTACGGCATGCTGCTGTTCGTTATGCTGGCGGTATTTATCGCCGGGCTGATGGTCGGCCGCACTCCGGAGTATCTCGGGAAGAAAATCGATGTCCGGGAAATGAAAATGATCGCCCTCGCCATTCTGGTCACCCCGACGCTGGTGCTGCTTGGCACGGCGCTGGCGATGATGACCGACGCCGGCCGCGCCGGGATGTTCAACCCTGGACCGCACGGCTTTAGCGAAGTGCTGTACGCCGTCACCTCGGCGGCTAATAACAACGGCAGCGCCTTCGCTGGCCTGGGTGCGGCGACGCCGTTCTGGAACCTGCTGCTGGCGTTCTGCATGCTGGTCGGCCGCTTCGCCGTCATCATTCCGGTGATGGCCATCGCCGGCTCGCTGGTGGCGAAGAAAATTCAACCGGCCAGCCCCGGCACCCTGGCCACCCACGACGCCCTGTTTATCGGTCTGCTGATCGGCACCGTGCTGCTGGTGGGCGCCCTGACCTTTATTCCTGCGCTGGCGCTTGGCCCGCTGGCCGAACACTTTTCCTTACTTTGAGCGATGCGGAGCACCCTGTTATGAGTCGCAAACAATTAGCCCTGCTGGAGCCGACGCTGGTGCGCCAGGCGCTGCTGGATGCCGTTAAAAAACTCAGCCCGATGGTGCAGTGGCGCAATCCGGTGATGTTTATCGTCTGGGTGGGCAGCCTGTTAACTACCCTGCTGGCGATCGCCATGGCTGGCGGCGCCCTGACCGGTAGCGCCACCTTTACCGCCGCCGTCAGCATCTGGCTGTGGTTTACCGTGCTGTTCGCTAACTTTGCCGAAGCGATGGCGGAAGGCCGCAGCAAAGCCCAGGCCAACAGCCTGAAAGGGGTGAAAAAAACGGCCTTCGCCCGCAAACTGCGCGCCCCGCAGCATGACGCGACGGTCGACCACGTGCCAGCGGAAGACCTGCGCAAAGGCGACGTGGTGCTGGTGGAAGCCGGGGATATTATCCCCTGCGATGGCGAAGTCATCGAAGGCGGCGCCTCGGTGGACGAAAGCGCCATTACCGGCGAGTCTGCCCCGGTGATCCGTGAATCCGGTGGCGATTTTGCCTCGGTGACCGGCGGGACACGCATTCTCTCCGACTGGCTGGTGATCCGCTGCAGCGTGAACCCGGGAGAAACCTTCCTCGACCGGATGATCGCCATGGTGGAAGGCGCCCAGCGCCGTAAAACGCCGAACGAGATCGCCCTGACGATCCTGCTGATCGCCCTGACGCTGGTGTTCCTGCTGGCCACCGCCACCATCTGGCCATTCTCGGCGTGGAGCGGCAATGCGGTCAGCGTCACCGTACTGGTGGCGCTGCTGGTGTGCCTGATCCCGACCACCATCGGCGGTCTGCTGTCGGCCATCGGCGTCGCCGGGATGAGCCGTATGCTGGGCGCCAACGTGATCGCCACCAGCGGCCGCGCGGTGGAAGCGGCAGGCGACGTTGATGTGCTGTTGCTGGATAAAACCGGGACCATTACCCTTGGCAACCGTCAGGCTTCCGCCTTCCTGCCGGCGCGCGGCGTGGAAGAGCGAACCCTCGCCGACGCCGCCCAGCTCTCCTCGCTGGCGGATGAAACCCCTGAGGGGCGCAGCATCGTGGTGCTGGCGAAACAGCGCTTTAACCTGCGCGAACGCGATCTGCAGTCGCTGCACGCCACCTTTGTCCCCTTTACCGCGCAAACGCGGATGAGCGGCATCAATATCGATCAACGCATGATCCGCAAAGGGTCGGTGGACGCCATTCGCCGCCACGTGGAGGCCAACGGCGGCCACTTCCCTGCCGATGTCGATAAGCAGGTGGAAGAGGTCGCCCGCCAGGGGGCCACACCGCTGGTGGTCGCCGAAGGGGAAAAGGTGCTGGGGATTATTTCGCTCAAAGATATCGTTAAAGGCGGTATCAAAGAACGTTTCGCCCAGCTGCGCAAAATGGGCATTAAAACGGTGATGATCACCGGCGATAACCGCCTGACCGCCGCGGCGATCGCCGCCGAGGCCGGGGTCGATGATTTCCTCGCCGAAGCGACGCCGGAAGCCAAGCTGGCGCTGATCCGCCAGTATCAGTCGGAAGGTCGGCTGGTGGCGATGACCGGCGACGGCACCAACGACGCGCCCGCGCTGGCGCAGGCCGACGTGGCGGTGGCCATGAACTCAGGCACCCAGGCGGCGAAAGAGGCGGGCAACATGGTCGATCTGGATTCCAACCCCACCAAGCTGATTGAGGTGGTCCATATCGGCAAACAGATGTTAATGACGCGCGGCTCGCTGACTACCTTCAGTATTGCCAACGACGTGGCGAAATATTTCGCCATTATTCCGGCGGCATTTGCCGCGGTCTATCCCCAGCTGGCCATGCTGAACGTGATGGGCCTGCATTCACCGTCGTCAGCGATCCTCAGCGCCGTTATCTTTAACGCGCTGATCATCGTCTTCCTGATCCCGCTGGCCCTGAAAGGGGTGAGCTATCGCCCGCTCTCCGCCTCGGCGATGCTGCGCCGCAATCTGTGGATCTACGGCCTCGGCAGTCTGCTGGTGCCGTTTATCGGTATTAAAGCCATCGACCTGCTGCTGACCCTGAGCGGTCTGGTGTGAGGAAAAAACTATGTCATTGATTCGTCCAGCACTTGTGCTATTTATTCTGTTAACGCTGCTCACCGGCGGCGTCTATCCTCTGCTGACCACCAGCCTGGGACAATGGTGGTTTAACTCACAGGCCAACGGCTCGCTGATCCGCCTGAACGATGAGGTGCGCGGCTCCGGACTGATTGGCCAGAACTTTACTGCCGCAGGCTATTTCCAGGGCCGCCCGTCGGCCACCGCTGAGACGGCGGATAATCCCATGGCGTCAGGCGGCAGCAACCTTGCCGCCAGCAACCCGGCGCTGGATAAAGCGGTGAGCGAGCGCGTACAGGCGCTGCGCGCCGCGAACCCGGACGCCGACCCGCGGGTGCCGGTCGAGCTGGTCACCACCTCGGCGAGCGGTCTCGATAACAACCTGACCCCGGCCGCCGCGCTGTGGCAGGTCCCCCGGGTGGCTAAAGCGCGTCAGCTGAGCGTTGAGCAGGTAAGCCAGCTGGTGAACCAGGCCACACAAACCCCGCTGCTGAGCTTCCTTGGCCAGCCGGTGGTCAATATACTGCAACTCAATATGGCGCTGGATGCCCTGAAGGATAAGTAAATGAGTGACGAGCCGCTGCGCCCGGACCCTGACCGCCTGCTGCAGCACACCGCCGCCCCGCATCGCGGCAAACTGAAAGTGTTCTTCGGCGCCTGCGCCGGGGTGGGGAAAACCTGGGCGATGCTGGCGGAAGCGCAGCGGCTGCGCGCCCAGGGGCTGGATATTCTGATTGGCGTGGCGGAGACCCACGGCCGAAAAGAGACCGCTGCGATGCTGGAGGGCCTGAGCACCCTGCCGCCGCGGCGGCTCGCTCATCGCGGGCGGTACGTGTATGAGTTCGATCTCGACGCCGCCCTCGCCCGCCGTCCGGCGCTGATTCTGGTGGATGAGCTGGCGCATAGCAATGCGCCCGGCTCCCGCCATCCGAAGCGCTGGCAGGATGTGGATGAACTGCTGGAGGCCGGGATTGATGTCTTTACCACCGTCAACGTCCAGCATCTGGAAAGCCTGAACGACGTCGTCAGCGGGATCACCGGCGTGCAGGTGCGGGAGACCGTTCCCGACCCCTTCTTTGACGCCGCGGACGACGTGGTGCTGGTGGACCTCCCCCCTGACGATCTGCGCCAGCGGCTCAATGAGGGCAAAGTCTATATCGGCGGCCAGGCCGAGCGCGCCATCGAAAACTTTTTCCGCAAGGGAAACCTGATTGCGCTGCGCGAGCTGGCTCTGCGCCGCACCGCCGACCGCGTCGATGAACAGATGCGCGCCTGGCGCGACCGCCAGGGCCAGGAGAAAGTCTGGCACACCCGAGACGCGATCCTGCTCTGTATCGGGCACAACACCGGCAGCGAAAAGCTGGTGCGCGCCGCCGCCCGGCTCGCCGCCCGCCTGGGCAGCGTCTGGCATGCAGTGTATGTCGAGACCCCTTCCCTGCACAGGCTGCCGGAAGCCCGGCGGCGGGCTATTCTCGCCGCGCTGCGTCTGGCCCAGGAGCTGGGCGCCGAAACCGCGACCCTCTCCGACCCGTCGGAAGAGAAAGCGGTCCTCCATTACGCCCGCGAGCATAACCTCGGCAAAATCGTCATCGGCCGCCAGCGCAAACGCCGCTGGTGGGATCGCAGCGGCTTCGCCGACCGTCTGGCTCGCCATGCGCCGGACCTCGATCTGGTGGTGATCGCCCTCGATGAAAAACCGTCCCCTCTCCCTGCGCGGGCCAACGACAGCCGTACGGCGCTGGAAAAGTGGCGCCTGCAGCTGCAGGGCTGCGCGGTGGCGGTGGCGCTATGCGCCATCATTACCCTGGTGGCCATGCAGTGGTTGATGGCCTTCGAAGCCGCCAACCTGGTGATGCTCTATCTGCTGGGGGTGGTGATCATCGCCCTGGTCTATGGCCGCTGGCCGTCGGTGCTGGCGACGGTGATCAACGTTATCAGCTTCGATCTGTTTTTTGTCGCCCCGCGCGGAACGCTGGCGGTGTCAGATGTCCAGTATCTGCTCACTTTCGGCGTGATGCTCACCGTGGGCCTGCTTATCGGTAACCTCACCGCCGGCGTGCGCTACCAGGCACGGGTGGCGCGCTACCGTGAACGCCGTACCCGTCACCTGTATGAGATGTCTAAAGCGCTGGCGGTAGGTCGTAGCCAGCAGGATATCGCCACCACCAGCGAGCGCTTCATCGCCTCCACCTTTCAGGCCCGCAGCCAGTTGCTGCTGCCGGACGCCCAGGGAAAACTGCTGCCCTTAACCCACCAGCCAGGGCTGACCCCATGGGATGACGCCATCGCCCGCTGGAGCTTTGATAAGGGGCAGCCTGCCGGCGCCGGCACCGATACCCTGCCCGGCGTGCCGTACCAAATTTTACCGCTGAAGAGCGCCGCCCGCACCTGGGGGCTATTGGCGGTGGAGCCGGAGAATCTGCGCCAGCTGATGATCCCGGAGCAGCAGCGGTTGCTGGAGACCTTTACCCTGCTGGTGGCCAGCGCCCTGGAGCGCCTCACCCTGACCGCCAGCGAAGAGCAGGCCCGGCTGACCAGCGAGCGGGAAAGTCTGCGTAACTCGCTGCTCGCCGCCCTGTCGCACGATCTGCGTACTCCGCTGACCGTGCTGTTTGGCCAGGCGGAAATTCTGACCCTCGATCTGGCCAGCGAGGGCTCGAAGCATGCCCCGCAGGCCAACGAAATCCGCCAGCATGTGCTCAACACCACCCGGCTGGTGAACAACCTGCTGGATATGGCGCGGATCCAGTCCGGCGGTTTTAATCTGCACAAGGAGTGGCTGACGCTGGAGGAGGTGGTCGGCAGCGCGCTGCGCATGCTCGAACCGAGCCTCGGCGGCCAGCACATTCAGTTGGATCTCCCCGATCCCCTCCAGCTGGTGCATGTCGACGGGCCGCTGTTCGAGCGGGTGCTGATCAACCTGCTGGAAAATGCCCATAAGTATGCCGGCGCCCGGGCGAACATCGGCATCCGCGCCGAGGCGGACGCCCGGCAGCTGTCGCTGGAGGTATGGGATAACGGTCCGGGGATCCCGGCAGGCCAGGAACAGGCTATCTTTGATAAATTCGCCCGCGGCAACAAAGAGTCGGCGATCCCTGGCGTCGGGCTGGGCCTTGCCATCTGTCAGGCCATCGTCGACGTCCACGGCGGGACCATCTCCGCCAGCAACCGGCCAGAGGGCGGCGCCTCATTCCGTGTTACACTGCCGGGAGAAACGCCCCCTGAACTGGAAGAGCTATCTGAGGAATTGTGATTAACGTTCTGATTATCGAAGACGAACACGCTATCCGTCGCTTTCTGCGCACCGCGCTGGAAGCCGACGGCATGCGCGTATTTGAAGCGGAAACCCTGCAGCGTGGGCTGATTGAAGCCGCTACCCGTAAGCCCGACCTCGCGATCCTCGATCTGGGCCTGCCGGATGGTGACGGCATTGATTTTATTCGCGACCTGCGTCAGTGGAGCCAGATGCCGATTATCGTCCTGTCAGCGCGTAGCGAAGAGCATGACAAAATTGCCGCCCTGGATGCCGGCGCCGATGACTACTTAAGTAAACCCTTTGGCATCGGCGAGCTACAGGCTCGCCTGCGCGTCGCGCTGCGTCGCCACGGCGCGGCGCAGGCCGATGAGCCAGTGGTGCGCTTCGCTGACCTGGAGGTCAATATCCCCGCCCGCCGCATCCTGCGCGGCAGCGAAGAGATCCACCTGACGCCCATCGAGTTTCGCCTGCTGGCGGCGCTATTGAATAATCCCGGCAAAGTGCTTACCCAGCGCCAGCTGCTGAATCAGGTGTGGGGCCCTAACGCCGTGGAGCACAGCCATTATCTGCGGATCTATATGGGTCACCTGCGGCAAAAGCTGGAGGCCGATCCGGCGCGCCCTCAGCATCTGCTGACCGAAACCGGGATTGGCTATCGCTTTATGCCCTGAGCCCCATCTCTGCAGTACCAGAGGCTGGTGATCTTCAGCCCTTCAGAGAGCAGCAGGAAGCCTGCCAGGATCGCTAAATGCCTGACGCCGGCGGCCTGAATCAGCCACAGACCCAAAGAAAGCGAAGGCTGCATAAACACCAGCCTGAGCGGCGCCTGCCCCCAGGCCAGCCACAGCCCATAGCGGCTCTGACGGAAAAAAAGGATCATCGACAACGGGATGCTGATAATCAGCAGCACATTTAGCGGATAGAGCCAGACCGCCGCAGAGCCCCAGGTGTGCAGCAGCTGGAGATAAGCCAGCAGGTCGTCGTAAAAAGGGAGTCGGCGGTGGGCAATATTCCACCATAAGAATTGCAGGACGAAAAAGAGATCCATCCACGCCCAGAACAAAAACAGGGACTTCCGTTGTATTTTCATCGCTATCCTTGCGAAAAAAATCAGGCCCGCAAGGGGCCTGATGATCGTGCGCCGTTAAGCGTTCTTCAGCACTTCACTGACAATCTCTACCGCTTCTTTTTCAATCAGCTTGCGATGTTCTTCGCCGAGGAAGCTTTCGCAGTAGATCTTGTAGGCGTCTTCGGTGCCTGACGGGCGTGCCGCAAACCAGCCGTTGTCGGTCATCACTTTCAGGCCGCCAATCGCCGCCCCGTTGCCCGGCGCCGCGGTCAGACGAGCGGTGATTGGATCCCCCGCCAGGGTGTCAGCACTGACCATTTCCGGCGACAGCTTAGACAGCGCCGCTTTCTGCGCGGAGGTCGCGGAGGCCTACCACAGGTTGGCGCATCACCACCCGAAACGGTACGACAGCTCGTAGCAGCACCCATGCCGGTCGTTCCCTTCCCCAGAGCGTACTCCACCCCCCGTAACCCCCCGGATGTAGCC
>OIFL01000221.1_pt1 | contig 11569 bp, 10 predicted proteins | sample 1581961 | NCBI WGS metagenome assembly OIFL01 (sample SAMN04414079, study PRJEB24778) | human gut metagenome | material: faecal | host: Homo sapiens
TCACAGCCCCGACATACGCCGCAGATCTGTTTTCGTGTGCAAAGGTACGGTGGACGAACATGGTTCAAGTACCGCTATCGCTACCTGAAATAAAATTTGACGACAACTTTCCGTAATCGGAGATAACGGTATTTCATAAAATTTCATCGCAGGTTCCTTGTCCGTCGTTCTTGTATCCCCCGTTTGGAACGCACATGAAAACAACCTCTTTGGGCGAAGTCAGAAGACTTCAAGAAAAGGGAAATAAAAAAAATCACTAAATCAAAAGACAATGAACAAGTACGATTTCATCAAGCAAGGCAACCTCCTTTATCGGCACACTGCCGATAACGATGTAGAATGTCGAATTATCTCAACTCCCGAAAAAGTGGATAGCGACAGTATTATTTTAGTCGCAACAGGTTCTTCTGAGATTGAAGTTTTGGCATCGGAGCTATCACCCATTGGCTCATCGAGAAGCCACAAAGAGGAATTTCTGCGCTGGAAGAAAGAGCGTGAAGCCGAGGGCATGGAGTTTTTCAGCCGGTTGTCCGAAGTCATGGAAACAGACAGCGGTTTGGCTGTAGGCGATATGGTGGCGTTTACAAACGACTATGGGGTGGTGTTTGGCCCCAAAGAAGTATTAGCTTTCAGAAAGCCGTGGAATGGCGGTAGATGCGTATATATCGACAGTGATGCCTATTGGTTTCCAGACCGTCCCGGACAGCTTACTATCCTAAGCAAAGGAGGTGCGGAATGACAACAACCGGCATACTCAAACGACTTTGCGGCAATATTGCCGCAGGTCGTTTCAACTGGCAAAAATACTGCACGCCACAACTTTACTTCGGGTGGGAGATTTGTGTTACCCCTCTGCATTGCTCATACGGACAGATAGGCTATACCGTTAATTTCCCTTATACCAATATACCGGAAGTGGAATACGATTGGGAAATGGGCAAACTGACCATTGACGGCGAGAAGTGGAAAAGTTATTTGTGGAACGAATAATAATAAATATCAATATGGCACAGAATTTTTATACCAAATGGCAGAACGCTATCCTTGCAGATGCAGGAGGCTATGTTTCAAAAGAGTATCGCAGTTTCCAGACAGCATTGGTACGTGAGATTTCCAAATATGCAACGGCGGTCGGTGCACAGGTGGCATCCAACTTAAAAGGACATTATGATACCTCATGTTTCATCGAGCGCAACGGCAAGTTCGTTTACATCAGGCACTCTTCCACGTTGGCCCGAATGGGCGGCGGCGTAAGAGTTGAACTTGATTCGTTTCTGATACGGACAGCCCAACACGCAAAAGACTACAGAGGAGGATATAACCAATATTGTGACATGGCAAATTTGCAGTCCATGATGGATGATTTACTGAAAGAATAAAAAAACGAAAACAAGAAAAGATGCGGAGCCAACCGGTTCCGCATCTTTTCTTGTTTTCCTTACCGGCGCATACCGCCACCGTATTCAGCCTCTTGTAGTTCTGCCCGATACTCTTCCAGTTCGTTCAGCTTCTCGTTCACGGCTAGCAAGTTAGCATCCAGCCCGATATTGTGGTCGTAAGGGAAACGATGCTGCGCGACCAGCCCGGCATTGGTGGGCTGCCCGACATCAAGCGTATCGGATTCCTTGTTATATTCGACATACAGAACGTCGCCGTTCGGCATCTCGGAGGTCGGAATCTTTTGATGCGCCAAAGCGGAGAACTGTTCCACCGCCATCTCCCTGGGAACCTCTTTTATCGTCTCTCCGGCAATATCGACACCGTAACGCCGGATATGGTCTCGGATTTCCTGCTCCGTGAATTTCAACATCACCTCGTAGGTTCCCCCGACACTCCCGTTGTACACGACAGCAAAATTCCCGTCATCGACAATAAGGCTGTCACCCTTGTTGTTCGTAGCCGACGGATAAGTATATTTCTCGTTGATACCGTTGCCGTCATAATACTCCTTGGCAAGCGTAAGCAACCCCTCATAATCACCTTTGTCCCTAAGTTCGTCAAGCTGCCTCGTATCATCCGAGGACTGGAGATAAACGACAGAGGAATAATAAATCTTCTCCTTTGCCGCCACTCCATTCTCCTGCTTCTCACCGACATTCTGTTCCAACTCCTGCGCTATCTTATCCACCCTTTGGGTAATCATTGAAGTCGCTTTCTTTACATCCAGAAGCGTCGTCTTAATGAACTGCGGCGATTCCTTCAGCTCATCAAGCCAACTTTTGAGATACGCGCAACTGTCCTCCTTGATATGCTTGGTCATGCCATAACGCTGTGCGACCAATGCGCTGCCCAATTCCGCCACCAGTTCCTCACGGGCATACTCCGGGGAACCGAAGGCAGTCGGCTTGAATCGGTCGAGAACACCCTCCGCACCGGTCGAGTGTGTCATTTCGTGGAACAGCGTCCCATAGAACGACTCTCCCGATTTGAATTGTTCCTTTTCCGGCACGATGATTTCATTGTTCGAGATTGAATAGTAGGCTTTATCCTGATATTGCGGTGTAATCGGGCAAATCCACAGATTGTCCCGTATCATCGTATCGACAGGTGCGAAACTGAAATGCTCGCCGTTCTCAATGGCCGGACGCGAGTTTTCCCGCTCCAGCTTTTCCCATAGCTCCGGCCTCGCTTCCTGCAAATTGGTCTGTAGGCTCGGTATGCAGCGCCTTACCGCCTTACGGCGGCAGGTTTCCGCATACCTGCCCCTAAACCGTACGTACACGTCTCCGTGTATACGGCTTGCCATTAGTAAGCTCACATTATTTCCCATGAAACTGAATTATAGCATTACAAGATTCACACACTACAAGCGTCTTACGATGTCTCGACAACATCAACTTGCCCCATGGAGTTTCTCCCTTTACCCCAACAAGAGTGCGTATATGATGCATTACGACGTTAGTGTCAGTTGCACCACACATTTCACAGGTTTGCTGTTTCAACCTTTCTGCAAGGCTTGGTTTGGGAACATACATAGTGCATGGGGTACGGTCGAGAAAATCGTCCGTTAATGAGCTTTTACGTTTGAATCCCTCTTTATAGAGTGTTCTGAACCGTTCTTTGCCTTTTGCATCCTTATATGGGATGACAAAATTCTTGCCTTTACGGTACTTGTCTCTGATTTGCCCTACATGTCTTCTTAATTTTTGACCAAGAGTCATATAAAGACTATACTCCATAATGTAGCCGAAATCGGCACATGTTGACGAAACATTGTTGGCTATACAGTAATAGTTGTAGAAGCCTTTGATTTCCAAGTTGAATTGTGCAAGGATGTCTTCGGGTTTCATACCGACCATTTTCTCCCGTGATTTTGGCTTCCATACATCTTTGCCGTTTACGTTCGTAAACTTTACAGCATCGTAGCTAAGAAGCTTCTTTTTCACTGTTTCAGAAGAGAGCATAAGCATGACCTTTCCAACAAATTCTCGCTTTTTGATTCCTTTGCTGTTCCTTTTAAACACATCCAATGTCCTAACGGTGATGTCAAAACCGAGGAATTTAGCGTTCTCTTTTGCGTGAGTTATGAGTGTCTTCTCAGCAGAAAGTTCGAGTTTAAGGTTGTTCATCATATATTCTGTGATGTCTGCCTTGATTCGTTCACAATCTGCTTTTGACCCTATAACTCCAATCAGAAAATCGTCTGCGTACCTCACGTATTTCAATCTCCGATAATTCTCATCCATTGGAAGTCTGTATGTCATCTTATTTTTCTCTTCGTGCATGGCTTTTATTTTCATCAACAGTTCTGCTTTTACAGTTTCATCTGTTTCCGCTTTCCATTTCTTCCTTAGGTTTACTGTTTTCGTGTTGAGACAACAGTATTCTTTGTTGTGAGCCCTTTCTTTCCCTTTGTCGAAGTGTGAAATATACTCTTTCATGTACTTGTCGAACCTGTCAAGATAGATGTTTGCCAAAATAGGACTGATTATTCCACCTTGAGGAGTTCCCGAATACGTGTTGTTGTACTTCCAGTCTTCGATGTACCCCGCTTTGAGAAACTTTCTGATAAGACGAAGAAACCTTTCATCTGCAATACGCTCTTGCATAATGCTGACGAGTACATCGTGGTCTATGTTATCGAAGAAGCCTTTTATGTCTCCCTCAATAAACCACTTTGCACCTGTAAAAGTCCTTTGAATGCTTGTCAGAGCTGTGTGGCAGCTCTTATGAGGTCTGAAACCATGAGAGGTGCTTTCAAAGTGCCCCTCATAGATGGCTTCAAGAATCATCCGAACTACCTCTTGCACAAGCTTGTCCTCTACGGATGGTATACCAAGAGGGCGTTTCTTGCCGTTCTTCTTTGGTATATACACCCTTTTAGCAGGATGCGGCTTGTAGGATTCATTCCTAAGTGTTTCGATGAGACGTTCAATTCTTCCAATGCTCATTTGGTCGATAGTCTGACCATCTGTGCCTGGAGTCATATTGCCTGGCTTCGCATATATGCGCTGATAGGCAATGAAGAACATCTCTTTGTTGAACAGAATGCGGTACAGTCGCTCAAACTTATAGTCCGAGACCTTACTGTGCTGGCATAATGTGTTTAATACAATCTCTGGATTTCTCATAACGAATCTCTCGTTTTCTTTTGTTTGTATTAAAGTTACTAACTACTCCCCTTCGCCATGTACAAGGTTTTCCCTTGCTCAGACTACTACGGGAGTTCCGTTACCTTGTCGGATATTCAGAGGCAAATCCTCATAGCCTTACGGCGTTCCGATTTAGGTAATCTCCGTTTAACCACGTAATAACGTCTATCTTTCGATAGGCAACAGATTGTCGGATGCGACTTTCGTTCTTTTCTCCACTTACTGCGGTCGTGTCATGGCTTGTTCTTGCTACTTGCCCTCGCGCAATGGGCTGTAGTACCATGATGTGGCGTATATAACTGCCTTTCGCCACAACTTCAACTTCTGTCACTGAACTATCATTCAACCAATCAGGCTTCATCCTCATATCTGTCTTTCCCCTTGCAATTCAGTCGTAGCATGGCAATTAGCTAACTTATCGCTTTACTGACGTGCTGTGTTCCTCTTTGAGTTTCCTCTCCGAGTAAGTCAGTCGGGGATAGGTCTATTGTTTATTTCTAAACTTTGAACACTAACCTAATCTCTTATTATCGAGATATTTATTACGCGACCATTACGGACGCACGCGCGACATTGAAGACACGGAACACCTGCATCTTCGGATAGACATTGTACTGATTCTTTTCTTCATCGGACAACTTCTTGTAATCGTCATACTTGATTTTCTCCCTGGTTTCCTTATGGATGCAAGTGAACGTGGTGAGCATGACCGGAAAGGACTTCTCGCCACGAAGCACGGAGACACGGGGCAGTTCCTCCCCATCCTTGCCGGGCTTGTTGAGCCGCTGCACACAGTCGAACGTACAGAAACGGGGAATCTTGTACCCCTCTTTCTCACAGTGAAGGAGCAACATAAAGGCATTCATCCCGTTGTACTCGCGCCCGTGAAGGTTGCGGGGCCACTGCAACGCACCCTCCGTAAACCAAGGCTTTTTCCAGTCCTTGTGGATGCCCTCGATTTTCTCGATCATCATTTCGGCGAACAGGTCGAGTGCCTTGTCCTCGCTGTTCGGCCCGTCGGCATTTCTTTTTCTGTAACCGGCCATAACCCTTACTGATTATAGTTAGACGAATCCGCCACATATTGCGCCAGTTCCTCCACCTTGCAGGAGAGGTTGACCTTCCCGTTGTGCGCCGACAGGTTCATTTCACCTCTGGCATCCACCTTTACACCCGGCTGCAGCCACTCATCGCGCTCCTTGCCGAAACAGAAGAAGCGCACCCACTGGTACTCGAAGCCGTCATCGACCTTCTCCGCGCTGAACGCCGAGAATACCGTGTACGGCTGGTCTTTCTTATCCCTTTTTTCTTCGATGTTCTGGCCGGTCTTGCCACGAAACACCAGTTCGCCCTTGACGGAATCCGCATTATCCGTAGCGGCATGGCAGATTTCATCGGCGAACAGGTTGAAATAGAGCTTGTCGCCCCGACGTTTGAGATACATCGTACCCCTCACTTCCACACGGGAGCCGTTCCGATAACCGGCGGCTTCTTCCTGGTTGCCCTCCCTGCGGACATCCACCTCGATAGTGTGCTGGCCACCAGTCGCCGGAATCTGTACCCGGAGTGGAAATGCCAGAAACTCTTTATCTTCTTTGTTCTTGCGAACCGACGCATCGCGGCCGATAACGCCGCATACCGTAACATTACATTTAATCATTTGTTTTTCTGTCTTTAATGATACATGGATCATCCGACAAGTGATACATGGGTTGATTGATGTTGAACTGTTGGAGGGTACAGTCAGTCAGGTGCGCGTATCATCGCCCAGACAATCCATCCGGCGATGACTAATTGCACGCCCACGACAACGAACGTCCCGATCCACCCCAACAGCAGGTAGCAGAACCGGACGTGCAAAGCAAGGATGGAAACTCCCGCCAGACACTTGCATAGCTGTATCATCACGCATTTTATCATATCGCCATGCTTTTATCTTCGCAGGTTTTCCGTCTGTCCCTGTTGCCGGGACATCCCTTGCTCGAAATTCTGAGAGGCCGCTTCCGACAGGATAACCGTATTCAGCATACCGGTTACACGCATCCGCTTGGCCTCTTCCGTGAGTGTGCCGTTGTTCAACGTGGCAGACAACCGGCTCAGCTCGGAAGCGGTCAGCTCCCGTGAGACACGCAGTTCGCCATTGTCCGCATTCAAGACAGCCTTGCCGTTCTCGCCGATAGTCAGGTCGCAGTTCTTCATATTCGGCAACAACGGCTTCAGGTCAATGGCACGAAGATCCATCATAGCAGATATGGCCGCCTTCTGTTCCTCTTCGTTCCGGTTGTCAATCTGTGTGGCCAGCAGCATCAGGGAGGCGAAAGCGGTCATCGCCATCTCCACAATCGGGTCGTTGCAACCCGACATTCCCACACCGCTGTCCTCCGACGAAAGGAGCTTCTTCATCCATCCGTCAGGCGAAAGGTTCTTTTCAGGCACGGTCTCTTCCGCCACCTTGTATTTGGCGAGCAGGTCATTACCGTTGTGCAGCATTTGCAGCTTGATATGTCCTTTCTGTGCGATTTCAGCCAGATACGCCGCAGGGTCTATGTCCCGCATCGTTCCGTCGGCATAGATATTCTTCACACCGAAATGCAGATGCTCCCCGGTCGTCCGTGTCCCCGTATTGCCCGATGTGCCGAGCCGTCCGCCGGCCTGTACCGTATCGCCGACCTTGACGGAAATCTCCTTGAGGTGCATATAGGTACATTGTACCTTGCTGCCGTCCGTCCGGGCATATTCCACCGTCAGCGACCTGCCGCCGGGCGTGTTCCTGTTTTGGTTTACCGCCACGACCTTGCCGCCGTTTTCCGTAGCCAGTACCGCGTCGCCTTTACAACGGATATCCACCCCCTTGTGCATCTGCTGCTTTGTGCCGTCCATCGGGTCTTGCCGTGTTCCGAACGGCGAGGTGACGAATAGAAATTCCTCCCGTTCCACCGGAAACGAATACCCCGTTCCATGTTCCGCACCCTCGGATGTTTGGAGCGGATTGTGTTCCACCCCGAACTGCCTGCCCTGTGCCGCCATCTCCTGCATCCCCTGCCTGTCATACTGCTGCAAGCCGTTCTGTTCGATGATTCTTTGCAGGTTCTCGGCATACTTGCCTCCTGTGGCGTAACCGGCTTTCTCAATACTTTGTGCCCAGCCCTTGTAATCGTCCGGGGAGAGCTTGAAGCAACTGGCATAGCGGCTGTTCTCCTTCAAAAAGCGGGAGTGATGCTCGTATGAATCACCCACGCTGTCATAGCTGCAGAACTTTTCATTCGGCTTGTCGTCCGTATAGGTTCCGTACCTGCCGCCCCCGGCAATCCACGAGGGGGTTGCCTTGATACCGAAATGGTTGTTCTCGTTTCTTGCCAGACGGCTTTGTCCGTTGCTGCTTTCCAGTATGCCTTGCGCCAATGTGACGGAAGCCGGAATGCCATACCTGCGCATCTGTTCCATCGCATACTCCGCGTACTGTTGTGCATATTCCTGATTCTTGCCCATAATCTTCCTCCTTATCTGTGAATACCACTGTGCGTTTCCTGTTCGGCCTGCTGCTTCTCTTGCGCCTCCATGTCACTGATAGCAACCCGCTCACCGGCACGGACAAGTTTCGGCAGGTAGCTGTCAAGCTGATTCATCGGGAACTCCGCATAAGATGTGAAGCCCCGTTCACGGTTCCCCGCATACTCATTCAGTCCGATACCCAGTATTTTCGCACTCTTTACGGCGTCCTCGTCATAGAGCCGATACACCTCTCCGGTACGGATCAGGTGCAAGGCATCGGGGTACTTTTCCTTGACCTTGTCCCAAAACTGCCGTTGTGGGGAAACATTTTCATCATTTTTCGCTTCCGGCCGGTTCTTTGCCACCGCCTCGTTCTGTTGCCGCACCTGTTCTTCCTGCTTCTGTTCCCCGACGGATTGCCCCTTTTGCAGCACATCGGCAAACAGCGTGGCCGCCAGATGCCGCTTGTAGCCTTCACGGTCTTCCGCCACCCACATCCGTTGCCATTGTTGCGGCGTGACGCTCCGGGGCTGCAATTTTTGCCCGTCGATGGTCGCCACGCACTGAATGCCGTCCTGCCTGGTCTTGAAGACAGACACACGCTGAATACGGTTCAGGTCAATCTCCGGCGTCTCGCTGCTGAACAAATCCACTTTCAGGTCAGGCTTGACTTCCGCCAGTGTATAATATTTGTGCGCCAGCTCCATGCGTACCTTGTCGATGTTGTCCATCGCCTGCTTGAGCGTGGAGAAAAAGCGGTTCACATCCTCCTTGTCGGGATAGACACTGTACCCCTCCTTGTTCTCCGGCTTGATATAGAGTGCCCATCGGTTCTTGTCATCCTGAATCATCTGTACGGCATCGAACCCGACCTCGTTCGCCCGCCTGACCGCATCCGACACGTCCAGTGTGGAAAGCCTTTCCAATGTGTAGTTCCTTAGCCTGGCCAATGTCACCAGTTTCTCGTTGAAATAGCTGTCGTCAGGTCTGTAGCCCAGCGCACCGTCGGTATTATAGAAGCGTACCTGTTCGATGCCCTCCTTATTCAAGGCACGTTCGATACGCCCCTTGTTCATGCCGGGAATCTCGTTGTTCACTTCGGTCGAAGCCCCAGCCGGCAAAATGACATCCGCCGATTTCGCTTCCCGGTCAATAACGAGGACAATACTTTTCGCCGCCTTGTCCGGGTGTTGGCGGATTTCGTTCGCCACGAAGTAATGCTTGGGCATCTGCTCCTGCATGGTCGTGGTCTGCCGCCTGTTGCGCAGGGTGGCGTACTCTATTTTCTCGCCCCGTTCCGCCTTGCGGATAACGTCAAGCGCATTGTTCACGTCGCTTTCGAGTGCATCCATCATGCAAGGATTCTCCTTGAACTCCCGACACCAGTAATCCACCGTCTTCAGACTTTCATCGGACAGACGCGCAGGCAGCCCCAGTTCCAGCATCTTGATTCCCGAAGCCAGTTCCACAATCAGCCGTTCATATTTTACCGCATCCTCCGACGGGGCCACGCCGTTCTTCATGACCATGCCTTCACGGGCGAGCCGCTGTTGATGCCCCGTAGCACTCACGATCTGCCGCAAGGCTTCCTGCATATAATCGTGGTAATGTTCAAAATCCTTTTGACGCGGCATATAGACCGCATCTTTGTCCGTCTCGTAATGAGGAACTCCGCTACCGTCCGAGCGCACGGGAACGAGGTTGTCCCGCATCTTCAATAGAAAGTCGTTGAACCGGGTGCGCAACCTGCGGTTGTCCGCCTCGGTATATCCTCTTTCCTGAACACTGCCATCCTGCTTTACCGCATCCTCGTAAGCCGGCTTGTCAACGTAGGGCAACGTCGTCTGGTCGATATTGAAAAGCGTGCGGATCTCCCGGTTGTGGACACCCTTGAACTGTGCCTTATGCTCTTCGTCCAATTGGAGATAGGCGGTACGGTCGATGGTCTCATCCGGATTGTTCCGGTTGACATACTTGTTCCAGTTATAGAACAGGAACGGTACGCCCTGCTCATGCTCCCGCACCGCAGCACCCCGTACCTTGGTTTCACTGTAAAGCGTGAACAGGTTGGTCTTGCATCCGTTATTGTCCGAATGCAAGGCCATAAAGAGGGCATTGAACGGGCTGGCCGAGACCCCTTGCGGATAGAGCCGGGGAAATCCCTTGCCCGATACGTTGAGCCAATGGCCGCCAGCGTTCGACGCCCCGCTCAGTGCGGCCGACAGCAGTTCCGCCTGCCTTGCCTCGGCTTTCTTCTCGATTTGCGACTTTTCTTTCATATCATCATGCTTTTATTGTTCATGGAATTATTGGATGCCCCGTGTACGCACGACCGTTTCCCGCTGTCCGTCATCGTAATTCTGCGAAGCGATATGGCGCAACTGGTCGCTCTTGGCAAGCACGGCGTTCGCCAGCGTGTTCAGCGGCAATGCCCCTGCACGGTAAGCCTCCGCGACGGTCGGCGTGAGCTGGATGGTACAAGGCACACGGTCTATCGTGGCGATGAGCGTACTGCCTTGCAGTACCGGGTTCACAATACGGGGATTGAGCGGTTCATCGGGATAACGGCGGTACTGGTTCTCCGTCTGTTCGGCAGCGGACGGCATGGGTCGCCCCAAAGCCTCGTGTCCCGCCTTGTTCAGCAGGTTTGCGCCGCCCAGACCGACAAGGAGCATCTTCAGCAGCGGGTTACGCACGAACAGACCGGCCACAATACTCGCTATCGGCAGCAGGTTGTCCCCAAAGCGCAACGATTGTGTCTTGCCGGTAAAAGCCCCCAACAGGATGTCGGGCAGCATGGCCATGACATATCCGAGGTTGCCCGTGATATCGCCCAATCCCTCTAATCCCAACGTACTGAGCAATCCGCTCCATCCGTTCGTGTTGGTCTGCACAGCCTCTCTCTCTTGCTTTTCTTCCTCACGTGGAATAACCACCTGCCGTTCCTCTTTCTCCACTTTTTCCCTCTGTTCCGTCTCCGGCTGCGTTGATTCCTTTTTGGCAGTTACAGCCGTTGCATTCTTATATTTCTCCAAATGCTTCAAATAGGCTTCTTCCTGTCCGGGAGCGACGACCAGCGGCACATCCTTGTACCGTTCGGCACGTTCATTCTTCTTTTCAGGGTGTCCGGGTATTTCTGGCATTTGGAAAGGGGTAAACTTTGGTGTCTGCATCCACTTCGGGAAACTGAAATCCATCACCGGTATTTTCTTCTTCAACCGCTCGTTGGCGGCCACGATGAGCGCACTGTCACCCGTCTGTACCGTTGCAGCCTCCTTGCGGAAGTCCGTAAATACGTTCCGTTCGCTGCCGAACACCCCTTTGCTTATACACTCTTCCACAGAAAGCGTATCAGGCTTTTCAGGCTCGAAGCGTGAGGCGACTGCCGAGATAGCCACGTCCGCCCCGACAAACTTCGCCAGTGTTGCCCACGAACCCACGCCTCCCATCATCACGGTATCTGCCGTTGCGCCCAGTACCCGACC
>OIFL01000222.1_pt1 | contig 11514 bp, 9 predicted proteins | sample 1581961 | NCBI WGS metagenome assembly OIFL01 (sample SAMN04414079, study PRJEB24778) | human gut metagenome | material: faecal | host: Homo sapiens
GCCATATCCCTCGTCCTGTGCTGACGGTCTGGCAACCCGCCCGGGCCACTGGCCACGGAGTGCTGGTGGCGGCCGGCGGCGGATACCAGCGGATCGAGATGGGCAGTGAGGCCTGGCCTGCGGCGCACTGGCTGACGGCGCACGGCTATACCGCCTATGTCCTGAGCTACCGCTTGCCGGGGGAGGGCTGGCAGGCCGGTGCGCTGGCGCCGCTGCAGGATGCGCAGCGGGCCCTGCGGCTGATCCGCGCCCGGGAATCGCAGGTCAGCGTGCTCGGTTTTTCGGCGGGGGGACATCTGCTGGGGATGGCCGCCTGTCGGCCGGCGTTTGCCAGCTACCCGCCGGAGGATGCGCTGGACCACCAGCCCGCCACCGCCGACGGCGCCGCGCTGATCTATCCGGTGATCACGCTCCTGCCGCCCTGGAGCCATACGGCGACCCATCGTCTGCTGGTGGGGCCGCAGGCGAGCGAGGCGGCCGACCGCGCCTGGTCGGTACAAACCTGGGTGACAACGGCCACACCGCCCTGTTTTCTGGTACAGGCGCAGGACGATCCGATTTCCGATCCGCACAATACGCTGTTGATGGCTAACGCCTGCCGCCAGCATCAGGTTCCTGTGCAGCTTTTCCGCTATACCCGCGGTGGCCATGGCTTTGGTATGGGGCGCCCGGGAACGCCGACGACCGCCTGGCCCACGGCCTATGCCGCCTGGCTGAAGGCGCTGGCGTCCACGATGGCGCAAAAATCGTAGCGCTGCCTCACGACGGTGCAACCGCAGCCGGGCGCGGGCGGCTGTTCTGGCGATTTTTTGCACAATCAGACGGCGGGTCAGAACAGATTTGCACAACGCCGCGGCGGTAGATGACCTGGCATAATTAATGCTTATCTCTTACCGGGATTACCACAAAGTGAGTACAACCGGAGGGGATAGCCATGATTAAAATTACGCTACCTGACGGGCATTATTATGACGAGATGCTGACCGCGCAGGGTGAACAGCGGCCGCACTATAATGCCTGGTGGCAATGGTTTCGCAACACCGATCAATTCTCTATCCGGCAGAAAAAAGCGCAAGCGGAACTGCTTTTTCACCGTATCGGCATCACCTTTAACGTGTACGGCGAGGATGAGGGAACCGAGCGGCTGATCCCGTTTGATAGCGTGCCGCGGATCATACCCGCCGGGGAGTGGCAGCGCATTGACCGCGGCATTCGCCAGCGGGTGAAAGCGCTCAACGCCTTCCTCTATGACATCTATCATGAGCAGAATATTCTGCGCGCGGGGCTGATCCCGGCCGAGCAGGTGCTGGCCAACGAGCAGTATCAGCCGTGCATGCAGGGCATCAACCTGCCAAACAACACCTATGCCCATATCACCGGCGTCGATATGGTGCGCAATAACGACGGTCAGTATTACGTGCTGGAGGATAATCTGCGCACGCCGTCCGGCGTCTCCTACATGCTCGAAAACCGTAAGATGATGATGCGCCTCTATCCGGAGATGTTCGAGCAGCATCACATTGCGCCGGTGGAGCGCTACCCGAGCTACCTCCTGCAGACCCTGCGCGAAAGTTCGCTGGTGGATGATCCCTGCGTCGTGGTGATGACCCCGGGTCGCTTTAACAGCGCCTACTTCGAGCACAGCTTCCTGGCGCAGCAGATGGGGGTCGAGCTGGTGGAAAGCGCCGATCTGTTTATTAAAAACGGCGCGGTGTATATGCGCACCACCGAGGGGCCGCGGCGGGTGGATGTGATTTATCGCCGCATCGACGACGCCTGGCTCGACCCGCTGGCCTTCCGCGCCGATTCGATGCTCGGCGTCCCGGGGCTGCTGTCCGTCTATCGCGCCGGCGGCGTAGTGCTGGCCAACGCCATCGGCACCGGGGTGGCTGACGACAAATCGATCTATCCGTACGTCCCGGAGATGATCCGCTTTTACCTCGGCGAACAGCCGATCCTCAGCAATATCCCCACCTGGCAGTGCCGGAAAGCAGAGGACCTGCGCTATGTGCTGAGTAACCTTGAGCTGATGGTGGTCAAGGAGGTCCATGGCGCCGGGGGCTACGGCATGCTGGTTGGCCCGCGTTCGACTAAAGAGGAGCGAGAGGCCTTCCGCCAGCGCCTGCTGGCCAATCCGGCCAACTATATCGCCCAGGACACCCTCGCGCTGTCGACCTGCCCCACCTTCGTTGATGAAGGTCTGTCGCCGCGACATATCGATTTACGGCCCTACGTGCTGTCCGGGCAGGAGATGCGGCTGGTGCCCGGTGGCCTGACCCGCGTGGCGCTGACCGAAGGGTCGCTGGTGGTCAATTCGTCGCAGGGCGGCGGAACCAAGGATACCTGGGTGATGGAGGATGACGCATCATGCTAAGTCGTACGGCGAGTGAATTGTTCTGGATGGCCCGCTATCTCGAGCGGGCGGAAAGCTACGCCCGGGTACTGGACGTGACCTGGAAATTATCGATGATCCCCCGGCACAGCCAGCAGTCGCGGGATCTGGCGCTGCCGCTGAATTTGTCGATGACCCACGAGCTGTTTCAGGCGCGCCATGCCCGCTTTACCATGAGCAACCTGCTCAACTTTTTTGCCCTCGATGGCAACAACCCCTGCAGTATTTACAGCTGCGTGGAGATGGCGTGGAACAACGCGCACGCGGTGCGCGGCAGTCTGTCGGCCGAAGTGTGGGAGAGCATCAATGCCACCCGCATCGAACTGCGGACCCTCCGCCAGCAGGGGCTGGGCGAACTGGGGAGCGACGGCTTTTTCGAGTGGGTGAAAGAGCGGGTGCATCTGTTTCGCGGAGCGGTGATAGGCACGCTGCTGCGCAACGACGCCCTGAGTTTTATCGGTATCGGCACGCTGATCGAGCGCGCGTTCGCCACCACCCAGCTGCTGCTGATTAAGGATCAACAACTGACCAACGACCCGGATCCGGTGCGGGAATACTATCGACTGGATACCTTGCTCAATGCGGTCAGCGCCCGCGAAGCCTACAACAGCCTCTATCGCCAGCCAGTCAGTCGCGAAACGGTGATGGAGCTGCTGATCCTGCGTAACGATATTCCGCGTTCGCTGCGCGCCAGCATTGCCGATCTGGTCGGCGAGCTGGAGAAGATCGCCAACGATCGCTCCTATCAACCGCTGCGCCTGGCCCATCAGCTCAACGTTGACCTGCGCTTCAGCACCCGCGACGACCTGGCGCAGGCGGACCTGCAGACCACCCTTAACGGCCTGCTGGCGAGAATTAACGCGCTGTCCGACAGCATCAGACAAACCTATCTGGAGGCCTTATGAAACTGGTCATCGATCATCTCACCCGCTATGGCTACGATGAAGAAGTGAAGTTTTCCACCCAGTATCTGCGCCTGACGCCGCGCAGTACCGGCCGGCAGACCATCACCGCCTGGACGCTGACCCTGCCGGACGGGGCCGCGGTGACCACTACCGACGGCTGGGGCAATGAGCTGCATGTGCTGACGCTGGATAACCCGCACAAGGAAACCACTATCCGCGCCAGCGGGATTGTCGCTATCGCCTACGAAGGGGAAGAGACGCGTGATGAAGAGGCCGAGCTGCTGTCGCCGCTGGTTTTTCTACGCAGTACGCCGCTGACCCGCGCCGATACAGCGATCCGTGAGTTCGCCCAGCGCCTCTATCGTCCCGATGCGGCGGAAGAGAGTTTGAATCAACTGATGGCGGATCTGCTGTTAAGAATGCCATACTCCCCCGGCGCGACCCAGGTCCAGGACTCCGCTGCCGACACCTTCGCCCGGGCGACGGGCGTGTGCCAGGATCATACCCATGTTTTTCTCGCCTGCTGCCGGGCGCTGGAGATCCCGGCGCGCTACGTCAGCGGCTATGTCTACAGCGATAATGCCCAGCATGTCGCGATGCATGCCTGGGCGGAAGTGTGGCTCGACGGCCGTTGGCTGTCGTTTGATATCACCAATAATACCCGTCGCCTGAATCAGCATTTGCGGCTGGCGACCGGGCTGGATTATCTCGACGCCTGCCCGGTACGGGGCACCCGGCTGGGCGGCGGCGGGGAGATTATGTTAACCAACGCTGAAGTGCGCGAACACAGCCAGCAGGCGCAGCAGCAATAATACGGGAAAAACCGCAATGACCTACTGTGTGGCCATGTGCCTGGCGGATGGACTGGTGTTTGCTTCCGACTCCCGCACCAACGCGGGCGTCGACCATATTGCCACTTTTAAAAAGCTGCACGTTTTCCATCAGGAGGGGGAACGGGTGCTGGTGCTGCAATCCGCTGGCAACCTGGCCACCACCCAGAGCGTGATAAGCCTGCTCAGCGCGCGCATCCGTACCCAGCAGGAGCCGAATCTGATGCAGGTCACCTCCCTCTACGACGCCGCGATGCTGATCGGTAAAACGCTGCTGGAGGTGATCCAGCGCGACAGCAGCAACCAGCAGAACTGCAGTAACACCAACTTCAACTGCAACCTGCTGCTTGGCGGCCAGATCGCCGGCGAAACCCATCGTCTGTTCCATATTTATCCGGAGGGCAACTTTATTGAAGCCACCCGCGACACACCTTATTTCCAGATTGGTGAAAGCAAGTACGGCAAGCCGATCATCGATCGGGTGCTGACCATCGATACGCCGCTGGAGCAGGCGATGTGCTGCGCGTTGATCTCCATTGACTCGACGCTGCGCAGTAATCTTTCCGTTGGCCTGCCGCTGGATACGCTGCTCTACCGCAGCGGCAGCCTGAGCAGCGCCGGGCAGCATCGCATCACCGACAGCGATCCCTACTTCAACCGCATCCGCAAGGCGTGGTCCGAGGGGCTATTGCACACCTTCCAGACTCTGCCGGCCTGGACGCCAGCAGAGCGGGAAGGGGAGTAGCCCTGGAATACGACCTCGCCCGGAGCCCGGCCACACGGATGATGACCGGCTCCCTTCGCCCTTAACGCGTCTCCGCCAGCCGCTCGCCGCTGGCGGCATCAAACAGATGCAGGCTCTCGCAGCGGAGAGTCAGCCCCAGCGTCTGCTGCGCCGCGACCGCCACCCTGCCGGCAACCTGCACATGCACCGGAAAACCCTGCCAGTCGAGATGAAGCAGGGTGGACTCCCCCGTCACCTCCATGATGTTTACCGTTGCCGGCGCGCCATGCGCATCCGGCAGAATATCCTGCGGGCGCAGACCGACAATCAGCGGGGCATCGCCCTGCTGCGCCACGGCCTGATGCCAGCGTTCGGCCAGCGGAAACCACAGCGCGCCGCAGGCGACGCCGGGCTGACCGTCGCGCACGGCGCGCTGACCGGGCAGGAGATTCATCGGCGGGGAGCCGATAAAGCGGGCGACGAAGGTATTGCAGGGCTGGTCGTAAATGGCCAGCGGCGCCCCCTGCTGGACGATCTGCCCGTCGCGCATCACCACAATCTGATCGGCCAGAGTCATCGCCTCCACCTGGTCATGGGTGACATAGATCATGGTGGTATTGATGCGCTGGTGAAGGGATTTGATCTCCGCGCGCAGCTCCATCCGCAGCTGGGCGTCAAGGTTCGACAGCGGCTCATCGAACAGGAAAACCTGGGGGTTTCTGACCATGGCCCGGCCCATCGCCACCCGCTGGCGCTGGCCGCCGGAGAGCGCTCGCGGATAGCGAGCCAGCAGTTTATCAATCCCCAGCAGGCTGGCGACCTGCTGCACTTTGCTTTTCTGTAACTGCTTATCCACCTTTTTGACCTGCATATGAAAGGCGAGATTTTCCGCCACCGTCAAGTGGGGGTAAAGCGCATAGCTCTGAAAGACCATCGCCACATCGCGGTCGGCGGGATCCAGATCGTTGACCGGCCGCTGGTTCATCAGAATGGTGCCGCCGGAAAGCGTTTCGAGACCGGCCAGCAGGCGCAGCAGGGTCGACTTGCCACAGCCGGAAGGACCCACCAGCACGGTAAAGCTGCCGTCGGGGATGGTGAGGTCCAGCGCCTGGAGCACCGTCTGTTTGCCGTAGCGCTTGGCGACATCGATCAGTTCAACACTGGCCATCGGTGGCCTCCTCAAGGTGATGTTGCAGGGTATGCCAGTCGGGATAGCGGCGCGGGGAGGTGCCGATCGCCTGCGCGGCGACGGTATTTCCCCAGCGCAGCGCGGCTGCCGCAGGTTTACCGCTCAGCAGCGCGGCAAGGAATCCTGCGTTAAAGCTGTCGCCAGCGCCGATGGTATCGATCACGGTGACTGGCCGGGTCGGCGCATAGTGATGGCCGTCGGTCATCCAGCAGTCCGCGCCGTCGGCGCCGCGCTTTACCACGCACCCGCCGCGGCCGCTGAGCCGTGCCGCCAGGGCTGCGGCGGCTTCGGCGAGGGTCGGGTGGCCGGCCAGCTGCAGGGTTTCAACGTCGTTGAGCAACAGCCAGTCGCAGTCGCCTAGCCAGCGGTCGACCTCATGACGCAGCGGGGCGCGCCAGCCCTGGGGCGGCCAGCCGGTATCGACGGCAAGGGTAAACCCGCGCTGGCGGAGCGTGGCGAGCAGCTGCGGATAGTCGGACAGCAGCCTGGTACAGAGAAAGGTGCCGCAGAGCAACACGATATCGCCCTCGCCAGCGGCGGCAGGCAATTGGTCCAGCACATCCCCGGCGGTCAGGCGGGTAATGTGTCCGTGGTTGCTGAGGAAGGAGCGCTCTTTGTTGGGATGGGTGACCGCCACCGTCAGCGAGGTTTCACAGGGATACTGCGGCCAGCGCGCGCTATCGCCGGGAAACTGTGCCGCCAGCCACGGGGTAAACGCGTCGTCGCCCTGACAGCCGACCGCGCAGTGCGGCAGCTGCATGGCGGCGGCGGCCAGCGCGCAGTTGCCGGCAGAGCCGCCGGGCCGCAGAGCGCTGTGCTCGAGCATCATCTCAGTCCCCTGCGCGGGCCAGTGGGGCAGGGTTCCCATCACTAAATCAATATTGTAATTGCCCACGATATAGAGCACAGGTGTCCTGGTGTTATCCATAGTTATCCTTTACTTCCCCCGTTGGTGAGGCCACTGACCAGCGATTTTTGCAACCAGATTGCAATCAGCAGCGGAGGGACTGAGGCGAGTATGCCTACCGCCGCCACCAGTCCGTCATCGGTGGCGCGGCCGGCGGTGAAGCCGGCGATTGTCACCGGCAGTGTTTGGGCGGCGAGGTTGCTGGTAAACAGTAGCGCATAGAAAAACTCATCCCACGCCAGCAGCCAACCGAACAGCGCGGCGGCGCCAAGCATCGGTTTCGCCAGCGGTAGAGTAATGCGCAGCAGGACCTGCCAGATGCGCAGACCGTCAAGCCGGGCCGCCTGCTCGATATCCTGCGGCAGGGTATCGAACTGGTTTTTGACCATCCACGTCAGAAACGGCACGATCAGCGAGCAGTAGACCAGCACCAGCCCGCTGCGGGTGTTGAGCAGGCCAAAGTGTTCAAGAATAAAATAGAGCGGCAGCACAAAGGCCACGGGCGGCACCATATAGATGCCGAGGCCGGCGTACAGCCAGCCGTCGCGGCCGGGATAACGCGAAAAGCTGAAGGCGGCGGGGATCGCCAGCAACAACGACACCAGCGTCGCCCCGGCGGCCACCAGCAGGCTGTTGCCCAGCGCGGGAAGAAACAGCGCCCCGGGTTCGCCAGGGGCCAGCGACAGCAGATGGCCATAGCGGCTGAAGTCCCACTGCCGCGGGAGCCACTCCAGCGGGACGCGGGTGAGGTCCGCGGTGGTGCTGACGCTCATCAAAAACAGCCACAGCATCGGGGCGAGGATCGAGATCGCCACCGCCAGCGCCGCCAGGTAACGCAGTACGATGTACCCATTACGCTTCATCAACAACACTCCGGCGCCGCTGACGCAGCAGCAAAATCAGATACAGGGCTATCAGCACGGCGCACATCAGGCTCATCAGCATGGCGTAGGCCGCGCCGCTGCCGGCGCGCAGGTAGCTGAAGGACTCCTGATAGACAAAAAAGCTCAACGTTTTGGTACTGTCGAGCGGGCCGCCGCGGGTCATAACATAGATAATGTCGAACACTTTGAAGGCATCGATGGTGCGTAGCACCAGCGCGACGCCAAGGGGACCCACAATGGCCGGAAAGGTAATGGCGCGAAAACGCCGCCAGGCCGAGGCGCCGTCGAGCCGCGCCGCCTCGTACAGATCGTCGGGAACAGACTGCAGGGCGGCCAGCACCAGCAGGGTGACCAGCGGGTAGTTTTTCCAGATATCCGCCAGCATCACCGCGTGCAGCGCAGAATCCGGCGAGCCCAGCCAGCTGCGATAGCTGTCAATCAGCCCCAGCTGGCTGAGCAGAGCGTTAACGCTGCCGTAGTCGGGATTAAAGTTAAGCCGCCACATCATGGCGTTGACGATCGTCGGCAACGCCCACGGCAGGATCACCAGCACCCGCAGGACATTTCGCCCGACAAAACGCTGATTCAACAACAGCGCCACCAGTACGCCGATCGCCCCCTCAATCGCCACCGAGACCACGGTGAAATAGAGCGTTCGCGCGAAGGCCGCACGAAAGTCCGGGTCGGTCAGGGCATAAAGATAATTATCCAGCCAGACGTAGTGGGTCGCCTCGCCGCTTCCCGCCAGCGCGGTATCGGTAAAACTCAGCCACAGCGTGCGCGCCAGCGGCCATGCGGTGAGGATAAACATCGCGATAAGCATGGGCGCTAACAGCACCCATGCCTGACGATGCTCGCGTCGTTGCAGACTCAGCATCATGCCTCCTTAACGCAGACGGGCCGCGCTGGTGTCGACCGCCTTGAGGGCGACGTCGGGCGTGGCTTTACCCTGCAGTACCGACTGAAGCTGCTGTTGCAGGGTGTTTGACAGGCGCGAGTAATCTGCCGTTTCGGGACGAGAGAGCATCACGTTCAACGACTTGTCGGCGGCGGCGATCAGGCTCTCCTGGCCTTTGGCAACGGCAGGATCCTGGTACGAGGCTTTCCACACCGGCAAGCTCAGTTTGGCATACTTGTCCTGTACCGGCTGGGAGGTCAGATAGTGAATATACTGCCAGGCCTCTTCCGGATGCTGACTGGCTTTGGCGATGCCCAGCCCCATAGAACCGTTGACGGCGCCGGGTTTATCCGGGGTATCGCCTGGGGCGGGGACAATGCCAACATCACCTGCGACTTTACTCTGTTTCGGATCGTTGGCCATGTTGTACATATAGGTCCAGTTGAGCGCAAAGGCGGCGTCGCCATTGGAGAAAGCCTTACGCACATCCTCCTCAAGATATTCACGTGATGCCGGGTTGCTCAGCCCCTGATCGAGCGAGGTTTTCATCAGCGTGACCGCTTTCAGCGAGGCGGGCGTCGAAAAATCGAGCTTGCCGTTCTGGTAGAAGCTCCCGCCGAAGCCGGAGACGAGGGTGGTGTAATCACAGACCAGCGCTTCCGCTTGCGACCAGCTCCAGACCAGAGGATATTTAACAATCCCTTTGTCCTTAAGCACTTTGGCGTCGTCCATTACCTGCTGCCAGCTGGCAGGCGGCGTTTTGATCCCCGCTTTGTCCAGCATGGCTTTGTTGTAATACAGATATTTGGTGTCGAGGATCCACGGCATGCCGAGGGTTTTGCCTTGATACACCACGGTATTCATCGCCCCGGGGAAAATCTTCTCGCGCTCGTCGGCGGCAATCCGTGAGGAGACATCCTGCAGCAGATCGAAGCGGCTAAACTCCGCCGGCCAGATCGCGTCGAACAGCACCACGTCGTAGCCGTTACCCCCTGCGCCGCGGGCGGCGACGATCTTGTCGTGCAGCGCTTCATAGGGGACGAATTCGAGATTGACCTTCACGTCAGGGTGTTGCTTTTCGAAGTCACTGGTCATCGCGCGAATGTCGTTTTCGCTATAGGCCGCCTGGGTCATGAACAGGGCATTAATCTGGGTCGCTGCGCTGACGCTCCCGCTGATAACGAGCATCGCCAGCAGACAGGCGTTGACCCGTAGTGCGCTGTGGTATTTCATCTTTGCTCTCCGCTGTGCTGTACTGAAAGGGGTTATGATTTATTAAATCAATTTGATTGATTTAATCAGGGCGACACTATCGGCAACATCTCCCGAGTGGCCCTGGGACTAAGCGTAGCAAAGGGTATGCCATCGCGAAGGCTCGCCTGCGCGCGTCGTTGTCAGATCTGTGATGCCGGCTAAAATTTCACCAGTTCAGCCTGGAAGGGAAACGATGAAAACATCAGGTACAAACCTTGAACATGCCCGGGTGCATAACCGCCGGGTGATCATTGAGGCGGTGCGTTTACATGGCGAGCTGACCCGCGCCGAGCTGGCGCGGCTGACCGCGCTGACCCCGCAGACCGTGTCGAATATTGTGGCGGAGCTGGAGCAGATGGATATCCTGACCAGCCACCAACCGCGGCGCGCCAGCGGCCGTGGACAGCCAGCGGTGCCGGTGAGCCTCAATCCCGCCAGCGCCTGGTCAATTGGCATCCATCTTGATCATCAGACGCTGATTGTGGTGCTGGTGGATCTGACTGGCGAGGTCCATTTTCGCCGACTCATTCTGGTGCAAAAGCCCCAGCCTGGTGCGACCTTTGCCCGCCTCGGCGAGGTGCTGGATGAGATCCGTGCGCTGCCGGCGCTGGACTGGTCGCGGGTGCTGGGGATGGGGGTTGTGATGCCGGGGCCCTTTGGCGTGGAAGGGATTTCGTCGACGGGACCCACGACGCTTAACGGCTGGGAAGGGGTCGACGTGGCGGCGGAGCTCGGGCGACTGAGCGGCCTGCCGGTGACCCTCGAAAACGACGCCACGGTGGCCGCCATTGGCGAACGCTTTCACGGCGTGGCGCGGCAGCTCAACTCCTTTGTCTATCTCTACATAGGCACCGGTCTGGGCGCCGGAATTTTTACCGATGGTCATGTGTATACCGGCCATGCTCATAACGCCGGCGAGGTCGGGCATATTGTGGTCGCGCCGAACGGTCGCCCTTGCTATTGCGGGAATGAGGGATGCCTTGAGCGCTATGTTTCGCTGCAGGCGGCCTATGAGTTTTGCGGCCTCGACCCCTATCGCGCGCTGCCGGAAGATCTGCTGTCGGTGGACGCTGCGCTTTTCGACCAGTGGATCACCAGCATCCTGGCGCCGTTGCGTCAGGCGATCAATTTGCTGGAGTGCGTCTTCGATGCCGAGACGGTAGTGGTGGGCGGCATGATGCCCGCCCCGCTGCTGGAGAGAGTGCTGGCGCGTCTGCCGCCGCTGTATCAGTCCGTCCGCGGGCGTTACCTGCCGGCCCAGCGTGTCAAAATGGGGATGACCGGCACTGATACCGCCGCGCTGGGCGCCGCTGCGCTGCCGATCGTTGACGAATTTAATCCGCAGTTTCAGGTGTTGATGAAGGCGTTAAATATATACACGCTTTTTGGCAAAGCTAAGTAAATTAAATACTTTGTTATTTAACGTGTTATCTCACATCTTCGGAGGGAATGAGGCAACACGGCAAGGTATCGGAAGTGACGGAAAAGAAGACGGCTGTCTATGTGGATGACCAACAGCGCATCCTGATCC
>OIFL01000228.1_pt1 | contig 11445 bp, 8 predicted proteins | sample 1581961 | NCBI WGS metagenome assembly OIFL01 (sample SAMN04414079, study PRJEB24778) | human gut metagenome | material: faecal | host: Homo sapiens
GGCGGCATTGGTGGGGGGCGGTGGTCCGCTGACCGACTTGCGGACGGTGGGCTGATGGGGTAGACGGTGATGGAGCGTGCGGCGCTGGCGCATCGCCGCCACAAGTTCGTCAAGGGTCGGGCGGATCCGGTGTTTGCTGCAGCCAGCAAGCGTCGGTACGGTGGCGATATTTTGGGCCACGGTACGATGGGGAAAGAGCGCGGCGCTTTGCATCACGAAGCCGATCTGGCGGCGGACCTGGATAATATCAGCGTCAGCGAGGCGGACGCCCTGAATATAGACGTCGCCGCTGTCGGGAATATCCAGCTGGTTAATCATGCGCAGGATAGTCGTTTTTCCGCAGCCGCTCGGGCCGACGAAGGTGCAGAATTCGCCATGATCAATATCCAGACTGAGGTCGCGAATGGCCGGCTGGGCGCTGCCTGGATAGGTTTTAAAAAGATGCGTTAATTTAATCATGGCGGAATTCAACACTCTGAATAATAAAGTCCTGACCCGGATAAAGTGGCGCCGGGATCCTGGCTCAAACTACAGAGCGCCTGCGGGGAGGGCAAATACGTTATTTGCATTTGCATAGTGAAAAGCTGGTTAATCAGTTGCTATGGAAGAGAGGCCGGGAAGTTGTTTTATGGATTTGTGATCGGCAACACAAATGACTCTCAAGCGGCCACCGTAAAAGATAAATTACCAGGGTTGATTTTAATCAAAGTATGACCGCCTGCGATATGGCGGAAAAAGCCGCACCGTCCGCCGCACAAGAAAAACCAGATTGTGAATATAATGTTTCTTTGATGTAAATATTGCCTGTGCCCTTTTCCCGCTCGCTGCAGATAAAATGTGATGCCAAACCGACTTGTCGCTAAATAAGGGCGTTGATTACGTCTGCTTTTTATTCTTTATAGCATTAATTTAATTTTCGGCTTTCTTCTCACCCTGGCAATGTTGGTCAAATAGCGTGCAAAAGGCGTATTTTTTATCGCCATTTTGCCGTCGATGTTATTGCCATCAATTATTTTTATCCCCGCATTCGGCCACGGCAAAAGACGTGCAAATAGCGTTCATGTTGCTTGTAATGTATTGATTTTAATTTATTTATTCTGACTTGTGACGCCTGCTCATCCGCCGCGGCGGAGCCTTTGTGAGAGCTCTCACATAACCCGGCGATCGCGATTTGTTACACTTTCCGCCGTCAACAAAGGAATGAAAGTGAGACGTGATGAATACTTTTTCTCTGCCTAAAACTCAGCATCTGGTGGTTTTCCAGGAAGTGATCCGCAGTGGGTCAATCGGGGCTGGAGCAAAAGCGTTAGGACTCACTCAGCCGGCGGTCAGTAAAATCATTGGCGACATGGAAAGCTATTTTGGCAGCGAGTTAATCGTTCGGCGAAATACCGGCGTTTCGCTCACCGAGGCCGGGCAGGTATTTCTTAACTGGTCAGAGACAATCACCCGTGAAATTAAAAATATGGTCAATGAAATGAATGCCCTGACCAACAGCACGGTAGTGGATGTCTCCTTTGGTTTCCCCTCGCTGGTGGGGTTTACCTTTATGTCGGAGATGGTGCATCAGTTCAAAATGACCTTCCCCAAGGCGCGGGTCTCAATGTATGAGGCGCAGCTCTCCGCCTTTTTGCCGGCAATCCGCGACGGCCGCCTCGACTTCGCCATCGGGACGCTGAGCGATGAGATGAAGCTGCAGGACCTGCACGTCGAGCCGCTGTTTGAGTCTGAGTTTGTGTTGGTGGCGAACCGGGCGCGGATCGGCAACGGCACCGTCCGCCTGGCCTCGCTCCAGCACGAGCAGTGGGTGCTGCCGGAGACCAATATGGGTTACTACAGCGAACTGCTGACCACCCTGCAGCGCAGCGGCATCCGCCGCGAAAATATCGTCAATACCGATTCGGTGGTGACGATCTATAACCTGGTGCTCAATGCCGATTTTCTGACGGTCATTCCCTGCGACATGACCACGCCGTTCGGCTCGAGCCAGTTTGTCACCATCCCCATTAAAGAGGCCTTGCCGGTGGCGCGCTATGCGGCGGTGTGGTCGAAAAATTACCGGCTGAAAACCGCGGCGGCGTCGCTGGTGGAGATGGCGAAACAGTATTCATCGGGGCAGGGAAACCGCCACTGGCAGCCAATAGAAATTGCCTGACTGATATTGATTAAATAACCCAACACTCGTCCTCGCTGTTATCAGCAGGATGACGCTCGGTCATTGACTTTATATTAAGATACAGAGGCCATCATGCATATTACCTACGATCTTCCGGTATCCATTGACGATATTCTCGAGGCGAAGCAACGCCTGGCGGGAAAAATATATAAAACGGGCATGCCGCGCTCGAATTATTTTAGCGAACGCTGCCAGGGGGGAATATTCCTTAAATTCGAAAATATGCAGCGCACGGGCTCATTTAAAATTCGCGGCGCGTTTAATAAGCTCTGCGGTTTAACCGCGGCGGAAAAACGCAAAGGGGTGGTGGCCTGCTCAGCGGGCAACCACGCCCAGGGCGTCTCGCTCTCCTGCGCCATGCTCGGCATTGACGGGAAAGTGGTGATGCCGAAAGGGGCGCCGAAATCGAAAGTCGCCGCCACCTGCGATTATTCGGCAGAGGTAGTCCTGCATGGCGATAACTTTAACGATACCCTCGCCAAAGCCAGCGATATTGTTGAACTTGAGGGCCGTATTTTTATTCCCCCCTATGACGACCCGCAGGTTATTGCCGGGCAGGGAACGATTGGTCTCGAAATATTAGAAGATCTGTATGACGTGGATAATGTCATCGTGCCGATTGGCGGCGGTGGCTTAATTGCCGGCATCGCGATTGCGATTAAATCCATTAACCCGACGATCCGTATTATCGGCGTGCAGTCGGAGAATGTTCACGGCATGGCCGCCTCCTGGTACGCCGGAGAGATCACCAGCCATCGCCACGCCGGCACTTTAGCCGATGGCTGCGATGTCGCCCGCCCGGGGAAACTGACCTATGAAATCGCCCGCCAGCTGGTGGATGACATCGTCCTGGTCAGTGAGGACGACATTCGCCAGAGCATGGTCGCCTTAATTCAGCGCAATAAAGTGATCACCGAAGGGGCCGGGGCGTTGGCCTGCGCCGCGTTATTAAGCGGCAAACTAGACAGCTATATCCAGAACCGCAAAACGGTCAGCCTGATTTCCGGGGGCAATATCGATCTCTCGCGGGTATCGCAAATTACGGGTTTTGTTGACGCTTAATTCAATACATAAGTGAGGACAGGATATGAGTACGACTGAGAGCATTGCATCCAGCCAGACAAGCCTTTCGTCCTGGCGTAAATCTGACACCACCTGGACCCTGGGCCTGTTTGGCACCGCTATCGGCGCCGGGGTACTGTTTTTCCCCATCCGCGCCGGCTTCGGCGGGCTGATCCCGATCCTTGTGATGCTGGTGCTGGCCTATCCCATCGCCTTTTATTGCCATCGGGCGCTGGCCCGGCTATGCCTGTCGGGGGCTAACCCCTCCGGCAATATCACCGAAACGGTGGAAGAGCATTTTGGCAAAACCGGCGGGGTGGTGATCACCTTTCTGTACTTCTTCGCCATTTGCCCGCTGCTGTGGATTTATGGCGTCACGATCACCAATACCTTTATGACCTTCTGGGAGAACCAGCTGCAGATGCCGGCCCTCAACCGCGGGGTGGTGGCGCTGCTCCTGCTGCTGCTGATGGCGTTTGTCATCTGGTTTGGTAAAGACCTGATGGTCAAGGTGATGAGCTATCTGGTGTGGCCGTTTATCGCCAGCCTGGTGGTGATCTCCCTGTCCCTGATCCCTTACTGGAATAGCGCGGTGATTGACCAGGTCAACCTCAGCGATATCGCCTTAACCGGTCACGACGGCATTCTGGTGACGGTATGGCTGGGCATCTCCATTATGGTGTTCTCCTTTAACTTCTCGCCGATCGTCTCCTCGTTTGTGGTCTCCAAACGCGAAGAGTATGAAGCGCAGTTTGGCCGGGAGTATACCGAACGCAAATGCTCACAGATCATCTCCCGGGCCAGCATGCTGATGGTGGCGGTGGTGATGTTCTTCGCCTTCAGCTGCCTGTTTACCCTCTCGCCGCAGAACATGGCGGACGCCAAGGCGCAGAATATCCCGGTGCTCTCCTATCTGGCGAACCACTTTGCCTCGATGTCGGGCACCAAATCCACGTTCGCCACCCTGCTGGAGTATGGCGCGTCGATCATCGCCCTGGTGGCCATCTTCAAATCGTTCTTCGGCCACTATCTCGGCACCCTCGAGGGGCTGAACGGTCTGATCCTGCGCTTCGGCTATAAAGGGGATAAAACCCGGGTCTCCAGCGGCAAGCTCAATACCCTGAGCATGGTGTTCATCATGGGCTCGACCTGGGTGGTGGCGTATGCCAACCCCAATATCCTCGACCTGATTGAGGCCATGGGCGCGCCGATTATCGCCTCGCTGCTGTGCCTGCTGCCGATGTACGCCATTCGTAAAGCGCCTTCGCTGGCCAAATACCGTGGCCGTCTCGATAACCTCTTTGTGACCGCCATTGGTCTGCTGACCATCCTCAATATCGTTTACAAACTGTTCTAATCCGGCTCAGGCCACGCGGAGTACAACATGACTGAATTTCCGGTAGTACTGGTGATCAACTGCGGCTCGTCGTCGATCAAATTTTCCGTCCTGGACGCCGCCAGCTGCGACTGCCTGCTGAACGGCGTGGCCGAGGGCATCAACGCGGAACGGGCGTTTCTCTCGCTCAACGGCGGCGAGCCGGTGGCGCTGGCGCAGCGCGGCTATGAAGGCGCCCTGCAGGCGATTGCCGGAGCATTAGCCCAACGCGACCTTATCGACAGCGTGGCCCTGATTGGCCACCGCGTCGCCCACGGCGGCGAACGCTTCAAAGACGCCGCGCTGGTCTGCGACGACACCCTGCGGGAGATCGAACGCCTGGCGGAGCTGGCGCCGCTGCATAACCCGGTCAATGCGCTGGGCATTCGTCTTTTTCGCCAGCTGTTACCCGCGGTACCGGCGGTGGCAGTTTTTGATACCGCCTTTCACCAGACCCTGGCGCCGGAGGCCTGGCTCTATCCCCTGCCCTGGCGCTATTACGCCGAGCTGGGCATTCGCCGCTACGGTTTTCACGGCACCAGCCATCACTATGTCAGCAGCGCGCTGGCGGAAAAGCTGGGCGTACCGCTGAGCGCCCTGCGGGTAGTGAGCTGCCACCTGGGCAATGGCTGTAGCGTCTGCGCCATCAAAGGCGGGCAGTCGGTGAATACCTCAATGGGCTTTACTCCCCAGTCCGGGGTGATGATGGGCACCCGCAGCGGCGATATCGATCCGTCGATTCTACCGTGGCTGGCGCTGCATGAGGGTAAAACGCCGGAGCAGTTGAATCAGCTGCTGAATAACGAGTCCGGCCTGCTGGGGGTTTCCGGCATCTCGCACGATTACCGCGATGTCGAGCAGGCGGCGGACAGCGGCAATCGTCAGGCGGCCCTGGCGCTCTCGCTGTTTGCTGAGCGCATTCGCGCCACTATCGGCAGCTATATTATGCAGATGGGCGGCCTGGACGCGCTGATCTTTACCGGCGGCATCGGCGAAAACTCCGCCCGAGCCAGGAGCGCCATCTGCCATAACCTGAATTTCCTCGGGCTCTCGGTCGATGAAGAGAAAAACCAGCACAACGCCACCTTTATTCAGGCCGAAAATGCGATGGTCAAAGTGGCGGTGATCAAAACTAATGAAGAGCTGATGATCGCCCGCGATGTGATGCGCCTGGCGCTGCCGCAGGCGCGCGAGCTGGCGGTACCAGCCTAAACGACGCCTCTCCCCTTTGCGGAGAATCATGGTAACCGGCGGGTCGCCGTGCCACTATGCGCCCTGGAGAAGGTAAGCGGAAAGGTGAAAACGTGGCTGTTGCACAATGTCCCGCCTCGTGCGGAGAACTTATCCAGGGCTGGATCCTCGGCAGCGAGAAACTGGTCTCCTGCCCGGTGGACTGGTACAGCACCGTCGAGGTCGAGACCGGGGTGCCGCGAAAAGATGAGCGGCCGCTGTCACGGGCGATGGTCGACCAGTTGCTGGCCCACTGGGGCTACCCCCCAGCGCTGAGCCAGCAGATCCGCATCACCCTGCACTCAACGATCCCGGTGGCCAAAGGGATGGCCAGCAGCACCGCCGATATCGCTGCCACCGCCGTCGCCACCGCCCATCATCTGGGCCATCTACTGGATGAGCCGACGCTGGCGCGCCTGTGCGTCGCGCTGGAGCCTACCGACAGCACCCTGTTTCGCCAGCTGACGCTGTTCGACCATAATACCGCCGCCACGCAAATTGCCTGTCCCCCTCCGCCGGCGCTCGACCTGTTAGTACTGGAGAGCCCGCTGACGCTGCGCACCACCGACTACCACCAGCTGCCGCGCGAGGCGGGTCTGTTGGCTAACGCCTCCCGGCTGCAGCTGGCGTGGGAGAAAGTACAGCAGGCCTGCCATTGCGGCAGCCCACAGCTGCTGGGCGAAGCGGCGACCATCAGCGCCATCGCCAGCCAGCAGCTGTTGCCCAAACCGGGGTTTGACGCGCTACTGCAACTGGTGGAAAGCGCAGGATTGTATGGCCTCAACGTGGCGCACAGCGGCAGCGTCGTCGGCCTGCTGCTGGACCGCCGTCGTCATGACGTCGAATTTCTGCAATGGCGGCTGGCAGAGAGCGACATCGCCGCCCACTGGCCGCAGCAGCATCTGCTGGCGATGGTGCCCGGGGGCGTCACCCTGCAGTAGGCCTCAGGCCAGCGCCCGCTGCAGCGCCGCCAGCAGCTGGTCGTTTTCGCTGACGCTACGGATCGCCACCCGGAAATAACGGCTATCCAACCCCGGGTAGTTGGCGCAGCTGCGGATCAGCACATGCTGGCGCAACAGGGCGTATTGCAGGTCAAGCCCTTGCCTGTCGCAGCGCAAGAACAGGTAGTTAGCACGCCCGGGCCACACGGTCAGCCCGGTAATCTCTTTCAGTCGTGAATAGAAACGCGCCCCCTCCTCCTGCAGCCACTGCCAGGTGGCCCGCTGATACGCCCGGTCCTGGAGAATAATTTCCCCGGCCAGGGCGGCATAGGCATTGATGGACCACGGCATTTGTCGCTCGCGCAGTCGGGCCACTGCCTGGGCGTCAGCGTTGAGCAGATAGCCGAGACGCAGCCCCGGAATGGCATAAAATTTGGTCAGCGATCGCAGAACCCAGACGTGCGGGTGCTGCGCCAGCAGAGGAATAAACCCCGGCTGGTCGGGGATAAAGTCGAGGAAGGCCTCATCGAGGATCAGGCTGATGTTCAGCGCCCGACAGCGCTGCGCAATGGCTTCCAGCAGGCCCCGCTCCGGCAGCAGGCCGGTGGGGTTATTCGGGGTGCAAAGAAACAGGCAGTCCAGCGCCGGAGTCAGGGCATCGAGGATGGCGTCAGTCAGCTGCCAGCCATCGCACTCCCTGAGGGCATACTCCACCACCTCGCAGTCCACCGTCTGCAGCGCCCGCCGGTACTCCGCGAAACCAGGAATGACGATCATCGCCCGCCGCGGCTTAAGGCCGTGGACGAGGGTGAAGATCGATTCAGTTTCGCCGTTGCCGGCAAGGATATGCGCCGCCGGCAGCTGATGGTGGGCAGCCAGCGCCTGATGCAGCTGTTGATATTCAACGTCAGGGTAGCGCTCGGCGCAGCCTGGGTTGTCGACGATCGCCTGCCTGAGCGAAGCTGGCATCCCCAGCGGATTGATGTTGGCGCTAAAATCCAGCAGCTCGCCGGGCGCAATACCCAGCAGGGCGGCGGCCTCGCGGATGTTACCGCCATGGGCGCTTTTCAGTAAGGCCATATCCCTTTCCTGTGTGGTTATCCGCGACGGGCCAGCGTCGCGCCGTCGGCGAAGTAGGCTTTAATCCCGGCGAGGATCGACTCGGCTACCTCCTGCTGGAATTTGGCCGTTTTCAGCTTCCGCTCTTCTTCCACGTTACTGATAAACGCCGTCTCCACCAGAATGGAGGGGATATCCGGCGCCTTCAGCACCGCAAAGCCCGCCTGCTCTACCCGATTCTTGTGCAGGTTATTGATATTGCCCATTTTCTCCAGCACCGCCTTGCCAAATTTGAGGCTGTCGGCGATGGTCAGGGACTGCACCATATCGAACATGGTGTGGTCGACATAGCGGTCGCCGCTCTTGCTGACCCCACCGATCAGATCCGAGGCATTCTGCGTCTGGGCGAGATATTTTGCCGCGGTACTGGTGGCCCCCCTGGTGGAGAGGGCAAACACTGAGGAACCGCTGGGCTGGCGGCTGGTAAAGGCGTCGGCGTGAATCGACACGAACAGGTCGGCGCGCTGCTTCTGCGCCTTGGCGACACGCACCTTCAACGGGATAAACACGTCTTCGTTGCGGGTCATATAGGCCTTCATATTGCCTTCTTTGTCGATCAGCGCCCGGAGGCGGCGGGCAATCTGCAGCACCACATCTTTCTCGCGGGTGCGATACTTCCCCACGGCGCCGGAGTCTTCGCCGCCGTGTCCGGGATCGAGCATAATGACAATCGGCCGGTCACGCCCGGCTTTGCCCGGCTGCGGTCCGCTTTGCGCCGGCGGCACCTGTCGCTCCAGATCGCCTTTGTTGTAATCCTCGAGCAGCGCCAGCAGCGGATCCTGAACATCGGTGGCGTTGGCGGGGTAGAGATCCATCACCAGACGCTCTTTAAAGCCGGCCACCGGCGCGAGGGCAAACAGCTGCGGCTTAACGTTCTGCTTGAGCTCAAAAACCATGCGCACGGTTTGCGGATCAAACTGGCCCACGCGAGCGGACTGAATAAAGGGGTCGTCATCGCGGATCTGCCCCCCCATGCCCTTCAGCACAGAGTTCAGGTTAACCCCTTCCAGATCCACCACCACCCGCTCCGGGTTACTGAGGGCAAACTGCCGGTATTTCAGCACATGATTCGATTCTACCGTGACGCGCGTGTAGGTCGATGCTGGCCAGACGCGAACAGCGACCACCCGCGCATCGGCAGCCAGCCCCACAGGGCTCACGCTCATTAACCACATGGCGCCCGCGCCCTGCAGCAGACGGCGACGGCTTAATCCAGAGTTGTTTCCCGACATGCCACTCCCAAGCAATAAAAACGCATTTGTACCCAAAACAAACAGATTGACCAGAAACTTTAACGAAAGGCATATAACCTGTCATCTATAAAAGGGTAAACATTCATTGACACCCTGCGCCGGGTCACATGTTTTTCGTGGATTAGCCTCAAATTGGGGCTTGCGTTTAACGGCAAAACAGAATAAAAATACAATAATTACGAATAATCATGCATTGAGGGTTTGTCATGGTGAAGGAACGTCGCACTGAACTGGTAGAAGGATTCCGCCATTCTGTTCCCTATATTAATGCCCATCGGGGAAAAACGTTTGTCATCATGCTGGGCGGCGAAGCCATTGAGCATGAAAATTTCTCAAATATTGTCAATGACATAGGGTTATTGCATAGCCTGGGCATTCGCCTGGTGGTGGTCTATGGCGCCCGCCCGCAGATTGACGCCAACCTCGCCGAGCACCACCACGAGCCGGTCTATCACAAGCAGACACGAGTGACTGACGCTAAAACGCTTGAGCTGGTTAAGCAGGCGGCGGGGATGCTGCAGCTGGAGATCACCGCCCGCCTGTCGATGAGCCTCAACAACACCCCGCTGCAGGGGGCCCACATCAACGTTGTCAGCGGCAACTTTATCATCGCCCAGCCGCTGGGCGTCGATGACGGCGTCGATTATTGCCACAGCGGACGCATTCGCCGCATTGACGAAGAGGCGATTCATCGCCAGCTCGACAGCGGCGCCATTGTCCTGATGGGGCCGGTCGCGGTGTCGGTCACCGGCGAGAGCTTTAACCTGACTTCGGAAGAGATCGCCACCCAGCTGGCCATCAAGCTGAAGGCGGAGAAAATGATCGGCTTCTGTTCGTCGCAAGGGGTTTACAACCAGGCCGGGGAAATCGTCTCCGAACTGTTCCCTAATGAGGCGCAGGCCCGCGTCGAAGAGCTGGAAGCGGACGAGGATTATAACTCCGGCACCGTGCGCTTCCTGCGCGGGGCCGTGAAGGCCTGCCGCAGCGGCGTGCGGCGCTGCCACCTGATCAGCTATCAGGAAAATGGCGCGCTGCTGCAGGAGCTGTTCTCACGCGACGGCATCGGCACCCAGATCGTCATGGAGAGCGCGGAGCAGATCCGCCGGGCGACCATCAACGATATCGGCGGTATTCTTGAGCTGATAAGCCCGCTTGAGCAGCAGGGCATCCTGGTGCGCCGCTCCCGCGAGCAGCTGGAGATGGAGATCGACAAATTCACCATTATTCAGCGCGATAACACCACCATCGCCTGCGCCGCCCTCTATCCTTTCCCGGAAGAGAAGATCGGCGAAATGGCCTGCGTGGCGGTGCATCCGGATTACCGGAGCTCGTCGCGGGGAGAGGTGCTGCTGGAGCGTATTGCCGCCCAGGCCAGACAGATGGGCCTGAGCAAGCTGTTCGTGTTAACCACCCGCAGCATCCACTGGTTCCAGGAGCGCGGCTTCACGCCGGTGGATATCGACCTGCTGCCGGAGAGTAAAAAGCAGATGTATAACTATCAGCGCCGGTCGAAGGTGCTGATGGCTGACCTCGCTTAGCTCCTTCTCCCCCTTTCTAACGGCCCGGGATAGCGCGACGCTTATCGCTTTATCCCCGGCCGGTCTCCCGCCCCTCTTCCCGCCAGCCTGGCGTACGCACGCGGGCGAAATTCCTGGTTTCCGCGCAGGCCATTTCTTTCTCGCTGGCTCACCCATATGCTATTGGCTGTCGACAGGACGTCGACTGGCGCCACGGCCGCCACCCGCCCTGCAAGGATCGCTGAAATAATGGAAACCAAACCGAACTGGCTGGTCAGACATATCAACCTCATTACCGCCGCGGTCGCCCTCTATCCGTGGTTGCTGATGATATTGCTGCTCTGGGATAACCAGCGCCATCATCAGCATGGTTATGCCGCGCTCGGCGCCGCCATCGCGATATTATTCCTGCTGGCCCTGACGTCCGGCATGAATGTTCTCATCTCCTCGCTGGTGATTTTTGTTGCCCGCTGTTCCACCCCACCGCTGGCCAGCGGCGCGGCAGTCCGCTTTTGCGCCATGAACTCGATATCGGTGCTCTGGCTCATCCCCCTGGTCTTCAGCTACTGATTTTTCTGCCAGTCCGGGCAACGGGCTGCATTATTTTCCCATCGCCCGGATGCGGCCTCTCAGGGGGCTTCGCGCCCGGCGAAAATCTCCGCCAGGCCGCTGCGCCGCTCGGTGCACGTCACAATGGCCTGGGAGAGCACCTGCTCGTCGGCATAGAGCGACAATCGCCGTTTTGCGCCGGGCGATCCAGTACAGACCAGTC
>OIFL01000233.1_pt1 | contig 11224 bp, 10 predicted proteins | sample 1581961 | NCBI WGS metagenome assembly OIFL01 (sample SAMN04414079, study PRJEB24778) | human gut metagenome | material: faecal | host: Homo sapiens
CCACCATCAACTGCACCACCACGGCCATCAGCCCGACGATCAGCATGGCACCCAGCAGGATCGCGATATTAGGGGATAACCCTGCCACGACTAACGCCGCCACTGACAGCAACAGCTGAGTCAACACCACGTATTTACGGTTCAACCCGTCCCCGAGCGGAACCAGGAACAGCAAACCAATGGCATAGCCCGCCTGCGTTGCCGTGACGACGCTGCCAATCATACCGGGCGACACCTTCAGGCTGACCGCCATCGAGTCGAGTAAAGGCTGAGCTGAATAAACGTTGGCTACCGCCAGCGCGCAGGTCAATGAAAACAGCGCCGTTATCCCCGCGGTCAGCATCGTGACAGGGGCGGACGCGGTCGGGATCTCGTGCTCGGTACACAAACTTGCCTTGCATTTCATAAGAGGCCTGCACTCTGGTTGCTTTTTAAAACTAGTATGCTTATAAAACTAGCCATAGTGGTTTTCTTTTGCAACTGCTACGAGGGGAGATTAAGCTGGCAACAGTAGACTGATTGACGGAGAGCACGCAGATGGCGAAACAGGAATCACTCAGAACCAGTGAATGTCCGGTGGCAAGAACGCTGGAATCAATTGGAGAACGCTGGTGCCTGATGATTATTCGCGAGGCATTTGACGATGTGCGGCGATTCAGCGAGTTTCAAAAGAATCTAGGGCTGGCCAAAAATATCCTTGCCTCGCGGCTGAAGCACCTGGTCGATATCGGTATTTTCGCGATTTTACCGGCATCGGATGGCAGCGCCTACAAGGAATACGTCCTGACTGAAAAGGGGAGATCTGTGTTTCCCATTGTTGTGGCGATGCGGCAATGGGGAGAGCGTTATATGTTTGATCAGGGGGAAACCTATTCTGTCCTGCTGGATAACGAACACGGTCAGCCGCTTCAGTATCTGGATGTGCGTTCCGCTCAGGGGGATAAACTGCAACCAGGCGACTGCCATCGCCGGCGCGTAGTGTCGGATATCAGCGGCGAATGAAGGTCTGAAGGGGAGTGCGATCCCAGCAAGAGTACGAACGTACCACTAAGTGGTCCTGGAACCATCCTGACGTCTCTTTTCGTGGCGGCTCCTGATGGCACCCCCAGGACGCCGAGACAGGCGAGCCTCCGTCCGCCGCAGAATGCTGTGCATAATCATTTGCATTTATATTTTATTTGAATGTATTCATGTTACATATTAAATTCTGCTTACTTTATCGACGATGAGGCAAGGATGCGGATGTGGAGAGCGTAATCCATAACAATATTGAGGGTTTTCTGCTGCTGCTATTAAGCATGTGGCCGATTCTGATTGTGGTCTTTATTGGCGTTGCGATTTCATTCTATACCATGCTGTTACGCAAAACGGCGCTGGCCTGCCTGCTGTTCGCCGTCGCTATCGGCGCCGCAGGCTGGAGCCTCGCTTAGCATCCGATCTCAGGGTTTATCCAGCAGACTCATGCTGGAGGTGGCGGCGCCATCATTGAGATTGGACGGTGCATGCCAGTCGCGGCCAGCCAGTGCGCTATCGCCCTGGCCGCTGCTGGCGACCGTATCCTGTTGCGTCGACATCGTCGAGCCTTCCAGCGCTTCATCGGCCCCCGACTGATCGGGCAGGGAGCTGGTATACCCGCCATTGTTTGAGTAAGTATCCATACCATTCACTTCATTCGGTACCGTGTCGGTGGTGGTGCCATCATCGTTTATGCAAAATGATCCGCCAATGCCGTTAGGCTGGCAGTCCGCAGCGAAAGCCGGGACAGCCAGCGACGCCAGCAACAATAGCGGTAAGCCGATTTTCTTCATTCTCATCTCCATGCGCAACGTGGCTCGACAGATGCTCTCTACTATAGAGAAGGACAGGACAGGGGAAGGTGACAAAACTGTTTAATTTTGTAATAGCGTACCGACTGCCGGTTGCCTGTTCGCTTCAGCAGGTCGAGGCATGCTGCGCCTTCCCGGGTCGGGAGCGGATCGGCGCAATGCGGTAATCAATTGTTAATTCAACGTAAAGGTTAATGAAAATTTAAGAGAAGGCCGCTATGTTGGCGATATCACTCTTTCCATTAAGGAAATTTCATGCGCGATAAATATTCGGGCCTGCAGATCGGTATTCACTGGTTGGTCTTTTTGCTGGTGGTTGTGGCTTATGCGGCAATGGAGCTACGTGGATTTTTTCCCCGTAGTGACCGGCCGCTGATTAATATGATTCATGTCTCCTGCGGGATCACCATCTGCGCGCTGATGGTGGCGCGTTTGCTGGTGCGGCTGAAGTCGCCAGCGCCGCCGATCGTGCCGAAACCGTCGCCGATGATGACCGGTTTTGCTCATCTCGGCCATCTGGTTATCTATCTGCTATTTATTGCCTTGCCGCTGATCGGGATGGTGATGATGTACTGGCGCGGAAATCCCTGGTACGCCTTTGGCCTGACCATGCCGTATGCCCCACAGAGCGATTTTGAGCGGGTGGATACCCTGAAGGCGATCCATGAATGGTTAGCCAACGCCGGGTACTTCGTCATTGGCCTGCATGCCCTTGCCGCGCTGGTCCATCATTACTGGTGGAAAGATAATACCCTGCTGCGGATGATGCCTCGTAAGCGCTAAATGATCGTTACCCTTTTTGCCTGACCCCGTCCCGCGACGGGGTTTTTTTTGCCTTTATGGGTAATAAAATATAGTATACCCCCCTATATGATACGGAGGCGTAATCGTGCCACATTCACCTGAAGATAAAAAACGGGCGCTCAGTCGCGTACGCCGCATCCGCGGCCAGGTCGAGGCCCTCGAGCGCGCGCTGGAGTCCGGCGAACCCTGCATGACAATCCTGCAGCAGATTGCCTCGATTCGCGGTGCGGCAAATGGCCTGATGGGCGAAATGGTGGAGATCCACCTGCAGGACGAGCTGGTTAGCGGCGAGACCACCCCGGACCAGCGGGCCGCGAGAATGGCAGAGGTCGGTCATCTGCTACGATCCTATTTAAAATAACATCACGACGAGGAAGAGACAGTTATGAAATCACGCGCAGCAGTTGCCTTTGGTCCTGGCCAGCCGTTAAAAATCGTTGAGATTGACGTCGCGCCGCCGAAGAAAGGCGAAGTTCTGGTGAAAATCACCCACACCGGCGTGTGTCACACCGATGCCTTTACCCTCTCCGGCGACGATCCAGAGGGTGTTTTCCCGGCGGTACTGGGCCATGAAGGCGGCGGGGTTGTCGTGGAAGTGGGCGAGGGCGTTACCAGCCTTAAGCCGGGCGACCACGTGATCCCGCTGTATACCGCCGAATGCGGCGAGTGCAAGTTTTGTAAGTCGGGTAAAACCAATCTCTGTCAGGCGGTGCGCGCCACCCAGGGCAAAGGGTTGATGCCGGACGGCACCACCCGTTTCTCGTATAACGGCGAACCACTTTATCACTACATGGGCACCAGCACCTTCAGCGAATACACGGTCTGCGCTGAGATCTCGCTGGCGAAAGTCAATCCGCAGGCGCCGCTGGATAAAGTGTGTCTGCTGGGCTGCGGCGTGACCACCGGTATCGGCGCGGTGCACAACACGGCGAAGGTTAAGGCCGGGGATACCGTCGCGGTCTTTGGTCTGGGCGGCATCGGCCTGGCGGTGATCCAGGGCGCTGTGCAGGCGCAAGCCGGGCGCATTCTGGCAGTCGATACCAACCCGGATAAGTTCACTCTCGCTAAAGAGATGGGGGCTACCGACTTTATCAACCCCAACGACTACGATAAGCCGATTCAGGATGTGATCGTTGAGCTGACCGACGGCGGGGTGGATTTCAGCTTCGAGTGCATCGGTAATGTCAATGTGATGCGCGCGGCGCTGGAGTGCTGCCATAAGGGCTGGGGCGAGAGCGTCATTATCGGCGTGGCCGGCGCCGGGCAGGAGATCAAAACCCGTCCGTTCCAGCTGGTGACAGGCCGCGTGTGGCGCGGCTCCGCCTTTGGCGGCGTGAAAGGCCGTAGCCAGCTGCCGGGAATGGTGGAAGACGCGATGGCGGGTAAAATTCGCCTCGACCCGTTTATTACTCATCGCCTGCCGCTGGAGCAGATTAACGAGGCCTTTGACCTGATGCATGAAGGCAAATCGATTCGCACCGTGATCCACTTTGGCGACCAGTAATCGCTAACGCGCAAGGCGTTTCGGCAACAGCAAAAAAGGGCCCGGATGGGCCCTTTTGCTTAAGTCAATCAGTGATGGTCAGGGAGCGCGTAGGCGATAATGTAATCGCCGCGATCCGGAGACTGACGGGCGCCGCCCGCATTGATAATGATGTACTGCTTACCGGTTTTCGGTGAGACGTAGGTCATCGGGCCGGACTGGCTACCGACCGGCAGACGCGATTTCCAGATCTCTTTCCCGTTCGCGGTATCAAAGGCGCGCAGGTAGAAATCCTGGGTACCGGCGAAGAACAGCAGCCCGGACTGCGTCGCCAGCGACGCGCCAAGGGTCGGCATGCCGATCGGAATGGGCATGTGCATCCGGATCCCCAGCGGCCCGGTATCTTCTACGGTGCCAACCGGTACCTGCCACACCAGTTTCCCGGTTTTCAGATCCACCGCGGACATGGTGCCGAACGGCGGTTTCTGGCACGGAATGCCCAGCGGCGACAGGAAACGTTCGCGCATGGCGCCAAACGGCGTACCTTCCATCGGCACGATGCCCATCTCGATCCCGCTGGCGTCTTTCGCCACCTTCGCGCGCGGCACCATATAGTTGGCGAGACCCAGACGCATATCGTTGACGAACATCAGGCTGTTGTTGGGATCCACCGAGACGCTGCCCCAGTTCATGCCGCCAAGCGAGCCCGGGAACTGCAGGGAGCGGTCTTCTCCCGGCGGGGTAAAGACGCCCTGATGGCGCATCTCTTTGAACTGGATACGGCACAGCAGCAGGTCGATCGGCGTCGCTCCCCACAAATCGGACTCGGTCAGCGTCTGGTTACCGATCATCGGCATTCCCACCGAGTAAGGCTGCGTCGGCGAGTAGCGCTCGCCTTTAACATTGCCCACCGGCACCGGCCGCTCTTCCACTTTCGCCACCGGCTCGCCGGTTTCGCGGTTGAGCATAAAGATCATGCCCTGCTTGCTGGTTTGCACCAGCACCGGAGTGGTACCACCCTTGCCGTCAGGCAGATCGTACAGCAGCGGCTGAGACGGCAGGTCAAAGTCCCACAGATCGTGGTGCGTGGTCTGGAAGTGCCAGCGCACCTGGCCGGTGGTGGCATCCACAGCCACGATAGAGGAGCTGTATTTATCGTCCAGCGCGGTACGTTCGCCGCCAAAGAAATCTGGCGTGGCGTTGCCGGTTGGCAGATAGATCAGATTCAGCTTCGCGTCGTAGGACATCGCCGACCAGACGTTTGGCGTACCGCGCGTATAGGTCTGGCCTTCCGGCGGAACACCGGTCAGCGCTGGATTGCCGGGATCCCACGCCCACGCCAGTTTGCCGGTGTGGACGTCAAACGCGCGGACCACGCCCGGCGGTTCGCCGGTGGAGTAGTTATCCGCGACGCGACCGCCCACCACTACCACATTGCCCGCTACCAGCGGGGTGGAGGTCTGCTGATAGTAGCCCGCTTTCACTTCACCCATGCCGACGCTGAGGTCGACAATACCGCCATCGCCGAAGCTTTCGCACAGTTTGCCGGTATCGGCAGCAATGGGCTTCAGGCGGGCGTCGATCGTCGGCAGGAACAGACGACGGGAACAGGCGGCAGGCTGCGTGCCTGACGCTGGCGCGGTTTGCGCCTGGCTCTCTTCGTAATAGCCTAAGCCGCGGCAGCGCTGCCAGTTGGGCGAAGAGGATTTGGAGTCATAACGCCATTTCTCTTTTCCGCTGTCCACATCCAGCGCCAGCACTTTGCTGTAAGGGGTGCAGACGTACAGAGTATCGCCAATCTGCAGCGGGGTGTTTTGATCTTCCGCCCCGGAGCCATTGCTCTGCGGGATATCGCCAGTATGCGCCACCCAGGCCACCTGCAACTGGTTGACGTTCTGTTTGTTGATTTGGTCCAGCGCGGCGAAACGGTCGCCGTGGGTGGTGTTACCCCAGTGCGCCCAGTTTTTCTGCTGTTCGCCCGGCGCGACGGGCTTCACTGGCACCGCTTCAGTGGCGCTAACCAGTGGTTCGGATTTGAACATCCAGCCAAAGCTCACCGCCAGCGCCACGGCGAGAACGGCGGCGACGCCATATGCCGGGCCTTTTTTTGCCGGTGGGCTGGCGAGGAAAGGCCAGACCAGGGCGGCGAGGAAGGCCAGCACGCCAAAGGCGAACAGACGCGAGAAGAGCGGCCAGAAGTTCCAGCCAGCGTCGCCGATCGCCCAGATCACCGAAGCGATAAACGCCACGGCGTACAGCAGAATACCCCCGCGGCGGCGACGGAAAATCAGCACCGCCGCGATAACCATCACCACGCCCATCAGCGCGAAGTACAGTGTACCGCCGACGAGGGCCAGTTTTGCCCCAAGAATACCCACAGCCAGACCGATGATGGGCATCAGTCCGGCGAGAAGCCACTGCAGGATCCGGGGGAATCCGCGCGGCGCGTTGCCAGTTGCCATGTAATCTCCTTAACCACTCCCGCCACTTCATCATGAACCAAATGAAACAGGTGTTTTCTGTTTTATTTTTGAATGAAGAGGTTTGTACCTTCATAAACGCAGGTTTATTGCTTGATGTGATTTCAAATGAACCATTTGGTGAAATCGCGATATGATAGATCTGTTAAAGAAATTTACGCAATTGTTAATGAATGATTTCGCACTAAATGATTATTTTGCTGAATGTATCTCAGTCAGCGTTGGCTCCCCGGCCGCTACGGGCCGGGGGATCAGCGGATCAGGCAGGCATTGATTTACGAATAGCGCTGAGCAGGGTTTGCGTCCCGGGGGTCAGCGTCGCATCGACGCGGGTTAGAATGCCGATGGGCTCCCCGGCGCCCTGGGTGGCAATCGGCAGGGCGGTTAGTACGCCACGGCGAAGATCGTCTTTCACTGCGCCGGAAGGGACGAACCAGACATAGTCAAAATCGACCGTCAGCTGGCGCGACAGTGAAGCGGAGAGGGTCTCGATGCAGCCGGCGGGCATTTTACAGCCCTGGCTCTGGAGCAGCGTTTCGGCGTTTTGCCGCGGTACGGTGCCCTTCGGCGAAACGACGACGGGCCACTCCATTACCCGGCTCAGGGTCACGGTCTCCTGAAGCAGGGGGTGTCCCGGGCGAACCACCAGTTTCAGGGATTCGAGGAACAGCAGTTCATAGTTGAGTCCACTCATCAGATCCGGGTCGGACATGCGTCCGATACCGATATCGATCTCCCCGGATTTTAACCCCGCCAGCAGCATGGTGTTGTTCATGGTGGCGACCTGCAGCGTGATGTCTTTTTGCTGCTTATGGAACTGGCCGATCACCGTTGGCAGGATCCCCAGCGCGGCGGTAGGCAGCGCGCCGATACGCACAATGTCGTTATTCAGCCCCTCTTTACGGTTCAGCGCCTGACCCGCTGAGTTAAGGGCATCAAGTACCTTAACGGCATGAGTCAGAAACTGTTCGCCGACCAGGGTGAGTTGCGCCCCCAGGCGGCCACGCTCGAACAGCCGGGTACCGGTTAGCTGTTCAAGCTCGTTAAGCGTTTTCGAGAGTGCAGGCTGGCTCAGATTTAAAGTTTCAGCCGCGCGCCCCAGCGTTCCCTGTTGAGCGACGGCCACGAAGGTGTGTAGATGGCGCAAGCGAATGCGCTGACTGAAGAGACCATTTTTTTCCATAGTAGATGATGTTAAAAACACAGCGGTGAAAGAGACAAGCGGCCTTGTTTAAATTTGATAACCAGATAGCAAAATATTATTAACATTTGACCTGATTACATTACAGGATCTTTCCCCACGGTTTAAAACGCGTGCCCCCCGCAGGACGAGGGGAAGGCGTTTATCGGCGTGGCCGCTAGATATCGAAAAAGACGGTTTCGTTTTCGCCCTGCAGATAAATATCGAAGCGATAGATCACTTCCGAACCACGAACCTCGCGTTCGGCGATTAAGGTTTTGCGTCTCACTTCCCACTCGATCAGATTCAGCACCGGGTCGCTGGCGTTGGCCTCATGTTCATCGGCGAAATACATCCGCGTGTTCAGGCCAATGTTGATCCCCCGGGCGACCACCCACAGGTTGACGTGCGGCGCCATCAGGCGGCCATCGCGGCCGACAACCGGGCCCGGCTTAATGGTGTCAAAGCGCCAGACGCCGGAGGTGAAATCTGAGCAGGTACGCCCCCAGCCGCGGAAGCCCGGGTCGACGGCTTTCTGTTGCTGACGGTCATCAGGATGGTTATAGCGTCCTGCGGCGTTGGCCTGCCAGATCTCCAGCAGCACATCACGGACCGGTGTTCCGGAGCCGTCGATAACCCGGCCTTCAATGGTGATCCGTTCCCCGACCGTATCGGCGGTGGTGAGAACCGGACCAAAATTTTTTTCAAAAATATGAAAACCCGCGGCGTCCGGTGCCAGACCGATATGAACATAGGGTCCCGCAGTCTGCGAGGCGGTTTCAGGCAGATACTCTTTCATCGGGCGGCCCCCTGAGTGCGATTTTCAAACAGCGTGGCGCGATGGCCGCGCAGAACAAGGTCAAAGCGGTAGGCCAGACAATCCAGCGGTACGGCGGCGTGCATGTCCAGCTCGGCGATCAGCGTGCGCACGGCGTCGTCATTATTAATGGTCCTGACGATCGGGCACTGCTTGATCAACGGGTCGCCTTCGAAATACATCTGGGTGATCAGGCGCTGGGCCCAGGCGTCGCCTGAAAGCGAGAAATGAATATGCGCCGGACGCCAGTCGCTGGCCTGGTTGCGCCAGGGGTAGGGGCCGGGCTTGATGGTGCGAAAACAGTAATAACCGTTCTCGTCGGTCAGCACCCGACCGCAGCCGCCGAAGTTCGGGTCAATCGGCGCCAGATACTGATCTTTTTTATGTCGATAGCGGCCGCCGGCATTGGCCTGCCACACTTCCACCAGGGTGTTTTTCATTGGTCGGCCGAAACCATCCCGCACATAGCCGTGCACAATGATCCGCTCGCCAATCGGCAGGCCTTCTTTGGCATAGTTAAGGATAAGGTCATTATCCAGCGGTCCCAGGTCGTCGCGGCTAAACACCGGGCCGGTGATCTCTGACAGCGAGTTCTGCAGGGAGATTAGGGCGTTTTTCGGGGAGCGCAGGACGCTGGTTTTATAGCCCGGGGCGTAAGCGGGCGGGTGACTACTGTAATCGCGATGGATAACCTCGCGCGGGGACCATTTATCGTTCATCGGGTACTCCGTATAGAGGGTAGAGAGGCATGTTGTTGTAATGTCGCCAGAAACAGTGTGTGTAAATGTATTGTTAATTTAAAGTGAAATTACCGGGTGTTTTTCATAACCGTGGGTTATGTTTTGTGCAATGACTGCTAGCGGAAGCAGGTTATCGCCATCACAGTTTGTAAATTCTTCCCCCCGCCAGGAGGCAGCTTTCCTACACTCCAGGAAGTATTCACTGGAGGTAACACATCATGGCGAACACCATCACGGCTGATGAGATTCGGGAGCAGTTTTCGCAGGCCATGTCGGCTATGTACCAGCAGGAAGTTCCGCAATACGGGACGCTGCTGGAGCTGGTGGCTGACGTCAATCTGGCGGTACTGGAAAATAATCCGCAGCTGCATGAACAACTGGCCAATGCCGACGAGCTGGCGCGCTTAAACGTGGAGCGCCACGGCGCAATCCGCGTGGGCACAGCGGAGGAACTGGCGACGCTGCGTCGCATGTTTGCCATCATGGGGATGTATCCCGTCAGCTATTACGATCTCTCGCAGGCCGGCGTGCCGGTCCATTCCACGGCCTTTCGTCCCATCGACGATGCCGCGCTGGCGCGCAATCCGTTTCGGGTTTTCACCTCGCTGCTGCGCCTGGAGCTGATTGAAAATCGCGCCCTGCGCGAGCGGGCCGAGGCCATCCTTGCCCGGCGCAAAATCTTTACCCCCCGCTGTCTGGCGCTGATTGCGCAGTATGAAGCTGAGGGCGAATTCACCTCTGCCGACGCGCGCGAGTTTGTGCAGGAGGCGCTGGAGACCTTCCGCTGGCACCGGCATGCCACCGTTGATGAGGAGACCTACCACGCGCTGCATCGCGAGCATCGCTTGATTGCTGATGTAGTCTGCTTCCCGGGATGTCATATCAACCACCTCACGCCGCGGACGCTGGATATTGACCGCGCGCAGGCCCTGATGCCGGAGTGCGGCATTGAGCCAAAGGCCCTGATCGAAGGTCCGCCGCGCCGGGAGGTACCGATCCTCCTGCGACAGACCAGCTTCAAGGCGCTTGAGGAGCCAGTAATGTTCGCCGGCGAACACCGCGGCACTCACAGCGCCCGCTTCGGCGAAATTGAGCAGCGCGGCGTGGCGCTGACGCCAAAAGGACGCGCGCTATACGACCGATTGCTGCAGGCAGCAGGGACCGGCAAAGACAATCTCAGCCACCAGCTGCATCTGCAGGAGGTATTCCGCGAATTCCCCGACAGCGAATTTCTGCTCCGTCAGCAGGGGTTGGCCTGGTTTCGCTACCGCCTGACGCCCGCCGGCGAGGCGCATCGCCAGGCGTTTCGCCCGGGGGACGATCCGCAGCCGCTGATTGAGCGCGGGTGGGTGGTCGCCCAGCCGATTATTTATGAAGATTTTTTACCGGTCAGCGCGGCGGGCATTTTTCAGTCTAATCTGGGCAACGAAACGCAGGCGCGCAGCCACGGGAATGCCAGCCGCGAAGCCTTTGAGACGGCGCTGGGCTGCCCGGTGGAGGATGAGTTTGCCCTGTACCGACAGGCGGAGGAGCGCAGCAAACGACGTTGCGGTCTGCTGTAAAATCAGTACCCTGCTGGCATCAGCCTTACAGGGAGCAGGTTATGCAACATCCGTCGAAACCGTTGGCGAAAACCCGCCAGGGAACCGTATCCGGGAGCGCAGAGCAGGGGATCCATATCTGGCGCGGCATTCCGTATGCCGCGCCGCCTGTGGGCCCGCTGCGCTGGCGCGCGCCGCAGCCTCCTGCCCGCTGGCAGGGCGTCCGCCAGGCCGACGCCTTTTCCGCCGCCAGCTGGCAGGACATTGACTACTGCCGTGAGCTCGGCGGCGGCGATCCCGGCGCTTTCAGCGAAGACTGCTTATATCCCAATATCTGGGGACCTGCTGCTGCG
>OIFL01000244.1_pt1 | contig 10769 bp, 9 predicted proteins | sample 1581961 | NCBI WGS metagenome assembly OIFL01 (sample SAMN04414079, study PRJEB24778) | human gut metagenome | material: faecal | host: Homo sapiens
CGCCAGGGATGATTTACTTTAACTCGATCACAAAATGAACCGCTTTTGTGCCGGATGGCGGCTGCGCCTTATCCGGCCTACAGAATGGCGTTCCGGCCAGGACCGGTAGCCCGGCCAGGCGCAGCGCCGCCGGGTAACAGGATGCGGATGGCGGCTGCGCCTTATTCGGCCTACAGAATGGCATTCTGGCCAGGACCGGTAGCCCGGCCAGGCGAAGCGCCGCCGGGATGTGGTTGGATTAACGGGTGGTGCCGCGCAGCTTCAACACGCTGGGAACAAAAACGTTAAGCGGCAGGGCGCGGCCATCGCGGGCCTTCTCGATAAGCAGGTTCACCCCCTGGCTGCCCATCATTTCGGAGTGGATCCGCACCGTCGACAGCGGCGGGAAGGTAAAGCGCGCGGTGGGGATATCGTTGACGCTAATCAGCGAAATAACTTCCGGGATCGCCAGCCCGCGTTCGTGAATGGCGCGCAGCACGCCGATGGCGATGGAGGCCGAGCCGACAAACAGCGCCCGCGTAAACTCCGCTTGCGCCAGCATCGTCTTCGCCAGCTCATAACCGGACTAGCTGTAAAAACCGCCGCGCCCGATATCATCGGATGAAACCACGCCCTTCAACTGGCCGTACTCCACAAACGCCACTTCACGAATATCGGCCTTGCCGGGCTGGTCCTGGCCGCCGATAAATCCAATACGCGACGCGCCTTGCTGGATAAAGAAGTCGACCACCTCTTTAGCGATACGTACCAGGTCGATATCCACCGCATCGTACGGGCTACCCGCTTCGTGGAAATCAATAAAGCAAATATTGTCGGTCAGCGCGCTGGCGGTCTCGCGCAGCTCGCGCGTCGGCTGGCCGATAATCAATACGCCGGTGACCTTTTTCAGCTCGGGCAGGGTGTTATTGAGATAGCAGTTGGTGAGCTCGATGGCGAGCTTTTCGCATTGGGTTTCAATACCGTGGCGAATGGCAAGATAGTAAGGGTCGTTAATTTCCAGCTCTTGCTGGTAGCTATACAGCGCCAGGATATGATGATGGCCGACGGGTAGGACCTGCGTTTTACGCGCGCTGCTGCTTTTATACTCCAGCTTCTCCGCAATCTCCAGAATACGATGCTTGGTCTCTTCTTTTACATTCAGGGTGGGATCGTCGTTTAACACCCGGGAAACCGTCGCCAGCGAAACACCCGCTTCGGTCGCAATGTCTTTTAGCGTTGCCATCTTTTTCCTTTATCGGACGTTGCCCATGTTTGCTCATCCATTGTAAAGCAAGCGTCGCGTCCTGCACCTTATTTCAGTAAAAAACGCCAGCGTGGGAGGGCTATTTTCCCCGGCGATAGCGTGACAGAAGTAGCATTATTCTCAGTATCATGCAGACGAACGGCAAAAACTTGCTATCTTTTAGTAAAAAATTTACTAGAGGTGAGAGATGGATACCGTAGCTTACGCTGATTTTGCCAAACTGGAGATGCGCGTCGGCAAGATTGTCGGGGTGAAGCGCCATGACAATGCTGACAAACTGTACATTGCGCGGATTGATGTCGGCGGCCGCACGCTGCAGACGGTCACCAGCCTGGTGCCCTACTACAGCGAAGAGGAGCTGCTGGGGAAAACGGTGGTGGTGCTGTGTAATCTGGCGAAAGCCAAAATGCGTGGTGAAACTTCTGAGTGCATGCTGTTATGCGCAGAAACCGAAGACGAAAGCGAAAGCGTGCTGTTGACGCCGGAGCGCGTCATGCCGGCAGGCGTGCGGGTGGTATAACGAAAATACCCTCTCCCGACCGGGAGAGGGTTGTGTGTGAATTACGCCTCTGCAACCGAGACGCGCAGGGCCGCCAGCGCCTTACGCGCCGCTTTCAGCACCTGCTCACACTGCTCCAGGGTGAGGGTCAGCGGCGGTTCAACGCGGATCGTCTTGGCGTTGTTTAACGTCCCGGCGACCAGCACCCGCTGTCTGAACATCTCACTGGCAAAGTCGTAGCCAATCTCGTTATCGACAAACTCGATGGCCATCAGCATGCCTTTCCCGCGCACTTCATTCACCAGGTCCGGATACTCCTGCGCCAGCAGGCGGAACCCGTCCAGCAGCATATCGCCTTTCTGCGCCGCCTGCGCCGGCAGGTTTTGCGTCAACAGCACGTTGATCGTCGCCAGCGCCGCCGCACAGGCCAACGGGTTGCCGCCGAAGGTGGTGGTGTGCAGGAACGGGTTGTCGAACAGCACCGAGAAGACCTCTTCCGTCGCCACCGTCGCGCCGATCGGCATCACACCGCCGCCGAGCGCTTTCGCCAGACACAGAATATCGGGCTGAACGTTCTCATGCTCGCAGGCGAACATCTTGCCGGTGCGGCCCATGCCGGTCTGCACTTCGTCGAGGATCAGCAGGGCGCCAAACTCATCGCACAGCTTACGCACCGCCGGCAAATACCCCTGCGGCGGGAGGATCACGCCCCCTTCGCCCTGAATCGGCTCGAGGATCACCGCCGCGACGTCGTCGCCGGTTTTCTTGCACTCGCTCAGCATGGTGCGCATGGCGTTGATATCGCCGAACGGCACGTGGCGGAAGCCCGGCAGCAGCGGCATAAAGGGTTTGCGGAAGGTCGACTTGGCGGTGGCCGACAGCGCACCCAGCGATTTACCGTGGAAGGCGCCGCTGGTGGCGATGAAGGTAAATTTACCGCGCGGCGACTGATAGGCTTTCGCCAGCTTGATGGCCGCCTCTACCGATTCGGTACCGCTGTTGCAGAAGAAACTGTACTTTAGTTTGCCGGGCGTTAAGGCTGCCAGGGTTTTCGCCAGCATCGCGCGTAGCGGGTCCAGCAGTTCCTGACTGTGAAGCGGTTGTTTCGCGAGTTGATTCTCGACGGCGGATACCACAACTGGATTACGGTGCCCTACATTGAAGATGCCAAACCCGCCAAGGCAGTCGATAAACTCCTGTCCCTGGGTGTCGACAAGCGTATTTAACCCTCCCGCTTGCCACTCTACGGCTCCGTAATCCCCGCCGGCTGTGACCGATTTTCGATACTCTAAAAACCCCGGATTCACATGCTCTTTAAAGTATTCTCTAACCTCCTGGTTAAGTGCTTTCATTTCCTCATGGTCAAGCGTGCGCTTTTCAATGAGATTCAGTGCGTGTGCGCTGCAGGCCAGAGCCGATGCGCTGGAAGGTAACCTGTTCAAAATGTGCTCCTGGGGCGGACGTATCACACGATACTGGATTAAGTATTGCAGGGATTACGCCAGTTCGGCAGAAGCGGTGAAAATCGGGATAAATGCAAAGTAAAAGACGAAATGTGTAAAATTTAATCTCATTGCGCCACTATTGGCACGTTTTATTCCTGAGCTGACGAGATTTTCTGCCTGGCGGCGATGAACGGGGCGATCCGTCGTGGTGCGAGCTGCCCCAGGGCGGGGCAGCCAGTGGTAACAAAAGAGGCTTAGTCGAGCTGAGAGATCTCCATCGCCGCCCGGTCGATAATGCCGATGATCTGCTTGAGCTGGGCGGCACTGCTGGCCTGCTGGTTCACTTTCAGGTCGAGGACCGCTTTGAAGTTTTCCAGCGCGCGCTTCATCTGCGGATCCCGGCGCAGCTCGCAGCCGACCATCCGCGCCTGCAGACGCTCCTGGATATGGGCCAGGTGCTCCTGGTTCTCGGCGTGCAGCTGTTTTCCTTCCTCGCTGATAACGATTTTTTTACGTCCGTTGTCATCTTCCACGCTGATAAGGCCCTGGTCCTGGAGCAGATCCAGCGTCGGGTAGATCACCCCCGGGCTGGGGCTGTAGTTCCCCTGGGTAAGCGTTTCGATCTCTTTGATCAGCTCATAGCCATGGCTGGCGTTGTGGCTGAGGATATCCAGAATGATCAGCCGCAGTTCACCGTGGCCAAAGAAACGCTGGCGGCGTCCGCCGCCGCGGCGGCCATGGTCGCCGTGTTCGCTGGGATCACCGTGGCGCCCGCGTGGCCCACGCCCCTCTTCATGATGATGTCGCATGGTTACCTCCTGCTGTTTTTGATATATCTAATTTATATCTAAAAAATGAATGTTCGCAATGCTGGTTGCTATTTATTTTTTAAGATATTGATATATATGTAATTATTTTCTGGTTGTGGATTTTGATGCGGTTTGTTTTGACTATATCAAAAAAAGACTTGCATTCTTTTTAGTTGGCAATCATTATCATTTGCATCAAGTTTAGATATATCTATTTACCGTTCACGAAGGCAATCGATGATGACAAAAACCAAAGCAGACAAGTACCCGCAGCGTGTCCGCAATGAGCTGCGTTTCCGTGAGCTGACGGTGCTGCGCGTGGAGCGCGCAGGCGCGGCGTTCCAGCGTATCGTGCTGGGAGGCGAGACGCTGGAAGGCTTCGCTTCTCACGGCTTTGACGATCATACCAAGCTTTTTTTCCCCGAGCCGGGCGCGGCATTTACCCCGCCGCAGGTGACCGAGGAGGGGATTGACTGGGGCGAGGGCGTGCGGCCTGCCACTCGTGACTATACGCCGCTGTACGATGCCGAACGTCACGAGCTGACTTACGATTTCTATATCCACGATGGCGGTATCGCCAGCCGCTGGGCGCTGGAAGCAAAAGTGGGCGATAAGCTGGTGATCGGCGGCCCGCGCGGCTCGCTGGTGGTGCCGGAAGATTATGCCTGGCAGCTGTATGTTTGCGATGAGTCCGGCATGCCGGCGCTGCGCCGTCGTCTGCTGGGATTACGCCAGCTGCCGGCAAGGCCGCAGGTGACGGCCATCGTTACTATCGCCGATGCGTCGTATAAAGATTATCTGGCGGATCTCGACGGCTTTAACATCGAGTGGGTGGTGGGCCACAACCCGGCCTTCGTCGCCGAGCGTCTGGCCCAGGTGAAGGTGCCGGCGGAGGATTATTTCATCTGGCTGACCGGCGAAGGCGCGGTGGTGAAATCGCTGCTGGCGCGCTTTGAAGACGAGAGTATCGATCAGCAGCTGGTGCGTTCCCAGGCGTACTGGCACAGTAAGTAAAAAGCCATCGTGGTAAAACCCGGATAGCGGCTTGCGCCTTATCCGGGCTACGGTTGGCGCCGATTTGTAGCCCCGGTAAGCACAGCGCCACCGGGGAAGGCTTATCGTTCCGCCAGGGCCTTAAACACCATCGCTACCGCATGGGCGCCGGGGTCCATGTTGCCGAGCAGGCTATCGCTATTGAGATAGGACGCGCGTCCGGCGCCAGCTTTGCCCGACTGGCAGGTGCGATCCGCCCCGGCCTGCGCCGCGGCAAAAGCGGCCTGCAGGTTCTCCGGTTCGGCCAGCAGCGCCGCCAGCGCCGGCTGCAGAGCGTCGATCATCGTCCGGTCTCCCTCATCGGCGCCGCCGTAAAACTTCATCTGTTCCAGACCGGCGTTCAGCGCCTCGGCCACGCTGGCGCCTTGCCCCAGCTTCTGCCCGGCAGCGGTGAAGAAGATCGACATCAATACCCCGCTGGAGCCGCCCATCACCACCGTCAGGCGTTCGCCGATCAGCGCAAAGAGCGTGGGCAGATCGTTTAGCGGCAGCTGCTGGCGCTGCAGCAGGTCGGCAATCTCACGCGCCCCGGCGGCGAAGGTGGAGCCGGTATCGCCGTCGCCCACTTTGGCGTCCAGTGCGTTGAGATGTTCTTCAAGATCGATGAGGGCGCCGGTCACCTGCGCGACGTAATCGCCCACCAGTGGATTGCCCGATGGCATGAAGTCGACGCGCGCGCTGGCGAGAGTGGACGGCATGATGTTAACTGCCCGCGGCTGCACCGGCGTCTGCCAGCCGGCGGTTTCCACGTCCGACAGCAGCGCTTTTTCAATACCCTCCTCCAGCACGATGGCGCTCAGCGAGAAGCCTTTCATATCCAGCGCCGTCACCAGCGAGGCCGGGCCTATCAGCCAGTCAATGCGCGCCTGCAGCGGGGTGTTGGCCAGCTCGCGGGTGAGGATCGCCATCTCAGCCACCGACACGCCGCCGAGGTTATTGAGCATCACCGCCAGACGGCCGGTTTCCGGCAGGGCGGCGGTCAGTTTTTCCACCATCAGGTTGATGATGTCCGCACTGTTTTGCGTGGCGATGGTGGAGGCGCCAGGCTCGCCGTGGATGCCCATTCCCAGCTCGGCGTGACCGGCCTGATGGCGCGGCGCGCTGTCGGCCTCCTGTGGCAGATGGCAGCTGGCCAGCGCCACCCCGATGCTGGCGGTGTGGTTGGCGGCGTACTGCGCTTCGCGCAGAACGGTGGCGAGGTTGTAGCCGCGTTCGGCAAAATAGCCCGCCACCTTATGGACGAACAGCGTACCGGCGATGCCCCGCGGCTGTTTATTATCCGGCAGCGAAATGTCGTCGCCGACGATCAGCATCTCCACGTTGTAGCCGAGACGGCGCGCTTTCTCCGCCGCCAGGCCGAAGTTAAGCCGATCGCCGGTGTAGTTTTTGACGATCAGCAGGCAGCCCGCCTCGCCGGTCACCGCCTGAATGGCGGTAAGCACCGCGTCGACGCTCGGCGAGGCGAACAGATCGCCGCAGACCGCGGCGGTCAGCATGCCTTTACCAATAAAGCCGACGTGCGCCGGTTCATGGCCGGCGCCGCCGCCGGAGATCACCGCCACGTTGTTTTTATTCAGATCGCGACGGACCACCACCCGGATCGCCGGGTCGCTCTCCAGACGGGCGAGGTTATTCCACGGGCTGGCGATAATGGTACCCTCAATCACATCGTTGACGAGGCTGGCGCGTTGGTTAAAAAAGAATTGAGACATAGTGGTTCCTGATGAGTAAGCGAAAACTCACCCTCCGGAGGCAGGCCCCCGGAGCGGTAACGGTCAACGTGAATTTTAGTCACGGATAAGGCGCTGGTTACGCATATCGAGCGCGATGGCTTCGCCAGGCTGAATATCATTCAGCGCTTCGCCCTGCTGGCATAGCCAGGCGATCCCCGCCGCGCGGGCGATAATCGCGCCGTGGGCCTGTTCGCTGCCATCGCGCAGGCACAGGCCTTTAACGAAGCTGGCATCCAGCTGTAAGACGGTTGAGGGATAAATGTTGTCGGCAATAATAATTGTTGGCTCGCCGGGCGTCGGCACTCTCTCCTGAACGCCCTGCAGATGGCGCAGGGTGCGCTGCAAAATATCTTCGATATCGATATAGCGCGCCTGCAGGTAGGGGTCATCCAGCTGGCGATACTGCTGGCTGAGCTCCATCAACACCTGATGCCATGCCCATTCCGCCGAGCATTGTTCGGTGAGCAGACGATCGTTGGCGGCATCAAACAGATCGTCATCGTCGAGCAGGGTGTGGTGCCCGGCGAAGATCGCCGCGATATCGGCGTGAAATTTATTTTCCGCCAGCTCGGTCAGGGCGATAAGATCCGCCAGCGTCTGGTCGATGGCCTGGCGCAGGCGCTGCTGCTCGCGGGCAGCATCGGCGGCAGCCGGGCGGAGCGGCTGGATCAGGGCCAGCGGATAGCGCAGGGCTGCGCCTTCGACGCGCTCGGGCGTTGCCGTAGCCGCTGCCGGTTGCCCCGCAGGCGATTCACCGAAGTTATCGGCGGCCAGCGTCTGAAACGCCGCCAGCGCCGCGTCGGCATCCGGACCGCGGGCCAGCAGGCGCAGCTTATCGTGGCGGCGGACCTGCAATAGCGCGATTTGGTTGAGGCTGTCCGGTTTGACGCACTTCCCGTTTTTCTCCAGCAGCAGATCGGCGTTAAAACCCGCCAGCGCGGCGACCAGCTTCGACGCTGGACGCACGTGCAGGCCGTTGTGGTTCTGTATGACCACCGCAAGCGATTTGCTGTCGCCATCGTCGGCAAGCGTCGGCGTCGGGGCGGCGTCAGGGGTTGGCGAAGGTAAACCCAGCAGGATCCGTTTGGCCTCCAGGGCGTTCATGGCGTCGGCGATCACTTTGTCGATCCCGGCGCCGGAAGCGGCGCTGACGGTGGCCGCCAGCGTCCCCTCCACCAGCGGCGCGGCGCACAGCCGCACCTTCGCGGCAATCGCCGGATCGAGCAGATCGAGAGCGGTCTCGGCGCTGAGCAACGCGCTGCCGATATCCATCATCACCAGCACGTGATCGGTATCGGCCACGGATTCGATCGCCTCCATGACTTTAAGCGGATCGGTGCCGATCGGGCTGTCGGGGTCGTCGATCCCGGCGGCGATCGCCAGTTTGCAGCCATCGTTGATTAACATCTGCCGGGCCAGTTCTCCGACACCTTCGCCCAGCCGGGCGCTATGAGAAACAATAACCAGGTTTACCATCGCGATTTCCTTACTCTTTGGCGGCGGCGGCCAGCATCTGAACCATAAATAGCACCGAGGTTGCGCCGGGATCCTGATGTCCGATGCTGCGCTCGCCGAGATAGCTGGCGCGGCCTTTACGCGCCTGCATGGTGATGGTGGCGTGGGCCGCACGCTCGGCCACTTCGCAGGCGGCATCCAGCGCGGCGGCGATCGACAGGTGCTGCTCGCTGGACTGGCGCAGGGAGTCCACCACCGGCAGCCAGACGTCGCACATGGTTTTATCCCCCGGCTCCGCTTTGCCGCGGTTGACCACCCCGTCCGCGCCTTCGCGGATCATCAGGTATAGTTCGTCGAGGGTCAGGCTTTGGTGGGCCTGAGTGACCTGCGCGGCGCGAATAAAGAAGGTGCCGAACAGCGGGCCGCTGGCGCCGCCAACGTTGGAGAGCAGCGTCATGCCGGTATTTTTCAGGATAAAGCCAATATCTTTATCGGCGATCGACGGCAGCTTTTCGACCACTTTACTAAAGCCGCGGTGCATATTGAGACCGTGGTCGGCGTCGCCGATCTCTTTATCGAGGCCGGTGAGAAAATCGCTCTCTTTGGTGAAAATGTCGCCGCAGCGGTACAGCCAGTCGACGATTTGCGTTCTGTTCAGTGACATGTCGTGCTCCTTAGTTTCCCCAGTTCAGCGCCGGGGTATGAACCGGGGCGTCCCATAGCGCCAGCGTCTCATCATCCACTTTCAGCAGGGTGATGGAGAAGCCCGACATATCCAGCGAGGTGCAGTAGCTGCCGATGAGGTTGCGTTCGATGATGATGCCAGACGCTTCGCAGCGCTGGGCGAGACGGTGATACACGCCGTACAGTTCGGACAGCGGGGTGGCGCCGAGGTTATTGACCAGCGCGATGACCCGGTCGCCGTTTTGCAGCGCGGTTTTGCTCTGCTTCACTTCCTGCCACGCGCCCTTGACGGTATCCCACTGGCGCAGCGTGCGGCTGTAGGCGCCATTCTCCAGCAGGGTATCGAACATCTCATCGACGGTTTGGTCCAGCGAGCTGAAGCGACGGCGGTCGATGCCCGGTTCGCCGTGAATGCCGACGCCGAACTCCATTTCATCGTCCTGCAGGGTAAAGGAAGGTTGTCCGGCGGCCGGTACGGTGCAGGCGCCGAGGGCGATGCCAATGGAGTGGCCGAGATTATTCAGGCGGCGCCCCAGTTCAGCGCAGGCCTCCAGCGAATCGCCGCGCTCGGCGGCGGCGCCGACCAGTTTTTCGATCAGTACGGTATTGGCGACGCCGCGGCGGCCTGCGGTATAGAGACTGTCCTTCACCGCCACGTCGTCGTCGACCACCACGGTGGTGACTTTAATGCCGCTCTCATGCAGCAGCTCGGTGGCGGTTTCGAAGTTCAGGATGTCGCCGGTGTAGTTTTTGATAATCAGCAGAACGCCTTCGCCGCCGTCAATCTGCATCGCGCATTCGAACATTTTATCCGGCGTCGGCGAGGTGAAGATTTCCCCCGGGCAGGCGCCAGAAAGCATCCCCTGGCCGATATAGCCGCAGTGCATTGGCTCATGGCCGCTGCCGCCGCCGGAGAGGAGGGCGACCTTGCCGGCCACCGGCGCATCGGCGCGGGTGACGTACAGCGGGTCCTGATGCAGGGTCAGCTGCGGGTGGGCTTTAGCCAGCCCCTGTAATTGTTCATTCAGTACATCTTCAACACGGTTAATCAGCTTTTTCATTATTCAGTGCTCCGTTGGAGAAGGTTCGATGCGGCCTCTCTGCTGGCGGAGGCGGTCATCGCGTAGGGGTATCGTCTGACGGTGGAGCGTGCCTGGCGATATGATGATTCTGGCTGAGCGGACGAAAAAAAGAATGCCCCGGCGATCGGGTTTCATTACGAAACATCGCCTGCTTATTTTGTTTCTTTATGGAACGTTATTGCTGAGAAAACGGTGAAAATGCGAGCTGGCGCGCTTTTTTTCACCTGCTTTAAGCCCCGGTCATCGCAGCCGGCACAGTAGGTGGAAAAAAATTTTTCGCTGATTTTCACGCAGCTGCGCGGGAAAAGCCTGCCGCTAAAGGGGGATGGTAGGGGAATTATGCGGCAGAGGAGCGGATCGGGATCGCAATCCTGACGGTGAACAGGGCTTTTTGTTCCAATATGGAACGTAAAAATTTAACCTGTGTTTCATATCAGAACAAAAAGGCGAAAGATTTTTTTGTTCCCTGCCGGCCCTACAGTGATCGCACTGCTCCGGTACATTCCGTTGAGGCCGCGCTTTACCGGCCGGCGCGGATAACGCCAGGGCTCATCATGTCTACATGCGCACTTATTTGAGGGTGAAAGGAATGCTAAAAGTTATTCAATCTCCAGCCAAATATCTTCAGGGCCCTGATGCTGCTGTTCTGTTCGGTCAATATGCCAAAAACCTGGCGGAGAGCTTCTTCGTCATCGCTGACGACTTCGTGATGAAGCTGGCGGGGGAGAAAGTGGTGAATGGCCTGCAGAGTCACGATATTCGCTGC
>OIFL01000245.1_pt1 | contig 10763 bp, 8 predicted proteins | sample 1581961 | NCBI WGS metagenome assembly OIFL01 (sample SAMN04414079, study PRJEB24778) | human gut metagenome | material: faecal | host: Homo sapiens
ACCTACAACTATCCACAGGGACGAATCACCGACCATCGCATCAATTACACGATTTATAATCTTGCTGCATTCATGGACGGGGATATTCAAGACTGTATCGACCACCTGATCGTAGCAGAAAACGCGGAACGCTTGAAAGAAAGCGAACTTTAGAAAAATGAAGAGTTGATAGTTGAATATGATTTCTTAGAAATAGTCAATAGTAAATTGTATAATAGTAAATAATAAGATGGATAAGCAACAATTATTTGAAAACATAAAACGCAAGAAATCATTCCTTTGCGTAGGACTTGATACCGACATCAAGAAAATACCCGAACATCTGCTGAAGGAAGAAGACCCGATCTTCGCTTTCAACAAAGCTATCATCGACGCAACAGCCGACTTGTGCATTGCTTACAAGCCAAACCTCGCTTTCTATGAAAGCATGGGCGTGAAAGGTTGGATTGCCTTTGAAAAGACAGTAAAATATATCAAAGATAATTATCCCGACCAGTTCATCATTGCCGATGCAAAGCGTGGCGATATAGGAAACACTTCCGCCATGTATGCCCGTACTTTCTTCGAAGAACTGGACATAGATTCTGTAACCGTAGCTCCTTATATGGGCGAGGACAGCGTAACTCCGTTCCTGACCTACGAAGGCAAATGGGTGATCCTGTTGGCACTGACTTCCAACAAAGGTTCTCATGACTTCCAGTTGACGGAAGACGTGAACGGTGAACGCTTGTTTGAGAAAGTGTTGCGCAAATCACAGGAATGGGCAGGCGATGACCGCATGATGTATGTGGTAGGCGCTACTCAGGGACGTGCGTTTGAAGACATCCGTAAAATTGTTCCTAATCACTTCCTTCTCGTTCCGGGTGTCGGAGCACAAGGCGGCTCGCTCGAAGAAGTTTGCAAGTATGGAATGAACAGTACCTGTGGGTTAATTGTTAACTCGTCCCGTGGAATTATCTACGTGGACAAGACAGAGAAATTTGCCGAAGCTGCCCGCACTGCCGCACAAGAAGTACAGGCACAAATGGCAGAGCAGCTAAAAGCCATTCTCTAAAAGAATAAAGAATCTCTAAAAGAAACGAATGCCTTACGAAAGAAAGATAATCAACGACCCTGTATTCGGGTTTATCAATATTCCAAAGGGGCTGCTGTATGATATTGTACGGCATCCCCTTTTGCAGCGTCTTACCCGCATCAAGCAAGTAGGGCTCTCCTCGGTAGTATATCCCGGCGCACAACATACCCGCTTCCAACACTCATTAGGTGCTTTCTACCTGATGAGCGAAGCTATCACCCAACTGGCCTCCAAAGGTAATTTTATCTTTGACAGCGAGGCTGAAGCTGTACAAGCGGCTATCCTGCTGCACGACATCGGTCACGGTCCTTTCTCTCATGTGCTCGAAAACACCATTGTCAAAGGAGTTTCTCACGAAGAAATCTCCCTTATACTCATGGAACGGATGAACAAGGAGATGAACGGGCAACTCAGCCTTGCCATTCAAATCTTCAAGGACGAATATCCGAAACGTTTCCTGCATCAGCTTGTAAGCGGGCAACTGGATATGGACAGGCTCGATTATCTTCGACGCGACAGTTTCTACACCGGTGTAACGGAAGGGAATATCGGTTCGGCAAGAATCATCAAAATGCTCGACGTGGCGGACGACCGCCTCGTTATCGAATCGAAAGGCATCTATTCTATTGAGAATTTCCTGACTGCACGCCGCCTGATGTACTGGCAAGTATATCTGCACAAGACCTCGGTTGCTTATGAAAGAATGCTCATCAGCACCCTGCTACGTGCTAAGGAACTTGCCTCAAAAGGTGTAGAATTATTTGCATCGCCCGCATTGCGTTTCTTCCTCTACAATGATATCAATCACCAGGAGTTCTATCATAATCCCGATTGTCTGGAAAATTTCATCCAACTGGATGATAATGATATCTGGACTGCTTTAAAAGTATGGAGCACTCATCCTGACAAAGTTCTTTCCACCTTAAGCCTGGGAATGATCAACCGAAATATCTTTAAAGTGGAAATTTCGTCGGAACCGATTAGTGAGGACAGAAAAAAAGAATTAACTTTGCACATCAGCCAGCAATTAGGTATAACCCTTTCCGAAGCGAACTATTTTGTCTCTACCCCCAGCATCGAGAAGAATATGTATGACGAGGCAGATGACAGTATTGACATCCTCTACAACGACGGCAGCATCAAGAATATTGCCGAAGCATCGGATATGCTCAATATCTCTCTTCTGTCCAAGAAAGTAAAAAAGTACTACTTATGCTACCAACGTTTGCATAGATAAGTATAAAATATTCACCGCAGGACAAGGATATATAAAAAAAAAGTCCGTTATTTGTGTTTTGAAACCATCTAACAACAATAAAACATGGAGTTCTCTGCTAAACAAATTGCAACATTTATACAAGGAGAAATCGTAGGAGACGAGAATGCAACCGTGCATACCTTCGCCAAGATTGAAGAAGGAATACCGGGCGCAATCTCTTTCTTATCCAACCCTAAATACATACCTTATCTGTATGAAACCCAATCGAGTATTGTTTTGGTTAATAAGGATTTCACTCCCGAACAGGAAGTAAAAGCTACCATGATTAAGGTATACAATGCCTACGAAAGCCTTGCCAAATTATTAAACCTGTATGAACAGAGCAAACCGAAACGTACCGGCATCGACCCGCGCGCATACGTTGCCGAAACAGCCAAAATAGGCAAAGATGTTTACATTGCGCCTTTTGCTTATGTAGGAGACCATGCAGAAGTGGGCGACAATACGGTAATTCATCCGCATGCCACTATCGGAAGCGGTGCTAAAGTAGGCAGTGATTGCATTATTTACGCAAATGCAACAATCTACCACGACTGTCGCGTAGGTAACCGTTGCATCCTGCATGCCGGCTGTGTAATCGGTGCAGACGGTTTCGGTTTCGCCCCCACTCCCGAAGGGTATGAAAAGATTCCCCAAATCGGAATCACCCTATTGGAAGATAATGTGGAAATCGGCGCCAATACGTGTGTAGACCGTGCCACGATGGGAGCGACTATCGTTCACAGCGGTGTAAAACTGGATAATCTGGTGCAGGTGGCACATAACGATGAAATAGGTTCGCATACGGTAATGGCGGCCCAAGTGGGCATAGCCGGTTCCACCAAAGTAGGCGAATGGTGTATGTTTGGCGGTCAGGTGGGTATAGCCGGACACATCCACATCGGAAACAAAGTGAACCTTGGCGCACAATCCGGTGTTCCCAGCAGTATTAAAGAAGGCAGTGTATTAATAGGTACGCCGCCTATGGAAGTGAAGCCCTACTTCAAGTCACAGTCCGTATTCCGCAAGCTGCCGGATATGTACTTTGAGTTGAATGCGCTCCGCAAAGAACTCGATGAATTAAAAAAACAATTAAATAAGTAACCAATGTTGAAACAAAAGACTCTGAAAGACAGCTTTTCACTCAGTGGGAAAGGTCTTCACACTGGACTTGATCTGACCGTTACTTTCAACCCTGCTCCGGACAATCACGGATATAAGATTCAGCGTACCGACCTGGAAGGTCAGCCTATCATTGACGCTGTTGCCGATAACGTGACCGAAACGACACGCGGCACCGTGCTTTCCAAAAACGGGGTTAAGATAAGTACCGTAGAGCACGGCATGGCTGCGCTCTACGCGTTGGGCATAGACAACTGCCTCATTCAGGTGAACGGTCCGGAATTTCCTATCTTGGATGGAAGTGCCCAATATTATGTCAACGAAATAGAACGTGTAGGTACGGTAGAACAAAGTGCCGTAAAGGATTTCTATATTATCAAATCCAAGATTGAATTCCGTGACGATGCCACCGGCTCATCCATCATCGTATTGCCCGATGAAAACTTCAGTCTGAACGTACTGGTATCCTACGACTCGACCATCATCCCCAACCAGTTTGCCACATTGGAAGATATGGCAAAATTCAAGGATGAAGTAGCCGCCAGCCGCACTTTCGTATTTGTACGCGAGATAGAACCGCTGTTGCAAGCCGGACTTATCAAAGGCGGCGACCTGGACAACGCCATTGTTATCTACGAACGTGAAATGCCGCAGGATGCCTACGACAAGCTTGCCGACGTTATGGGCGTGCCTCACATGGACGCCAAGCAGTTGGGTTACATCAACCACAAACCGCTGGTATGGCCCAACGAATGTGCCCGCCACAAACTGCTGGACGTTATCGGTGACCTGGCTCTGATTGGCAAGCCCATCAAGGGACGTATCATTGCCACACGTCCGGGACATACCATCAACAACAAGTTTGCCCGCCAGATGCGTAAGGAAATCCGTCTGCACGAGATACAGGCCCCTACTTACGACTGCAACCGCGAACCCATTATGGATGTAAACCGCATCCGTGAACTGTTGCCGCACCGCTATCCGTTCCAACTGGTAGATAAAGTAATTGAGATAGGTGCCAACTACATCGTAGGTGTCAAGAACGTAACAGCCAACGAACCTTTCTTCCAGGGACACTTCCCGCAAGAACCCGTCATGCCGGGCGTATTGCAAGTAGAGGCCATGGCGCAGACAGGCGGTTTACTTGTTCTGAACTCCGTAGACGAACCCGAACGCTATTCCACCTACTTTATGAAGATAGACGGCGTCAAGTTCCGCCAGAAAGTTGTGCCGGGAGATACTTTGATTTTCCGTGTCGAACTGCTGGCTCCTATACGCCGGGGTATCTCTACTATGAAAGGCTATGTATTTGTAGGCGAAAAGGTAGTGTGTGAGGCTGAATTTATGGCTCAAATAGTAAAAAACAAGTAAATTAATTATGATAAGTCCCTTAGCGTATATTCATCCCGAAGCGAAAATCGGGGAAAACGTAGAGATTGCTCCTTTTGTTTTCATCGACAAGAATGTGGTAATCGGCGATAACAACAAGATTATGGCGAATGCCAACATTCTGTACGGTTCACGCATCGGCAACGGGAATACAATCTTTCCCGGAGCTGTAATCGGTGCTATCCCGCAAGACCTGAAATTCCGGGGAGAAGAGACTACCGCCGAGATAGGCAATAATAATACCATCCGCGAGAACGTGACAATCAACCGGGGTACGGCTGCCAAAGGAAAGACAATCGTTGGCAGCAATAACCTGCTGATGGAAGGTGTACATGTTGCACACGATGCCTTTATCGGCAACAGTTGCATCATCGGCAATTCCACAAAAATGGCAGGCGAGATTGTCATAGACGACAATTCCATCATCAGCGCCAACGTACTGATGCACCAGTTCTGCCACGTAGGCGGATTCGGCATGATACAGGGCGGATGCCGCTTCAGCAAAGACATACCGCCGTACATCATAGCCGGACGGGAACCCATCTGCTATGCAGGCATCAACATCGTGGGACTGCGCCGTCGCGGTTTCTCCAACGAAACCATCGAGGCCATTCACAATGCCTACCGCATCATCTATCAAAGCGGACTAAACAATACGGAAGCTTTGAAAAAGATTGAGAATGAAATGGAAATGACCCCAGAAATCAGCTATATTGTAAACTTTATACGCGAATCGGCTCGCGGCATTATTCCTGCAAGCAAATAAAAAGTTAATAATATGATATATAGATTTACCCTCATCTCCGACGAAGCGGACGACTTCATCAGAGAAATACAGATTGACCCGGAAGCCACGTTCTATGATTTTCACGAAGCTATCGTGAAATCAGTAGGTTATACCGACGACCAGATGACCTCTTTCTTCATCTGCGACGATGATTGGGAAAAGGAAAAAGAAGTTACCCTCGAAGAAATGGACGACAATCCGGAAATAGACAGTTGGGTGATGAAAGACACTCAGGTCAGCGAATTGGTAGAGGACGAAAAACAGAAACTCCTGTACGTGTTCGACTACATGACAGAACGTTGTTTCTTCATCGAACTCTCCGAAATCATCACCGGCAAGAATATGACCGGAGCAAAATGCACCAAGAAAGCCGGAGAGGCTCCCAAGCAGACCGTTGACTTTGAAGAAATGGCTGCTGCCAGCGGCTCGCTCGACTTGGACGAAAGTTTCTACGGCGACCAGGACTTCGACATGGAAGACTTCGATAAAGAAGGATTCGGCGGTTTGGACGATGGAGCCGCAGGTATTGCTTACGAAGACGACAAATTCTGATAAACCGGTTCGGGCGAATAGCACCTGCTCCAATGACAACGAGACTTCCCTTGAGGATACATTCGTTTCAAAGGATGCAATTGTTTTTCGCCCGAATTATTTTGTTGCAATCTCATGAAAACATTGATAGTACTTATAGGCCCCACGGGAGTAGGAAAGACAGAACTCAGTCTCCGACTGGCGGAACACTTCGGAACATGTATCATTTCCGCCGATTCACGACAGCTTTATGCCGATTTGAAAATCGGTACGGCCGCCCCTACCCCGGAACAACTGCAACGGGTACGGCATTACTTTGTAGGCACACTGCAACTGACCGACTATTACAGTGCCGCCCAATATGAAGCCGAAGTACTGCAACTTCTTGAGCAACTCTATACCCGACACGAGGTCGTACTCCTGACCGGCGGCTCCATGATGTACGTAGATGCCGTATGCAAAGGCATTGACGACATTCCTACCGTAGATGCCGAAACCCGCCGGCTTATGCTGCACAAATACGAAACGGAAGGTTTGGAGCACCTCTGTGCCGAACTGAAACTGCTGGACCCGGAATATTACAAAATCGTAGACCAGAAGAACCATAAGCGAGTAATCCACGCACTGGAAATCTGTTATATGACAGGCAAGACCTACACCTCTTTCCGCACACAGCAAAAGAAAGAGCGGCCTTTCCGCATCATCAAAATAGGACTCACCCGTGACCGTGAAGAATTATATGCCCGTATCAACCAACGCGTAGAACAGATGATAACGGACGGACTGGTAGAGGAAGCCCGCAGTGTCTACCCTCACCGTGCGCTCAATTCGCTGAACACCGTAGGCTACAAGGAAATCTTCAACTACCTGGACGGTGAATGGACACTGCCTTTTACCATTGAGAAAATCCAGCAGAATTCACGCATCTACTCCCGTAAGCAGATGACGTGGTTCAAGCGGGATGAAGAGATACGCTGGTTCCATCCGGAACAAGAAACGGAGATACTTGCATATCTCCGTTCCCAACTATCATAAGTCTGCCCGCAACCGGCACAGTCCCTAAAACCTTTCCCGTACTTTACAATCCGGCTATCGTCAAGGCAAAGCTGTTATTGTCTTTTTCAGCCTTATGTCCTGGCTGGATGCGCCTATCATAACCTCAAACTCGCCCGGCTCCACTGTCCAGTTCATATTGCGGTCCAGAATCTGCAAGTCTTCCGGCTTCAAGGAGAAAGTGACCTGCCTGGTTTCACCCGGTTGCAAGGATACCCTCTCAAAACCGCGCAACTGCGAATCGTAGGTAATGACACTGCTCACCTTATCGCGTACATACAATTGCACCACCTCGTCACCCGCACGTTTTCCAGTATTCGTCACGTTGACTTTAATCGTATATTCGCCCTGCGTATGCTGTTGCAACGGAGAGACTTCCAAATCGGAGTAAGCAAAAGTCGTATAGCTCAGACCGAAACCGAACGGATACAGTTCGCCGATGACGCGTGTTGCGCCCGAACCGTTTGGACCGGAATGCGGTTGAGCGCCATGCGAACCGGGTTTGAAAGGGAAGTTCAGCTCTATCTGTCCTACGCTCTTAGGGAAAGTCACCGTCAGTTTGCCGCCCGGATTATGCTCGCCAAACAGAGTCTCCGCAATCACCGTTCCCCCCTGACAACCAGGAAACCACGACTCCAAGATGGCTGGGATATAAGCATTTGCCCAGTTGACGGTGAGCGGCTGCCCGTTTATCAGCACCAGTATCACCGGCTTTCCCGTTGCATGCAATGCCTCAAGTAATTGCTGTTGGCGTCCCGGCAAGTCAAGCGAAGTACGCGAACGGCTCTCTCCCGTGCGATACTCATCCTCGCCAAGCACGGCAATAATGACATCACTTTCACCGGCTTTCACTACGGCTTCGGCAATGCCTTGTTTTTCCTGTTCGCTCATGGGCGCAGGCAATATCTCTGTGGCAGGCCAACCTGCATCCACAATATCACAGCCTTTGGCATAATCCACTTCGGCAATGCCTTTTAGATAATTACGCAAACCGGCAAGCACGGTAACCGTCTCCAGTCCGTTAGGGCCGTAACGGCTGGTCATAAAGTTATCCTCATCAGCCAACGGACCGGTCACCAGCACCTTCTTTATCTGCCGTTTATCCAGCGGAAGGATATTATTCTCGTTCTTCAGAAGCACAAGTGCCTGTTGCTGCATCTGCTTCACAAAATCCATATTCCGGTCTGCCCCGCCTACTCTGTCGGCGGCTTTCGTATCGGCTACATAAGGTTGGTCGAACAGTCCCAAGCGGAATTTCACCCGCAGCACTTCCGACACACGCTTGTCTATCACAGCCATTGAAATCTTCTTCTCTTCCAGCAACCGGCGGACGGGCAGAATAAAATCGGAAGGCGGAGTAAAGTGGGTACGTACATTCAAGCCGGCTTCCAAAACCTGGCGCACAGCCTCATCATAGGTACCCGCCACATGATGCTTGGACTCCACAAACCCCACAGCCTCGCTGTCGCTCACCACATAGCCGTCGAAGCCATACTCCTCGCGCAGCAATTCCGTCAGGAAATAGTAGCTGGCGGACACAGACACACCGTCCCAATCGTTATAACTGCTCATCACTCCCATAGGATGCGAGTTCTGAATGACCTTCTTAAAAGGATAAAGAAACAGTTCGTGCAACTCGCGCGGAGCCACATGCGGGTCGGTACGGCAATTCCCGTCACGCCCGCCTTTGGGCACACTGTAAACTGCATAGTGCTTCAAAGTGGCGGCTACTCCCTGCGACTGGATGCCGTTCACCATTTCCGTTCCCAAAGCCGCTATCAGATAGGGTTCTTCTCCATAACACTCCAATGTACGTCCCCAACGCGGGTCGCGTACGATATCCAGTATGGGAGCATACACATTGGTGTATCCCAACGCTTTCGCCTCTTGTCCGGCTATGACACCGGCACGGCGGACAAGCTCTTTGTTCCAGGTGCTTCCGATGGCAATAGGAGCAGGCAACGGAGTGGCTTTGGTGTGGTTCAGTCCGTGAATCCCCTCATTCGTAAAGTCAACGGGAATTCCCAAACGGGTTTCTTCCACAAACCAGCGTTGCACGGTATTGACGGCCTCGGCATGATTGCTGAAAGGGTACAATAAACCGGGAACCTGCGCAGACTTCTTTCCCACGCCGTTCAGCATCTCATCGATATTGGCAATGCCGTCTTTCCATATTTCGTTTTTCCAACCGGCAACGGGCAGGGAATCCTTTAGCACACGTCCGTAGCCGTAAAGGGTTGCCAGTTGGCAGGTTTTCTCTTCCACTGACATTTGGGAGAGCAGGTCGGCTACCCGCTTTTCAACCGGTTGGGAAGGGTCTTCATAAATGTCCTTCACCCCGTTCTTGTTGAAATCGATCCAACCGTTCCGATACATTTTCTTGTTTTGCGCCTGCACATTTCCGACGAGCCCCAGACAAAGAGCGGAAATGCAGATAATCAGTTTGTGTTTCATGTATAAAATCAATAATAAGTAATTAAAGTTCAAACAATTCCGCATATTCGGCTTCAATGAACGCATCCAGCTCATTATAGAGCGACTGCATTGCCTTTACATCCGCTTCCCCTTTCCTGCGCCACTTTTTCAATACCGGTACGGTGCGCCGGAACACCTCATCCTCTACCGGAGCCAGCAACTGCATATAGCCGTTCTTATCGGCATTATAAAGCCTTTCCCAGTTCATATAGCGGTTGCTGCCCATACCTTGCCCGTAAGAGAAAACATCCCCTGCCAGTATTACCGACCAATTGCCCAAAGGAGAAACCTTCTTTGCTTCATCACGAACCAGCAACCTCGGCAAAGCCTTGTCCGCCCCTTTCACCCAGACGGGCATTGCCACTCCGGTAGGCGGATACCCCAGAATTGTCCACATCGTAGTGAGTTCGGGCCGCTCCCCTTCTTTCACGCCCTGCACCACCACCGAACTTGCCGTACTGCTGCGTACGATGAAGTCCTGGTCTACAAACCACCCCGTTGTCTTAGGACGATTGAAATCCCCGCTCTTCAAATCAATCCCCAAAAGCGGATTGGCAAAAGAGCGGGAAAGTTCCCTGAATATCCATTGCGGCGTAATCTGTCCCGTAGCAGAGGCCGGCATCAGCAGTTTATCTTCCTGCATAAAGCGGACATAACCCGCTCCCTCATTCACCTTGCCGGAAAAAGAGAAGTTGGTGCGTGCAATGTATCCGCAAGGCGCATCCTTGGGATTGTTGGCATCGTACATCACATACTCGTAATAATCCACTTCGAACATGGCAGCACCGCCTTTGGCATCAATCACACCGAAGTTGGCCTCTATCAGGCTGGGCTTGGACAGCGTATCGAGAAATTGGCGGAAATCCTTCACCGTGGCACACACTTCCAACGCACGCCGCATTACCCGTCCGTTGGCCTCTCCACGCTCCTCACCGGGTTTCAGCTCGACCAGGTTATAGGATTGCGTATTCATAATGGAGAAGCCCGCGGCGTTCGTACCTATCCACACATCCGTCGGATTGTCTTCCACACTGTTCACAACGGCTACAAAAGGATAGCGACCGCCGGAGAAG
>OIFL01000247.1_pt1 | contig 10754 bp, 8 predicted proteins | sample 1581961 | NCBI WGS metagenome assembly OIFL01 (sample SAMN04414079, study PRJEB24778) | human gut metagenome | material: faecal | host: Homo sapiens
CCCGTGGCCTTCACTACGACGAATGTCTATAGCATATAGGTTGTAGGAGTGCCCGCGGCGTCAGGTAAGTAGGGGTTGGTTTGGGGCTTGGTGTATGTGATCCAGGTACCGACGATCTGGCTCTCTCTCGGGATCCTCGGCAAGAAGTTCGCGATCCTGGCGCGACGCTACAATGCTATTACCCTTAACGATATGCTGCAGGCGCGCTACCAAAGCCGCGCGGTGGTATGGATTGCCAGCGTCAGCCTGCTGGTGGCCTTTGTCGGGGCCATCGCGGTGCAGTTTATTGGCGGCGCGCGCCTGCTGGAAACCGCTGCCGGGATCAAGTACGAAACCGGTCTGCTGATCTTTGGGATCACCATCGCGCTGTATACCGCTTTCGGCGGCTTCCGCGCCAGCGTACTCAACGATACGATGCAGGGAATGGTGATGTTGATCGGGACGATCGTCCTGCTGGTTGGTGTCGTCCATGCTGCCGGCGGCCTGCATCAGGCGGTGGACACACTGCAGCGGATCGACCCACAGCTGGTGTCGCCGCACGGTGCGGATGATATCCTGTCCCCCACCTTTATGACCTCGTTCTGGGTGCTGGTTTGCTTCGGCGTTATCGGCCTGCCGCATACCGCCGTACGCTGTATCTCCTATAAAGACAGCAAAGCCGTGCACCGCGGGATTGTCATTGGCACGATCGTCGTGGCGATTCTGATGTTCGGCATGCATCTCGCCGGCGCTCTTGGCCGCGCCGTCCTGCCGGGCCTCACCGTGCCCGATCTGGTGATCCCCACGTTGATGGTCCAGGTGCTGCCGCCGTGGGCTGCAGGACTGTTCTTAGCCGCGCCGATGGCCGCGATTATGTCGAACGTGAACGCCCATTTACTGCAGGCATCGGCTACGATCATTAAAGATCTGTGGCTCAGCGCGCAGCCAACAAAAAAACGCAATGAGCAGAAGCTCAAGCGGATCTCAACGATCGCCACCTTAGTGCTGGGTATATTAATGATGCTGGCCGCCTGGCGGCCGCCGGAAATGATTATCTGGCTCAATCTGCTGGCCTTCGGCGGCCTGGAAGCGGTGTTTTTATGGCCGTTGGTGCTGGGCCTTTACTGGGAGCGAGCAAACGCTGCCGGGGCGCTCAGCGCGATGTTGGTGGGCGGCGTGCTGTATGCCGTGCTCGCGACGTTTCATATTCAGTTCCTGGGCTTCCATCCTATCGTGCCCTCGCTACTGCTAAGTTTGTTGGCTTTTGTCGTCGGGAACCGTTTCGGCCAACCCGTCCCGCCAGCCCCTGTGATGACTACTGATAAATAAAGAGTTTTGCTATGCCATGGATCCAACTGAAACTAAATACTACCGGCGCGAACGCAGAAGATCTTAGCGATGCGCTGATGGAGGCCGGATCGGTCTCCATCACCTTCCAGGATACGCACGATACGCCGGTATTTGAGCCGTTGCCCGGGGAAACCCGGCTGTGGGGCGATACCGACGTGATCGGCCTGTTCGATGCCGAAACCGATATGAAAGCGGTCGTTGCCCAACTGGAGCAGCATCCGCTGCTCGGCGCCGGCTTTGCGCATAAAATTGAACAGCTGGAAGATAAAGACTGGGAGCGCGAGTGGATGGATAACTTCCACCCGATGCGTTTCGGTGAGCGCCTGTGGATTTGTCCGAGCTGGCGCGATGTCCCCGATGAGAACGCGGTCAACGTGATGCTTGATCCGGGACTGGCTTTTGGTACCGGCACTCATCCCACTACCGCCATGTGTCTGCAGTGGCTCGACGGCCTCGACCTGCAGGGCAAAACCGTTATCGATTTTGGCTGCGGTTCCGGCATCCTGGCGATCGCCGCCCTGAAACTGGGTGCCGCTAAAGCGATCGGGATTGATATCGACCCACAGGCCATCCAGGCCAGCCGTGATAACGCCCAGCGTAACGGCGTCTCCGAGCGTCTTGAACTGTATCTGCCGCAGGATCAGCCAGAAGCCATGAAAGCCGATGTCGTGGTCGCAAACATCCTCGCGGGCCCGTTACGTGAGCTGGCCCCATTAATCAGCGTCCTGCCGGTTACAGGCGGCCTGCTGGGCCTTTCCGGCATTCTGGCAAGCCAGGCGGAAAGCGTCTGCGAAGCCTACGCCCCGCTCTTCACCCTCGACCCGGTGGTGGAGAAAGAGGAGTGGTGCCGGATCACCGGCCGGAAAAACTAAGCACAATGCGGCCTGCGGGCCGCATTTTTGTTTCCAGTAGCCACCAAATAATGCCTGGAAATGAGAGGCAGATCGCACTACAGAGTACTTTTTTGGCTACAAAAACAGCGTTTTATGCCGTCAGGCAGCGAGTTTATCTAAGAAAAATCGAGAAGTTTTACGATTTTATAAATGGACACAAATTACCCATCATCAATTAAAGTAATGATTAATATAAGTATTTATTCATCGCTTTTACGCTAGTCCCGGATTCATTGATCTGCAACAGAGGATTGCTCAAAGTTTGGCCTTTCATCTCGTGCAAAAAATGCGTAATATACGCCGCCTTGCAGTCACAGTATGGTCATTTCTTAACTCATGCGCATCGGACACCACCAGCTCAGAAATCGCCTGATCGCAGCGCCCATGGCTGGCATTACTGACAGACCATTCCGGACGCTGTGCTATGAGATGGGAGCGGGTTTAACCGTTTCCGAGATGATGTCCTCTAATCCACAGGTGTGGGAGAGCGACAAGTCCCGTTTACGGATGGTGCATATTGATGAGCCCGGTATTCGTACCGTGCAAATCGCCGGTAGCGTACCGGAAGAGATGGCTGCAGCCGCGCGGATTAACGTGGAAAGTGGCGCCCAGATTATAGATATCAATATGGGATGCCCGGCGAAAAAGGTGAATCGCAAGCTTGCAGGTTCAGCCCTCTTGCAGTACCCCGAGCAGGTGAAGTCAATCCTGACGGCGGTCGTCAACGCGGTGGACGTTCCTGTGACTCTCAAGATTCGCACCGGTTGGGAACCGGAACACCGTAACTGCGTAGAGATTGCCCAACTGGCCGAAGAGTGTGGCATTCAGGCTCTGACTATTCACGGACGCACCCGCGCCTGCTTGTTTAACGGAGACGCTGAGTACGACAGTATTCGGGCAGTTAAGCAGAAAGTTTCCATTCCGATTATCGCGAATGGTGACATTACTGACCCGCTTAAAGCCAGAGCTGTGCTCGACTATACAGGGGCTGATGCCCTGATGATAGGCCGTGCAGCTCAGGGAAGACCCTGGATCTTTCGGGAAATCCAGCATTATCTGGACACTGGAGAGCTGCTGCCCCCGCTGCCACTGGCAGAGGTTAAGCGCTTGCTTTGTGCGCACGTTCGGGAATTGCATGACTTTTACGGTCAGGCAAAAGGGTACCGAATCGCGCGTAAACACGTCTCCTGGTATCTTCAGGAACATGCTCCAGATGACCAGTTTCGGCGCACATTCAACGCCATTGAGGATGCCAGCGAACAGCTGGAGGCGTTGGAGGCATACTTCGAAAATTTTGCGTAATAGAAATAAAGAGCTGACAGAACTATGTTCGAACAACGCGTAAATTCTGACGTACTGACCGTTTCTACCGTTAACTCTCAGGATCAGGTAACTCAAAAACCCCTGCGTGACTCGGTTAAACAGGCACTGAAGAACTATTTTGCTCAACTGAACGGTCAGGATGTGAATGACCTGTATGAGCTGGTACTGGCTGAAGTTGAACAGCCCCTGTTGGACATGGTGATGCAATACACCCGTGGTAACCAGACCCGCGCAGCCCTGATGATGGGCATCAACCGCGGTACACTGCGTAAAAAACTGAAAAAATACGGCATGAACTGATACTAGTCAGTTGCTTGCTTGATATAAAAGGCGCTCTTCGGCATGGGGAAGCGCCTTTTTTATTATCTGCGCCGACAGAACACATTACTGATTCACTACCCGCAGTACAGGCTCCTGCGATAAACGAGCAGCACAGACCACCGCCATAATATTATCCACCAGCGCAGGTGCCTGCTGATACAGATCGAAGCGTTGCGGTTCAAGCAGCCAGTTTTTAATCAAGCCGGAAAAGGCGCTATGTAAAACAATTAATATCACGTCGATATTTGTTTCGGCTGGCAATATATTGTTACGCACACAGCGCTGCAGAATGCCGCCAATAACGGAATAGTTAAATCCAATGCGTTGGCGAATTTCGCTCTCCGATAACATATCGCTGGCAAACTCACAGCGTTGATAAAGGATTTGCATCAGGGCACGCTGGCGAGGATTCTCAGCAATATAGCGCAGGCCAGCAATAAATCGCTGGCGCAAATCTTTTAAGGGCTCCTGCTCATTCCTTGTCCCCAGGTTTTGCTGAATCAAATCCCTGAGCGGTGGCTGCTGCTGCCACATCTCATTAAACAACTCGGTCTTACTGGCAAAATGCCAGTATACGGCACCGCGAGTCACCCCCGCCGCATCAGCGATATCCGTCAGGGTCGTATTGGTCACCCCCCGCAGGGCGAACTGCTGGATCGCGGACTCAATCAGGAGCTGCCGCGTGCGCAGCGCCTCCTCTTTGGTTTTTCTCGCCATATAAGATCTCAGTTCCCGATTAACAGGCAATATAGATTTTTCTGAAGATCCCTTAATCTAACATTCGGTGCACAATATTATTTAGCAAAAATGCAGACAAGCTAATTCTGATGTAGAAAACCAACGAATCACCTTAATGAATATTAATAGCCAACTCATTCATTAAAACAATGTCTGTTTATTATGTTTTACAATTAAGATAAATAGTAAAAACAGATCGGCCATTTTTTTGTTTTTGCGTGCCTTGCTGATTGCTTAAAAATAAGTATCTCTTACATCCAATGGCGTTTATTTGTAGGATGGCAAACTGCTTTTTGATTCCCTCTTTCTTTCACAGATTCGCCGCCGAATTTGGCTCGTAATCTATAAGGAACCGCAATGACAACTCACGCCAGAGTGACACTTTTATCCGGTTTAATTATCTCTGCCTTGTTGCTTACCGGCTGCGATAATTCGGGCAACCCGCAACCCCATGCACAGGCGCCGCAGGTGACGGTCCATGTCGTGAACAGTGCGCCGTTGTCGGTCACCACCGAACTGCCAGGCCGCACCTCTGCTTTTCGCGTGGCGGAAGTCCGCCCCCAGGTGAGCGGTATCATCCTGAAGCGTAACTTTGTTGAAGGAAGTGATGTCGAAGCAGGTCAGTCGCTCTATCAGATCGATCCGGCAACCTATCAGGCCGCCTGGAACAGCGCGAAAGGCGATGAGGCCAAGGCCGAAGCCGCAGCCGCCATCGCCCATTTGACGGTGAAACGCTACGTTCCACTGCTGGGTACCAAATATATCAGCCAGCAGGAATACGATCAGGCGGTGGCCACTGCACGCCAGGCCGACGCCGACGTCATCGCCACCAAAGCCGCCGTAGACACCGCCCGTATCAACCTGGCCTACACCAAAGTGACCTCCCCCATAAGCGGGCGCATCGGCAAATCGAGCGTCACCGAGGGCGCGCTGGTCACCAACGGTCAGTCGGATGCCCTGGCTACCGTCCAGCAGCTCGATCCGATCTACGTCGACGTGACGGAATCCAGCAATGACTTCATGCGCCTTAAGCAGGAAAGCCTGCAACGCGGCGGCGACACCAAAAGCGTTGAGCTGGTGATGGAGAACGGTCAGGCTTATCCGCTTAAGGGTTCGCTGCAGTTCTCCGACGTGACTGTCGATGAAAGTACAGGTTCAATTACCCTGCGCGCTATCTTCCCTAACCCACAGCATGTCCTGCTGCCGGGAATGTTCGTTCGCGCCCGCATCGATGAAGGCACCGATCCGCAGGCCATCCTGGTGCCGCAGCAGGGGGTGACCCGTACGCCGCGGGGCGATGCCTCCGTCATGCTGGTGAATGACAAAAACCAGGTTGAAACCCGTCAGGTGGTAGCTTCCCAGGCCGTGGGCGATAAGTGGCTTATCACCAGCGGGCTGAAGCCGGGCGATAAGGTGATTATCAGCGGCTTACAGAAAGTCCGTCCAGGCGTCACCGTTAAAGCAGAAGCGGAGCGTGCGGCACCGGTCGCACAATAAGGATACCCAGCCATGTCTAAGTTTTTTATCCATCGACCAGTCTTTGCCTGGGTGCTGGCCATCATCATGATGATTGCCGGAGGTCTGGCCATTCTGCAGTTGCCGATAGCGCAGTATCCGACGATAGCGCCCCCTGCGGTGGCGATCTCCGCCACCTACCCGGGTGCGGATGCCCAAACCGTGCAGGATACGGTCACTCAGGTTATCGAACAGAATATGAACGGTATCGACAACCTGATGTATATGTCGTCAACCAGCGACTCCGCTGGCTCGGTAACCATTACGCTCACCTTTAAGTCCGGCACCGATCCGGATATCGCCCAGGTGCAGGTGCAAAACAAACTGCAGTTGGCTACGCCGCTGCTGCCTCAGGAAGTACAGCAGCAAGGGATTAGCGTCGAAAAATCCAGCAGCAGCTTCCTGCTGGTTGCCGGCTTTATCTCTGATAACCCGGTCACTACCCAGGACGATATTTCCGACTATGTCGCCTCTAATGTTAAAGATCCCATCAGCCGCCTCAACGGTGTGGGCGATGTCCAGCTGTTTGGCGCACAGTACGCCATGCGCATCTGGCTGGATGGCAACCTGTTGAACAAATACAACCTGACGCCAGTGGATGTCATTAATGCGCTGCAGGTTCAGAACGATCAGATCGCCGCCGGCCAGCTGGGCGGTACGCCAGCGCTAAAAGGCCAGCAGCTCAATGCGTCGATCATTGCCCAGACGCGGCTTAAAGATCCGCAGGAGTTTGGCAAGGTCACGCTGCGGGTCAATGCCGATGGCTCTGTCGTCCATCTGAAAGATGTCGCCCGCATTGAGCTGGGCGGAGAGAACTACAACGTCGTCGCCAGAATTAACGGTAAGCCCGCCTCTGGTCTGGGTATTAAGCTTGCGACCGGCGCCAACGCGCTGGATACTGCCACCGCGATTAAAGCGAAGCTGGCCGAGCTACAGCCCTACTTCCCTCAGGGGATGAAGGTTGTCTATCCGTACGATACGACCCCTTTCGTCAAAATCTCCATCCACGAAGTGGTTAAAACGCTCTTTGAGGCAATTATCCTCGTCTTTCTTGTCATGTATCTGTTTCTGCAGAACATGCGCGCAACGCTCATTCCGACGATTGCCGTTCCTGTCGTGCTGTTGGGTACCTTTGCGGTACTGTCGATGTTTGGCTACTCCATCAACACCCTGACGATGTTTGGCATGGTGCTGGCGATAGGCCTGTTGGTCGATGACGCCATCGTGGTTGTGGAAAACGTCGAACGTGTAATGGTTGAGGAGAAGCTCTCGCCAAAAGAAGCGACAGAAAAGTCGATGTCGCAGATCCAGGGGGCGCTGGTGGGTATCGCCATGGTGCTCTCTGCGGTATTCGTCCCGATGGCCTTTTTCGGCGGCTCGACTGGCGCGATTTATCGTCAGTTTTCGATCACTATCGTCTCCGCCATGGCGCTCTCCGTGCTGGTTGCGCTGGTACTGACGCCGGCGCTCTGCGCCACGTTGTTGAAGCCAGCCTCAGCCGAACACCATGAGAAAAAAGGATTTTTCGGCTGGTTTAACGCCCGCTTTGACCAGAGCGTCAATCACTATACCAACAGCGTTAGCGGCATTCTGCGTGGAACAGGCCGTTATCTGGTGATCTACCTGGTGATAGTCGTGGGGATGGCCGTGTTGTTCATGCGTTTACCCACGTCCTTTCTGCCCGACGAGGATCAAGGCGTCTTCCTGACCATGATCCAGCTGCCTTCCGGCGCTACCCAGGAGCGCACGCAGAAGGTGCTGGATACCGTAACCGACTACTATCTACATAACGAGAAGGCCAATGTTGAAAGCGTCTTTACCGTTAACGGCTTCAGCTTCAGCGGCCAGGGGCAAAACTCCGGCATGGCGTTTGTCAGCCTGAAACCCTGGGAAGCGCGTAGCGGTGATGAAAACAACGTTGAGTCGATTATTAAACGGGCCACCGTGGCCTTCAGCCAGATAAAAGACGCCATGGTTTTCCCGTTCAACATGCCGGCCATTATTGAGCTGGGTACCGCCACCGGCTTCGACTTTGAGCTGATCGACCAGGGTGGACTTGGCCATACCGCCCTGACCCAGGCGCGAAACCAACTGCTCGGTATGGTGAAACAGCATCCGGATCAGCTGGTCCGGGTACGGCCCAATGGGCTGGAAGATACGCCGCAGTTCAAACTGGATGTCGATCAGGAAAAAGCGCAGGCGCTGGGCGTATCCCTCTCCGATATCAATGAAACGATATCTGCGGCGCTGGGGGGGTACTATGTCAATGACTTTATCGACCGCGGCCGCGTGAAAAAAGTGTACGTCCAGGCTGATGCCCATTTCCGTATGCTGCCGAGCGACATTAACAACATGTACGTTCGTAGCGCCAACGGCGAAATGGTTCCGTTCTCCGCCTTTGTCACTTCACGCTGGATCTATGGCTCGCCGCGTCTGGAACGCTACAACGGTTTACCCTCCATGGAAATCCTCGGTGAAGCCTCGCCGGGTAAAAGTACCGGGGAAGCCATGGCGCTGATGGAAGCGCTGGCCAGTAAGCTGCCGAGCGGCATTGGTTACGACTGGACCGGGATGTCTTACCAGGAACGCCTTTCCGGCAACCAGGCTCCCGCGCTTTATGCCATCTCGCTGATTGTCGTCTTCCTGTGCCTGGCGGCGCTGTATGAGAGCTGGTCGATTCCATTCTCAGTCATGTTAGTGGTTCCGCTGGGGGTGATAGGCGCGCTGTTAGCCGCCACGCTGCGTGGGCTGAATAATGACGTGTACTTCCAGGTAGGCCTTCTGACCACGATCGGTTTGTCGGCGAAGAACGCGATCCTGATCGTCGAATTCGCCAAGGATCTGATGGAGAAGGAGGGGAAAGGGATCATTGAAGCAACCCTGGAGGCATCGCGGATGCGCCTGCGCCCCATTCTGATGACCTCTCTGGCTTTTATTCTCGGAGTCATGCCGCTGGTGATTAGCCATGGTGCCGGTAGCGGGGCTCAGAATGCAGTGGGCACCGGCGTGATGGGCGGGATGCTTACCGCGACACTGCTGGCGATCTTCTTTGTTCCGGTGTTCTTCGTGGTCGTTAGGCGACGCTTTACCCGGCACGCTGAATAATTCGGCTATGTCTTGAAGGCGCCCCCTCCGGGCGCTTTTTTTTGCATGGAATATTGGTCGCCAGCTAAACTAAACTCCCCCGCAGTCTGGCAACCGCCATCGCACGCAGCATCGCTGAATCACAATCTTTCTCTCCATCTTTTCTGCATATTCCCGGGCTTATCTTCACGATATTTACGCGGCTCATAAATTGAGATGATTTCGGCATCCGGGCCGGACAATCCGCGGTGATAAAATAAGCCATTCCGTTCTGCACTGGCTCTCAGTACAACCCTGCGGATTATCCAGAGGTAATATCATGAAAAAGTATTTAATCGTGGCGCTGCTGGCCTCTCTGCTGGCAGGCTGTGCCCATGACTCTCCCTGCGTGCCGGTTTATGACTCGCAAGGCCGCTTAGTCCACACCAATACCTGTATGAAGGGCACAACAGAAGACAACTGGGACACCGCAGGTGCGATCGCCGGGGGGGCCGCCGCGGTAGCCGGCCTCACGTTAGGGATCGTCGCGCTGACTCGTTAGCAACTCCGCTCCACAAATGCTCAGCCTGGAGGCGTTCTCTTCGGCTCAGTCGCCAGAAAGACAAAAGGCCCAGTCACACGACTGGGCCTTTCATTTACGTTGATATGACCGCTGCTTTCCCCAGAGGCGGTGCTGCGCACCTTTTCCGGGCTACGGGGTCTGTAGCCCCGGTAAGCGCAGCGCCACCGGGGGAGCTGGCGGCGCGTCTGGCCGCAAAAAACAATAAAGCCCGGTCTTCCGACTGAGCCTTTCGTTTTATTTGATGCCTGGGAATGATGGCGGGCGTCCTGCCCGCTACCCTCCGGCCGTTGCTGCGCAACGTTCAAATCCGCTCCCGGCGGATTTGTCCTGCTCCGGAGAGCGCTCATCGGCAAACAACAGATATAACAAAAGCAAAAGGCCCAGTCTTTCGACTGGGCCTTTTGCTTTATTTGATGCCTGGCGATTCCCTACTCTCACATGGGGAGACCCCACACTACCATCGGCGCTACGACGTTTCACTTCTGAGTTCGGCATGGGGTCAGGTGGGACCGCCGCGCTATTGTCGCCAGGCAAATTCTTTACAACGTGCCGAACTTTAACCTAAAAAGTGGTGCTGATACCCAGAGTCGAACTGGGGACCTCACCCTTACCAAGGGTGCGCTCTACCAACTGAGCCATATCAGCACGCTAAATTTGATGCCTGGCAGTTCCCTACTCTCACATGGGGAGACCCCACACTACCATCGGCGCTACGGCGTTTCACTTCTGAGTTCGGCATGGGGTCAGGTGGGACCACCGCGCTATCGCCGCCAGGCAAATTCTGTTTTATCAACACGTCTCACGGACGCATCGATTAATCTGTATCAGAGCTGAAAATTCTCTTTCAAATCCGCCAAAACAGCTTCGGCGTTGTAAGGTTAAGCCTCACGGTTCATTAGTACCGGTTAGCTCAACGCATCGCTGCGCTTACACACCCGGCCTATCAACGTCGTCGTCTTCAACGTTCCTTCAGGAGACTTAAAGTCTCA
>OIFL01000254.1_pt1 | contig 10463 bp, 7 predicted proteins | sample 1581961 | NCBI WGS metagenome assembly OIFL01 (sample SAMN04414079, study PRJEB24778) | human gut metagenome | material: faecal | host: Homo sapiens
GCTCTGGGTTGACCTGGCCGCCAAATTTGCGGTTTTTAATCGCCGCCAGCGCGTGGGCGACCATCGCCACCTGCAGGCTGTGCTCGGAGACATTTTCGGTGCGCACGTTGCGCATCAGCGGCCAGCGGTTAATCAGTTTCAGACGGGAGAGGTGGGCAAAGAAATGACTCTGACTCATAGGAACCCTTAATCAGTGACAACATCGGGTTCCATTGTGCGCAGGGATCGCCGCCGGATGCAAATGCCGGCGGCAGCACGACTAAAGCTGATGGTAGCCGGAGAGGAAGCGGCCAAAGCGGGAGATCGCCATCTCCAGGTCGTCTTCGCGAGGCAGGGTCACAATACGCACGTGATCCGGCCACGGCCAGTTAAAGGCAGTACCCTGCACCAGCAGCACTTTCTCCTGCAGCAGGAAATCGAGCACCATTTTCTGGTCGTCGTGAATATTGAAGCGTTTGGCGTCAATTTTCGGGAACATGTACAGCGCGCCTTTTGGCTTCATGCAGGAGACACCCGGAATATCGTTGATCAGCTCCCAGGCGCGGTTGCGTTGTTCATACAGGCGCCCGCCGGGAATGATGAATTCGCTGATACTCTGGTAACCGCCCAGCGCCGTCTGGATAGCATGTTGTGCCGGCACGTTGGCGCACAGACGCATCGACGCCAGCATCTCCAGGCCTTCGATATAGCCCTTCGCGTGTTTTTTCGGGCCATTCAGCACCATCCACCCCTGACGGAAACCGGCAACACGGTAGGTTTTCGACAGTCCGTTGAAGGTCACGGTCAGCAGATCTGGCGCCAGAGCAGCAATCGAGTGATGCTGGGCTTCGTCGTAGAGGATCTTATCGTAGATCTCATCGGCGAAAATAATCAGGTTATGCTGCCGGGCGATCTCGACGATCTCCTGCAGCAGTTCTTTGGAATAGACCGCGCCGGTGGGGTTGTTGGGGTTAATGATCACGATCCCGCGGGTGCGCGGCGTGATTTTTGCGCGGATATCGTCAAGATCCGGGAACCAGTCAGCGGATTCGTCACACAGATAGTGGACCGCTTTGCCACTGGAAAGCGACACCGCCGCCGTCCACAGTGGGTAGTCCGGCGCGGGAACCAGCATCTCATCGCCGCTGTTTAACAGCGCCTGCATCGCCTGCACAATCAGTTCGGACACGCCGTTGCCGATGTAAATATCTTCTACCGTGACATCACGCATTCCCCGGGCCTGGTAATGCTGCATGATGGCTTTGCGCGCCGAATACAACCCTTTCGAATCGCAGTAACCCTGGGCAGTAGGCAGATTGCGGATGACGTCGACGAGGATCTCGTCAGGGGCCTCGAAGCCGAATGGCGCCGGGTTGCCGATGTTCAGTTTCAGAACTTTATTGCCTTCTTCCTCAAGACGTTTCGCTTCTTTCAGAACCGGGCCACGGATGTCGTAACAGACGTTCTCTAACTTGCTGGATTTTTCGATGGGGGACATGAATCTTGACCTTTTAGCTGTTATCGCCACTCCCTGCCGTGGAAGTCAGCACGGAACAATGTACTCCGCATCCCCGCTGTTTTGAAGGCTTTGCAGGAGAAGATTTTGCTAACACAGGATTTTAAGCGTAATTGATTTATCTGCCGCTTACGGTTTTAGGTTGTAGGTTATACCTGCTTATGATGCTTTTTTTGGTCGTATATGTAGACCATATGCCTTTTTTGCCATCATTTATCTGGTTTGTTTGTGTGACGAAGGGGCGAACGAAGAATGTTGGCAGACTAAACAACGCTATCCTTAATACAATAGGGACTGATTTGTAATTTTGATGTTAAATAATATCACTAAAAAACAGTCCGCGGGGGCATTATTATTATTTTTGACAGGTAATAATCTGAGGTTTGTTAATTTATATAAAACGTTGAAAAAAATTTAAAATTATCTGAGTTAATCCTTATTTAGGCTTATAAAAAGGGCGGGAATCGGTTAGAATATCGCCGTTAATATCAGTGATAGCCGGTAAGCACTCCGGTTGGATTGATGTTTAATATATTGTTATTACAGGATTTTATTGTTCATTCTTCCCTGTGTGAACGCGCGGTGGAAGAGAGACTTTCTCACCACCACTGGCCGCTTTTCTGGAGCGACGCATGACACCTGGCTGGCCGTGGTAATAAATAACAATGAGAAATACGAACAATATATTACTCCGTGGTTCTGCGCATTTGCCCAGACGAGTACTTTGGCATGTAATAACGTTCGTCCAGTTGTTTATCCGCCATCTGACGGTGAGCACGAGGCTCAGGGAATAGCCGGAAACCTGGCGTAAAGCATCAACAAGGCAGGTCAGCGTTAGCCACCTGTAAGTGAAGAAAGATGATTAATACAACACGTCCGATACTCAACCTTGATCTCGATCTGCTGCGCACCTTTGTGGCGGTCGCTGATTTGAACACCTTCGCCGCCGCCGCCGCCGCAGTGTGTCGTACCCAGTCCGCGGTCAGCCAGCAAATGCAACGCCTGGAGCAGCTGGTCGGCAAAGAGCTTTTCGCCCGTCACGGGCGTAATAAACTGCTGACTGAGCAAGGCATCCAGCTACTGGGCTATGCCCGCAAGATCCTGCGTTTTAACGATGAAGCCTGCATGTCGCTGATGTATGGCAGCCTGCAAGGTGGATTGACCATCGGCGCGTCGGAAGAAACGGCCGATACCATCCTGCCGTTTTTATTAAACCGCATCGGCTGCTTCTATCCCAGAATGACGCTGGAGATCAAAGTGCATCCCCATGCCGCCATCATGGCGATGCTGGCCGAGGGGCGGGTGGATCTGGCGCTGACCACCCATCAGCCTCCCGGCTTTACCTCTTTCATCCTGAGAACGTCACCGACCCTCTGGTACTGTGCGGCGGAATATGTGCTGGCGAAAGGGGAGTCTATTCCCCTGATCCTGCTCGAAGAGCCAGGTCCATTCCGCCAGGATATTATTGCAGCGCTGGAGGCGGCCCGCGTCCCATGGCATCTGGCCCATGGCGCTTCGTCTCTCTCCGGGGTGAAAGCGGCGGTCAAAGCCGGGCTGGGCGTCACCGCGCGACCCGTCGAAATGATGAGCCCCGATTTGCGCGTGGCTGGCATCAGCGATGGATTGCCTGGCCTGCCGGATACCCGGTATGTGGTCAGTTGCAATCCGCAGACGGTGAGCGAGCTGCCGCAGGTGATTTTTCAGTCACTGAGTCAGGAGAGCGACCCCTGGCGAACGGGGCCGACACTTACTCCGCAAGAGGGAGATAACACCTTCATTTTGTGAGGGCAATTTTCTAACAAAGATCACAAAAACTGGTAACAGAATGTAAGTGAGCAAAAAGAGCCTCAGGGGAGGGTTTCTCGCCTGGTGGCTCTTTTTTTTGCACTATTATTGATGTTTTGAAAGTTTTTTTTATTTCTTTCCTGAAAAATCAGCGTATTGGCGTGACCGGGCGCTCACCTTGTCGACTTTTCCCTGCACTTTCAACACTTCCTGCTAATGTTAAAAAACCGGACGGATTGTTGCCGATTTCCTGGGGTAATTAACAAAACCGTGTCGCAGATCAAGAAAATACCCCTCTTTGGGGGGAGGAATCGAGGCTAAATCCTGTCAAAATAGCAGGGATTTTTGATTTACGACGGAAACGGACACGATTCAACAACACTAAAACCGAACAGTATGCAAGGTTATTTCGCATAAAAGGGCATTTAATGTTAATGAAAAGATTCCAATGTAAATTAATGTTATGAAAACTTTTGTTAAAGTTGACAAAAGGTTAAAGAAAGGGGTAAAAAGCCACGGCATCTGGGCTTCTCACATCAACCAGGGACGCTTTTTTGCACGGTTTTTTTTATTCCTCCCGTGAAACGCTGTGGCGTTCATCTGCCAGTAAGAGCAGAGGGTTTTGGCGCTACACTTTTTTGGTTAAGCAATGCGTATGTCAACATCCACTGAAGTCATCGCTCATCATTGGGCATTCGCTATATTTCTCATCATCGCTATCGGCCTGTGCTGCCTCATGCTCGTCGGCGGCTGGTACCTTGGCGGTCGCGCGCGCGCGCGTAGCAAAAACACGCCGTTTGAATCGGGGATTGACTCCGTTGGTTCGGCCCGCTTACGTCTTTCTGCGCAGTTTTATCTGGTTGCCATGTTCTTCGTTATCTTCGACGTGGAAGCCCTGTATCTCTACGCATGGTCGACTTCTATCCGCGAGAGCGGCTGGGTCGGCTTTGTGGAAGCCGCAATTTTCATTTTAGTGCTACTGGCTGGTCTGGTTTATCTCGTTCGCATCGGCGCACTGGACTGGACGCCTGCGCGTTCCCGTCGCACGCTGGTTAACCCGGAAACAGACAGTCCCACTAACCGTCATATGCAGTAAAAGCGAGGCAATAAGATGGATTATACGCTCACCCGCATAGATCCTAACGGTGAGAACGACCGTTACCCCCTGCAGAAACAGGAGATCGTCACCGACCCCCTGGAGCAGGAAGTCAATAAAAGCGTGTATATGGGGAAACTCGAGCACGCGCTGCATGACATGGTGAACTGGGGCCGTAAGAACTCAATTTGGCCGTATAACTTCGGCCTTTCTTGCTGTTATGTGGAAATGGTGACGTCATTCACTGCGGTGCATGACGTTGCGCGTTTTGGGGCAGAAGTTCTGCGCGCCTCTCCGCGTCAGGCGGACCTGATGGTGGTCGCTGGAACCTGCTTTACCAAAATGGCGCCGGTTATTCAGCGTCTGTACGATCAGATGCTGGAGCCGAAGTGGGTGATCTCCATGGGCGCCTGCGCTAACTCCGGCGGCATGTACGACATCTATTCCGTCGTCCAGGGCGTGGATAAATTCATTCCGGTCGATGTGTACATCCCGGGCTGCCCGCCGCGTCCAGAGGCCTATATGCAGGCGCTGATGCTGCTGCAGGAGTCCATTGGTAAAGAACGTCGTCCGCTCTCATGGGTGGTTGGCGATCAGGGCGTTTATCGCGCCAATATGCAGTCGGAACGCGAGCGTAAACGCGGCGAACGTATTGCAGTGACCAATCTGCGGACGCCGGACGAGATTTAATTTGCGCCTGCGGGCGGGAGAATCACTTCGCAAATCAATCTACAACAGCGCGAAGTCTCGCCCGGCAGTCACCACGGACCTTTTGCAATGGTGAACAATATGACCGATTTAACCGCGCATGACGCCGCACCAGCCTGGCAAACCCGCGATCACCTTGATGACCCGGTGATCGGCGAACTGCGCAACCGCTTTGGGCCGGATGCCTTTACCGTTCAGCCAACCCGCACCGGCGTACCGGTGGTATGGGTCAAGCGCGAGCAGCTGCTTGAGGTGGGTGATTTCCTGAAGAAATTGCCGAAGCCTTACGTGATGCTGTTTGACCTGCACGGTATGGACGAACGTCTGCGCACGCACCGCGATGGCCTGCCCGCCGCGGATTTTTCCGTTTTCTATCACCTGATTTCCATCGACCGCAACCGCGACATCATGCTCAAGGTGGCGCTGTCTGAAAACGATCTGCATCTGCCAACCTTCACCAAACTGTTCCCCAACGCCAACTGGTATGAGCGTGAAACCTGGGAAATGTTTGGCATGACCTTCGATGGCCACCCGAACCTGCGCCGTATCATGATGCCGCCGACCTGGGAAGGCCACCCGCTGCGTAAAGACTATCCGGCGCGCGCTACCGAATTCGATCCGTTTGAGCTGACCAAAGCCAAGCAGGATCTGGAGATGGAAGCGTTGACCTTCAAACCGGAAGAGTGGGGCATGAAGCGCAGCACCGACAACGAGGACTTCATGTTCCTCAACCTCGGTCCGAACCACCCGTCTGCCCACGGTGCATTCCGTATTATTCTGCAGCTGGATGGCGAAGAGATCGTCGACTGCGTACCGGACATCGGTTATCACCACCGCGGCGCCGAGAAGATGGGCGAGCGTCAGTCCTGGCACAGCTACATCCCGTATACCGACCGTATTGAATACCTCGGCGGCTGCGTCAACGAGATGCCGTACGTGCTGGCGGTGGAAAAACTGGCCGGGATCACCGTGCCGGATCGCGTGAATGTGATCCGCGTGATGCTCTCCGAACTGTTCCGCATCAACAGCCACCTGCTGTATATCTCGACCTTTATTCAGGACGTCGGTGCGATGACGCCGGTCTTCTTCGCCTTTACCGATCGGCAGAAAATCTACGATCTGGTGGAAGCGATCACCGGTTTCCGTATGCACCCGGCGTGGTTCCGCATCGGCGGCGTCGCGCACGATCTGCCGCGCGGCTGGGATCGTCTGCTGCGTGAGTTCCTCGAGTGGATGCCGAAGCGTCTGGACTCCTATGAAAAAGCCGCCCTGCGCAACACCATTCTGAAGGGCCGTTCCGTCGGCGTGGCAGCCTATACCGCCAAAGAGGCGCTGGAGTGGGGCACCACCGGCGCAGGCCTGCGCGCCACCGGTATCGGCTTCGACGTGCGTAAATGGCGTCCTTATTCTGGCTATGAAAACTTCGACTTCGAAGTCCCGACCGGGGGCGGCGTCTCTGACTGCTACACCCGCGTGATGCTGAAAGTCGAAGAGCTGCGCCAGAGCCTGCGCATTCTTCAGCAGTGCCTCGATAACATGCCGGAAGGCCCGTTCAAAGCGGATCACCCGCTGACCACGCCGCCGCCGAAAGAGCGCACGCTGCAGCATATCGAAACCCTGATCACCCACTTCCTGCAGGTATCGTGGGGCCCGGTGATGCCGGCCAACGAATCCTTCCAGATGATTGAGGCGACCAAGGGGATTAACAGTTACTACCTGACCAGCGACGGCAGCACCATGAGCTACCGTACCCGCGTCCGCACGCCGAGCTTTGCGCACCTGCAGCAGATCCCGTCGGCGATCCGCGGCAGCCTGGTATCCGACCTGATCGTCTATCTGGGTAGTATCGATTTTGTTATGTCAGACGTGGACCGCTAATTATGCACGAGAATCAACAACCACAAACCGAGGCTTTTGAGCTGAGTGCGGCAGAGCGTGAGGCTATTGAGCACGAGAAGCACCACTACGAAGACCCGCGTGCGGCGTCCATCGAAGCGCTGAAAATTGTCCAAAAACAGCGCGGCTGGGTGCCGGATGGGGCGATCTATGCGATCGCCGATGTGCTGGGGATCCCGGCCAGCGACGTCGAAGGCGTGGCAACATTTTACAGCCAGATTTTCCGTCAGCCGGTTGGCCGTCACGTGATCCGCTACTGCGACAGCGTGGTGTGCCATATCACCGGTTATCAAGGTATTCAGGCTGCGATTGAGAAGAAGCTCAATATCAAGCCAGGGCAGACCACCTTCGATGGCCGCTTCACGCTGCTGCCGACCTGTTGCCTGGGCAACTGCGACAAGGGACCGACCATGATGATTGATGAGGATACTCACAGTCATCTGACGCCGGAGGCAATTCCTGACCTGCTGGAGCAGTACAAATGAAAACCGTAATTCGTACTGCGGAAACGCATCCGCTCACCTGGCGTCTGCGCGACGACAAGCAGCCGGTATGGCTGGACGAATATCGCAGCAAAAACGGTTACGAAGGGGCACGTAAAGCCCTGACCGGGATGGCGCCGGATGAGATTGTCACGGCGGTAAAAGACGCTGGCCTGAAAGGGCGCGGCGGCGCGGGCTTCTCCACCGGTCTGAAGTGGAGCCTGATGCCGAAAGACGAATCCATGAACATCCGTTACCTGCTGTGTAACGCCGATGAAATGGAGCCGGGCACCTATAAAGACCGTCTGCTGATGGAGCAGCTGCCGCACCTGCTGGTGGAAGGCATGCTGATCTCCGCGTTTGCGCTGAAAGCGTACCGCGGCTACATCTTCCTGCGCGGCGAATATATCGAAGCGGCCCAGCATCTGCGTCGTGCGATTGCCGAAGCCACTGAAGCGGGCCTGTTGGGGAAAAACATCCTTGGCACCGGGTTTGACTTCGAACTGTTTGTCCACACCGGGGCAGGACGCTATATCTGCGGCGAAGAGACGGCGCTGATCAACTCCCTGGAAGGCCGGCGTGCTAACCCGCGCTCCAAGCCGCCGTTCCCGGCGAGCTCCGGCGTGTGGGGCAAGCCGACTTGCGTCAACAACGTGGAAACCCTGTGCAACGTGCCGGCGATCCTCGCCAACGGCGTCGAGTGGTACCAGAACATTTCCACCAGCAAAGATGCTGGCACCAAGCTGATGGGCTTCTCCGGCCGGGTGAAGAATCCGGGCGTCTGGGAGCTGCCGTTCGGCACCACCGCGCGTGAGATCCTCGAAGATTACGCCGGCGGCATGCGCGATGGCCTGAAGTTTAAAGCCTGGCAGCCGGGTGGGGCAGGGACCGACTTCCTGACCGAAGCGCATCTTGACCTGCCGATGGAGTTCGAAAGCATTGGTAAAGCGGGCAGCCGTCTGGGCACCTCGCTGGCGATGGCCGTTGACCATGAGATCAATATGGTCTCGCTGGTGCGTAACCTCGAAGAGTTCTTTGCCCGCGAGTCCTGCGGCTGGTGTACGCCGTGCCGTGATGGTCTGCCGTGGAGCGTGAAGATCCTGCGCGCCCTGGAGCGCGGCGAAGGCCAGCCTGGCGATATCGAAACGCTTGAGCAACTGTGTCGATTCCTGGGCCCAGGGAAAACCTTCTGCGCGCACGCGCCGGGCGCGGTTGAGCCGCTGCAGAGCGCGATTAAATATTTCCGCGAAGAATTCGAGGCTGGCATTAAGCAGCAGTTCAGCAATACCCATGCAATCAACGGGATTCAGCCGAACCTGCTTAAGACGCGCTGGTAATCAAAGGTTTTTTATTTTTGGAAGCACGCAAATGGCTACGATTCATGTAGACGGCAAAGAATACGAGGTCAACGGGGCGGACAACCTGCTAGAGGCTTGTCTCTCTCTTGGTCTTGATATTCCCTACTTTTGCTGGCACCCGGCGCTAGGGAGCGTCGGTGCTTGCCGCCAGTGTGCGGTGAAGCAATATCAGAACGCGGAAGACACGCGTGGTCGCCTGGTGATGTCCTGTATGACTCCGGCATCCGACGGCACCTTTATTTCTATCGACGACGGCGAAGCGAAGCAGTTCCGCGAAAGCGTGGTGGAGTGGTTGATGACTAACCACCCGCACGACTGCCCGGTCTGTGAAGAAGGGGGCAACTGCCACCTGCAGGATATGACGGTGATGACCGGCCATAGTTTCCGCCGCTATCGTTTCACCAAGCGTACCCACCGCAATCAGGATCTGGGGCCGTTTATTTCGCACGAAATGAACCGCTGCATCGCCTGTTACCGCTGCGTGCGCTACTACAAAGATTATGCCGACGGCACCGACCTGGGCGTCTATGGCGCGCACGACAACGTCTACTTCGGTCGCCCGGAAGATGGCACCCTGGAAAGCGAGTTCTCCGGCAACCTGGTGGAAGTCTGCCCGACCGGCGTCTTCACCGACAAAACGCACTCCGAGCGTTACAACCGTAAGTGGGACATGCAGTTTGCGCCGAGCATCTGCCAGCAGTGTTCCATCGGCTGCAACATCAGCCCGGGCGAACGCTATGGCGAGCTGCGTCGTATCGAAAACCGCTATAACGGGACCGTTAACCGCTACTTCCTCTGCGACCGCGGTCGCTTCGGCTATGGCTATGTCAACCTGAAAGACCGTCCGCGTCAGCCGGTGCAGCGCCGCGGCGACGATCTGATCACTCTCAACGCCGAGCAGGCGATGCAGGGCGCGGCAGATATCCTGCGCCAGTCGAAGAAAGTGATCGGTATTGGCTCCCCGCGCGCCAGCATCGAAAGCAACTTTGCGCTGCGTGAGCTGGTGGGCGCCGACAACTTCTATACCGGCATCGCCAAAGGCGAACAAGCGCGCCTGCAGATGATGCTGAAAGTGCTGCGCGAAGGTGGGATCCACACCCCAAGCCTGCGCGATATCGAATCCTACGACGCGGTACTGGTGCTGGGCGAAGACATTACCCAGACCGGCGCGCGCGTCGCGCTGGCGGTGCGTCAGGCGGTGAAAGGGAAAGCACGCGAAATGGCAGCGGCGCAGAAAGTAGCCGACTGGCAGATCGCCGCGATCCTCAACATCGGGCAGCGCGCCAAGCACCCGTTATTCGTCACCAACAGCGATGACACCAGCGTGGATGACATTGCCGCGTGGACCTTCCGCGCGCCGGTGGAAGATCAGGCGCGTCTGGGCTTCGCTATCGCCCATGCGCTGGATGACAGCGTGCCGGCGGTTGATGGCCTGAGCCAGGACCTGAAGGGTAAGGTTGACGTGATTGTCCAGCCGCTGGCCGGGGCGAAAAAACCGCTGATTATCTCCGGTACTAACGCTGGCAGCATGGAGATCATCCAGGCCGCCGCTAACGTCGCACAAGCCCTGAAAGGCAGCGGCGCCGACGTCTGCGTGACCATGGTCGCCTCCGCGGTGACCAGCGTCGCTCGCGGCACGCGCG
>OIFL01000267.1_pt1 | contig 10160 bp, 9 predicted proteins | sample 1581961 | NCBI WGS metagenome assembly OIFL01 (sample SAMN04414079, study PRJEB24778) | human gut metagenome | material: faecal | host: Homo sapiens
GAGGCGCATCAGCTGCTGGCTGAGGGCGAAATCTTCGTTGTAAATAACCAGCGGATGCGCCGCCAGCTCCGCCGGCGAGAGCGAGGTCTTGCCTTCCCACGTCGCGGTCCTGGGCGCCAGGACGCACAGCGGGTGGTTGAACAACGGTAAGGTGGTGAGGCTGCTTCCTTCTTCGATCGGCAGGGCGGTCATCGCCATATCAAGCTCGCCGTTGCTGACCGCCTGCTGAACCGTCAGGCCGCCAAACTCGGCGATTTTCAGCTCGACGCCCGGGTAGCGCTCGCGGAAGCGGCTGATCGGCTCCGCCATCAGCATTCCGACCATCGGTGGAATGCCAAGCCGCAACACCCCTTTATGCAGGTGGTTGATATCGCTCAGTTCTGACTCCAGCTGGCTGAACTCGCCAAGGATCGCCTGGCCGCGTTCAAAAACAACGCGCCCGGTATCGGTGAGCAGCAGTTTACGGCCATCGCGGATCAACAGCGTGCAGTTCAGTTCATCTTCGAGATTTTTGAGCATCTTGCTGATGGTGGGCTGCGTGACGAACAGCTTTTCCGCCGCGCGAGTAAAACTCTGCTGACGAACCACTTCAACAAAATAGCGCAGCGTTCGGATATCCATAATTATTCCCTGAGACTATACCTGCGATGATTTTAATTCATTTCTGTCCGCGTCGGCGGCTCTCTATACTGCACCCCTGACTTCTTTTTTCCAGGAATATCGCTCATGGCCTTCGCGCCAGCTCGCGTTGTCCCCGTCGTGGCGCAACGTCTTCAGATCCCGGTGCAGGTACTTCTCTACGTCGGGTTATTTATCTTCGCGCAATATCTGGTGAACACCTGGCAGGTGCCGCTGCCGGCCAACCTGGTCGGCATGGTGATGCTCCTGCTGCTGATCGTCTGCCGGGTGATCCCCCTGAACTGGGTTCGCGCCGGCGCCCGCTGGTTGCTGGCGGAAATGCTGCTGTTTTTTGTCCCGGCGGTGGTGGCGGTGGTCAATTATGCTCAACTGCTGATGGTCGACGGCTGGCGGATTTTTCTGGTGATTGCGTTAAGCACGCTGATGGTGCTGGGCGCCACCGCCTGGGTCGTTGACAAGGTCTATCGTTACGAAGTGAGCAGGATAAATAAATGAGCGATGTCGTGCTGAGTATCCTGTGTCTGCTGGCGACCCTGGGCCTTTATTATGCCAACAAAAAACTGTATCGCCGTTTTCATAAACTGCCGCTGATGCCGCTGGTGTTCACGCCGATCCTGCTGGTGCTGATCCTGGTGCTGGGCCATATCTCTTATCAGAGCTATATGGGAGAGACCCACTGGCTGCTGTGGCTGCTGGGCCCCGCCACTATCGCCTTTGCCGTCCCGGTCTATGAAAATGTCGCGGTGATCAAACGCCACTGGATGTCGCTCAGCGCCGGGGTGGTAACGGCGGTGGTAACGGCGGTGACCAGCTCCGTATGGCTGGCGCGCGGATTGATGTTGTCTGATGAAATCCAGCGCAGCCTGGCGGTGCGCTCGGTGACCACGCCCTTTGCGCTGGCGGCGGCGAAACCGCTCGGTGGTCAGCCCGATCTGGTGGCGCTGTTTGTGGTGATCACCGGCGTGTTTGGCATGGCGGTGGGGGATATGCTGTTTTTACGCCTGGCTATCCGGGAAGGGATGGCGAAAGGAGCCGGGTTCGGCGCGGCTTCCCATGGTGCCGGGACGGCGCGCTCCTATGAGCTGGGCCAGCAGGAGGGCGTGGTGGCCAGCCTGGTGATGATGCTGTCTGGCGTAGTGGTGGTGCTGGCGGCGCCGTTAGTGCGCTGGCTGCTGTTTTAGCGTTCTCGTGTAACCGGTTGTTATGAAATATTGAGGGGCGGAATAGTTGTGAACTATTTTCGCCCCTTTTTGTTTATGCCGGTTATTGGTCATCAGAAAAGATTAAGGCAATTCTTATTACCATCCTCTCTTTGTAACTAAATATTTCATAATCAATAGTGATCTAATTATATTGCGAATGATGTATAGGCTTTTTATTATCTCTAAGAATTTTATAAGTTTGTATCGCTATGATTTCAAAGGAACTTAATCTTATTTTTCTCATTTTTTAAGGCGATTTGTTTAAAAATCAATTTTTACATTAATAATTGAGCTTTTACCCTCTGTTCGTTATTCTTTTTACGCGGGCTTGTATTATTGAATGGATTCAAATGCTGGTCGTTTATTTATGTATAATATTAATTATCATAAATCATATGTCACGTAAATGTGTATGTGACGCCGCGCGGATGCAAATTCATTCTCTAATATATCTGCATAAAACAATTGACGGACTGATTGTCGTTTATAATGGATATGGGAATAAATATGAAGATGAGTAAAAAAATTCTGGCGGGTGCCCTGATTTTTTCTGCCTGCAGCGTGCTGTCTACCGTTGCTCAGGCCGATAACACCATTACTTTTAATGGTGTTGTTTCCGATACGACCTGTACGGCGACCATTGACGGCGGCGTAACGGCTATTGATATGGGCACCACCTCAGTGGCGGATCTGAAAGCGTATACCTTCGGCGCTGCCAAGAACTTCTCCTTTAGCTTAGCCGATTGCCCGACCGCGGAAGACGGTGGCAACAGCATCGCTCGCGTCACTTTTGGCGGTGTTTCCGATACCGCGAACAGCGATTATTTTAAAAACCAGGCGACTGATGAGCCGGCAACCGGTGTTGCTGTGGCCCTTTTTGACGAAGCGGGTAAGGTAATGAAGAATAATGAAGAGGGTTCGGATGTCGATATTTCTTCCGGTGCCGCAACCATTCCATTCACCGTTAAAATGGTGAAGTCGGGTGATACCGATCCGACGAAAGGTACCGTTCAGACAACTGTGACTTATAACGTGACTTATTATTAATTCGGCGTTTTGTTGAATGGAGAAAGGGGAATCGTCTGCTATTCCCCTTTAATTAAACGTATGAGATATCCTTTTTTTGTGGTCGGTTTTTTGCTGTCTTCCTCTATTGCGCAAGCCAGCGTGGTCGTGGGCGGCACGCGTCTGGTGTTTGATGGTGCGAAAAACAACGCCGTCATCACGGTTGAGAATAAAGATCAGAGCAGCAATATCGTCCAGTCCTGGCTCTCGGTGGTGGATGCCGCGTCGCCAGCCAAAGACGCGTTTATTATTACGCCGCCGCTGTTCCGTCTCAAAGCCGGAGAGAAAGGATTCGTGCGCGTTGTCCGCTCAGGAAAAAAATTACCCGACGATCGCGAGTCGATGTTTTGGCTCAATATCAAAGGGATCCCGGCAACGGAATATGTCCCGGATAAAAATGTGGTGCAGTTTGCCATCAACTCGAAAATAAAATTGATTTATCGACCTGCCGCGTTAAAAGGCAATACACCGGAATCGTATGCCGAAAAATTACAGTGGGGAAAAGCGGGGGACTCGGTGACGGTAAAAAATAACTCACCGCTGTATATGAATTTTTCCCAGGTTAGCCTTAACGGAAAAAATATTTCTGGCGCATGGTTTGCTGCCCCATTTTCTACTTTAAAAATACCCGTGCAGAGTACCCTGTCCGCGACAGGGAAAAAAGAGATCACATGGAGCGTGATTAATGATTATGGTATGTCAGGGAAGAAATATACCGCTATCATTCAGTAGCGTTGAGCTACTGTTTTCAACCAAAAGTATCTGCGTCGCTATTGTTTTGTGCCTGAGTACCTTGTCTTCTCGCGCTGAGGCCGGTGAATATTTCAACCCGAATTTACTCGAAGTCGCCGAGGATCCTGCGGCTTCGGTGGATCTGTCCTATTTTTCGCAAGATGGCGTACCGCCGGGCACCTATCATCTGGATGTTTACATCAATGATAAGTATGTCAGTTCAGAATCGCTGACCTTTCAGGAAATTGGCCATGACGCAGGCGCGACCGCTTCTCCCTGTCTTTCCGCGGAGTATCTGAATTCGTGGTTGATTAATACCACCGCCTATCCCCAGCTGTTCGCGGCAGGGGAAACCTGCGCCCGGCTGTCGGCGATCCCCGGGATGACATTTTCGGTGTCTCTTGCCCAACAGCGAATCGATTTTACCGTGCCGCAGGCCGCGATGCTGAATCGCCCAAGAGACTATATACCGGAGAGCCAGTGGCAGCAGGGGATCAACGCCGGTCTTCTCAACTATAGTGTCACCGGGCAGCGCAATGCGCCGCGGCATAATGGCGCGACCGTAGACAGCCAGTTTGTTAGCCTGCAGCCTGGGGTGAATCTGGGGCCATGGCGTCTGCGCAACTACAGCACCTATAGCCACAGCGACAACAGCAGCCGCTGGGAGTCGGTTTACTCGTACCTTGCCCGCGATATTCATACCCTGCGCAGTCAGCTGGTGGTCGGTAATACCTATACCTCTTCCGGCATCTTCGACAGTGTGAGCTTTACCGGTCTGCAGCTCAGTTCGGACAAAGAGATGCTGCCGGATAGCCTGCATGGCTTTGCGCCGACGATCAGAGGCATCGCGCGCACCACCGCCGAGGTGTCGGTCTATCAGAATGGCTACAGCATCTATAAAACCACCGTCGCCCCCGGCGCCTTTGAAATTAACGATCTTTACGCCACCGGCAGCGCCGGCGATCTGTACGTCAAAGTTAAAGAGTCTGACGGCAGCGAGCAGAACTTTGTGGTGCCTTTTGCCTCGCTGGCGGTCCTGCAGCGCGAGGGCCAGCTGGACTATGCGCTGAGCAGCGGCAGGACGCGCTCAGGCAGCTCCGACGATAAAGAATACAACTTTATTCAGTCTTCCCTGGCCTATGGCGCCACCAGTAACTTTACTCTCTATACCGGCTTTCAGCAGGCGGAAGATAAATACACCAACCTGCTGTTAGGCGCTGGCTTTAACCTTGGCACCATCGGCGCGCTGTCGTTTGACGGCTCTCAGTCGTGGGCCGACGTGAAAACCAGCGATACGGCCTCGTCAACCCGCAAAGAACAGGGGCAATCGTATCGCGTCCGCTTCAGCAAAAGCTTTCTGCAGACGGGCACCAGCTTTTCCGTGGCCGGCTATCGCTACTCCACCGCGGGATACTATTCGTTTCAGGATTTTGTCGATAACGCCTCCACGCAGCGCGACTGCTGTACGCAGAGCGGCAGGACAAAAGGCCGGTTTGACGCTTCGCTGTCGCAGACGCTGTTCGGCTATGGTTCGCTCTCGCTTTCTCTGGTCAATGAAACCTATTGGGACAGCTCGCGCATGGAGTCGGTAGGCGTGGGCTATAGCGGGTCGATTGGCAGGGCCTCCTACTTTATTAACTATTCCTATAACCGCAATGTGCAAAGCACCGATGACAGCGGCAATAACCGGCCGGCCAGCGATACCATCGTCTCCCTGACGCTAAGCATCCCGCTTGGCGAGACGCTCTCGGCGAATTACACCTTGAACCATGGTCGGCATAACGACACCACGCACAGCGTGGGGCTCAATGGCTCGGCGTTCGAGGATCGCTCTCTCAACTGGAGTCTCCAGGAGGGTTACAACACCCAGGATAAGAGCACCTCCGGCAACCTCAGCGTCAATTATCAGGGAGCAAAAGGCGATGTCGCCGGCGGCTATGGCTACGACCACTACAGCAATCACTACAATTATTCGCTGCGCGGCGGCATGGTTGCTCACGCGGGCGGGCTCACGCTGTCGCGCTTTCTGGGTGAGAGTGCTGCACTGATCGAAACGCCCGGCGTCAGCGATGTGCGGGTGCAGGGCCAGACCAACGTGACGACGGATGCCGCCGGGTATGCCGTCGTACCGTATGTTCGCCCTTACCATCGCAACAGCCTGGCGCTGGATGAACAGAAGATGGCTGGCGCCGAGGTGGATAACGTCGCCAGAACGGTGGTCCCAACGCGCAATGCAATCGTCAAAGTGCAGTATGACACCCGAATTGGCTATAAGGCGATGCTCACCCTGCGTACTCGCAACGGTGTGGTGCCTTTCGGCGCGCTGGTGACCATTGATAATGATCGCGCCAGCGCGGCGCGCAGCAATATTGTCGGCGATGAGGGGCAGGTGTATCTCACGGGGCTGCAGAAAAAAGGCCAGCTGTTAGCGCGCTGGGGGGAGAAAAGCAGTGAGCAGTGCACCGTTCATTACGACTTCTCCAGCATGGCTCTTGGCGACGATATTCTGTTCTATCAGGCCGAATGTCGGTAATGGATGCAGGTTTTCAACATGGAAGAAGGGGCTGATATGAATATGCGAGACGGCAGCACAAGGGGCATCCTGGTGGCCAGCCTTTTGCTGCTCTCCCTTCCGGCGCTGGCTTATGAAGGCAGCAGCACGGTCAATTTTAACGTCACGGGCACCATCGAAGCGCCTTCCTGCGAGGTGGCCGTGGAACCGTCGAACAGTATCGATTTAGGCACCGTCTCCTCGCAGACGTTCTCCGGAAATGCCGGGTCGAGCGGCGCCAGCGTGCCGGTTAAGCTGGTCTTTTCCAGTTGTTCCGCCGATGCGTCGGCGGTAACCATCGCATTTAGCGGAGCAAAATTCGATAACACTTACACCTCGGTTTATAAAAACTTCCGCACAGGCAGCGACGGGGCCAGCGGCGTCGGTATGCAACTTCTCACTCTTGCCGATCAGCAGCCCCTCGGGCCTGGCGACCAGTATCTTTATACCTTTGGTGACCGTGCCGACGTCCATATCTTCAATATGGTAGCACGCATGTTTTCGCCCTATGGCCAGGTAAGGCCGGGGATTGTCGGCTTTACCGCCACGTTCGATGTGGCTTACAAATAACGTTTCGACAGGGATGGGTATGAAAAAACTGATCTTCTTGTTCATGCTGGTACTGTGTCCCCTCTATAGCTGGGCGGCCTGCACGGGAACCAACTATGGCGATGTCTCGATGACTAACTTGCCGGAAAAGATTCTGGTCAACGCCGGGAGCTACACCGCGGGCACCGTGCTGTATGACTCGGGGAAAATTACCCGCGCGCAAACGGAGCTGATTAACTGCGAGGGAAGCACCTACGCGGTGTTTGCCTGGTCCTCGAACAATGCCGGGGCGCTGATAGGGGATAATATCTATGCCACCTCGGTGCAGGGGATCGGCCTCCGCGTCAAGGTGTGGCTCAATATCAGCGGTGAATATGACGGTGATACCGATGATTTCAGCCCCGACTCGCAGGTGCATTATATCGGCGATGTGAATTACTATCTCGGTAAGCCCACCGGCCTGTTTGATTATTATGCCTCGACCCATTACACCCCGGCATATCAGCTGCAGCTGGTGGCCACCGGCGGCGCTATCGCCAGCAACAGTCAATTATCGTTCAGCGATCCGGTGGCTACGGTTTCGGCGAAGGATAGTAAGGCGACGCTCTCCATTTCCCGGCTGCACATCAGCGGCACCACCAGCATCCAGATGATCCCGATGGGGTGTATTGTCGGTAGCAATAATCTCAGTTTTGCCATGGGCAGCATCAATGCCAGCGAGTTCAACACCGCGACGAAGGTGGGGAACGCGCGGCAGTCCCTGACCCTTGCCTGCGAGCCGGGAACCAACGTTTCGATGCGTGTGGCGGCGGCGCAAGCGAGTGGGGATAACCCTGGCAACACGGTGATGGCCTTAACGGCAGAGGAGAATGTTGCCACCGGGGTGGGGGTTCAGTTGAATATGGATGGCGAAGCGCTGCCGTTAAATACCGATATCAGCCTCTATACCTCGAGCCGCACGACGGTGACCAACAGCGGCGCGGATGCCAGCTATAGCTATTTCACCAATCCCGAGAGTCCCGGCGGGGCAGCGGCCATGCAGCTGCTCGGCTTGTCCACCAATTATTACAAGACGGGAAGCACAGTGACCGCAGGGACGGCAAACGCCACCGGGGTGATCACCTTTACCTATAACTGAGGGGAGATTCCTTCCCCGGACGATGCCGGGGAAGGAGGAGAAGCTTAATGCGCCTGGCCGCGTTCGATACCGATGCCGGTTTGTGAACGGATAAACTGGGCGCGGAACTGCTCGCGCTCGCGCATCCCTTCCGGTGAGTTATCGGTGGCGGAGAAGACCCAGATACCGATGAACGCGATGGCGATGGAGAACAGCGCCGGATATTCATACGGGAACAGCGCTTTCTCATGGCCGAGGATCTGCACCCAAATGGTCGGGCCGAGGATCATCAGAATGACCGCAGTCAGCAGGCCCAGCCAGCCGCCGACCATCGCGCCGCGGGTGGTCAGCTTCGACCAGTACATCGACAGCAGAATAATCGGGAAGTTACAGCTGGCGGCAATAGAGAACGCCAGGCCGACCATAAAAGCGATATTCTGATTTTCGAACAGGATGCCCAGCAGAATGGCGACGACGCCGAGGATCAGCACCGTAATTTTGGAGACCTTCAGCTCCTGACGCTCGGTCGCCCCTTTACGGAAGACGTTGGCGTACAGGTCGTGCGACACCGCTGAGGCGCCGGCGAGCGTCAGGCCAGCCACCACCGCCAGGATAGTGGCGAAAGCGACCGCGGAGATAAAGCCGAGGAACAGATTGCCCCCCACCGCATCCGCCAGATGTACCGCCGCCATGTTATTGCCGCCGATAAGCTGTCCGGCCGCGTCTTTAAACGCCGGGTTCGCGCCGACCAGCATGATGGCGCCGAAGCCGATAATAAAGGTCAGGATATAGAAATAGCCCATAAAACCGGTGGCGTAGAAGACGCTTTTACGCGCTTCTTTGGCATCGCTCACGGTAAAGAAGCGCATCAGAATATGCGGCAGGCCGGCGGTACCGAACATCAGACCCAGACCCAGAGAGAGCGCGGATATCGGATCTTTCACCAGCCCACCCGGGCTCATAATCGCCGCGCCTTTCGGGTGGACGGCCATCGCTTCGGTAAACAGATTATTGAAGCTGAAGCCAACGTGCTTCATTACCATAAAGGCCTGTTCCTTATACACATCTGACGCTGCCGACGAGCGATCTAGTGTAGATCTCGGTGGTAGGCGCATCCTTAAAAAACAAAGGGAAAGATATAGACACTCTTGTGCTTAGGGAAGGATTATACCACTTTCATTTTGCCCCTAAAGATAACAAAAACCCTAAAGGAAGAAGCAACTATCTTATCTTTGCTGATGTGTCAAAAGACACATTCACTATAGTCGCTATCGCCCCTCACAGGGTTTTCGAGCATGATACTGAGGATGCTCATCGATTCTTTGACATCCGCCGCCGATATCTTGAACGAGATATCCCGGCAGGCCAACCCTATATGCTCAATCCTGTAATGTCTACAGGTCATGCATTGGAAATATTTGCCTATGCGATACATTGCGAAGATACAATCAATTTTCTTGACCCGAAATTAAATGATGCCGATTTTATATCTCAATTATATACAGATGGTGCATTACAACATCCATCTCTTGAACGGCCAAAAAAGCCGGAGCTAATATGGTTTTTTTACGATTTAAACCTAGGGATTCTTGAGAAGAAGAAAGGCCATTTTTTTGGTCTAAAATATTTTCGTGATAGATTGTGAATACCACAAATAATAAAGGCTGATTACAATGCGTATGATGTCCGCTCCTCGCTCTAAGCGGACTGTAGTAGCACAATCACTAATGTTAATGGCTGAGTCACCTGACTTTGAGCAGGTCACAGAACCTCGTAGTATAGCGAGGCGAAAGCATTTCTCGCTTCATCTGCCAGGCAGTCTGGATCCCCTGCCCTGCAAAATACAGAGTTCCCCTTCCGTCTTTCGCATTGAGATGATCGAGTACTTCCATGAGCTTTTCACTGTTCTTTCGTGGTGCGTTGTCATCAAACAGGTTGAGTTGCGCTACGCCCTGATTGTAGAAATCCCCAAGCATCACCCCTGCTTTTTGGTAGCGATGTCCGTCTCGCCAGATTACATCGAGGCATTTCGTCGCCGCGGTGATTATGTCCCTGCTGTCCTGGGTTGGAGTTAGCAGCTTTACTGATGCGCTGTTTCCGTAGTATGGCTCGTTAAGCGCAAAGGGGCTGGTTTTGACGAACGCTGAGATGAACCGACAATATTGATGCTCGCCACGTAGTTTCTCCGCTGCACGGGATGCGTATAAGCATATCGCCTGGCGCATCTCTTCGTAGGTGGAAATCCGCTGCCCAAAGCTGCGACTACAGACAATCTCCTGCTTTACCGGCACGAACTCCTCAAGAC
>OIFL01000268.1_pt1 | contig 10120 bp, 10 predicted proteins | sample 1581961 | NCBI WGS metagenome assembly OIFL01 (sample SAMN04414079, study PRJEB24778) | human gut metagenome | material: faecal | host: Homo sapiens
CGCTGTAGGCTGTTAGCTATGGCGGCGGGAAGGTTGGCTGGCTGGGTGTATGTTACACCCGGGTCGTCGCCGCCCATGCGGTGAACAACGGACTGACGGTGCTGCCGCAGACGGATAAATTCCTCCACGGTACCAAAGTCGCTTACGGCATGCTGGTACAGAGCTCCCTGCTTGCTCAGGACGATGTGCTGGCGCAGTTAGTGCAGGCGTATCAGCGCTTTAACCTGCCGACCACCCTGGCGGCACTGGAGGTCGATATCAATAACCGCACAGAACTGGACCGGGTCATTGCCCATACCCTGCGCCCGGGCGAGTCGATTCACTATTTACCAGTGACGTTAACCCCTGAGGTTCTGCGCGCGGCGTTTGAGAAGGTGGAATACTTCAGCCGTTAATCGCCCCGACCGTCTATACCTAATGATGATGCTCACCACTCTCGCAACGAGGTCATCATGCAGATCGATTTAACAGGTAAAAAGGCGCTGGTTACCGGCGCCAGCCGTGGGTTGGGTCGCGCAATCGCGCTGTCGCTGGCACGCGCCGGTGCCGATGTGGTTATTACGTATGAAAAATCGGCCGATAAAGCCCAGGCAGTCGCCGATGAAATAAAGGCCCTGGGTCGGCACGGCGAGGCGGTGCAGGCCGACAGCGCCAGCGCGCAGGCTATTCAGGATGCCGTCACCCATGCGGCCCGGTCCCTCGGCGGGCTGGATATTTTGGTCAACAACGCAGGGATCGCCCGCGGCGGGCTGGATATTTTGGTCAACAACGCAGGGATCGCCCGCGGCGGTCCACTGGAATCCATGACGCTGGCGGACATTGACGCGCTTATCAACGTCAATATTCGTGGGGTGGTCATCGCCACCCAGGAAGCGCTGGTGCATATGGCCGATGGCGGACGGATCATCAACATCGGCAGCTGTCTGGCTAATCGCGTGGCCATGCCGGGCATCGCGGTTTACGCCATGACCAAGTCCGCCCTCAACGCCCTGACCCGTGGCCTGGCGCGTGATTTAGGCCCTCGCGGGATCACCGTTAACCTTGTCCATCCAGGGCCGACCAACAGCGATATGAACCCGGAAGACGGAGAACAGGCGGAAGCCCAGCGCCAGATGATTGCGGTCGGTCACTACGGCCAGCCGGAAGACATCGCCGCGGCGGTCACCTTCCTCGCCAGCCCGGCAGCCGGGCAGATCTCCGGTACGGGGCTGGACGTGGATGGCGGATTGAACGCCTGATCGCACATTTTCTGCAAGCCTCTGTCGCCCGACAGAGGCCTTCCCGCGCCGCCTCGACGGGTTGCGTTTTGCCTCTTACCTGCGTTTTTTCTCCGCTCTACAGTACCCCATAAGAAATTCGGAATTTATCTAATAGTCTTATTATTTCCTTATATTCTGTGTGGGCGTACAGTGGAGGTACGGATGAAGATTGTCTGGTCAAAAACAGCAGAGAAGCAATTTTCTAAAATCGATACGCGATATCAGAACCGCATTAAATTCAGGCTGGAGAAGATGGATGATAAAACATCACCTGTCGCGGATATCAAGAAATTATCTTCTCCCGAAAACCACTACAGGTTGCGATTAGGTGATTACAGGGTCATTTACACCTTCGGAGACCCGCCGGGTGATACCTGTTACGTAGTGGCGGTAAAACGCCGGACAACCACCACCTACCTTCATGAGGAAGATACCGAATATGACTATTCAGTACATCAAGGATGAAGAAGGAAAAGACCAGTATGTCGTCATTCCTTACAGCGATTACTTTCGTATGCGCCTGGCTCTGCTGGAGTACGACGACGAGGATGAAAGCGACTGGGAAGATATTCCTTATGAATCAGACATCTATGATAATGTCATGCTACCAGGCGAAGTATGCGACGTGATGCATAAAGAAAACGTCAGTCTGCAGGCCGCGTGGCGCATCCTGCGCGGGCTATCCCAGCAGGAGGTCGCGGCTAAACTCGGCATCAGCCAGTCCGCCGTGTCGCAGCTGGAAGCGCTGGACTCCCGTCCGCAGAAGCGCACCCGCGAGAAGCTGGCGGCGATTTACGGCTGTACCCAGGAGCAGATCAGCCTCTATCTGCCGAAAGAGGGTTAACAGCACTTCGCCCCGCCCTTGCCGCCGTAGCGCGCGTCCTGGCGCTCGCGAAAGAATTCTTCATAGGTCATCGGCGTCTGATCCGGGTGGGTTATTCGCATGTGCTCGACGTAGTTATCGTAATCCGGCACGCCGATCATCATCTTCGCCGCCTGGCCTAAATATTTTCCCGCTTTGGAGAGGGTGTCGAACATAAGTCATTTCTCTTTTGTTTCCCTCTCCCAAAGGGAGAAGGAGGATCGGAAATGTAGGCCGGGTAAGGCGAAGCCGCCACCCGGCACACCGGTTAATGCGCGCGCTTCGCCTGCGCGGTTATAGTTTGCGCATCGGCGGGCATCGCCTGGTACGGCGTCTCTTTCGCCGTCGGTTTATCCTCTTTCAGCGCCGCCAGCGCGGTTTTAATCGAGAACAGCGCCAGCACCACCACCACGATCATAAAGAAGATGGTCAGCCCGGCATCGAGACGGTTGTTAAACACCAGCTGCGCCAGCTGCGACTCGGTATACTGCGCCGGGATTTTGCCGCTGTCGATCATCGCCTGGAACTTGTTGGCAATCGCCAGGAAGCCCACTTTATTGTCCGGGCTGAAGGCTTTCTGCCAGCCGGCGGTGAGGGTACAGATCAGCAGCCAGGCCGTCGGCACCAGCGCCACCCACGCATAGCGCTGACGTTTCATCTTGAACAGCACCACTGCGCAGAGCATCAGCGCCATCCCCGCCAGCATCTGGTTGGCGATACCGAACAGCGGCCACAGGGTGTTAATACCGCCCAGCGGATCGACCACCCCCTGATGCAGGAAGTAGCCCCACGCCAGGACGCACAGCGCGGTCGCCAGCAGGTTGGCCGGCAGCGAACTGGTTTTTTTCAGCCCCGGGCTAATCACGCCCAGCAGATCCTGCAGCATAAAGCGCGCCGCACGGGTGCCGGCATCAACCGCCGTCAGGATAAACAGCGCCTCAAACAGAATGGCGAAGTGGTACCAGAACGAGACATCCATCAGCCCGCCCAGCGAGCCGTGCAGGATGTAGGCCATCCCCACCGCCAGGGTTGGCGCGCCGCCGGCGCGGGAGATAATCGACTGTTCACCCACCTCACTGGCGATTTGATGCAGCGTATCCGGGGTAATGCTAAAGCCCCAGCCGCTCACCACCTGCGCCGCCGAGGCGACCACATCGGTGGTTCCCGCCGGCGCCAGCACCGCCATCGGGCTGTTCATCGCGAAGTAGACGCCCGGGTCGATAATACAGGCCGCCACCAGCGCCATAATGGCGACGAAGGATTCCATCAACATACCACCGTAGCCGATAAAGCAGGCCTGGCCTTCGTTGGCCAACATTTTCGGCGTGGTGCCGGAGGAGATCAGCGCGTGGAAGCCGGAGACCGCGCCGCAGGCGATGGTGATAAACAGGAACGGGAACAGGTTGCCGCTCCACACCGGGCCGGTACCGTCGACGAATTTGGTCAGCGCCGGCATGGTCAGGGTCGGGCGCATAATCAGAATGCCAATCGCCAGCCCCACGATGGTGCCGATTTTCAGGAAGGTGGAGAGGTAGTCGCGCGGGGCCAGCAGCAGCCAGACCGGCAGTACCGCGGCGACAAAGCCGTAGCCCACCAGGATCCAGGTCAGCTGTACGCCGGTGTAATCAAACCACGGCGCCCAGGTCGGGCTTTCCGCCACCCAACCGCCGGAGATGATGGCGAACACCAGCATCACCAGGCCGATCACCGACACCTCGCCGATGCGCCCCGGGCGCAGGTAGCGAATATAGATACCCATAAAGATCGCCAGCGGGATGGTAAAGGCGACGGTGTATGTCCCCCACGGACTGTGGGTCAACGCTTTCACCACGATCATCGCCAGGACCGCGAGGATGATGACCATGATCATAAAGCAGGCCACCAGCGCCAGGACGCCAGCGGTTGGCCCCATCTCCTCTTTAACCAGTTCGCCAAGCGAGCGGCCATCGCGACGGGTCGAAACAAACAGCACCATAAAGTCCTGTACCGCCCCCGCCAGCACCACGCCGGCGAGGATCCAGATCATCCCCGGCAGGTAGCCCATCTGCGCGGCAAGCACCGGGCCCACCAGCGGCCCCGCGCCGGCAATGGCGGCAAAATGGTGACCGAACAGCACTTTTTTGTCAGTCGGGACATAGTCGAGGCCATCGTTATGCCGCACCGCGGGCGTCATGCGCGTCGAATCGACGCCGAGCACGGTTTTGGCGATATACAGGCCGTAAAAACGATACGCGATCAGATAAACGCAGACTGCCGCGACGACAATCCACAGCGCGTTGATCTGCTCACCCCGGTTTAAAGCAATGTAGCCGAGGGCAAAGGCTCCGATCACGGAGAGCAGTGCCCAGATAAGGTATTTCCCTGAATTATTCATTGTTGTGGTCCACCGGTAGGGTAATCAGGATGTTACATTTTGTTTCTAGATCACAACGCAGAATTTAACAACATCGAAACAGCGCAGATGCCGTCCACCCACAGAGATTTGTCTCACATTGCTAGCGAGATCACTTAAGGCTGGAAAATGAATGAAAGGATTACCGTGAACGTTGCCGTTTTTTTGTCGGGTGGCGGCTAACGCCTTACCCGACCTACAGATTCGTAGCCCGGCTAAGCCTAGCGCAAGCCGAGGAAACAATGGCTTCTTAGCCCAGAAACTGTAGCCCTGCTAAGCGCAGCGCGAGCAGGGAAATTCTCGGATGGCGGCGCATTGCGCCTTATCCGGGCTACTCATTGCGCCGATCCGTAGCCCGGCTAAGCGTAGCGCAAGCCGGGGAAACAGCGGCTTCTTAGCCCAGCACCGCGGTGCCCAGACGACAGGTGCAGCAGCGCCGCCCCTTCTCGTCATACACCACTATCTCCCAGCTCTGGCTCTGGCGGCCAAGATGCAGCGGTCGGCATTCGCCGCGCACTTTCCCGCTGGAGACCGGACGATGGTGGGTAGCGTTAAGCTCGGTGCCCACCACGCACTGCCCTTCTTCGGTCATCAGCCAACCGGCCATCGAGCCCAGCGTCTCCGCCAGCGCCGCGGAGGCGCCGCCGTGCAGCAGACCAAACGGCTGATGGGTGCGCGCATCCACCGGCATCTCCGCCTCCAGCAGCCCCGCTTCCAGTCGGGTGTAGATGATGCCAAGATGCGCCACCATGGTGTTTTCGCTGCTGGCGTTCAGCGCCGCCAGCGTGAGCTCTCGCTTCCAGGCCATTTACGCCCCCAGCGTCGAGCCGCCATCGACCACAATATCCTGCAGCGTAATATGGCTGGCGTGAGAAGAGGCGAGGAACAGAATGGTATTGGCGATCTCCTGCGGGCGGGCGATTTTGCCCAGCGGGATGCCGAGCTTAAACTGCTCGCCGAAGCCGCGGATCCGCTGCTGCTCGGCATCGTCGCTGACCCACAGGGTGCGCTGCATATCGGTGTCGGTGGAGCCCGGCGACACGAGGTTGCAGCGCACGCCGCTGCCTGCCAGCTCAAGGCCAACGGTTAACGCCAGGCTTTTCAGCGCCGCTTTCGAGGCGCCATAGGCGCTCATGCCGATACGCGGCGTATGCGCGGCATCGGAGGCGACGGTGACGATCGCCCCGCCCCGCTGACGGCGGAACTGGGCCATCGTCTGCTGAAACAGATTAAACGCGCCGCCAACGTTGACCGCGAAGGTTTGCTGCCAGTCTTCCGCGCTCAGCTGGTCGGTGGCGCCCATGCGCAGGATCCCGGCGGCGTTCACCAGCACGTCTAATCGCTCGGTGTTCGCCAACAGGCGGCTGCACACTTCGCGTACCCGGTCGGCATCGGCGACGTCCAGCGTTTCGGTGGCAAACGGGTAGCGTTCGCCGTCAAAGGCGAGGTCGAAACCGGTGACGTTGGCCCCGGCCTCCACAAAAGCCAGCGCGGTGGCATAGCCAATGCCTTTACCTGCGCCGGTCACCCACACGGTCTGGCCGCGAAAATCCAGCGCCGCCATTATTGCACCTCGCGGGAAAGCAGCGCCCACCAGGCGTTGATGGTCGGGTTTTTCGCCAGCATCACGAAGTCGATATCGCCGTGCACTTTGCGCCAGCGGGCGGCCAGGGCCATCATCCGCACCGAATCCAGACCGTAGTCGATCAGATTTTCATCATCCAGCGGTTCGTCGGATTCGTCGAGCAGCGGCAGGATCAGCGCGCGCAGCGCCGCTTTGGAGGCCGGCAGCGGCAGCAGCTCTTCGGTCATCACCACGCGGCCGGAGCGGCCGGCGACGTATTTCAGCGCCATCAGGTGCTCTTCACGGCTGAAGTCCGCCAGGGCGTCGGCGACAAAGAACGGTTTGATATCGCGCATGAAAGCATCGGTGGCGGTGGTCATGCAGCCGATATGAGCATAAACGCCGGTGATGATCAGCTGGTCGCGGCCGGCCTCTTTCAACATCTCCTCCAGCGGCGAGCGATGAAATGCGCTGTAACGCCATTTCACCAGCACGGTATCGTCTTCATCCGGCGCCAGCGCGGCAATCACCTGCTGCTGCTCCGGCGAGCGGGTCAGGCCCGGCCCCCACATATCATTCAGCAACGCCCGATCTTCATCACTCTGCTCTTTCGGCTGGGCGGTGTAGTACACCGGAATGCCGTTCTGTTTGCAGAAGTCGCGCAGGGCGGCGATATTGGCCACCACTTTCTCCATCATCGCGCTGTTTTCGCCCCAGAAGTTGAGGAAATACTCCTGCATATCGTGGATCAGCAGCGCGGCGCGCGACGGCTCAAAGGCCCAGTTGACTTTGTTCGCCGGGATATCGCTGGCTTCCGGCAGCGCATATGCCTGTAATTTAGGGATTGCCATTTTCTGTTCTCCTTCAGCCCAGCTTGCCTTCGGCCAGCCACTGACGTAATTGTTTCTTATCGACTTTGCCCACCGGCGTCAGCGGCAGAGCGGCTACGCACTCCACGCGGTCCGGCAGTTTAAATTCAGCCACCCCCTGCTCGCGCAGGAAGCGGCGCACCGCGACGGCGCGCAGCGGCGAGGTCACCACGAGGTAAGCGCAGCTCTTCTCGCCCAGCAGATTGTCTTCAATGCTGACCAGCGCGGCGTGGATCACCGCCTCATGGCGCAGCAGCAGGTTTTCGATCTCTTCGGCGGCGATCTTCTCGCCGCCGCGGTTGATCTGATCTTTTTCCCGGCCCTGAACGGTGATATACCCGTCTTCATCGATCGAAATCAGATCGCCGGAGCAGTAGAAACCCTCGGCGTCGAAGGCCTCCGCGTTATGCTGCGGGCTGTTGTAGTAGCCGCGGAAGGTATACGGCCCGCGGGTCATCAGGCGGCCCACTTCGCCGCGCGGCAGCGGGTTGCCATCGGCATCCGCTACCCACACTTCATCGTCCGGGCACATCGGGCAGCCCTGGGTATGGATGATCCGCTCAGGACTGTCGTTAAGGCGGGTGTAATTCACCAGCCCCTCCGCCATGCCGAACACCTGCTGCAGCTGGCAGCCGATTTCCGCCGGAATGCGCGCGGCGAGGGTCGCCGACAGGCGCGCGCCGCCGACCTGCAGCAGCTCCAGCGATTGCAGTTGCGCATTGCTGCCCCATTCATGGATCGCCTGCAGCCACAGGCTGACCGCCGGCGGCACCAGCGAGGCAACGTTGATCTGATGTTGTTCAATCAGCGGGAAACAGAGGGTGGCGCTCGGGTCGGCGGCGAGGATCACCCGCCCGCCGGCGAGGAAAACGCCGAGCGAACCCGGGGAACTCATCGCATAGTTATGCGCCGCCGGCAGCGCGTTGAGGTAGCGCGTCTCAGCGTTGATCCCGCAGATCTCGTTGCTGCGGCGGATACGGTAGTCGTAAGCGTGAGGGGTACGCGGGATCAGCTTCGGCGTCCCGGTGCTGCCGCCGGAGAGCTGGAAAAAGGCCACTTCGTCGGCAGGGGTTGGGTTGGCGATAAAGTTATCCGCCGGGCGGTTAATCTCCGTCGCCAGATCGCGCTCGCCGCCGTCGTTACGCAACAGTGCGACGCGCAGGGAAGGATGCTCAGCGATAAACGCATGGAGGAAGCTATCGTCAGCAAACAGCGCGTGCTCGCGATCGGCAATCAGCAGCGCCGGTTTAATCTGCGCGGCGTAGGCGTTAAGCTCGCTGCGCTGATGGCTGAACAGCGCGTTCACTGGCGCGACGCCGATGCGCAGCAGCGCAAAGAAGGTGATGTAAAACTCGGCGACGTTGCCCAACTGCACCAGCGCGGTTTCCCCGCGCTTCAGTCCCTGGCGCTGCAGCGAGCAGGCAAGGTTGTCCACCAGCTGATTAAACTGGCGGTAGCTAATCTGCCGTTCGCCATCGATAATCGCCACGGCGTCGTTTTCCGCGTGACGGGTGATCAGATTGGTTAACGGCAGATCCTGCCAGTAGCCTTTTTGACGATAGCGGGCCGCGAACGCATCCGGCCAACGGGTAAATGCAATCATCCTTGCCTCTTAATTCAAGCCAAATACGTTAAGCATGGTGGTCAGTTTGACGCCGGTTTCGCGCCATTCGCCCAGCGGCGAGGAGGCCGGAACAATGCCCGCGCCGGCAAACAGGCGCAGCGTACGCTGCTGCAGACGCGCGCAGCGGATGGTCACCACCCATTCGCCGTTGCCTTCATCGTCACACCAGCCGACGATGCCGCCGAACAGCTGGCGGTCGAAGGGTTCCAGTTCGGCAATCAGGCGCTTCGCCGCCTGGTGCGGGAAGCCGCTCAGCGCCGGAGTCGGGTGCAGCAGGCAGGCCAGCGACATGGCGTTTTCTTCCGCCAGCGCCGTGCCTTCGATCGGCGTCGCCAGATGCCAGAGCGTCGGGGTGGTGATCAGCTGCGGCGATGACGGCAGCGACAGCTGGCTGCTGCGCGGGCCCAGCACGCTCTTCATCGCCTGGGTCACCAGCTCGTGCTCGTGGCGATCTTTGCCGGATGCCAGCAGCCTGTTGCCCGCTTCCCGGTCCAGCACATCGTCCGGTTGACGACGGGCGGAGCCAGCCAGCGGCAATGAGCTAAAGCGCGGCCCGTCTTTACGCAGCAGCAGCTCCGGGCTGGCGCCCAGCAGCACGCCGCCGTCGGAGAGCGGCACATGGAAGTTAAAGCTCGCCGGGTTCTGGGCGATCAGTCGCTCCATCAGCGCGCCGCTATCGACGCGGTCGCGGGTGGTAATATCGATAAGCCTTGAGAGCACCACCTTGTCCACTTCCGGGGTGGCGGTCAGCGCGGCAGCGCGTTCCACCATGGCTAAAAACGCGTCCTGCTCCGGGATCTCCCGGCGCTCCACCACTTCCATTGTCTCCAGCGGCGCGGCGTAGCGGGCGGAACGCTGTTTTTCCGGGCGAGAGAACGCTTCCCAGCGCTCGGGGATATAGAGCTCGGAAGGCTGACAGGTGTCGAACGGGATAGCCCCCACCATCACCGGCTTGCGGATCCCCGCCGCGCGGGCCTCGGCAAAAGCGGCGGCCAGCTGCTGCTGGAACTCGCCGTTCAGCGCATCGCCGCCGACAGCGGGCTGTGAGAAGCGGCGGAAGCAGCCGGAGGTGCTAAAACTGCGGTACGGCGACATAAAGAAGAAGCTGTCCGGAGACAGGGTCTGGGTGTGTTTCTGTACATCCTCAGCCAGTGACGTTTCCATATCATCCTCCAAAAACGATAAATATATTACGAATAATTATCATTTGTATTTTGGTTGGCTAACCTAAAAGGTATTGCCCGCCATGTCAACCGCGTTACGTCATTGCGCCGCCACTTTGGCTTGCATCCTGTCAACGCAAAGTTGAAAATGAGACGCATTTATTACCCTTCGAATCAGGATGCGATGACGTGAACTTCTCTTCTTTTTGCCGCCGCGGTGCGCTGACCGGCATGCTGTTGTTTTTAGGAATTACCTCAGCCCAGGCGTCGGTGACCGGCTGCGGCGGCAGCTTCATTTTTTCTTTTAACGAAACGAGCTGTTTATTGAAGTCGGCGATGCGCGCGCTGGCCTGCTGCTCATGGCCGGTGATCTGCCCCAGTTGGGTG
>OIFL01000270.1_pt1 | contig 10113 bp, 5 predicted proteins | sample 1581961 | NCBI WGS metagenome assembly OIFL01 (sample SAMN04414079, study PRJEB24778) | human gut metagenome | material: faecal | host: Homo sapiens
ATGCTGGAGTAGAGCGGCATCACCTTAAACGGCAGCAGGATGTATACGAGGCCGATAATCACCGCCGACGGGGTGAACATAATGCGTATCGGCGTGTCGATCACTCCCAGCCACAGGAGAAACTCGTTAAGGTAGCCTTTGGTGCTGAGGAAAATCTTCAGCCCGTAGATGCGGATCAACGAGTTGGTCCAGAAGGGAACGATCAGCAGGAACAGCAGCAGGGGGCGCACCTTCTGCGGCAGCCGGGCGAGGAACCACGCAAACGGGTAACCCAGCGCCAGGCAGGCGAGGGTCGCCAGCAGCGCCATGTTCAGTGAATGCAGCAGCACGTCGTAGTAGAGCGGATCCAGCAGCCGCGAGTAGTTGTCCAGCGTGAAGACCAGCTTGACGAAGTTGGCGTCGTCGCGGGTCAGAAAGCTGGTGGCGATGATCATCAGGTTGGGCAGGAAGACAAACAGCACCAGCCAACCGACGACGGTGGCGATCACCACATTCTGGAATTTACTGGAGTTCTTCATCGGCCAGCACCACCTCCCAGCTCTCCACCCAATTGATAGACATTTTCTGATCAAGAGAGTGGTCGAAATCCGGGTCGTCTTCGTTAAAGAACTCGCTGACCATCACCATTTTGCCGTTTTCCAGCTCCACCACCGACTCGAGGGTCATGCCCTTATAGTTGCGCTCGCGGACATAGCCTATCAGGCCGTCGGCGTCGCTGTTGTGGTGGATCTCATCGACGCGCAGATCTTCCGGGCGCAGCAGGACATGCAGACGCTGGCCGGCCTCCACGGCAAAATTGACGGTGATGTTGCATTCACGCCCTTCCACGCTGGCCCGCACGCGCTGTTCGTCGAGGCGTTCAATGACCGTGGCGTCGAAGATATTGATCTCGCCGATAAAGCTGGCGACGAACAGGTTTTTCGGCTCTTCGTAGATCTCTCGCGGGGTGCCGTCCTGTTCGATTTTGCCATCGCGCATGACCACGATGCGATCGGACATGGTCAGGGCCTCTTCCTGATCGTGGGTCACGAAGACGAAGGTGATCCCGAGCTTACGCTGCAGCGCTTTCAGTTCGTTCTGCATCTGCTTGCGCAACTTGTAATCCAGCGCCGAAAGGGATTCATCGAGCAGCAGCAGGCGCGGTTTGTTAACCACCGCGCGGGCGATGGCCACGCGCTGCTGCTGGCCGCCGGAGAGCTGGTGCGGTTTGCGCTGGGCAAAGTCTTCCAGCTGTACCATCTTTAAGGCATCCAGAACCCGCGGGGTGATTTCCGCCGCTGGGGTTTTCTGCATCCGCAGGCCAAAGGCGACGTTCTCGAATACCGTCATATGCGGAAACAGGGCGTAGCTTTGGAATACGGTATTAACGTGGCGGTTTTCCGCCGGAACATGAGTGATATCGTGATCTTCGAGATGGATCCGTCCGCTGTCGACGTTTTCCAGGCCGGCAATAAGGCGCAGAACGGTGGTTTTACCGCAGCCAGAGGGGCCAAGCAGGGTGAGAAACTCACCATTGTTGATGGTCAGGTTAAGGTTATCGATGACCGTTTTACCATCAAAGCTCTTGCGAATTCCCGCCAGATGCACCAGCGGCGAACGCGAACGCGGTTGTATATTCAATTTTTGACTCTGTCCCATGTAGACGCAACGGAAACTTCCGACCGCTGCGGGGTTTGTGATTAACCACCTTTGGGGTTGCACGTTTTTAATAAGGGCCAGCATTCTACGGCAAACAAGGGTAATCGCCAATCCTTGATACGCCTGCATAGTCTACCTTTACACCATAACGTCGGTTCCGTTATTAAATTTCGCTTTACGGGCTAAAAATGACCTGACGCAATATTTGTCTTTTCCGGCTTATCAATAATGTTGTCACAAAAGAAGAGGGTGGCTACATGGATAAATTGCTTGAGCGTTTTTTGCAGTACGTTTCTTTGGACACGCAGTCGAAGCCTGGCGTTCGTCAGGTCCCCAGCACAGAAGGGCAGTGGAAGCTGTTACGCCTGTTGCAGGCGCAGCTGGAAGAAATGGGACTGGTCAAGGTAACGCTGAGTGAAAAAGGGACGGTAATGGGAACCCTGCCCGCCAACGTTGAGGGCGATATCCCGGCCATCGGCTTTATCTCTCACGTCGACACCTCCCCGGATTTCAGCGGCAAAAACGTTAACCCGCAGATTGTCGAAAACTATCGCGGCGGCGATATCGCGCTCGGCATCGGCGATGAGGTGCTCTCTCCGGTGATGTTCCCGGTTTTGCATCAGCTTTTGGGGCAGACGCTGATCACCACCGACGGGAAGACGCTGCTGGGGGCGGACGACAAGGCCGGCATCGCCGAAATCATGACCGCGCTGGCGACCCTGCAGGCGAAAAACATCCCCCACGGCGATATCCGCGTGGCCTTCACCCCCGATGAAGAGGTGGGTAAAGGGGCGAAGCATTTCGATGTCGAGGCCTTTGATGCCCGCTGGGCCTATACCGTCGACGGCGGTGGCGTGGGGGAACTGGAGTTTGAAAACTTCAACGCCGCCTCGGTGACCATTAAGATTGTCGGCAATAACGTGCATCCCGGTACCGCAAAAGGGGTGATGGTCAATGCGCTGTCGCTGGCCGCGCGCATTCATGCCGAAGTGCCGGCCGACGAGGCGCCGGAGACTACCGAAGGTTATGAAGGCTTTTATCACCTCACCAGCATCAAAGGCAGCGTGGATCGGGCCGAGATGCACTACATCATCCGCGATTTTGACCGCAAGCACTTTGAGGCGCGTAAACGCAAGATGATGGAGATCGCCAAAAAGGTCGGCAAGGGGCTGCACCCGGACTGCTATATCGAGCTGGTGATCGAGGATAGTTATTACAACATGCATGAGCAGGTGATCGCCCATCCGCACGTGGTCGATATTGCCCGCCAGGCGATGGTGGACTGCGATATTGAACCGCAGATGAAGCCGATCCGCGGCGGCACCGACGGCGCGCAGCTCTCGTTTATGGGACTGCCGTGCCCGAACCTGTTTACCGGCGGCTACAACTATCACGGCAAACATGAGTTTGTCACCCTGGAAGGGATGGAGAAGGCGGTGCAGGTGATCGTGCGTATCGCCGAGCTGACGGCAACACGAAAAGGGAAATAGCCTTCGCAACCAGGCCGGTCATTCTGCTTGTCGCACAAGATGCCGGATGGCGGCTAACGCCTTATCCGGCCTACGACTCGTGCGATCTGATGCTAATTTACCCACTTGCGCGACTGAAACTGCCGGTGCTGGCGGCCTCAAAATCGCTGAGACGTTCCCGGAAGGCCGGGGCAGCCCGCATGGATGCGGGCTGAGGGCCGTGTTTTGCACGGACGCTGCCTCGGCCCGACCCGAAGCCTGCAGGGAAAAGTCGAAGGTACCACGCAGTGGCGATTTTGCTGGCCGGAGCCCGGGGGTACAGGGGGCGGCGGCGACTGGCCGCCCCCTGTGCGCTCCCTGCGCCATGAGAGTCATAACGCAGAAGAAATATCGGGAGCGCCATCTTCCAGGAAATATCATAGAACAAACGTTATTCCCGGGTCGAAATCGTTGCACGCCGAGAACCGTGTCAACAAAACCGCAGTTCGTACGCCGGGTAAGGCGCAACCGCCACCCGGCTTTTTAGCGTTTAGCGTCCAGGAACTGCACCGCTTTATCCGGGAAATCGGTAAACAAGCCGTCGACGCCCGCCTGGTTATACAGCAGGTCATAGAGCTGATTAACGTTAGTCGCGTACTCCGGCAGCTGATCCGCACGCACGGTGTACGGATGCACCTGCAGATGGCTGGCATGCGCCTCTTTCACCATCGCCGTCAGCTTCACCGCGCCCGGCTTCGAGCCTTCCGCCACCAGCATATGGTAATCCGGGCCAATACCGTCGGCGTACTGCGCAATCTGCGCCATCGCACCCGGCTGGAACATCCAGTCGTAGCTGTAGTTCACCCATTTACCGTCCGCCTGTTTCTGCTGGGTTTCATTCCAGTCGGTGTAGGCGATGAGCTGCACCAGATTGAGATCCATGCCCATCTTCGGTTCCAGCTCATTTTTGATGCGTTTGAGCTCGTTGGCGTCAAAGCACTGCAGATAAACCTTATCCTGCTTGCTGGTATAGCCATATTCCTTCAGCACTTTCAGGGTACTGGCAGCAATATCTTTGCCTTCCTGATGGTGGAACCACGGCGCTTTGATTTCCGGGTAGATACCGATATTTTTACCCGTCGAATGGTTCAGCCCCTGGACAAACTCAATCTCTTCTTCAAAGGTATGAATGCGGAAATCGGATTTGCCCATCGGGAAACGCCCGGGATAGGTTTGCACGTTCTTACCATTTTTCGGCTCAAAACCTTCGGTAAACTTCAACGACTTAATCTCGGCCAGGGTAAAGTCAATAGCGTAAAAACGACCGTCTTGACGCGCCCGCTGCGGGAAACGCTGCGCAACGTCAGTCACCCGATCGAGATAGTGGTCGTGCAACACCACCAGCCGGTCGTCTTTGGTCATCACCAGATCTTGCTCAAGGTAATCCGCCCCCTGAGCGTAAGCCATCGCTTTCGCCGGCAGGGTATGTTCCGGCAGATACCCGCTGGCGCCGCGGTGGGCGATGACCATTTTCTCCGCTGCGACAGCGCTGAAGCACAGCGCCGAACTGGCCAAAATCATGCCGCTCATTAGCGCGGTGAGTTTCATGTTCATCGTCGCTCCTTAGGCTTGTTTCAGTTGTTGATGATGACGACGCTCGCCAAGCATCACGATAACCAGCAGGATAACCGCCAGCACGCTGCCGCCGATCATCACCATAAAGCCGCCGTCCCAGCCGAAGAAATCGACGGTGTAGCCAACGATGGCGCTCGCGGCTACGGAACCGCCGAGATAGCCAAACAGACCGGTGAAGCCCGCAGCGGTACCGGCGGCTTTTTTCGGCGCCAGTTCCAGCGCATGCAGACCGATCAGCATCACCGGGCCGTAGATCAGGAAGCCGATAATAATCATACAGGCCATATCGACGCCCGGATTGCCCGGCGGATTGAGCCAGTAAACGACAGTGGCGATGGTCACCAGGGTCATAAAGAACACGCCGGTCGCGCCGCGGTTGCCTTTAAACACTTTGTCCGACATCCAGCCGCACAGCAGGGTGCCCGGGATCCCCGCGTACTCATAGAGGAAGTAGGCCCAGGAGGATTTATCCAGCGCGAAGTGCTTCACCTCTTTCAGGTAGGTCGGCGACCAGTCGAGAATGCCGTAGCGCAGCAGATAAACGAAGACGTTGGCGACCGCGATGTACCACAGCAGCTTGTTCGGCAGAATGTACTGCATAAAGATCTGCTTCGCCGTCAGCTCTTCTTCGTGCTTTTCACTATAGTCATCCGGATAGTCGTTTTTATACTCTTCGATCGGCGGCAGACCGCAGGACTGCGGGGTATCGCGCATCATCGCGAAGGCAAAAATCGCCAGCAGGATCGCGCCGAAAGCCGGCATATACAGCGCCGCGTGCCAGTCGTTAAACCACGCCATCCCCAGCAGGAACAGCAGCGGCGGAATACCGCCGCCGACGTTATGCGCGCAGTTCCACACCGAGACAATCCCACCGCGCTCTTTCTGCGACCACCAGTGGACCATGGTACGGCCGCACGGCGGCCAACCCATCCCCTGGAACCAGCCGCAGAGGAACAGCAGCACGAACATGATCATGATGCTCGAGGTGGCCCACGGTACGAAGCCCATCACCAGCATCACCAGCGCGGCGAGGATCAGCCCCGCTGGCAGGAAAATGCGCGGATTCGAACGGTCAGAGACCGATCCCATGATGAATTTCGAAAATCCGTAGGCAATGGAGATGCCAGAAAGGGCGAAACCGAGGTCGCCGCGGGAAAAACCTTGCTCGATAAGATAGGGCATCGCCAGAGCAAAGTTCTTACGAACCAGATAGTAAGCGGCATAACCAAAGAAGATGCCGATAAAAATCTGCCAGCGTAACCGACGATAGAGCGGGTCGATCTCCGCGGCTGGCAAACGCGCTTTATGCGCGGCGGGTTTAAAAATACTTAACATATCAGCCTCCGTGGCCCTTGCTGTTTTCTACTGACGTCACGACAAAATCCCAGATTAATCACCAACTTCAAATATGGTCGCGATGGTAGGCAATACGTAGAGTTGATACTGTGAAACATCGCACAATTTGTTACAGAAATATGACAAAAGGTTCCAATGTGAGCACGAAATCACATAACACGCTCAAATAACGCGCGAATATGCTCGAAATCAAACAATAACCTTATAGACTGTGGCTAAATGGTGTTAAACGAAAGCAAAGGAGCTGAAGATGACGGGACGTCTGGATAGCGAGGTCATAATCATCGGCGGCGGAGCAACCGGCGCCGGTATCGCCCGCGATTGCGCCCGGCGCGGATTACGCACACTGCTCATTGAGCGTCATGATATCGCCACCGGGGCCACCGGCCGTAATCATGGGCTGCTGCACAGCGGCGCCCGCTATGCGGTGACTGACAACGAATCCGCCCGCGAATGCATCAGTGAGAACCGCATCCTGCGCCGCATCGCCCGTCACTGTATCGAACCGGCCGGCGGTCTGTTCATAACCCTGCCTGAAGACGATCTGGCATATCAGCAGACCTTTATCGCCGCCTGCCAGCAGGCTGGCATAGAGGCCACGCCGCTCTCTGCGCAGGAGGCGCTGCGCCGCGAGCCCGCCGTCAACCCGGCGCTGCTGGGGGCGGTGCAGGTTCCGGACGGCACCATTGACCCGTTTCGCCTCACCGCGGCCAATATGCTCGACGCCCGCGAACACGGCGCGCAGATTCTCACCGGCTGCGAAGTCACTGGCCTGCTGCGCCAGGGCGATCGCGTCTGCGGCGTCCAGGTATACGACCGCCAACTTCACCAGGCCCGTACGCTGTACGCCGGGGTGGTGGTTAACGCCGCCGGGATCTGGGGGCAGCGCATAGCGGAATATGCCGACCTGCGCATCACCATGTTCCCGGCGAAGGGATCGCTGTTGATCCTCGACCACCGGATTAACAACCTGGTGATCAACCGCTGCCGTAAGCCGGCCGACGCCGATATTCTGGTGCCCGGGGATACCATCTCGCTGATCGGCACCACCTCAATGCATATTCCTTATGACGACATTGACGACAACCGGGTAACGACGGCGGAAGTCGATACCCTGCTGCGCGAAGGCGAAAAGCTGGCGCCGGTCATGGGCCGCACCCGGATCCTCCGCGCCTACTCCGGCGTCCGCCCGCTGGTGGCCAGCGATAACGATCCCAGCGGGCGCAGCGTCAGCCGCGGCATCGTCCTGCTCGACCATGCCCAGCGTGACGGTATGGAAGGCTTCATTACTATCACCGGCGGCAAGCTGATGACCTATCGCCTGATGGCCGAGTGGGCCACCGACGCCGTCTGTCGTAAGCTGGGAAACACCACCCCCTGTAGCACGGCCGAGACCCCGCTGCCCGGTTCACAGGAGCCAACGGAAAGTACCCTGCAAAAAATTATCTCCCTCCCCACCCCGCTGCGCGGCTCGGCCGTCTACCGTCACGGCGATCGCACTCCGGCCTGGCTTGGCGACAGCCGCCAGCACCGTAGCCTGGTCTGCGAATGCGAAGCCGTTACCGCTGGCGAAGTGAAATACGCGGTGGAAAATCTGGCGGTCAACACCCTCCTCGACCTGCGCCGCCGCACCCGGATTGGCATGGGCACCTGCCAGGGGGAACTCTGCGCCTGCCGCGCTGCCGGACTGTTGCAGCGCTTTAACGTCACCACCCCCGCGCAGTCATTAACCCAGCTCTCGGCGTTTCTCAATGAACGCTGGAAGGGCGTTCAGCCCATCGCCTGGGGCGATGCACTGCGCGAAAGCGAATTTACCCGCTGGGTCTACCTCGGCCTGTGCGGACTGCCACAGGAGCACCAGGATGAAGTTTGATTGCGCAATTGTCGGCGGCGGGCTCGCCGGCCTGTTGTGCGGGCTGGCGCTGAATCAGTACGGCCTGCGCAGCGTCATTATCAGCCGCGGGCAGAGCGCGCTGCATTTTTCCTCCGCGTCGTTAGACCTGCTCTCGGCGCTGCCGAACGGCGATAACGTTACTGACGTCGCACAAGGTCTGCAGCAACTCGCTGAACAGCTTCCTGAACACCCTTATTCCCGGCTCGGCGCCGGGGCGGTACTCGAATACGCGACACAGACCGAAGCCCTGCTGGCCGCCTGCGGCGCGAACATGCAAGGCGAAGCGCGCCAACCTCATCTGCGGGTGACGCCGCAGGGGACGTTGCGACCGGCGTGGCTATCGCCGGAAGAGGTTCCGCTGGCACCCTTCGCGCAGCAACACGTATGCCTGGTAGGGATTAGCGGTTTTGCTGATTTTCAGCCACATCTCGCCGCCGCCGCGCTCGGTCAACACGGAGTTACCGCCGCGGCGGTGGAAATCGAGTTACCGCTGCTGGATGTGCTGCGTGACAACCCCACCGAGTTTCGCGCCGCCAATATCGCCCGCCTCCTCGACGATGAACACCACTGGCCTGCCCTGCACGCGGCGCTGCTGCCCCTGGCGCAGCAGCATGAACTGCTGATCATGCCCGCCTGCTTTGGTCTCGCCGACGATCGCCTGTACCACTGGCTGCAGGCGCGCCTGCCCTGCCCGCTGCGTCTGCTGCCGACGCTGCCGCCTTCGGTTCCCGGGATGCGCCTGCACAGTCTGCTGCAGCGGCAGTTTATTCGCGGCGGCGGCACCTGGCTTGCCGGCGATGAAGTGGTGAACATCAGCCATCAACAGGGTGCCGTCGAGGCCGTCTGGACGCGAAATCACGGCGATATTGCGCTGCGTCCGCGTTTTACCGTGCTGGCCAGCGGCAGCTTTTTCAGTAACGGTCTTGTCGCCACGCGGGAGAGCGTGCGCGAACCCATTCTTGGTCTCGATCTGCAACAGACCCTGCCGCGCGACGATTGGTACCAGCGGGACTTCTTTGCCTCCCAGCCGTGGCAGCGCTTCGGGGTGAAAACCGATGCCCTGCTGCGCCCCGTGCTGGGCGGGCAGCCGTTCCATAATCTGTTCGCCATTGGCTCATTGATCGGCGGGTTCGATGCCATTCAGCTCGGCTGTGGCGGCGGCGTCTGCGCCGTCACCGCGCTGCACGCCGCCAGACAGATCCACGCCCTTGCCGGAGACCGGCCATGAACGATACCCGTTTTGAAAGCTGCATTAAGTGCACGGTCTGTACCACCACCTGCCCGGTAAGTCGGGTCAATCCACGCTATCCCGGCCCGAAACAGGCGGGGCCGGACGGCGAACGTCTGCGTCTGAAGGATGGCGCGCTGTACGACGAGGCGCTGAAGTACTGCATTAACTGCAAGCGCTGCGAGGTTGCCTGCCCGTCGGATGTGAAAATTGGCGATATCATTCAGCGCGCCCGGGCACAGTACGGCCAGCAAAAGCCGACCCTGCGCGACGCCATCCTCAGCCATACCGACCTGATGGGCACCCTTTCCACTCCCTTTGCCCCCCTGGTCAACGCCACGACCGGTTTAAAACCGGTGCGCCGCCTGCTCGACGCGGCGCTTAAAATCGACCACCGGCGCACACTACCGAAATATGGCTTCGGCACCTTCCGCCGCGCTTACCGCCAGCTCGCGGCCAGACAGGCGGAGTACCCTGAGCAGGTGGTCTTCTTTCATGGCTGCTACGTCAACTATAACCATCCGCAGCTGGGTAAGGATCTGATCCGCGTCGTCAACGCGCTGGGTACCGGCGTGCAGTTGTTATCGAAGGAAAAATGCTGCGGCGTGCCGCTGATCGCCAACGGCTTTTTCGACAAGGCGCGTAAACAGGCGCAGAGTAACGTCGCTGCGATGCGGGAAAACACGCTGCCGATCATTGCCACCTCCTCGACCTGCACCTTTACGCTACGTGATGAATACCCTCATCTCCTCGATGTCGACAACAGCGATCTTCGCGATCGGGTCGAGCTGGCCACCCGCTGGATCTGGAAACAGCTGGATGCCGGCAAGACGCTACCGCTGCGCCGGCTGCCGCTGAAGGTGGTCTATCACACCCCGTGTCATATGGAAAAGATGGGCTGGTCGCTGTATACC
>OIFL01000277.1_pt1 | contig 10009 bp, 7 predicted proteins | sample 1581961 | NCBI WGS metagenome assembly OIFL01 (sample SAMN04414079, study PRJEB24778) | human gut metagenome | material: faecal | host: Homo sapiens
TTTGGGATGCTGGCAGTGGCCGAGGGTTGGAGAACCGTTTTAATTTTAAGGCCATAAAATGTCAGGAGTAGTAATACAAGTTCATTAGCATAAATAACGTTAGAATTACCATTTCACATAGAGCCCAAAGATAATAATCATAAGCACAGCGAATATACCAACAGGCCAAACCGGCCCCTCAGGGAAAATTTGAAAAAAACCACTGCAAATATGACAATGCAAAGTGGTGTGGCATACAGCGAAATTAATTGCTGGAACAACCACAAAAGCGCTCTTTTAATAAATGACATCATCACTACCTAATCATTCTTTCGATGATATTAGCGAACTCTGCCTCTGAAGCCCATTGAGCTTTAAAAGCGTCGGCATGTTCAAATAACGGCGCCACCAGAAAATACATCATTTCAAGTTCTTGTTCGTATAGTATAGAAAAGAATGCAGGATAACAGATTCGGAGACGCTCAGCGCTATCTGCAGCCTTCTGCACAACACCATACACGCCAGCCACTGTAACGGCGACCCCCGCAGAACGCCCAGCAATCGCTCCCATATCAAGGCTTAGTTTCATGTCTACCGAAACACAGGTAGCCGTAGCTAAAACAAATCCAGATTTGGTTAGAGAGTCTGCAGCGATATGAATGTTAACAGCCATCAGAATTCTTTTAATATGCTCTAACTGCTCTGTTGTTTTGTGCCTAAATATTTCTTCAAAATATATTTGAAGCATTTCATATACAATATCATTACGCTGTAAAAGATGCTAGATACCTTTAGCAAATCTAACATCCTCATTCTTCTGCTTTTTACATACATCCTGATACTCATCAGTAAAACAGGATGTATAATACAGGGTCCGAGTTACGCCAGCGCCTATTGTTTTAACCTGACTGGAAACCCGTTGTTCTATGCCTGAAACAGCGCGTTCAAGTTTCATTGCGAGAATTTTATTGGCCTGCAAATAGCGGATGACGACATTGCTGTAATACATTATCACTCCTTGCTGATTAATTTCACCATCCTGTGAACAAACCTAACTTACCATAATAATCAGCCATAAAGCAGACTCTCCAGTTTCTCCCGCATTACAGGAAAGCGGCACCGTGGAATTCCCCCAACACATCCAGATGCGTTTTCTCTCTTATCATTGCGATACTTTCTACGTATATATTATCAAAGCGTACTCAAACAATTGCTTGAGCAAGCGAAGCTAACAAATGAGAAATTTCATAGGTACGTGCAGATATACATGCCAAACATGCGCGTTGATGCGTCGTTACGATCGACCTTAATAAAAAAAGCCCGGCAGATGCGGGCTTTGAAGGATTCATGTTGGTGAGTAAATCTTGCTGATAGCTTATTTGCTTTTCTTGATGTGCTTGATCAGGCGCTTACGTTTACGCATCTGGTTCGGCGTCAGGGTGTTGCGCTTGTTGGCGAATGGGTTTTCCCCTTCCTTGAACTGGATCCGGATTGGCGTACCCATCACGTCCAGTGATTTACGGAAGTAGTTCATCAGGTAGCGCTTGTAGGAATCCGGCAGATCCTTCACCTGGTTACCGTGGATCACCACGATAGGCGGGTTGTAGCCCCCGGCGTGGGCATATTTCAGCTTCACGCGACGGCCACGCACCAGCGGTGGCTGATGATCTTCCGCCGCCATGTTCATGATCCGGGTCAGCATCGCGGTGCTTACGCGGCGGGTAGCGCTATCGTAGGCTTCACGTACCGATTCAAACAGGTTGCCGACGCCGCTGCCGTGCAGGGCGGAGATAAAGTGCACCCGGGCAAAGTCGATAAAGCCCAGACGATAGTCGAGGGTCTCCTTCACCTGCTCCTTCACTTCCTGACTCAGGCCATCCCACTTGTTGACAACGATCACCAGCGAACGACCGCTGTTGAGGATAAAGCCCAGCAGCGAGAGGTCCTGATCGGAGATCCCTTCGCGAGCATCGATCACCAGCAGCACGACGTTGGCGTCTTCAATCGCCTGCAGCGTTTTGATCACCGAGAACTTTTCCACGACGTCGGTGATTTTCCCGCGCTTACGTACCCCGGCGGTATCGATGAGCACATATTCACGCTCGTCACGCTGCATCGGGATGTAAATACTGTCGCGGGTGGTGCCCGGCATATCGTAAACTACCACGCGATCTTCACCGAGGATGCGGTTGGTGAGGGTTGATTTACCGACGTTAGGGCGTCCAACAATCGCCAGCTTGATCGGCAGATCCTGCGGATTGAAGTCGTCCTCCGGCTCTTCTTCCGCTTCACCATTCTGCTCGGCTTCGAATTTTGCCCAGTATTCGGCGTCTTCATCCACCTCTTCCTGCGGGCTGATCTCATCCACCCATGGCAGCAGGGCCTGCTCCAGCAGGCTGGTCACGCCGCGGCCGTGCGAAGCAGCGATAGGATAGATATCACCCAGGCCTAAGGACCAGAAGTCCGCCATCGCCTGGTCGACATCGATGCCGTCGGTTTTATTGGCCACCAGGAAGGTGGGCTTTTCACGAGAGCGCAGATGTTTAGCGATGGCGATGTCCGCCGGCATCAGGCCTGCGCGCGCATCGACCATAAACAGCACCACATCGGCCTCTTCGATAGCCAACAGCGACTGCTCCGCCATCCGGGTTTCCACGCCCTCTTCCGTACCATCAATACCACCGGTATCGATACAGATGAATTCGCGGCCTTCGACTTCGGCCCGACCGTACTTACGGTCACGAGTCAGCCCCGGGAAATCCGCAACCAGCGCATCACGAGTGCGCGTCAGGCGGTTAAAGAGCGTGGATTTTCCAACGTTAGGGCGCCCGACAAGCGCGACCACAGGTATCATGTTAAATGCCTCATACAATCACTAAGCAACATCGTCTTAACGACGTTTTTAAAAAAGTCAAAACGGCCCCTGTCTGCCAGGGGCCGTTTCTTAATCATTCACGACAGCGGTAATTAACGCGTAATCGCGTACAGCGTACCGTCTTTCGCCTGGATCAGCAGTCGACCATCTGCAACCACCGGATCGGTCAGGAAGCCGGAACTATCGACTTTCTGCTGTGCCACAAAATGGCCATCTTCCGGATTCACCCAGTGCATGTAGCCTTCGCTATCACCGACGACCAGATTGCCATTATACAACACCGGCGCGGTCAGCAAACGGTGCAGCAGATCGCTTTGCGTCCACAGGGTCACACCACCATCGGTGGTCAGTGCCAGCAGGCGATCGTTCTGGTCAACCAGGTAGATACGGTTACCATCGACGATGAAATCATTCACCGAACCCAGCTCGCGTTTCCACATAATCTGGCCGCTACGCAGGTCCAGCGCGGTCAGGTTACCGTTGTAAGCCAGCGCATAGACAACGCCGTTGACGATAATCGGCGTGGTGTCGACGTCGCTCAGACGGTCGATTTCCGTCGGCCCGGTGGCCGTGGAAATACGCTGCTGCCAAATCATCTGCCCCTGCTGCATCAATACCGCGCTGACACGGCCATTGTCGCCGCCCACGATCGCCGCGCCGTAGGCGGTGGCCGGAGCGGATTCGCCGCGCAGGGAGAGCGCAGGCATATCCAGGTTCACCGTCCATTTCACGGCGCCATCGGTCTCATTCAGCGCCTGCAGCTGGCCGTTACTGGTGTGGACCAGCACCATGCCATCGCTCACCACCGGGCGCGACAGCGCTTCGCCGGCGACGCGGGTTTGCCAGGCCACGGTACCATCGCTGGTATTCAGCGCATACAGCTGCGCTTTCTCACTGCCAATATAAACATGGCCGCCAGAGACGGTCACACCGCCGGAAAGCAGCGCTGGCACGCGCGAGAACCAGCCATCTTTCTCCGCCAGGTTCACAGACCACACCTCTTTGCCGTCGTCCGCGTTCAGCGCTTTGACGGTGCCTTTACGGTCAGCAGCATACACTACGCCGTCGGCGAAGGCCGGATGAAGGTTAGAGTAAAATTCGCCGATACCATCGCCAACCGAGGTGCTCCAGGACGTGGACGGCGTAAACTGGTTTTCTACCGTCGGCAGCGGTGACATTTTCACCACATCTTCTTCGCTATTAAACAGCGAACACCCGCTCAGCAAGGTAACGGAAAGCAGCCCTGGCAAAAGTAATTTACGCAATTGCATCGAGTCCCTCTCAGATGGACAAATTATTCATTTTCATACGCATCATTTCGCTGAGCGCAGGAGAAGCATCGCTTTTCACGCCAGCTTCCCACGCCGCACGGGCCCCTTGTTTATCGCCTTTGCTCAACAGAATTTCGCCGCGCAAATCAGCCACAATAGCGGTCCAGCCTTCACCTTTAATGCTGTCGAGGGTTTTCAGCGCCGCATCAGCCTGTTTCATCTGCAGCTGAACGCGGGCAAGACGCATGATGATAACCGATTTCAGGTTATCATCAGACGCGGCCGCCAGCCCCTGCTGCAGCTGCTTTTCAGCGTTAGGCAGATCGTTCTGTTCAACAAAATGCTGTGCCAGCTCGAGGGAGGCGAAGGCGCCGTAGGTATTTTTATTGTCAGCCGCGAATTTCTCCGCCCCTGACAGTACTTCTGGCGTATTCGATTTCAGCGCGGAAGTCGCCTGTTCGTAAGCCAGAGACGCGTCTCTGGCCGTATCCTGCTGATGGGAGGTCCAGTAGCGCCAGCCAACCAGCGCGCCAATCCCTAAAATCACCCCGACCGCCAGCGCTTTGCCGTTTTCGGCAAAGAAGCGCTTCAGCGCATCGACCTGATCGTTCTCGTTGTTAAAAGTTTCCACGCAGTCCTTCTCCTGACTAATAATTCCCGGGAGATTAACCCAGAAGTGTGCGCAAATGCGCGGCAACGCTCTCCTGCGTTACGGTAGTTTGCTCACCTGAGCGTAAATCCTTCACTACCACGTTTCCGTCAGCGATCTCTGACTCACCGACCACCAGGGCGATACGGGCGCCCCACTTATCGGCGCGGGCAAACTGCTTCTTAAAGTTGCCGCCGCCGTGGTTGGTCATCAGCTTGACGCCGGGCAGCGCATCGCGAACCTGCTCAGCCAGACGCATTGCAGCAGACTGAGTATCGGTCCCGGAGGCTACCAGGTATATATCGACAACAGGATCGGCTTTAAATTCCGGATTCACTGCCTGGACCAGTAAAACAAGACGTTCCAGCCCCATAGCAAAACCCACGCCCGGGGTGGCACGACCGCCAAGCTGCTCAACCAGACCGTCGTAGCGGCCGCCGGCGCAGACGGTGCCCTGGGAACCGAGGCTGGTGGTTACCCACTCGAACACGGTACGGTTATAGTAGTCGAGGCCGCGTACCAGACGCTGGTTGACGGTGTAGCGGATCCCGGCATCGTCGAGCAGCGCGCACAGGCCGGCAAAGTGGGTTTTCGACTCTTCGTCGAGGTAGTCGCCGAGCGCCGGCGCGTCGTTCAGCAGCGCCTGCACGTCCGGGTTCTTGGAGTCCAGCACCCGCAGCGGGTTGGTGTACATCCGGCGTTTGCTGTCTTCATCCAGTTTATCGGTAAACTGCTCCAGGTAAGCGACCAGCGCGTCGCGGTAGTTGGCACGCGCTTCCAGCGAACCGATGGAGTTCAGCTCAAGGCTGACGTGATCGGAGATGCCCAGCTCACGCCACCAGCGCGCGGTCAGCATAATCAGCTCGGCATCGATGTCCGGGCCCTGCAGGCCAAACACTTCGGCGCCAATCTGATGGAACTGGCGGTAGCGACCTTTCTGCGGACGCTCGTGGCGGAACATTGGCCCGACGTACCACAGACGCTGTTCTTGATTGTACAGCAGACCATGTTCGATGCCGGCACGTACGCAGCCCGCCGTCCCTTCCGGACGCAGCGTCAGGCTGTCGCCGTTGCGGTCCTCAAAGGTGTACATCTCTTTTTCAACCACGTCGGTCACTTCGCCGATCGCGCGTTTGAATAACGGGGTCTGCTCTACAATCGGCAAACGGATTTCGCTGTAACCGTAGCTACCGAGCACCTGCTTCAGTGAGCCTTCAATGCGCTGCCAGAGAGCGGTTTCGCCCGGCAGATAATCGTTCATGCCACGGATGGCTTGAATGTTCTTTGCCACGTTTATTCTCTTTATATATACAAAAATGAACCCCGGCGCCTTGCGCCCGCAGGTTCAATCATACACGGGAAGCGTATCGCTTCCCAACACGTTATTTTGCTTCAAGCTGTTGAACGTCAATACGACGGGCTTCATCGAGCATCGAGGCTTTGGCACGAATACGCGCTTCCAGCTGGTCGATCATGTCGTCGTTGTCCAGTCGATCTTTACGCACGCCGTCTTCATAAAGGCCGCTTTTCTTGTTGCCGCCGGTCACGCCGAGGGTGGAGACCAGCGCTTCGCCCGGACCATTCACCACGCAGCCGATGATCGAAACATCCATCGGGGTGATGATATCTTCCAGACGCTGCTCCAGGGCGTTGACCGTACCGATAACGTCAAACTCCTGACGCGAGCAGGTTGGGCAGGCAATGAAGTTAATGCCGCGAGCACGAATGCGCAGGGACTTGAGGATATCGAAGCCGACCTTGATCTCTTCCACCGGATCCGCCGCCAGCGAGACGCGCAGCGTATCGCCGATCCCCTCGGATAACAGCAGGCCCAGGCCGATCGCGGACTTCACCGCGCCGCTGCGTGCCCCACCCGCTTCGGTGATCCCGAGATGCAGCGGCTGATCGATCTGTTTCGCCAGCAGGCGATAAGACTCTACCGCCAGGAAGACGTCGGAGGCTTTAACGCTGACTTTAAACTGATCGAAGTTAAGGCGATCGAGATGATCAACGTGGCGCATGGCAGATTCGAGCAGCGCCTGCGGCGTCGGCTCGCCATATTTTTCCTGCAGATCTTTTTCCAGCGAGCCGGCGTTGACGCCGATGCGAATAGGAATGTTTTTATCGCGTGCGCAGTCCACAACCGTGCGAATGCGCTCTTCGTTGCCGATGTTGCCCGGGTTGATACGCAGGCAGTCAACACCGTATTCGGCGACTTTCAGCGCGATACGGTAGTCAAAATGGATATCGGCGACCAGCGGGACGTTGACCTGCTGTTTGATCAGTTTGAACGCTTCGGCGGCATCCATCGTCGGAACAGAGACGCGGACGATGTCCGCGCCGACGCGCTCTAACGCTTTGATTTGGCTTACCGTCGCGGCCACATCGGTGGTACGCGTATTGGTCATTGACTGAACGGCGATGGGGGCCCCATCGCCAATTGGCACATTACCAACGTAAATACGTTTAGATTTTCTACGTTGAATCGGAGCCTGGTTATGCATGAAAAATCTCCCGCGTTACCCGTCTGTTACTGCGCCGGTGATTGTTCGGCATTGAGGGTCAGACGCGCAACCTGGTTAGTTCTGATAAAACGACTCAAATCGACTGGCTTGCCGAGGAACTGGATCTGTACCGCTGCCGGGGCGCCAATTTTCAGTTTATACGGCGCCTGACCGCTCAGGTTCAGGTTGCCGCCTTTACGCTGCAGGCCGCTGAACAGTTTGTTACCGGTGGCATCGCTCACTTCCAGCCAGCAGTCGGCGGAAAAGTTCATCACCAGATCCTGCGCCGATGCCGCCGGGTTCGTCACGTTCGCCTGATCGGTCGGCAATGGCGTGGCCGGGGTAGCCGGCGCCGTCGGGGCTGCGCCTGCGGTATCGACATTGGCCTGGGAAGGCGCGACAACGGCGTTATTGTCCGCTGGCGTCTGAGCCGGGGCGCTGGTGGTCGGTGCGCTGGCGGTATCGGTTGGCGCGCTGTTCGCGGCGCTATCGGTGCCTGAGTCTACCGGCGCGCTGGTATCCAGCGGCACGTTCTGGCTGTTGGCGTCACCGCCGTTCAGCTCAGCGGAAGACTGATCGGCCATGGTCGAGATCTCTTCCTGCTGCGCCTTATGGTCTTGCCACCACCAGGCACCGCTCAGGCCGATAACCACAAACAGCACCAGCCAGGTAAAGCTCATCAGCCAACCATCGCGCTTTTTGCGACGCTTGCCTAAAGAGAAGCTCTGCATTGGCGCGACCTTTGCCGCACGGATAGGCGCTTGCTTGGCCATCATCGGCAGCAGTTCTTCTTCAGGGATATGTACGAGGCGAGCGTAGGAACGGATGTAACCGCGCAGGAAGGTGGAAGCGAGGTCGGCAGGCGCCTTATCGTCTTCAATATCACGAACCGTGGACACCTTCAGGCATAAGCGTTCGGCCACCGCTTGCTGGCTAAGTCCGAGTTGTTCGCGGGCGTGACGCAAACGCGCGCCCGTGGTGTTTGCTTCTTGATGATCTTGAGTGGCTTCAGTATTCATTCGCTACAACTACTGGTACGTGAAATTTAAAGTTCAGCGCGGGAAAACGCCGGCGCCGCGAGACATCTGTGGTACGTCAGCCTCACAGTATAGGACTGTCAGGCGCGCGATCACAGAGACGAATCAAAATTGAATGCTAAGCGGTTGTTGTGCCGCTACATACTGCCTCAAAGTCGACAAAAACGCACCGTAATTATTAACTGAATCAGCGTATTTCGCCTGGCTATAGGTCATAAACATGGCCCGTGCCGCCTGCGCCGCACGGGCCATCATTTGTCAGACCGCTTTTACGTCAATCGCTTCGCCCTGCATCCGCTTACGCAGCGTGCGCTTGGTACGGTCGATAACATCGCCCGCCAGCTGACCGCAGGCGGCGTCGATATCGTCGCCGCGCGTTTTACGCACGATGGTCGTAAAGCCGTACTCCATCAGGACTTTGGAGAAACGGTCGATGCGGCTGTTAGAGCTGCGGCCATACGGCGCGCCCGGGAACGGGTTCCATGGGATCAGGTTGATCTTACACGGCGTATCTTTCAGCAGCGCCGCCAGTTCGTGGGCGTGCTCGGTGCCGTCATTGACATGATCCAGCATCACGTACTCGATGGTCACCCGGCCCTGGTTGGCGTTGGACTTCGAAATATAACCACGCACCGAGTTGAGGAAGGTCTCGATGTTGTATTTTTTGTTGATCGGGACGATTTCGTCACGAATGGTGTCGTTCGGCGCGTGCAGGGAAATCGCCAGCGCAACGTCGATCATATCGCCGAGCTTATCCAGCGCCGGCACCACGCCTGACGTCGACAGGGTGACGCGACGTTTGGAGAGACCAAAACCGAAGTCATCCAGCATGATTTCCATCGCCGGGACGACGTTGTTAAGGTTCAGCAGCGGCTCGCCCATGCCCATCATTACCACGTTGGTGATCGGACGCACGCCGGTGGTCTTCACCGCGCCGACGATTTTCGCCGCGCGCCAGACCTGGCCGATAATTTCGGACACCCGCAGGTTGCGGTTAAAGCCCTGCTGGGCGGTGGAGCAGAATTTACATTCCAGCGCGCAGCCTACCTGTGAAGAGACGCACAGGGTGGCGCGGTCTTCTTCCGGGATATAGACGGTCTCGACGCGCTGATCGCCAACGGCGATCGCCCATTTGATGGTGCCGTCGGTTGAGCGTTGCTCTTCCACCACTTCCGGGGCACGGATCTCAGCGACTTCTTTCAGTTTGCCGCGCAGGACTTTGTTGATGTCGGTCATTTCATCAAAGTCGTCGCAGCAGTAGTGATACATCCATTTCATCACCTGATCGGCGCGGAAAGGCTTCTCGCCCATGTTTTTAAAAAACTCGCGCATCTGCTGACGGTTTAAATCCAGCAGGTTGATTTTGGCATCTTTGTTCGGCACCGTCAGAGCGGCGGTATCAGGCGTGACAATTTGTTCAGACATAATGTTTTCCGGCCTCGTTATTACACGTTATGGCCCCAGGTGGGTTGAAAAAGAAACGCCCCGGAGAGCGACTGCTCGTCCAGGGGCGCTGTATTCTACAAATTCTGGCGCATCATTGCCACGTTTGCACAAAGCAATGATAAAAAATCTGTAACTGACTGCTCAATCCTCTAAGGCTTTTCGATTGTCGCAAGGCGGCAAGCTGTCTCTTATACACGACTGACGCTGCCGCAGAACGATGATGGCTAGATCGAGGGGGGATGCGTATG